>Ga0210377_10003465_pt1 | contig 13592 bp, 12 predicted proteins | sample PLM4_65_b1redo_FD_155480 | JGI IMG/M metagenome (GOLD analysis project Ga0210377, IMG submission 155480) | Groundwater sediment microbial communities from an aquifer in East River, Colorado, USA - PLM4_65_b1 redo | ecosystem: Environmental > Terrestrial > Soil > Riparian zone | place: USA: East...
ATTGGAGAAATGCAGAATGCCGACGGCGCCCTCGACCGATCGTCCCTTCACGACTTGGATCTTCGGTGTGAGCCAGAACGGGCGATCCGAACCGCCGATGAAGAGCGGCGTGCCGCCACCAAATGAGATCCGATCCGTCAGGCCCACCTGTACAAAGGGCATCAAGACCTCGTATACGCCCAAGTACGCCTCGCCCTTTTTGAGCGACCGCCCGGTCGGCGCGAAGAAGAGCCGCGTCGGATTCGGGTCGGCGCGCCACAGCTCGCCGTTCACCACCTGGCCGCTGACGTTCGCAACCGAGATCACCTGTGTCACAGCGACCTGCAAGACGGCTCCGGCGGTGGTTCGAAACGTCACCCACCCTCCTTCGACGCGTTCGACCCGTCCGATCGCATTGGTGCCGTCCTTGAGGACAATCTCCCGGGTCTCACCGGCGGGAGTAACGCTGACAACCGGCGTCGATTCCACCGGCGCCTGGGCGGCATGAGCGATCGCTGCCCAGGAACACATCAGGATGACGAGAACGGAAACAATCTGTGGACGCTCCATGGCAACCTCTTAGCAGCATGGTGCGCGGGTCGGTCTGGGGAAGTCCTGAGCGGATGGTGAATTCGGTATGAGGAACCGTGAGTCAGGCCGCCCTCAGCAGAGCACGTCCCTCGCGGCCAGGGCCTTTGCGGCCGCTTCGTCGGCGGTTTCGCCGAGGGCCGTGATGTGGCCCATCTTGCGCCCCACGCGCGGGTCGGACTTGCCGTAGAGGTGCAGCTTCACGTCCCGGATCGCGAGCGCCGCGGCCCAGTCGGGCTCGCCGTTGACCCACAAGTCGCCGAGCAGGTTGACCATTGCGGCGGGCCGAATCTGCGCCGTGTCGCCCAGCGACAACCCGCAGACGGCGCGGACCTGCTGCTCGAATTGCGACGACAGGTGCGCGTCGATGGTCAGGTGACCCGAGTTGTGCGGCCGCGGCGCGATCTCGTTGACCAGCAGCCGGCCGTCGCGGGTGACGAAATACTCCACGCACAGCACCCCGACGTACCCGAGATCGTCCATTACGCGGTGTGCCAGGTGCACGGCTTCGCTGGCCAGCGACGCGGAGATGCGCGCCGGGCAAATCGACAGGTCCAGGATGTGATTGTGGTGCAGGTTTTCGATCGCGCCGTAATGCGCGAACTCGCCGTCGAGGCCGCGCGCGGCGACCACGGAGATCTCGTGCGTGAAATCGACGACGCGCTCGATGATCGCTTCCTGGTGGCCTACCAGGCCCCACACGCGATCCGCTTCTTCAATGCGATTGATGCGGTGCTGGCCCTTGCCGTCGTAGCCGAACGCCGCGGTCTTGACGATCGCCGGCAATCCGACCACGCCCAGGCCGACGGCGAGCTCATCGAGCGACTGTGCCTTGGCAAAGGGCGTGACGGGAAACCCGCGATCGGCGAGAAACGCCTTCTCGCGTGCGCGCTGCTGCATGATGTGCAGCGCCGCGCCGCTGGGCCGGACCGGCACCACCTCCGCGGCGGCGTCGGCGGCATCGGTGTCGACGTTCTCGAATTCAAAAGTGACGACGTCGACGCCGCGCGCGAAGGCGCGAATCGCATCGAGGTCTTCGAACTCGGCGTTGACCTCGAGGTCGGCCACCTGCCCTGTGGGCGTATCGACGCCGGGCGAAAAGGTGTGGACGCGATAGCCCATGCGGCGCGCGTCGAGGGCAAGCATCCGGCCGAGTTGTCCGCCACCCAATACGCCGATCGTGGCGCCCGGCAGCATGATGCGATTCACGGGAGTGTGTCCTGGCGAACCTTCGCGGTCTGCTCGGCGCGATACTGCCGCAGCCGGTCGCGAAGCTCCGGACGCGACGTGGCGAGGATCTCCACCGCGAGGAGCCCGGCATTGGTGGCGCCGGCCTTGCCGATCGCCAGCGTGCCCACGGGGACGCCGCCGGGCATCTGGACGATCGAGAGGAGGGAGTCGAGCCCCTGGAGGGCCGCGCTCTGCACCGGTACGCCGAGGACGGGAATGATGGTGTGGGAGGCGACCATCCCCGGCAAGTGCGCGGCGCCGCCGGCCCCGGCGATAATCACCTGAATGCCGCGCCTTGCGCGAATTCCGCCATCCACACCGGCGTGCGGTGCGCCGACACCACCTGCTTTTCGTACGGGACCTGAAAACGCTCGAGCACCTCGACCGCATGGGACATCGTCTCCCAGTCGGAGGTGGAACCCATGATCACTGCAACAAGAGGGACGGGGCTCGGCATCTGGTGATTTGGTGATTTGGCGATCTGGTGATTTGGTGAATCACAACCTGGTGATCGGGTGATTTGGTGTCCCACAAATCACCAAATCACCAAATCGCGAGATCACGAGATTCTATATCTATCCATTAGAATCAGCTCATGAAACTCTGGCTCGCAATCGGCGTATTTGTCCTGGTGGCTGCCGGCGTTCCCGCTGCTCAGACAATTGCGGTTCCCATCACCCAGTTCACCCTGCCCAACGGTCTCCATGTGATCCTGCATCGGGACACGAGCGTGCCGGTGGTGGCCGTCAATATCTGGTACCACGTCGGCTCGGCCAACGAGCGTGTCGGCCGCACCGGATTCGCCCATCTCTTCGAGCACGTCATGTTCGAGGGCTCGATGCATGTGCCGGAAGGCGAGTTCGACAACTGGCTCGAGGCCGCCGGCGCCAGCAACAACGGCTCGACCACCGAGGATCGGACCAACTACTACATCGACGCGCCCGCCAACGCGCTGGACCTGGCGCTGTTTCTCGAGTCGGACCGCATGGGGTTCCTCCTCGACGACAAGGCGCCCGCGAAGATCGACGGCCAGCGCGATGTGGTCAAGAACGAGAAGCGGCAGAGCGTGGACAACCAGCCGTACGGACAGGCGTTCGTGCAATTGAGCGCGCTGCTCTATCCGCCCACGCATCCGTACAGCTGGCCGGTGATTGGCTCGATGGAAGACCTCTCGGCCGCCAGCTTCGAGGACGTCGCCCGGTTCTTCAAGACCTACTACGTTCCCAACAACGCCAGCCTCGTGATCGCGGGCGACATCGACATCGACAAGACCAAAGCGACGGTCGAAAGGTGGTTCGCCGACGTGCCTCGCGGCAAGGACGTGCCGCCCCTCTCGGCGCCGACCCCGGTGCTCGATGGCGTGAAGAAAAAGACGATCACCGACAAGGTGCAATTGCCGCGGCTGTATCTCGCCTGGCTCACACCAGCCTTGTTGAAGCCGGGCGACGCCACCATGGACATGATCAGCAACCTGCTGACCGCCGGCAAGAACTCCCGGCTTTATCGCCGGCTCGTCTACGAACTGCAGATCGCGCAGGACGTCAACGCGTTCCAGCAATCACAGGCCCTCAGCAGCAACTTCCTCATCATGGCGACGGCAAGGCCGGGCCAGTCGCTCGACAAGATTCAGGCGGTGATCGACGAGGAGATCGACAAGCTGGCTAAGACGCCGCCCGACGCGCGCGAGGTCACGCGCGCCCTCAACCAGACCGAGGCCGCGTTCTATCGCCGGATGGAGCGCGTCGGCGGCTTCGGCGGCAAGGCGGATCAGTTGAACGCCTACTACACCGCCACCGGCAACCCCGACTCCTTCCAACAAGACCTGGCGCGCTATCGCGCCGTCACCGCCGCGGAAATCCAGGCCGCGGTGGCGAAGTACCTGCCGAAGGATCGGCGGGTTGAGCTCAGCGTGGTGCCGGAGGAGAAGAAGTGAAGAAGCTGATCGCGCTCCTGGTCATCTCGCTCGGGTCGGTCGTCCTGGCTCAACAGGATCGATCCAAGCCTCCTGCGGTAGGACCCGCTCCGTCGCTCAAGCTGCCCGCTATTCAGAAGAGCAAGTTGGCCAACGGCGTGGCCGTGTGGATCGTCGAGCATCACGAAGTGCCGCTCGTCCAGGTCAACCTGATCGTGCGTTCCGGCAGCGCCGCCGATCCGATCGGGAAGTACGGCGTCGGCAGCCTCACGGCCGCCATGCTGGACGAGGGCGCGGGCACGCGATCCTCGCTCGACCTGGCCGATGCGATCGACTTTCTGGGCGCGAGCATCACCACCAACAGTTCGTTCGATGCCTCGTCCGTGCGCCTGTCGTCGCCCGTCTCCAGGCTGAGCGACGCGCTGCCGCTGATGGCCGACATCGCCCTCCGTCCGACCTTTCCCGCGACGGAACTGGACCGCCTCCGCAAGGAACGGCTGACATCACTGCTTCAGGCGCGCGACAACGTCTCCGCACTCGTCCAGCTGGCGTTCCCGCGCATTGTCTACGGGCCGGTGCATCGCTACGGCACATCCACCAACGGCCTGCCGCCCGCCCTCGAATCGCTGACGTTGGACGACCTGCGCGCCTTCTATCGCGCGCATTTTCGACCCGACAACGCCACGCTGCTCGTGGTGGGCGACGTGACACCGGCCTCGGTATTGCCGCTGCTCGAGAAAGCGTTTGGCGGATGGAAATCGGAGGGAATGGCGCCGCTCGTGGCCGCCGTGCCAACCGCGCCGCAGCTCACCAAGCGGCAGGTCTACCTGGTCGACAAGCCGGGTGCCGCGCAGTCGCAGATTCGCATCGGTTGGGTGGGCGTGCCGCGGTCGACGCCCGACTACGCCACGCTCACGGTGCTGAACACGATCCTCGGCGGATCGTTTACGTCGCGGCTCAACCAGAACCTTCGCGAGAAAAACGGCTACACCTACGGCGCCAGCTCGATCTTCGACATGCGGATCTCGGCCGGTCCCTTCCTCGCCGCGGCGGGCGTGCAGACGGATAAGACCGCCGACGCACTGCGCGAGTTCTTCGTCGAGCTCAATGGCATCCTCGATCCGATTCCGGCGGAAGAGCTGACGAAGGCGAAGAACAACGTCGCGCTAGGCTTCCCCGGCGAATTCGAAACCACCGGCGATATGGCCCGCAAGCTCGAAGAGTTGGTGATTTACGGCCTGCCCGACGACACGTTCTCCAGTTTCGTGCCGGCGATCAACCGGGTCACGGGCGCCGACGTGCAGCGCGCCGCCGCACGCTACGTGCAGCCCGACAAGATGGCCGTGGTCGTTGTCGGCGATCGCGCCGCCATCGAGGCTAACATTCGCGGACTGAACCTTGGGCCGGTGCAAATCGTTCCAATCGACGACCTGTTTCGATGAGTATCACGTCAAACGTTGTTGGGTAAACATGCTCGCTCTGTCTCTCGATGAACTCCTCGCGTGGACGGCGGAAGAACGTGCGAAGTGGCTGCCGTGGTTCAAAGCGAACCCCACGGCGCTCGACGCGCCGGTGCAACCGGGCAGCCGCTTCTCCACCGTCCTCTCGCTCGTCGATCACATCTTCCTCGTTGAAGTGCGCCATACGCTTCGCTTGCAGGGGCAGGAACTGCCGGCGTCAACCGGGGCCACCGCCGGCGACATCGACGCCTTGTGGGCCTATGCCGCCAACGGACGCGCGGCCGTGCATCGCTACCTTCCCACGCTCACTGACGCCGACGCCGCCACGCCACGCGATGTGGTCGTGCAGTCCGGCGGCTCGTTTCCGATGACGCCGCGGAAGCTGTTGTTTCACATGAGCCTCCACGAAGTGCGCCACTGGGCACAGATTGCCGCAGCGGTGAGGATGGCAGGATTTGCGCCTCCAGGGGACCACGATCTCTTCTATTCGAAAGCGTTGCTCTAGATACCAAGCCACAGATAAACACAGATAAACACTGATAAATAAGCCGCAGATGAACGCAGATAGTACTGGAAAGAATCCGTCCCGGTGATACCGAAGGCGATCCTGACAAACTGGTTCGTCAATGGCCGCTCACCGAGATGGTGGGTGGTCACGCATTTGGGAGGATCTCTGAAGGCGACGACATCACGCAGGTCAAATGGTTTGGTCAGTCCTTGGAATTTGTCTCCAAATCAATACGCGGTGTTGAGAAATGTCGCGTTTCAAACGTCGACGTCAAACCGACTGTGTCGTGCGAGCGTGTGAAGAAATAGGTTTGCCTTTTCATCTGTGTTTATCTGTGGCTTTTGTATCTGTGACATCTGCGTCATCTGCGGCCCTGGATAATTAGATCTGTGTCATCCGTGGCCGTCGTGGGCGCTGGTGCCGCTGGTTTGGTGGCGTCGATCTTCGCGGCATCCGGCGGCGCTGACGTTCATCTCATCGAACGCACCGCTGACGGCGGCAAGAAGATCCTGATCAGCGGCGGCGGCCGCTGCAACATTCTGCCTTCGGTCCTCGCTCCCGAGCGCTTCGTCACCGGCTCGCCGGCGCATCTCATGCGCGGGATGTTGCGGTCGTGGCCCCTTCACGAGCAGCAGGAGTTTTTCGAGGATGACGCCGGCATACCATTGGCGCTCGAAGAGGAAACCGGAAAGTTGTTTCCGAGATCCAACAAGGCGCGCGACGTCCGCGACGGCCTGCTCGCGCTCGCGAAGGCGCGCGGCGTTGCCATTCAATTCAATACGAGCGTGATCGGCCTCGAGCGTGCCGGCGAGGCCTGGGTGATCAAGACCGATCACGGCGACGTCACGGCCGATCGCGTCATCATGGCCACCGGCGGGCTCTCGGTGCCGCTGACCGGCAGCGACGGAACCGGCCTGCGCCTGGCCGCCAACCTTGGCCATCGCCTGATCGACACCTACCCTGCCCTTACGCCGCTGCTCGGCGACGGCAGCCACACCTCGTTGTCGGGCGTGTCTCTCGACGTTCGCCTTCGCGGCCGCACCGGGAAGAAGATGGTCGAGACGTCGGGCGGCTTTCTCTTCACGCACCGCGGCTATAGCGGACCAAGCGTCCTCGATATTTCGTATCTGGCGACGACGGATCCGAACGCGGTGATTCGCGCGCAGTGGTCGACACTCGACGCGGCGGCGTGGACGAGAGAATTCGAGTCGCCCTCCTCCACCATCCTCTCGATTGTGAGCCGTCACGTACCCGCCCGGTTGGCCGAACAGCTGATGGCCGAAGCCGCGGTCCACCACACGCGGCGGACCAGCGATTTGCGGCGGGCCGAACGAACAGCGCTTGTCGAGCGGCTCACGTCGTACGTGCTGCCCTGGACCGGCGATGAGGGCTTCAAGAAGGCCGAGGTCACGGGTGGCGGCATCGCCCTGGACGAGGTGGACCCCCGCACGCTCGAAAGCCGGCGATGTCCGGGCCTCTACCTCTGCGGCGAGATGCTCGACGCGTTTGGGCCGATCGGCGGGCACAACTTCGCCTGGGCGTGGAGCACCGGCCGGACCGCCGGACGCGCGGCGGCTCAGGCCTGAAGCCTGAAGCCTCTGGCTGAAGCCTGAAGTCCGAAGTCTGAGATAATCTCCCTTCCTGGAGGGGGTCTCATGAAGTCTGCTCGCCTCGCCGTCCTTGGTCTCGGACTCGCCGTGGCCTCAATTGCGCTCCACGCGCAAACACAAGCTCAACCGGCGACGTCCGGCTACCTGCTTCCGCCCAAGGTCATCGTCGATATCCTCGACGCGCCGCCGCCGCCGACGGCGGAGTTGAGCCCGTCGCGCGACACGATGGTGCTGCTCGAGCGCGCCAGCATGCCGACGATCGCCGAGCTTGCGCAGCCGATGCTGCGGCTCGCCGGCGTGCGCATCAACCCGCGCACCAACGGGCCGCATCGCACGACCAGTGGGCCGACGACCAAGTATCGCAACCTGGTCCTCAAGACCGTCGCGGACGGCGCCGAACGCAGGGTGACCCTGCCGCCTTCCCCGGCGATCAGCTGGATCGGCTATTCGGCCGACGGCCGCCGCTTTGCCTTCACTCAGACTCGCGAAACCGGAATCGAACTGTGGGTCGCGGATACCGCAACCGGGCAGGCCAGGGCGGTGACTCCTGCGCAGTTGAACTTCGCCCTCGGCATCTCGCCGTGTTCGTGGGTTGGCGACGGCTCTTCGCTGCTCTGCTCGTTCACCGTGGCCAACCGCGGTCCCGCGCCGACGAAGAGCGAAGTGCCGACGGGTCCGAACATCCAGGAGAGTCGCGGACGTTCGGCGGCCAACGCCACGTTCGAGGACATGCTCGCCAGCGTGCACGACGAGTCGCTGTTCGAGTACTACGCCACCGGCCAGTTGGCTTTTGTCGATGCCACCAGCGGCCAGCGCACGCCAATCGGCCGCCCGGGGATCTTCGACGACTTCCACATGTCGCCCGATGGGCGCTTCGCGCTTGTCGCCCGCATCAAGCGGCCGTTTTCGTGGCACGTCCGCTACGACGACTTCCCCACCTCGGTGGAAATCTGGGATCGCAGCGGCGCGATTGTGAAGACCGTTGCCGATCTTCCCGTCGCCGACGCGGTGCCGCCCGGCGGCGTGCTGCCGGGTCCGCGCGCGTGGCGCTGGAACCCGTCGCAACCCGCCACCGTGGCTTGGGCGGAGGCGCTCGACGGCGGTGATCCAAAGAGCACGGTCACGCCGCGAGACAAGGTGGTGACCCTCGCCGTGCCGTTCACCGCGACGCCAACCGAGATTGCGCGCACTGCCTGGCGCGTGCAGAACGTCACCTGGACCTCCGCCGGGGTCGGCTGGATCAACGAAAGCGATCGGGCGATGCGCATGGTCCGCACGTCGGTAATCGACACGCCCGGCGCCGCTCCGCGCAAGCTGTTCGAGCGCAGCTCTGAAGATTCCTACGCCAATCCCGGGCAACCGCTGCGCCAGGTCCGCTCGTCGGGGGCCGAAGCGCCCTTCCAGGTTGGCGACACCGTTTACCTCACGGGCGTCGGCTCGTCACCGCAAGGCGATCGTCCCTTCCTCGACAAGGTGAACATCAAGACCGGAGCCAGGGAGCGGATCTTCCAGACCGAAGACGGCGGTTACGAAACGGTGGTCGGCCTGCTGTCGGATGATGGCGCGAAATTCGTGACGCGATACGAGACGCGCGGCTCGGCGCCCAACGTCTACGTGCGTGGACGCGAATCCGCCAGCCGCCGCGTCGTCAGCGCCTACGGGGATCCAGCGCCGGCGTTGCAGGGCGTAAAGGCGGAGATGGTCACCTACACGCGCAAGGACGGCGTGCAGCTGCGCGCCACCATCTATACGCCGCCGGGATGGACGAAGGAACAGGGCCCGTTGCCCGCGTTGCTGTGGGCCTATCCGCAGGAGTTCACCGATCCAAAACTTGCCGGGCAGGTCACGGGCTCGCAATACCGATTCACCACGCCCGGATGGGGAACGCTGCACATGATGTTCCTCACGCAAGGTTACGCGGTGATCGACGACCCGAAGATGCCGATCATCGGGCCCGGCGAAACGGCGAACGACACCTACATCGAACAGCTGGTGTCGAGCGCGCAGGCGGCGGTGGACAAGGCGGTCGCGATGGGCATCGTCGATCGCGACCGCGTGATCGCGGGCGGTCACAGTTACGGCGCATTCATGACGGCCAACCTCCTCGCGCATTCGCATATCTTCCGCGCCGGCATCGCGAGAAGCGGCGCCTACAACCGCACGCTCACCCCCTTCGGGTTCCAGAACGAACAGCGCACGTTCTGGCAGGCGCCGCAACTCTACTCCGCGATGTCGCCGTTCAATTACGCCGATAAGATCACCGAGCCGATCCTGCTGATCCACGGCGAAGCCGACGACAACACGGGAACGTTCCCGATCCAGTCCGAGCGCCTGTTTCAGGCGCTCAAGGGCCACGGCGCCACGGTCCGCTATGTCACGCTGCCGTTCGAGGCGCATGGCTATGCGGCCCGCGAGTCGGTGCTGCACACCATGGCAGAGATGCTCAATTGGGCCAATGAGTGGGCGAAGAACGCCAAGCCGAGGACCACGACGAGTCAGCAGTAAGAGTGTCTGACACCGGCGCTTGCGATTGGGGCGCCGGTGTCAGACACTGTCCAGAGGAGATCCGCATGAAGCGATTGATTCTTACAGCGATTCTGGCGGCGGGCCTGGCCGCGCCTGCCTTTGCCGACGTCACGGTGAAGGCGACGGCGTCGGGCAAGGGCATGGGTGTCACGTCCTCGACCGCGACCACGACCTACATCAAGGGCAACAAGATGCGGACCGACACCGTGAGCGGTGATACCACCCGCACCATGATCTTCGACGTCGACGGCCAGAAGCTCTACTCGTTCGATTCCAAGAAGAAGGAAGCCGACGCCTGGGACATGCAGGCCTTTGGCGGCGAGATCTCGAAGAGCGTCGACACCTCCGAGATGAAGGCCACCGTCAAGCCCAACGGCAAGACCAAGGACATCGCCGGCAAATCGGCCGCCGGCTACGACATGGAAATCTCCATGCCTGCCACGATTGGCGGCGAAAAGGGCATGAAGATGACCGTGCTGCTCACCGGTCCGATGTGGATCGTCAAGGGCGCGCCGGGCACTGCTGAATACATCGCGTTCTACAAGGGAGCCGTGGAGAAGGGCTGGATCTTCAGCGATCCGCGCGCCGCCAAGGGTTCGCCGGGCCAGGCCCGCGCAATGGCCGAAATGTACAAGCAGCTCTCCGCCACCGGCGGGGTGCCTTACGAAACCGAGATGAACATCAAGATGGCCGGCGACGGCCAGATGGCCGCGATGATGGCGAAGATGGGCGGCATGACGATGACGAGCACCGTGCAGTCGGTTGAGACCGGGACCATCTCCGCCGATATGTTCGCGCCGCCGGCCGGCTACAAGATTGTCGAAAAGAAATAACGAATAACGAAGCTTTGTCCTCATATCTCTCGTTGCTGCGCAACGAGGCCACCAGCGTAATCGCCGTCGAGCTTCGCCCGCCCAGGGCGGAGCTCCAATCGAGCGAGGGGATGGACGCGTGGATCGACACCTACCACTCGATCCGATCGCTGACGCGCAATGGCGTGCGTGTGATGGTCACCGACAACGCCGTCGGCGCGCAGGAGGAAAACAACCTGCGGCATCTCGTCGCGAACCTCGGCGACACCGTCGCGCGCGATCGCATCATTCCGTTCCTGACCACGAAGCATTCGCTGGAGTACTGCCTGGCCTATGCGGATCAGGCGGCCCAGACGGGTTTCCCGTCGCTCGTCGTGCTGGGCGGTGACAAGCACCTGGGCCGGCCGCGATGCCTCGAGCACGCGTGGCAACTCCGGCAATTGATCCGCCAGCGCCACCCCGGCCTGGAGCTTGGCGGATGGGCGAACCCGGTGGCGGATCCCGGTGGCCAGGTGAGGTTCCTGCTGGATGCCGACGTGAACGCCGACTTCTTCCTGACCCAGATTGTTTCGCACCACCAGGCCGACCAGCTGGGTGCGTTTCTCGAGGCCGGAAGGCGTGGCGGCGTCCAGGCGCCGGGCGTTTTTGGGGTGTTTTATTACCGCAGCGCCAACGCGAAAACGCTCGATATGTTGAGCCAGTTCATGCCGGTGCCGGTGGACGCGCTGAAGGTGGAGTTCGCCGCCGGTGCCACGCCCGTGGATGTGTGTGCGCGGACCATCCGCACGCTGATCGATTTGGGCGCGCGAAATTTCTATGTCAGCAACCTGCCGATCAGGACGGCGTCGGCGACCCTCGATACGATACTAACGAAGGCCGGAATCCGGGAACCGGGAGCCGGGAGCCAGGAGTCGGGGGGGAGCGGTTCTCCACTTCCGGTTCCCGGTTCCCGGTTCCCGACTAGAATCAGATAATCATGGGCGTCTTCTACGATTCCATCCCGCTCTCCGCCATCGTCCGCATCCGCGACATGATGTACACCGTCAAGGATCCGTTCCGCCTCGACCAGGGCGACGTTTCCTTCGACGCACCCGACACCTTCAAGCAGGCAGTGATCAAGGCGGTGGCCGACAACCGCACGCATTACCTGCCAACGCCGGGCATTCCGGAACTCCGCAAGGCCGTCGCCGAGAAGATGCGGCGCAAGAACCAGATCCCAATCGACAAGGACGAGGATGTCGTCATCACCAATGGCGGCACGCACGGCATTTACGCCGTGTTGAATGCCCTGCTCGAACCGGGCGACGAGGTGATCGTTCCCGGGCCCGAGTGGCCGCCGACGATGGCGATCGTGGAGACGGCGCAGGGCGTGCCGGTCCAGGTCCCGCTGCACGAGCGGTTGGGATTCCGGTGGGACCTGGACGAAGTGGAGCGTGCGATCACGCCGCGGACCAAGGTTCTCTACCTGAATTCGCCGAACAACCCGAGTGGCGGCATCCTGACGCGAGCGGATCTCGAACGCCTGGCGGCGATCGCGCGGGAGCGAAACCTGTGGGTCCTGTCGGACGAGGCGTACGAAGACGTCCTCTACGCGGGTGAGCACGTGAGCATCGCGTCGCTGCCGGGCATGTACGAGCGCACGGTGCCCGTCTACACGCTGAGCAAATCGTACGCGATCACCGGCGTGCGCGTGGGCTACTTCGCCATCCGCGACAAGGCGATCCGCGCGCGGGCGACCAAGATTGTGCTTTACACGACGAGCAACGTGTCGTCGCTGGCGCAGTACGGCGCACTTGGCGCGATCGAAGGGTCCCAGGACTGCATCACGGAGTTTCAGCGGGAGCTGCGGGGTCGGCGGGACCTCTTCTACAAGGGCCTGAACGAGGCGGCGCCTGGCGTGTTCTCCGGAAATCCACCCGACGGCGCGTTCTACGCGTTTGTGAAGGTCAACGCCACGTGGGCCAAGGACGCGGGCATCACCGGCGAGTCGTTGTCGTGGGCGATGGCCGAGCACTTGATCCAGAACGCCCGCATTGGTTGCGTGCCTGGAGTGGACTTCGGCCCGATGAGCGAAGGCTACCTGCGCTTCTGTTTTGGCAGGGGCCGCGCCGAACTCACGGGCGCCCTCCAGTCGATGAAGGAATCGTTCTCGCGAATCCAGCCAGTGCGATCGTAGGGCGGCCTAGATTCCGAACTGCCGCAAGTGGTGCGCGGCGTGCTTCGCCATCAGCGCGCCCCACTGCTGGTACGACAGTGATTCATCTTCCCCCAAAGCGGCTTGGCGGCCTGGTTGAGCCGCCCGACGCGCGTGGCAAACGACGTCCGCAGGCTTTGGTCCCAAATCGTATTCATTTCGTTATTCGTTATTCACGTGTCTACCACCATCCACGCGGATGGTCTCTCCGGTAACGAAGTCGCTCTGGACCAGGAATAACACGGCCTTGGCGATTTCCGCTTCGCCGCCCCAGCGGCCGAGCGGAGTGGACGCCACCACTTGATCGCGTTCCGCCGCGGTCATCTCCGGCGGGGGCAGGATCGGGCCCGGCGCGATCGCGTTGACGAGAATCTGGTGGCCGGCCAGTTCGAGTGCGAGCCCTTCGGTGAGCGCCTTCACGCCCGCCTTCGCCACATAGTAAGGAAGGTAGCCGGCATAGCGGGGCCGTCCGCTCGCCACCACCCAGTCGGAAAAATTGATGATCCGGCCGCCACCGACGTTCTTCATCTGTGGGGCGACGGCGTGCGAGAACAGGAACGTGGCACGAAGGTCGATCGCGAGCTGCCTGTCCCAATCGGCGTCGGTCAGCTGTTCGAACGGCTTGGCTACGTAGAGCGACGCCATGTTGACCAGCACGTCGAGCCGGCCCAAATCGATGATCGTGGCGGCCACCGCCTGATCGCAGTCCGCGGCCTTCGACACATCCGCCCTGATGGTAAAGGCGCGACGGCCCAGCGCGCGTACGGCCTCCG
>Ga0210377_10003466_pt1 | contig 13590 bp, 12 predicted proteins | sample PLM4_65_b1redo_FD_155480 | JGI IMG/M metagenome (GOLD analysis project Ga0210377, IMG submission 155480) | Groundwater sediment microbial communities from an aquifer in East River, Colorado, USA - PLM4_65_b1 redo | ecosystem: Environmental > Terrestrial > Soil > Riparian zone | place: USA: East...
GGCGCGTTATACGTTTTCCGACACCTCCATACAATCCAAGCTCAAACCCGCGTTATTGCTGCAGGCGGATGTCACAGCCAACAGCGAGGCGGACAAAGCCCTGCTCAATCGATTTGGGCTGTATGGTCCCCCGGGTATCCTTTTCTTTGATGCGCAAGGCAGGGAGCAGGGCGATTTCAGAGTGGTTGGTTATCAGGATGCCGCCCAATTCCTGAAATCGTTGCAGGCAGTTGGACTTTAACTTCCTCTGTTTATCTTCCTTAAAATCCTAGACAACTCACCCTAATTTACGGCAAACTACGCAGGATGAAAAATATCCTGGTGTTGCATGGACCCAACCTGAATCTGCTCGGCAGCCGCGAACCGGAGGTATATGGTCGTGTCACTTTAGAAGAAATTAACGCTCGTTTGGCGAAATTAGCAGAAATGCATCATGCAAGCTTGTCTTGCTTCCAGAGCAACGCAGAAGCCCTGCTGGTCGAGCGCGTACAGCAGGCAAGCAGAGATGGAACCGAGTTCATCGTCATCAACCCCGCAGCATTCACTCACACCAGTGTTTCGTTGCGGGACGCGCTGTCAGCGGTTGCCATACCCTTTATCGAGATACATCTTTCAAATGTGTTCGCGCGCGAGGCATTCCGCAAGGAATCGTACTTTTCCGATCTCGCCATCGGCGTGATCAGCGGTCTGGGCGCGACAGGTTATGAGTTTGCCGTGCAATATGCACTGAACTATAAAAACCAAGCTTAGGGGGTCACCATGGATTTACGCAAACTGAAGACGCTGATCGAGTTGGTGGAAAGCTCCGGCATTGCCGAACTGGAAATCAGCGAAGGTGAGGAGCGCGTCCGCATCACCCGCACTGCCGCATCTGCACAGCAGGTATATGCATCCGCCCCGCAACAACCCGTCATCACTGCCGTTCCGCAAGCTGCCGCACCAGTCGCGGAGCCAGCCAAACCTGCGGTTGCAGAAGGCCATGTGGTGAAATCGCCGATGGTCGGCACGTTCTACCGATCGGCCTCGCCGGGCTCCAAGGCTTTCGTGGATGTGGGCCAATCCGTGAACAGTGGCGAAACCTTGTGCATCATCGAAGCGATGAAGTTACTCAACGAGATCGAGGCTGATCAGAGCGGTGTGATAAAAGCCATTCTTGTGGAAAACGGCCAACCCGTTGAGTTCGGTCAACCGCTATTCGTCATTGGGTGATGCCTGAGTAATATGCCCACTAAAATTTTTCCCGTTTCGGCGTTGGCTAACGTGAACGAAGAGAACGTTAAGCAGCATAGCTGCGGCCATAGCCAAAACGGCCAACCTGTTGAGTTCGGTCAACCGCTATTCGTCATTGGGTGATGCCATGAGTAATATGCCCACTAAAATTTTTCCCGTTTCGGCGTTGGCTAACGTGAACGAAGAGAACGTTAAGCAGCATAGCTGCGGCCGTAGCCAAAACGGTCAGCCTGTTGAATTTGGCCAGCCATTATTTGTCATCGGTTAACCGCCCAGTTACGCCATGCATAACTACTGCACCGTGCAACTGACATGACTTTAAGAACCAAAGGCGCGAATTTACTCGCCAAGCCCAAGTTCGGAGCCAACACTATGTTTGAAAAAATCCTGATCGCCAATCGTGGCGAGATCGCCCTCCGTATCCAGCGCGCCTGTCGCGAACTGGGCATCAAAACTGTTGTGGTCCATTCCGAGGCTGATGCCGATGCGAAGTATGTAAAGTTGGCGGACGAATCTGTCTGTATCGGCCCCGCTCCTTCCTCGCAAAGCTATTTGAGCATCCCAGCCATTATCAGCGCGGCTGAAGTAACCGACGCGCAAGCCATACATCCCGGTTATGGCTTTCTTTCCGAAAATGCGGATTTTTCAGAACGTGTGGAGAAGTGCGGGTTTGTGTTCATCGGCCCGCGCGCAGAGACTATCCGATTGATGGGTGACAAGGTCAGCGCCAAGATCGCGATGAAGAAAGCCGGGGTGCCTTGCGTGCCCGGAGTGGAGGGCGCGTTGCCGGATACGCCTGCCGAAATCATCAAGATCGCGCGCAGTATCGGCTATCCGGTCATCATCAAGGCTTCAGGTGGAGGTGGCGGGCGAGGCATGCGGGTGGTGCATACCGAAGCGGCACTGCTAAACGCGGTCACGATGACCAAGACGGAGGCGCAGGCTGCCTTCAACAATCCCATGGTATACATGGAGAAATTTTTGGAGAATCCGCGCCACATCGAGATCCAGGTGCTGGCCGACCAGCATGGCAATGCGGTGTATCTGGGCGAGCGCGATTGTTCGATGCAGCGCCGCCACCAGAAAATACTGGAAGAAGCGCCAGCCCCGCTGCTCGACCCAAAAATGCGTGACAAGGTTGGCGAACGCTGTGCTGCGGCCTGTCGCAAAATCGGGTATCGCGGCGCGGGCACTTTCGAGTTCTTGTATGAGAACGGCGAATTCTTTTTCATCGAAATGAACACCCGCGTTCAGGTGGAGCATCCGGTCACGGAAATGATCACCGGTATCGACATCGTTCGGCAACAGATCCTAATTGCCGCCGGTGAAAAGCTTCCATTCAAACAACGCGACATCAAGTTTCGCGGCCATGCAATCGAATGCCGTATCAATGCCGAGCATCCCTACAAATTCACCCCGTCCCCTGGACGCATCACCACATGGCATCCGCCCGGCGGCCCGGGTATACGCGTGGATTCTCACGTCTATGCCAATTATCTCGTGCCGTCACATTACGATTCGATGATCGGCAAGATCATTTCTTATGGCGACACCCGCGAACAAGCCATGGCACGGATGCGCACAGCGCTGTCGGAAATGGCTGTAGACGGCATCGAAACCAATATCGCACTGCATCGCGAACTGTTACAGGACGCCGCTTTCATAGGTGGCGGCACCAGCATACATTATCTGGAAGAGCGGTTGGCCGAACGCACCAAGGGCAAATAATTCCAATCCCATTTCATCGGTGAAACTGCGTTGGCTTCCTCGCTCACTCCTGATGAGACAACTGATGACTACTAGCCATCTGACTAACCCAGCAAAAAACGCTGGGTTAGTCATTGGTTATAGCCATTCGACTAGGCTATCAAAAGGCGATAGCCAAGTCGCTGGTTATAGTCGTGCAACGGCGACACGTTACTGGCGCAGACAGCCGTTTGCGGGAGCCGTTGCTAGGCCGTTCCTCCCGCACCGGAGGGCTATGCCCACACCGTGTCGGAACGGCACTTGCACTGCCTGCGTCGTTCTCTCGTCGCCGCCTTGCCTGACTTTTGAAATGGAATTGGAATAGATGTCCTGGCTTTCTCTTGTTGTTGAAACCGATGCCGAGCACGCAGAAATGTTAAGTGACGCTTTGCTTGAACTCGGTGCTTTGTCGGCGGACTTATTGGATGCCGATGCCGACACGCCGGATGAACAGGCGATATTCGGCGAGCCGGGCGAATCTCCTCCGGGAGTATGGCAACATAACCGTGTCAGCGCGCTGTTCGAAGAAAATCAGGATGTCAGCAAGATCTTGCGCTGTGCGGCCGGTAACATCGGCCTGACACAACTCCCGGAATATCGCATCGAAGCACTGGCCGACAATGACTGGGTACGCCTCACCCAATCCCAGTTCGAACCGATACCGATCTCACCGCGACTGTGGATAGTACCGACCTGGCATACCCCCAGCGACCCCGGCGCCATCAATATCCTGCTCGATCCGGGCTTGGCATTCGGCACTGGTAGCCATCCCACCACACGACTGTGTTTGCGCTGGCTGGATGATCACCTGCAAGCCGGCGAAACCGTACTGGATTATGGCTGTGGCTCGGGTATCCTCGCCATCGCCGCAGTCAAGTTGGGGGCTGCAAGTGCGACCGGTGTTGATGTAGACTCGCAGGCGGTACAGGCCAGCCGCGACAATGCGATTGCAAACAAGGTCACCGATATCCGGTTCCATCTGCCCAACGACGCACCGTCAGGCAATTATGATCTGGTGGTGGCGAACATCCTGACCAATCCGTTGCGCATGCTCGCTCCGTTGTTGGCGAATGCAACCCGGCAAGGCGGGCGTATCGTTTTGTCGGGGATACTTGAGGATCAGGCACAAGACGTGATGAAGATATACCAACAATGGTACGACCTGGACGCCCCGATTTTCGAGGAGGGCTGGTCGTGCCTGTCAGGACGCAGGCGATGAGCGGTATGAAAAACTTTTATCCCGGCACCGGAACGACACTCTGCCCGCACTGCGGCACCCGTTTCAAGATCGCCAAGGAGCAATTGGAGGCGCATCACGGCATGGTCCGCTGCGGGAATTGTCAGCAGGCTTTCGATACACGCCCCAATTTCGCTCCCGAGGAAATCGACCCGCAACTCGAGTTGCCGATATTGGACGATACCGACACACAACCCGAACAACCTGCCTCTGAAATACCCTGGTCAGTTGCGCCGGGTTCTGCCGCTGCAACAGATCAGCCGCCAGTTTCGCAGGCCGGCCAGGATGTATTAATCCCGGAAGCATACGAGGTGGAATTCCTGTCCAAACCCAGCTCCCGGCTTTGGGCAATCGCAGCGTTTCCGTTGTTGCTGCTATTGTTCGCACAGGCCGTATTCCTGTTTCGCGTCGAACTCGCCGCACGTATCCCCGACCTGAAACCTTGGCTCATTCGTTATTGCCAGATTCTGAAATGCAGCGTGCCATTGCCGCAAAAGGCCAGCCTGATGAGTATCGAGTCATCAGAACTCAAAGATGACGCTGCGCACAGAAACCAGATTTTTCTGATTGCCCTGTTGCGTAACCGTGCAACATACGCGCAATCTTTCCCCAATCTTGAGCTTACGCTCACCGACATTCAGGACACTGCACTGGCACGCCGTATTTTCAGACCGAATGACTATCTGCCGATACCGAAAAATGTATCCGACGGTTTTCCTGCTAACCAGGAACTCGGCATCAAGCTGCATCTCGACACTACCGACCTCAAGCCGGTGGGCTATCGCCTGGTGTTGTATTATTCGAATAGCTAGATCAACCGGCCGTCTGCCGGTCTTTGTCTTCATTCGCCAACCCGGCTGCGGTGCAGATTGGACAGTGGTTGATAAAGATGTTATATGACGAAAATCGCGATGGAGGTTTATTCAAGATGAGTTCGTTTCCATGGGTGCAATAACAAATTATTTCGAGCCGGAGACCCTGGCAAGCGGGGTGCAGGATATGCTGGAACGCTGCCATGCGTGATCAGCAACCGCCGCAGGCAAAGCAGACAGCTTCGGTTGTTGCGCCAACCAATGTGGATGATGCCGCGGCCCATCGCATTTTTGTAGTAACGGATGATCGCAATCTTGCCGCGGAACTCAAGGTTCAACTCAGTTACTTTGGCTATGACGTAAGCGTGTATCACACGCTGGCGGATTTCCGGCTCGCCATACAGCCGGTTCTCTATGTTCTGGTGCTGATGGACACCACCTTTCCGGAGGATAAACTGGGGGGAGTGGGTGTCATGAATGAAATACAGCAGGGACGAAAGACCCCGGTTCCGGTCGTTTTTTTCTCTACAGACGATGCGATCATGGCCAGACTGAAAGCGGTACGCGCAGGCAGTATCGCCTATCTGAGCAAGCCGGTGAATATCGGGGATCTGATCGACAAACTTGATGTCATGACCTCGGCACGAGTTCATGAGCCATACCGTGTCATGATCGTCGATGATTCTGTAGCTGTTACCGCGTATCACACTGCAATACTTGAGCAGGCCGGTATGCTGGTAAAGGCAATCAACGACCCTTTGATAGTGGCCGAAGCGTTGTTTGAGTTCACCCCCGACCTGATCCTGATCGATATCTATATGCCGGTGTGTAACGGCATGGAATTGGCCAAGGTCATTCGACAACTCGATGCCTTCGTAAGCATCCCGATCGTGTTTCTCTCTACAGAAAGCAATCTGGACACTCAGCTTTTCGCAATGGGCCTGGGGGGGGACGATTTCCTCACCAAACCGATACAGCCGGAACATCTGATTTCGTCCGTGAACAGCCGTATCCGCCGTTCTCTGATGCTGCGCAGCTTCATGGTGCGTGACAGCCTGACCGGTTTGCTCAACCACACCGCCATCAAGGACCAACTTGATAGTGAAGTGGCCCGGTCAAAACGACAGAATAAGCCGTTATCCTTTGCGATGATAGACATAGACAATTTCAAGCGGGTCAACGACACCTATGGTCATCCCGCCGGTGATCGCGTGATCAAAAGCGTTTCCCGGTTGATCAAACAACGAGTACGCGCTAGCGACCTGGTAGGGCGCTATGGAGGTGAGGAATTTGCGGTAGTTCTGGTCGATGCCGATGGGGCGGCAGCACTGAAAGTACTGGATACGATACGCAATGCCTTCTCCCAGTTGCGTCATTTGGCGGATGGAAAGGAATTTTCAGTTACATTCAGCTGTGGGATCGCGGATGTTACACAGTTTCCGGATGCCAAAAGGCTGAATGATGCGGCGGACAAGGCACTTTACAAAGCCAAGCGCGCCGGACGCAATCAAGTAGCGCTATCAGACGGTCCAGCCATCAGATAAATCAAAATCTTATACCAGGTGGAAAACCGGGGAACAGCATACCGGTCTTCTGCTTCGTTTGTCTTGTACAGCACTTTCCGGTATATTTCGCTCCGCCGTTCAGACCAATGGGAGAGCGTGTCGACCAGTAAGCTGCACAAGCTGGGACACCGCCGAAGGCGTAACACCCGCAACCGCTCAGGCTAAATGAACCATTGACACAGGCGAATCTGGAGAGCGTCGGCTATGCCGGCCACCGAAGGGGCACGCAACGCAAGTTGTAATCTCTCAGGTAACAAGGACAGATGGGGCGCAGCACTAGGGAATTCCCGCTAACCTACTGCGCGGTTGATCTGTTTTTTTGTCGCGTGCTCGCTCGCCACTCGCCTATCTCACCAGATATGTCTCGTGTCTCGCTTCGCGGCTCATCGCATCTCAAACCGCTCGTTAAGGTTTTCGGAAATCCCCCACCATTGATAATTGGGGATGCAATGACTCTAAAACAAACACCATTAAATGCAGCACACCGCGCGATGGGCGCAAAGATGGTCGATTTCGGCGGCTGGGACATGCCGGTCAACTACGGTTCCCAGATCGACGAACACCATCAGGTACGCAACGACTGTGGCATGTTCGACGTCTCGCACATGAGAGTGGTGGACATCAATGGCAACGGCGTACGCGCATTTTTACGCTTTCTGCTCGCGAACAATGTGGACAAGCTGACACAACCGGGCAAGGCGCTGTATTCATGCATGCTGCTCGATAACGGCGGTGTGATAGACGACCTGATCGTATATTTCATGAACGAGGACTGGTTCCGCATAGTCGTTAATGCGGGCACTGCGGACAAGGACATCGCCTGGATGAAGCAGCAAGCCGCCAAACACGCGCCTCGCTTGGCCATCGCCGACCATCCGGAACTGGCAATGATCGCGGTACAAGGTCCTAACGCCAGAGCAAAAGTTTGGGATGCTCTTCCCGGCAGCAAGGAATTGACCGAACATCTTGATCCCTTCAATGCGGTCGAGATGGGCACGATGTTCATCGCGCGCACCGGCTACACCGGTGAAGACGGTTTTGAAGTGATGATTCCCGCCAAAGCCGCGCCTTTCTTTTGGGCAACGCTTGCTGAAAAAGGCGTGAAACCTATCGGTCTCGGCGCTCGTGATACGCTGCGTCTCGAGGCAGGCATGAATCTGTACGGGCAGGACATGGATGAAACCATCAATCCGCTGGAAGCCGGGCTGGCATGGACAGTTGATTTGAAGAGCGACCGCGACTTCATCGGCAAGGCGGCCCTGCTGGCCAAGCCGCCTACCCGCAAACTGGCGGGCTTGGTACTGCTCGATCGTGGCGTGTTGCGCGGTCACCAGCATGTACACACTGCGCATGGAACAGGCGAAATCACCAGCGGCAGTTTTTCGCCGACGCTGGAGAAATCCATTGCGCTGGCGCGCGTGCCAAAGGAAGTGCAGATCGGCGACACCGTGCAGGTCGCGATACGGGATAAAATGCTGGCTGCAAAAGTGGTGAAGTATCCGTTCGCGCGCAATGGAAAGGCAGTTTGTAGTCTTTAGACGTTAGCCGCTAGTTCAAACAAAATAACGCGCAGCGACAAACCCAACTAACGACTAGCTACTAACGACTAATAACTATCGACTGAAAGGAGATTTGAATGAGCAACCCTGGCAATTTGAAGTACACAGCATCCCACGAATGGATCAAGACTGAAGCCGACGGCACCCTCAGTGTGGGTATCACCCAGCATGCCCAGGAACTGTTGGGCGATATGGTGTTCGTCGAAAGTCCGATGGTTGGCCGCAAACTCAAAGCCAAGGAAGAATGCGCGGTCGTGGAGTCTGTGAAGGCTGCAGCGGACGTCTACGCACCGGTGAGCGGTGTAGTCACGGCGGTGAACAGCAAACTGGACAGCACCCCAGAGTCGATCAATTCCGATCCCTATGCCGCATGGATGTTCAAAATGAAACCGGATAATCCGGCCGATGTTGCAGCACTTATGGATGCCAAAGCTTATCAGGCGTTGGTAGATAGCGAAGCCCATTAAAAAGCAGCATACGGGATGCGGGATCGAGGATAGGAAGCAACCTGTCTTTGATTCTGAATCCTGAATCCTGTATCCCTAATCCTTTATCCTATTTCCCAGACCATGAAGACCGACCAATTCGTAGATCGCCACAACGGCCCGACCGAACAGGAAGTGCAGGGCATGCTGCTCAAGATCAATGCATCTTCCCTCGATGCACTGATAGCACAGACCATACCGTCCGTCATCCGCCTCAAGCAGCCATTGAATCTGCCGGATGGCATGTCCGAATATGCATACCTTCAGCATTTGCACGGCATCGGGGCAAAGAACCAGTTGTACAAGAGCTATATCGGTCTGGGCTATTACGACACCATCTTGCCGCCGGTGATCCAGCGCAATATTCTGGAAAATCCTGGTTGGTACACTGCCTACACTCCCTATCAGGCCGAGATCGCCCAGGGTCGCCTCGAAGCATTGCTGAATTTTCAGACCATGGTGATGGACCTCACCGGCATGGAGATCGCCAATGCTTCCTTGCTCGACGAGGCCACGGCTGCAGCCGAGGCAATGACCATGTTGCACGGCCTGCGTTCACGCGAAGCGGTGGAGCAGGGCAGGGACGGCTTTTTCGTCTCGCATGAATGCTACCCGCAAACCATCGAATTGTTGAAGACACGCGCCACACCACTGGGCATCAAACTTGTCATCGGCGATTTCAGGACCGTCACATTGAACGACACCCTGTACGGCGCGTTGTTGCAATATCCGACTGCAGACGGCGCGGTGCATGACTATACCGACTTCGTCACCCGGGCCAAAGCGCAAGGCATGACCATCGCAGTGGCAGCAGACATCCTCAGCCTGGTGCTGCTCACGCCGCCGGGCGAATGGGGTGCGGATGTGGTGGTCGGCTCCACGCAACGCTTCGGCGTGCCGATGGGTTACGGCGGACCCCATGCAGCTTACTTCGCCTGCCACGACATCCACAAGCGCTCCATGCCGGGGCGCATCATCGGCGTGTCGATCGATGCCGATGGCGACCGCGCACTGCGCATGGCTTTGCAAACGCGGGAACAACATATCCGCCGCGAGAAGGCCACATCCAACATTTGTACCGCACAGGCGCTGCTGGCGATCATGGCCAGCATGTATGCGGTGTATCACGGCGCAGACGGATTGCGCGGCATCGCACAGGCAGTGCATCTTGCAGCGGTGACGCTGGCGAACGAATTGAAAAAGCTCGGCTATGCCGTTACTGAAGAATCTTTCTTCGACACGGTCAAGCTCACCCATACCGACAATGTCAAGATCCACGCGCTGGCAGAAGCAGCGCGCATCAATTTCCGCTATAGCGATGATGGACTAACGATCGCGTTGGACCAGACCACCGATGCCGACGCACTGAATGCCATACTGCGCGTATTTGCCCAGGCTGCAGATAAACCCGCTCCGGTAGTCACGCAAGCACAGGTCTTTTCCCAGGCCATGCGCGTGAAAGCAAGACGATCTGCCATCCTGAGCCATCCGGTATTCAATACCTATCACTCCGAATCGGAAATGATGCGCTATATCAAGCGACTGGAGAACAAAGACCTGTCGCTGACCCACTCGATGATATCCCTGGGTTCATGCACCATGAAACTGAATGCGGCTTCGGAGCTGCTTCCGCTGACATGGCCGGAATTCGCCAATCTGCATCCATTCGTTCCGGTAGAGCAAGCCGAGGGCTATCAGGAAATCATCTCCAGCCTGGATGCCGCACTTTCGGAAATCACCGGCTTCGCAAAGATGAGCTTCCAACCCAACAGCGGGGCACAAGGCGAATATACCGGCCTGCTGGTGATACAGGCATATCACCGCTCGCGCGGCGAAGGGCAACGCAATGTGGCATTGATTCCCGCATCGGCACACGGCACCAACCCGGCAAGTGCAGCGATGTGCGGCATGAAGATCGTGGTGGTGAAGTGCGACAAGCAGGGCAATATCGACATCGGCGATTTGCGCGAAAAGGCAGAGCAGCACCGCGACGACCTGTGCTGTCTGATGGTTACCTACCCCAGTACGCATGGTGTCTATGAAGAAGGGATCAAGGACATCACCAGCATCGTTCATGAGAACGGCGGCCAGGTGTACATGGACGGTGCGAACATGAATGCGCAGGTCGGCTTGACCAGCCCCGGCAATATCGGCGCCGATGTATGCCACCTGAATTTGCACAAGACCTTTGCAATACCGCACGGCGGCGGCGGCCCCGGCATGGGACCCATCGGCGTAGCGGCGCATCTCGCGCCATTCCTGCCCAAGCATCCCTTGGTCAAGACCGGCGGCAATCAGGGCATACACGCGGTATCCGCCGCGCCTTACGGCAGCGCGCTGATCCTGCTGATCTCCTACGGTTACATCAAGATGCTCGGCGGGGAGGGTTTGACGCAGGCTACCCGCATCGCGATCCTGAATGCCAACTACATCAAGGAATCGTTAAAGGACCACTTCCCGACCTTGTACAGCGGCGCAAACAATCGCTGCGCGCACGAGATGATCCTGGCCTGTGCAGACTTCAAACGCGATGCCGGCATCGAAGTTGCCGACATCGCAAAACGGCTGATGGATTACGGTTTTCACGCACCCACCACATCGTTCCCGGTAGTGGACACCCTGATGGTCGAACCGACAGAGAGCGAATCCAAGGCAGAGCTGGATCGCTTTTGCGCCGCAATGATCTCCATACGCGGCGAAATCGACGAGATCATCTCAGGTAAAGCCGACAAGAAAGACAACGTCATCAAATATTCGCCGCATACTGCCAAGGCTGTGGTGACCAGCGACTGGAATCGCAGCTATTCGCGTGAAAAAGCGGTCTTCCCTTTGCCCTGGGTGCGCGATAACAAATTCTGGCCGAGTGTCGCGCGGGTGGATAATGTGTATGGCGACAAGCACCTGATTTGCGCCTGTCCGCCTATCGAATCTTATGCCGATTCCTGAACAGTAAGTTTAATGTGGAAGAGCCAAACAAGCACCGACCCGGTTTGACCCATGCCTGGCGTGCAACCGGTATAGCTTGGCAGGGTTTGCGTGCAGCCTGGCATCATGAAGATGCGTTTCGCCAGGAAGCGCTGGTCGCCGCGATAGCGATACCGGTCGCGTTGTTTTTGCCCGCCAACCTGCTCGGCAAAGTTTTGATGATCGCCAGCATCCTTCTAGTGCTGATCGTCGAACTGCTCAACTCGGCACTCGAAGCGACAGTGGATCATACCTCGCTGGAAAAGCACCCCCTCGCCAAGCGCGCCAAAGACATCGCCAGTGCGGCGGTAATGCTAAGTATCGTGAATGCGCTGGTGGTATGGGGACTGGTTTTGTTCTGGGGAGGGTGACGCCATTCAATTTGAAGCGGAGCAGTTATCGTTTAATGCGAATTGGAATTACAGCCAGTTGATCTCCTGAGCCGTCTTGCTGCCTATCAGTGCGTCGTCCAGACTTGCCGGTGTCACTGCCTCGTTCTTTGACATTGGCGTGCGACCCGCCATGATTTCGGCGAATTGTTGCGGCAACAGCGGGTCGAGCTCGGGATTGGCGTAGCCGTCGGGGAACAGCGGCTGATTGGTGGCAGGATCGTACTTGTCGGTGGCGCCCAGCGTGTGCAGGAATTCGTGGGCAATGATCACGTTGTTCTGCTTCGCCATGTCACTCGAGGCGAAGGTGTTGACACGCCCGATCAGGCCTTTCTGCAATCCCGTGGAATGTGCCAGCCGCTTGCTCAGTGCCGGGTCGAAATACAACAGGAACATTTTCACCTGCGGGCCGGGACCTTTTGTGTCGGTGTTGCGCCAAGCCCACCAGCGCATCTTCAAACTCCAGACGATCACATCCAGCGCACCGCCGTTACGCGGCGGAACAGGTGGTTGGTCAGCTATCGTTCCGCCCAGCCGTATCTCTATGGTTGCATTTGTTGACCTGCCATAACGCTCAGCCTCGCTACGCATGAAGTCCACGACGGGCTTGAAATCCTCCACTGTCAGGTTGCGCAGATATTCCTCCGCAACCGGACTGCCATCACCGTTGATGAGATAGATGTTTACCGGCAGCGTGTACTTCCATTCCACCGACTGGGTCTTGGCGCGCCATGCACCCAATGCGACACCGGTGAGGATCATCAACAGGATGAAAATGCGGAATGCTTTGAACACCGAAATATCTATCCTTGTATAGGTGGTTGTGAGCAGAGTAATCGGCACTTTTGCATTAGAGCTTTAACCACTTGTATCATGATCGCAGCCAGCGCGTAGATCGACAAAAACGGGTCGAGCAAATAATCCCAGAGATTGCCGGATTCATACCAGCCTGTTGCCCAGGCCAGTGTCGCCAATGAGATGCATGATGCGATCAAATGGTGCTTCCAGATCCATGCTGCGAGCGCAGCCAGCAGCAGCACAGCAACGAATTGCGGATCACCGTAACCAAGGTGATACGGATCAAATGCAGTTAACCCCAGGGACAACGGATATAACGGCAGCGCAACCAGTGCGACCAGTGTCAGAAGCGCACGGCGGTTGTTGGCATCATTGTCGCCGCAAACGAAGCCAGGCCTCAACAGCGTGCACCATATCAGCACCAGCGTGGTGATGCTCAAGTCCCCGGTCGCGCCGCGCAGATAGGCGGCGAGTGGAAGTTCGCCAAACGGGATCAGCATCAGCGCAAACACGGTTCCCTGCAGCACGGCAAGTCTGAGCCTGGAAAGTCGCGCAACTCCCGGCAACAGCAGCACCGCTGCCGCGCCTGCGCTGGCCACACTTGCCAGTCCGGTCAGGTCAGTGAAGTTGGGCATCGGCCGATCTTTCAAGTTGTCTGTCCAGCCAGGCACGGGTGAACCTGACATGTTTGATGAAACTTCTGTTCCAGGTGTAAACCAGGTGGAAGTCACCGTTATGCGCCTGTATCAGGTAAGGGTAGGAGAACTCGAAACCGCAGCCTTGCGCATCACATTTGTTTCGCTGG
>Ga0210377_10003467_pt1 | contig 13590 bp, 12 predicted proteins | sample PLM4_65_b1redo_FD_155480 | JGI IMG/M metagenome (GOLD analysis project Ga0210377, IMG submission 155480) | Groundwater sediment microbial communities from an aquifer in East River, Colorado, USA - PLM4_65_b1 redo | ecosystem: Environmental > Terrestrial > Soil > Riparian zone | place: USA: East...
AGCAGCAAATGGATCTTGATACTTACTTTAAACTTCGCAACACCACGCGCGAACAGTTTGTGGAAGATGAAGTCAAGCCCGTTGCAAAGAAGCGCCTCGAACGCTCCCTTATCCTGGATGAGATCGTCCGCAGGGAACAACTGGAAGTGGATAACGCCGCCCTGGATGCCGAGTTCAATAACACCCTTTCCGCTTTGACCATGCAGGGCTTGGATCTGAACAAGGTCCGCGGCGGGAAGAAGGGGCAGCAGCAACTTGCCCAGGCGGTGGCAATGGAATCTGCCAACCGCGTGCTCACACGCAAAGCGCTGGATATGTTGAAGTCCATTGCGGTGGGTGAATACAAGTCACCGGAAGAGCGTGCAGCAGAGGCTGAAGCGTTGCAGGCGACGGAACCGGAAACAGTTGCCAGCGAAGAGAAACCTGTCGAAGCGGGCATCGCCCCAGAAGAGGGATCAGCCTCCCCTGAGTCTGACACCGCCCCCGAAGGGGGATCGGGCGAAGCTTCCTAAAGAAACCCTGATAAAGAATTAATAAAATTCCAACACGGAATCGGTATGATTGACGAAATATAAGGAGACGAACAATGATCCCTACCGTCAAAAATATAACCAGAGAAGTGATCGAATCGACCAATTACGGCGAACGCTCTTACGATGTTTTTTCCCGTTTGCTCAAGGAACGCATCATCTTTGTTGGTACCCCGATCGATGACCAGATCGCGAACTTGATCGTTGCACAGTTGTTGTTCCTGACCCACGAAGACCCCGAGCGCGAGATCCAGATGTACATCAACTCGCCCGGAGGCGTGATCTATGCTGGGCTTGCCATCTACGACACGATGCAGATGATCTCGAACCCGATCAGCACTGTGGCAGTCGGCGTGACCGCCTCTTTCGGGACCGTGTTGCTGGCAGCCGGGACGAAGGGCCGCCGCTACGCCTTGCCGAATGCCACCATCCACATGCACCAGCCTCTCGGCGGCGCGCAGGGGCAGGCAACCGACATCGAGATCCAAGCCAAGCAGATCCTGCGTTTGAAGGCATTGTTGCTCGGTATCATGGCGAAGCACACGGGCCAACCGCTCGAGGTGATCGAGCATGATAGCGATCGCGATTACTATCTTGATGCCAAACAGGCTGTTGACTATGGTTTGGTCGATCAGGTGTTGGTGATGTCTGATAAGGCAAAATAGTTTGGTAGTTAGATAGCCGAATAGTCTGTTAGTCCAAGCCTGCTGAGAGATTGGCAGGCTTTTTTTATTGGAGAATTGAGTAGTGCTAAATTTTGGAGCCTGATGTAGTAGTTTCGAAGTCGGGAGACTTCGGACTCCGGTATAATCACCCACGCGAAAGGAATCAAACCATGACCTTCTCAATCGTTGCCTGTGATCTGGAAGAACAAAGTTGGGGCGTGGCAGTGGCTTCGAAGTTCCCGGCAGTGGGAGCGGTCGTGCCGTGGGCACAGGGAGGGGTCGGCGCGGTGGCAACGCAGTCTTTTGCCAACACTTCTTTTGGTCCGCGTGGATTGGCGTTGATGGCGACAGGTCTTTCGGCGCAGGAAACACTTGAGCGGTTGCTCGAAGATGACCCCGATAAAGAACTCCGGCAGGTAGGGTTGGTCGATACAAATGGCGGCGCAGCGACGTTCTCAGGGAATGGTTGCTTCGAGTGGGCTGGCGGCATCGCTGGCAAGGGCTATGCCATTCAAGGAAATATCCTGGCGGGCGTAAAGGTCGTCCCTGCGATGGAGAAGGCGTTTCTGAAAACGAAAGGAAGCCTGCCAAAGAGACTTTATGCTGCTCTGTTGGCGGGTGACCGTGCCGGCGGAGACAAGCGCGGGCGTCAATCTGCTGCCATCTATGTGGTCAAGCCGAATGGCGGCTACGGCGGCTTCATCGACCGCTGGATCGACTATCGCGTGGATGATCATGAGGACCCTGTTCCACGGTTGGGCGAGTTACTCGATATGCACGAGTTGTATTTTGGGAAGAGCGCTGAATCGGAACGTCTACAGATCAAAGGCAGGATTCTAGAGCATTTGACCACAATTCTGAATCAGGAAGGTTATTTGAAAAAGAATACAAAATTCATCGATGCGTTCAATGAATTTATTGGCAATGAAAATTTTGAAGAGCGTACTGATCCAAACGCAACATGGATCGACCGCCCGGTATTGAAATATCTTGTAGAAAAATTTGAGAAATGATTCCATCACACATCAAAGCCCTCATCCTCGACATGGATGGTGTCATCTGGCGATCAGATACACCCATCGGTGCTCTGCCTGAGATTTTCAGGCGGATCGAAGAACGTGGCATCAAGTATGTCTTTGCCACCAACAACGGCACCAAGACTCCCGACCAGTATGTATCCACGCTGGCAACGCTCGGCGTGAATGTGGATGCCAGCCAGGTTGTCACATCCGCGCTGGGTGTGGCTCATATGCTGGCACAAAAATTTCCCCGCGGCAGTAAAGCCTTTATGATCGGTGAAGATGGCGTCCGCATGGCATTACAGGAAAAAGGATTTGAAGTCCTTTCCACGGAAAACGCACAGGAAGCACAGTTTTTCGTTATAGGAATTGACCGTCAGGTTAATTTCGACAAAATGCGCGAAGCGACCCTCCTGGTGCGGCGCGGCATTCCGTTCTATGCCACCAACCCCGATAAGACCTTCCCCACCCCACGTGGAGAAATCCCCGGGGCGGGCGCGTGGATCTCTGTCATCACCACCGCAACAGAAATTGAACCGGTCTACGCAGGCAAACCGTTTCCCTTCATGATGGAATTATCATTGGAAAGACTCGGCACGAAAAAGGAAGAGACGCTCGTCGTCGGCGACCGACTCGAAACCGACATTGCTGCCGGTCAGGCAGTGGGGTGTCCCACCGCCTTGGTGTTGAGCGGTGTATCAACAAAAGCGCAAGCAAATAAATGGAAGCCAGAGATCGATTTTATTGCTAATGATCTGGCAGCCCTGATTGGATGAATGTGACACAACTTATTTACGATCTGACTCTTGAAAAAATTGCCAGCCTGCTCAAAGGTTGGAATGAACCCGCCTACCGCGCCAGGCAGATATGGCAGGGCTTGTATCAGCAGTTCTACACCTCCCCCGAGCAATTTAGCAATCTGCCCAAACCCTTGCGGGATAAGATGACGAAGAATTTCACTTTTTCGCCGTTCCATGTGAAGACCTATCTCGACTCATCCGATGGGTTCACACGCAAAACGCTGTTCGAATTGCCCGATAAGAATCTGATCGAAGCAGTGCTGATGCGTTACGGCGACCCGGCAGATAACCCGCAGATCACCGCCGCCGCTCCGAACAGCGAGAACATGCGCGGGGCGAAGAATCGCCGCACGCTTTGCATTTCCACGCAGGCGGGCTGTGCGATGGGCTGTGTCTTCTGTGCCACCGGGCAGATGGGTTTCAAGCGTCACCTTTCGAGCGGCGAGATCGTAGCGCAGGTGATGTATTACGCGCGCATGTTGAAGGATGTGAACGAATCAGTCACGAATATCGTCTTTATGGGGATGGGCGAGCCTTTCCACAACTACGACAACACGATGGATGCAATTGACCGCCTCAACGATCCGGATGGCTACAACTTCGGGGCTCGCCGCTTCACCATCTCGACTGTGGGGCTGGTCCCGCAAATTCGGCGTTTCGCTGACGAGAAGCGACAGGTCAACCTCGCCATCTCGCTCCACGCGGCGGAGGATAATGATCGTCTCGCGATTATGCCAGTTAACAAACGCTACAAAATCGACGATGTGATCGAAGCCTGCAGGTATTATGTCGATCAAACGGGACGGCGTGTCACCTTCGAGTGGGCACTGATCAACGGCGTCAACGACACACCAGAAGTTGCCAAAAGGCTGGCATCACGTTTGAGAGGCTTGATGTGTCACGTCAATGCCATCCCCCTCAACCCCACCACTGGCTATTCCGGCACCGCGACCGACCGTCAGCGGGCGATCATTTTCAAAGAAACGCTGGAGCAGGCTGGTATCCCGTGTACGATCCGCATGAGGCGAGGTATCGATATCCAGGCGGGGTGCGGTCAACTTGCCGGTCAGTTATCTTCTTAATTGTTTAGATTTGGTTGGTAAAGTTTATTGTGATTAATTGCCTACGCGCAAATACAATATAAGCATATCAGATCCCATGAAGATTTTCAACTCCACCAGCGTTAATCTCTCAGAACGCATGAATGCTCCCGAACCATCGTGGCTCGTATCAGAGTGCATTGCCGGAAACCAGGCTGCGATCGAGATGCTTGTGCGCCAGTATGAAACTGGTGTGTTCAAGCTGGCTTTATCCATCGTGGGCGATGAAGCCGACGCCAGCGAGATCACGCAGGAGACATTTATCGCGGCGTTGAGGTCGATTCAGACCTATCAGGAAAAGAAGACCTTCAAGGCATGGCTGTACACGATCGCATTGAACCTGAGCCGCAGTCATTTGCGAAAGCGGAAGGTCATCGAACGGCTGAGAACAACTCTCGGTTCCATCTTCCAAGTGGAGACGCAAAAACAAATATCACCGGAAGATGACCTGATCAGAACCGAGAAGGAAGCCGCCATCTGGAACGAGCTCAATCAATTGGATGAACGCCATCGGATCGTAGTTGTCTTGCGTTATTTTCACGAACTGCCGATCTCTGAGATCTCGGAAATTCTTTCGGTCAACGAAGGGACGATCCATTCTCGATTACACACCGCCCGCGAACGGCTGAGAGAAGCGTTACAGTCTTTGCACGGAGAATACGATGCAGATCACACATGAAGAAGCCCGCAGACTGATCCAATTCAAAGCGGATGATAGCCTGTCCACAACCAACGAGCAAAACCTCAGTGAACACCTCAATGCCTGTACGGAGTGTCAGGGTTATTTTGGGGCGGTCAAACAAACTGAGTCCACTTTGCGACAGATCTTGCGTAAGCAGTGGAATGTTCATCCCCTGCCCCTCCAAATGGAGGCTGTTTATGCAAAAGTAAATTTAACTCCTGGCACGAGCATCTTACTGACTACGCGCAAAGCCTTGATTGGTGTTGCTTTTGTGATGGTTGCATTCATCACCTGGCAATCGATGACCAGCAATTCATCATCGGCACAAACCCCGCTTGGCACAGTGCCTCTCATTCCGACTCCATCGACACAATACACAGCCACCAACACGTTACAGAGCGACTGCAAAGAGGTACGGTATGTCGTTCAACCAGGCGATACACTGGACAGTGTCGCTCAACATTTTTCGACATCGAAGGAATCGATCATCGCCGCGAACCGTCTGACCAGCGATGCGATCAACCCAACTGAGGAGATGATCATCCCATTTTGTGAATCGACACCCACCAGCACGACCCATCCACCCACCTTTACGATCACGCCGAATTTCGAAACGATCTCCACTACGCCAGGGTAATTCCCTGCATTCGCTCAAGTCTACACGAACTTGTCAGAACATGCAGAATGATGTATAAGTCATGCCATTCCCTGGAATAAAAAGGTATTATGAACAACGATAAAACCTCCTGGCTTCAAAAACCAATTCATCCTTCCCTGCCTGCTGTTACAAATGAAATCATTTTATTTGCCGGAATTATGCTGCTGGCAATTGTCACGAGATTTTATGATCTTGGGACGCGCGTGATGAGCCATGATGAAAGCCTGCATACATACTTCTCATGGTTGTTGTATCGCGGTCAAGGCTACCAGCATACACCGATGATGCATGGACCCTTTCAATTCCATTTCCTTGCCTTGATATATTTCCTGTTCGGCGTATCAGATTTCACAGCACGTATCGCTACAGCGTTGTTCAGTATTGCCATTGTCTGGATGGTCTGGTACTGGCGCAGGTATTTAGGCAACTGGGGAATGATCATTACGGGTTTATTGATGGTCATTTCACCCTATATGCTGTACTATGGACGTTACGTACGCAACGAGTCGTTTGTGGGGTTTTCAGGCATTTTGATGCTCTATACCATCTTGCGATATATTGAGAGCGGGGAAAAGAAATATATCTACATGGTCACAGCAGCCATTGTCCTGCATTTCTGTTCCAAGGAAACATCTTTTATTTATGCAGCACAAGCGTTGATCTTTTTAGGGATCTATTTCATTGCACAGGTCACACGTAAACCGTGGGAAAACAATGCATCTTTCTACAAGGTGTTCATCGTTCTTTTAGTGATCGGTGTCGTTCTGTTTGGCATCGGCGGGGTCGCTCATATCATCACAAAGGGAGCTGCTGAGACTCTTACGACAACAGAGACCGCTGCGCCAGCCAACCCATCGGGAACGCCAGCGGCAGGCGCGGACGCCGAAGGTGGATTATCGTTGTCCATTGTCTTTTTCGCATTAGGTGGACTTGTTATCGCCGTTGCAGGAGGAATTTACTTCTACCTGACGTATGTACGCCATGAAATCGTCAAGAACCGCGCATTCGATCTGCTCATAGCCCTGTTCACATTCTGTTTGCCCCTTCTCAGCGCCTTTGTTCTGGACCTCATGAACAAATTGAATATTTCCAAGGTGACCATTCCAACCGAGTCATCGGCAGTGGCGGCACTAGACCCGGCATCCATGTTGACCATGGGGATCGTGGTCGCTGTCCTGTTCATCATCTCGATCACGATTGGGATGCTTTGGAACCGCGAATGGTGGAAATACGGTGCTCTATACTGGGGTGTATTTACCATCCTCTACACGACCGTATTCACGAACGCCTCTGGTTTCTTCTCGGGTGTGGTGGGATCACTGGGATATTGGCTGGCGCAACAAGGCGTGGAGCGCGGCAGCCAGCCCGAATATTATTATGTTCTCGTACAAATTCCAATGTACGAGTTCCTGCCTGCTATCGGGGCTTTGGTGGCGATTGGTTTGGGTTTGAAAAAACTCCTTACGCCGAATCAGACCGTCCCTGAGCCCCCTCCGGGGGTGGTATCGGAAGCGGAAGAAATTCCATCTGAGGCGGTTTCAACTCAACTCGATAAACGCTCCATGTTCGTCGCCTTCTTCAGTCTGATGGTGTTCTGGTGTATTACGAGCATTGCTGCGTTTTCGATTGCGGGCGAACGCATGCCCTGGCTCACCCTCCACATGGTGTGGCCCATGGTCCTGCTTACGGGCTGGGCAGTCGGGCAGATCATCGAGTCGGTTTCAAAGTTTATCGCGGACGAAAAGCCCGTATGGACGTGGTTATCCATTCTCGTGTTGGTCGTTTTTGTCGTGGCAGTGTTCAATATGATCCGTTCCATATACGGAGCAACACCTCCATTCCAGGGGACGGAGTTGGGTCAACTGGAGGCAACGGGCAAATTCATCTTTCCGTTGGTCGCAGCCATCCTCTCAGGGGCATTGCTTGCCTATCTGACGAGAAATGATTACGTAAGCCTTGGCATGGTGGGATTGTTGATCCTTGCCCTTGTTACGTTTGGAACAAGTGTGATCAACGGCGCATCGATGCTGATGCTCTCAAGCACACCGGATGTCGCCCGCGCCACTGCTACTCTGAGTCAGGTCAAATTTGCCGCGGCAGTTCTGGCATTGATCGGAAGCATTGTCGGTATCGTGCTGCTGGCAAGGCTCCAACGAACCAGTGCCTTCTTCCAATTCGTGACATTGACGATCTTCAGCCTGCTTGCTGTTCAAACAGCACGCACCGCCTTTCGCGCCAATTACATCAACTACAACGATGCCACAGAATATCTTGTCTACGCTCACGGCGCAGGCGGCGTTAAGGAAGTGATGTCGCAGGTGGAGGAGATCTCCAGGCGAACTTCCGGTGGACTTAATGCCATTGTTGGCTACGACGCCAGCGCTCCTGATACTGGAGTCTCGTGGCCCCTGGTGTGGTATCTGCGCGATTACACCAGCCTGCGTTCCTTCGACCAGCCCACACGCTCCCTGCGGGAAGCCGTGGCAGTGATCGTGGATCAGAAAAATTTCGACAAGATCGAGCCAGCCCTCGGTGATGGTTTTTACCGTTTCGATTACATTCGCATGTGGTGGCCCAACCAGGATTATTTCAACCTGGATAAAGACCGTACATTGCGAGCCATCACCGACCCCGCCATCCGCGAAGGCATCTTCGATATTTGGTTCGACCGCGACTATACAAAATATGCGCAAGCCACTGGCAGCGCCTCGATGACGTTGACGACCTGGCAGCCTGCTGACCAAATGCGGTTGTACGTCCGCAAAGACGTTGCTTCTCAAATTTGGAATTACGGTGTTGGACCATCACAGACGACGGTTCAAGCGGACCCCTACGAGGCTGGTACCGTTATCATCCCAGCCGATCAAATCTTTGGCTCCGACCGCTATCCCCCGCTCGGCTTGAATGCGCCGCGTGCCATCGCTGCGGGCATCAACAACGATTTCTACATCGCCGATTCAAGGAACAACCGCATCCTTCATATTTCCTCAGATGGCACCCTGCTTAATGAATGGGGAACATTTGCCGCCATCGATTACTTCAATGGTCCCGTATCCGCCGCGGAGGCGCTAAAACAGGCACCCATTGGCACCTTCAGCGAACCATGGGGTGTGGCAGTGGGACCGGATGGCTCCGTCTATGTGACGGACACCTGGAACCACCGCGTACAGAAATTCGCTGCGGATGGAAAACCGATCAAGATCTGGGGACAGTATGGGCAACCCACGCCCGATATCCCCGAGTCGAAGAGTTCATTCTGGGGACCGCGCGGGATCGCCGTGGATGCGATGGGTCATGTGCTGATCGCCGATACCGGGAACAAGCGCATCGTCATCTTCGATTCGAACGGGAATTATCTTTCCGAGTTCGGCACAGGCGGGTTCGACCCCGGTCAATTCGACGAGCCGGTCGGTGTAGCCGCCGGTCCGGATGGAACAATCTATGTAACAGATACATGGAACCAGCGCATACAGTCTTTCATCCCTGACCAGAGTGGCACGTTCTACAGTCCCTACAAGCAATGGGATGTAAATGCATGGTTCGGTCAATCGCTGGACAACAAGCCCTTCCTCGCAGTCGGCTCGAATAACCATGTATTCATCACCGACCCGGAAGGCTATCGCATTATCGAATTCACAGCGGATGGCGAATTTGTCCGTACCTGGGGCGACTTTGGCACGGGTGATTCCGAGATCGGGCTTGCAGCAGGCGTGACCGTGGACCCATTTGGATATGTATGGGTCACCGATGCAGGCAACAACCGCATCTTGCGGTACCGATTGCCCTAGCAGGTTGTCGGAGAGCAGTGTATCACGAGAAAAAAAACAGTTTGAACCGCCAGGGACGCAAAGCGCGCGAAGTTTTAAACATTTTCTTAGCGGGCTTGACGGTAAAAAATGCCCGCCGGTAAGGTTCTCCGACAAGCTGCCAGCAAAAATATACAAACGGAAACACGCCGCTTGTTACGACAAGCGGCGTGTTTTTTGTTTCCAGCTAAATGTCAACGGCAATACAGGTCAGTGTCTGATCCACGCCGGGAATGGGCTGAATGGAGGAGGCGATCAGACTTCCAAGGCTGCCAATATCAGAGGCTTCAATGATGACCACGGCATCGTATGGACCGAATGTCATGTTCGCTTCCACAACATTCTCCATCTTGCGCAACTCATTCACCACCGCCTTGACTTCGCCACTACGGACTTTGATCAGGACATATGCTTTCATGGTCTCTCCTCTTCACTATGCTTTTTCGGGTCTCAGGAAGATCGCCCAATAGATAGCGGCTACCAACACCGCTCCGCCAATGATATTGCCGATCGTGACCGGGATCAGGTTGTTCAACAGGAACGCCTGCCAGGTCAGATGGTCGAGATTCGCCACCGTATTCCCCACTGAGCTGATGAACTTGCCATCAAACATCTTAATGAACAAAGCATACGGCACAAAATACATATTCGCCACGCTATGTTCAAACCCAGCAGCAACAAAGGCTGTGATCGGGAAAATAATCGCCATGATCTTATCAAGTGTACTGCGCGCGCTATATGTAAGCCACACCGCCAGGCAGACCAGAGCATTGCACAAAATCCCCAACGCCACTGCCTGGATGAAAGTCAACTCACATTTGGCGATTCCGGTCCGTAGCGCCGCGATCCCAACCGTGTTCGCGCCGAAGGTATATTGTTTGGTGAGAAACATCAGGAACACAGTTCCAATGGAGCCAACGAAATTCCCCAGATACACGATCAACCAGTTGCGAAGGAGCGCACCCAGTTTCACTTTGCCGCTCGCCCACGCCATCACGATCAGGTTGTTGCCGGTGAACAGTTCCGCGCCACCCACGACCACGAGGATCAGCCCCAGACAAAATGCCAACCCGGCAAGCAGACGCGTAACACCAAAAGGCAGACCTGTGTTGAAGGCAGCAGCTCCATCCTGGGCAGTGATCGCCATGCCCCCCGCGCTGACCGTGGTGGCAAAGATGGCGCCCAGGGAAATGAAGGCGCCAGCCAGCACAGCCAACATAAACATTTTGAGAAAAGGCATTTCAGCTTTTCGCACCCCCAACAACTCGGCTCGCGTCGCCATCTCCTGCGGCAACAATGCATCGATGCGGACTTCGGTCATAAACACCTCACTCCTTGCAAACGACTTATGCTACAAACAAAGTATAACCGGACGAAAGACAGAAACAAGAAACGACAGTCTCCTGTTTCTCGTGATGTTCATCCATCGTTAGCCATCATCCTTTTTCGTGCCACCCATCCATGTGATGAGTCCTCCGCCCAATAAAGCCAGTGCGATGATACCGATCGCAACACCCATGATGGATGAAGTGCTGCGCGAAGAAGGGTCCGTCAAAACAGGAGTTAAAGTTGCCGTAGATCCTAATGGAAGATGTGTCATCGAAGAGCTGGATGCAAGCGCGGAGGTTGAAGTGCCGGTTGGCTGCGGTTCAGGCGTGGATGTCTCCATCGGTGTGGAGGTCGGCACGATGATGCCCATTTTGATCAGCAACTTCTCGCCGGGGTATATATCGTTGCCCGATAGATTATTCAAGCGCTTGATCTCATCAATCCTGGTTTCGTAGGTGATGGCGATCTGCCAAAGAGACTGCCCATACTTGACCTCATGGATGACATTCCCCTCCAGATTTGGAGTACTGACCATCACAGCCTGGAGCGGCGCTTCCACCACAGGGACGGCTGATCCGCCTGCGATGGGCGTTGTCAGAGCCTGAGTCGGAAGCACACCCGCGCCGGTGGAACGTGCGCAATCAATGACATAATACACCCTGCCATTCACTACCGCGACGCCTGCACCGATTTCCGTCAGGTCTGGGGAGATCATCGTGGTCAAGTGCAGGGTATCCCCGCTCCATTGCTTGACCGCGCTTGGGGCAGACATATTCTCTCCTCCGCCAGTGATATTTTCCGAACGAAACCCGCCCAGTGATAGGTCGCCAGCCAGCGGATAACCTGCTGCCAGCAAGCGATCGGTCACACCGATGCCACCGGGTCCTGAATGAGTGACTGTCCCATTGGCAGCCATGAATTCAGCCTGCGCCTGGGCGGTGTACATCAGGATGGAATTGATACTGTAGGGAGGAAGTCCGTAGGCGGCGCGCAGGGCGTTGACGCCGTTGATCAGGTCATAGGCGGTATCCGCATCGTGCGGCGCACGGAATGAATCAGCTTTCGATACAGAAGGGAAGGATAGCGCCATCCATGAGATACAAAACAGGGCAGCGATCAATAAAGCGAAACGCCGAGGCATGAAATGATTATACTGGCTTTACTTTTTCAGGAAGTGAAGCTCTTTTGACGTCAATTCCCGCCATGCGCCAGGCTTCAAGTTCCCTAACTGGATGTCCCCGATCGCCACGCGGAGGAGGCGCAGGGTGAATAGCCCCACGGCGGCGGTCATGTGACGGATCTGGCGTTTCTTGCCCTCGCGCAGCCTGATCTCGATCCAGGCGGTCGGTCCATGCGGAGTGACAGGCTTGGGTCGCGGTGGCAGGCTCGGGTCCGGCAGGAGGCGTGCTTTTGCGGGTAAAGTCCGGTAGTCCTTGAGCTGGACCCCGCGTTCGAGCTGAGACAGCTTATCCGGGGTTGGATCGCCTTCCACCATCACCCAATAGGTTTTTTCGATGTGGTGTATTGGGTCGGTCAATCGTTTGATCAGCGCGCCGTCATCAGTGAGCAGTAACATGCCTTCGCTGTCGCGGTCCAGGCGCCCTGCCGCATAGACATCCGGGACATGGATGTATTGCTTCAAGGTCGGATGCCCGGTGCCTTCATCCGTAAACTGCGAGAGGACGCCATAGGGCTTGTTGAATAGAAGATATTTCATGTTCAGAGTATAATATTTAATACTATAGAGAGGAGTGTAAAATGGCTAATCAACCAAAGGTTCCAATTCCAGGCAAGGTTCAAAAAAATAATAGCAGAAGATTCAAGATCCAAAAGAACAAGGACATAGAAGTTGATATCGACATCGAGATCGAGGAAGATGGCGATTATGAGGTCGAGAAACTCAGCCTCGATGGCCTGCCAACGAACATGTACGATGGCACACCCATTCGCTGGTTCAACAACTTTGCCGTTAAAAAGAACGGTCAGTATATTAACCAAAAATATAAGATCACGATCCCCGGAATTTCCAATATGGGCAACTCGCGCCTTGTTATCTTCGATGGTAATGGTGACCCATATTATTATACGGGTGCGATCGTAAATGACACGTTTGAGTTCACAGATGGCGATCCCGCACCGGGTGCGGCGCCTTAAGGACTGGTAGAATTTTCCGTATCACGAATAGCGCGCCGCCAGGGGATGTTTTCCACGTAGCGCCTGCGGGCTGTTTCGTCGCTGAACTTAGAGACCTGCGCATCCAACTGGTTTTTTGCGATCTGCAAAACCTGCTGGGCTCGTGGGTCTTTTGTTGTCTCAAGATAACGATAACAGCTATAGTAGACACGCAATGGCTCGTCAGTGCCATCCAAGGCGGATCCGCTTTCCAGGAAACGCAAGATTTCGCCGGCCTCCGGCTCGGCAGACATCAAATCGTTTTTCCGTAGGTACGCTTCCAACATTCCCCCGCGCGCTTCCATGGAGAGGGATGGCTGATTGACTTCAAGCCGAATATTTACACATTCCCGGTAAGCACCAATTGCCATATCATATTTTGCCTGCAACAAATAAGCATGTCCCATATACAACAACGCCCATGCTTCGCCGGATCGCTGAGAAATTCTTCGTGCCAGTTCCAATGCCTGCTGAGAGAGTTGCAGAGCAGACGCGCCATCGAGGGTGATATCTGCCAGCGCACTGAGGTTGAACAAAGAATACATTTCCACAAAGGGACTGTCTACTTCGCGAGCCACCCTTAATGCCTGTTCCTGATAAGAACGCGCCGCAGCAAGATCGCCCCTCATACCAGCTGCAAATCCCATGGCAGAAAATAGAAGACCTTCGGTATGCCGGTCTCCGATCTCATGTGTCAGTTTGATCGCCTCTTCATAATACACGTGAGCCCGGGCGTAATTGCCATTGACTGACCCTTCATATTTCGCCAGGTTGTTCAAGGCTCTGGCTTCCAGTCCCAAATCTTTAATTTCGCGGGCAATCTCCACTG
>Ga0210377_10003468_pt1 | contig 13587 bp, 13 predicted proteins | sample PLM4_65_b1redo_FD_155480 | JGI IMG/M metagenome (GOLD analysis project Ga0210377, IMG submission 155480) | Groundwater sediment microbial communities from an aquifer in East River, Colorado, USA - PLM4_65_b1 redo | ecosystem: Environmental > Terrestrial > Soil > Riparian zone | place: USA: East...
ATCAGGAATGAAGCTCATCTTCATCTGGCGTTCAACTATATCCATTACAATCCCGTAAAACATGGTTACGTGAACACCCCTTATGACTGGCACTGGTCAAGTCTGTTTTTATACTACGATGATCTGGGAAAAGACTGGCTTCGAGATCATTGGAAATCTTACACCCCGCCTGCCGATTTTGGTAAAGGCTGGGATGATGCTGTGGAGAACGACTGACCCACGGGGCGCTTCGCAGAGTCGTTACTACCGACAACGGAGATAATTTATGGCTGAGTCAACTTTAGCAAAAAAGATGAAACTCAAACCCGGGTTGCGCGCCGCTGTGCTCAATGCGCCGGAAAATTATTTATTGGAATTGAATCACGACTCTGAGATCGCGCAAAAACTAAGTGGGAAGTTCGACTGGATCCAGATTTTCGCCAAGAACAAAAAGGAACTCGCCTCTCTCGCCCCCAAAGCTGTCTCCGCCCTCAAACCGGATTCCCTCCTATGGCTTTCCTTCCCCAAAGGGACATCCAAACTCCAGACCGACCTGACCCGCGATAAAGGCTGGGAGGTCTTGCAGGATCTGGAGTTGAAATTCATCACGCTGGTCTCGGTCAATGAGATGTGGTCCGCCTTCGCGCTTCGTCCCTACAAGGAAGGCGAAGCCAAGCAATCCTTCCAATTAGGAGCCTAATATGTGCCGAAGCATCAAAACATTACGCAATGCCGAAATCCCCGCCACAGAGGAGGAAATCCGCGCCGCGGCGTTGCAGTTCGTGAGAAAGGTCAGTGGTTATCGAAAGCCGTCGAGGGTCAATGAAGCGGCGTTTGAGCAGGCGGTGGAGGATGTGGCAGAAGCGACGAAGAGGATGCTGACTGAACTGCAAATTGCTAAACTTTAATAAAAACTATCATACACCAACAATCAAAGATTTACATATAAATAAAACAGGTATGAGGCACTGAACTCCATACCTGCTATTACTTTCTCAATCCTACAACATTATGGTTTCTCTAAAAACTAAGTGTTTTTATTGTATGTGAAAACCGCCTCGCCATTAGAGTCTTCAAGGTATGCAGTGTCTTGATGTTCACTCCAAACAGTACTATCCTTTCCCCAATATAGATTGAAATCGTCGTCATCGCCATCTTTAGTCCATATTTTCACACGAGTCGTTTTGCCTATAAGATTTTGCCTTCCTTTGATAAAAAATGCGGGGAACTTAAACTTATTTCCAGATTTGTCAAACAACCACCAACCAGTCATTTTAATAGAAGCAACAGTCGGATTCTCTATCTCAACATGTTCCGTATCAAGATCACCTTTCCCTTCAATTCGGAGAATACGTAATCTTCTTTTCTGATATTCATACATTAATACTATGCCAATCTCTACCACAACTAATATAAACAAAGCATAAATAGCGATATCGATGGGAATAGATGAATTAATGTAATTAGGGATAAGAATTTCATGCATCCCCCATAGTCCTAATAGCAAACCAAAAGCGATTTCAAAAAAACCACCTGGCTCATCTACCACATCATTTAAAAATGGAATTATTACCACCATTATCAAGAAAAATACTAACAGGCCCGCTCTATAAAAACCCGGCCTTTCTAAATAAAGGACAGGAGGAATGGATCTATTGGAGTCAAACCCCCCATTCCATCCCTTTTGAGCTACAACCACTTCAAGTGATGGAGATACGGTTTCAGAATTGCCTTTGGTAGATATGTCAAGAGATAAACTTAATACAATCTCTTGCTGATCAAAGGGGAAGAAATCAGATGCTTTGTAGCCTTTAATGTTCTGAAAATAATCTGCATAAGAATTAACTTGTACAATTCCCAACAACACATGAGGCATTATATATTTATTTCCCTTTTGAACTATACAACGACGATCGACAGGAAAATTATATACATAATTACTATCCCTGATTTCCAATCCTATCGGGGTTGTCTCATTAAAAACCAATTCAAAAGGTATTGCCTCACTTTTGGCAATCGTTATTGAGTTAAAACATAACTCATCAGGAACATCTGTATCATCGGGAACCAATATATAATCAAGATAGATTTTTGCCGCAGCATCGGGGGATTGCAATAAAAAGCTGGTAATCCAGTCGTTTTTTATCGTTTCGCTAGTATCGCCATTGTTATCATTCAGCTCGTTCAATATTACCGTCAAATCCTGCTCAACGACACTTAACCCAAGCACTATAGGACTCTCATCTTTGAGCGAGAACGAGGTGCCACCCTTTGATGCATATGTGGCAAAAATAACCAAGATAAATCCGAGTATAAGTAAATTCCTTACCGCTCGTCCCCAAGGGAATTTTTTCATAACATCCTCCTAACAGGCAAATATTCTTAATGATATAATTACCAATCGTACCTTAAATCCCCACAACTGCAAGAGCATTTGTATATTTTGAATTCGGGGAGTTAGTTTTTTTAAGAGGTGAGGAAATGATAAAGTCACGGATTCTTTTAGGGGTTGTTATTGTCATCTCAATGCTTATGGGCTGTAGCGATAACGCGGGATTATCCCCTTCTGCTCCCTATGCCACACTTTTACCCATCACGCCTCTCACACCTATACCGCCTAGTGAGCAAGTATCGCCAGAAATAACACTAACACCCTACGCGACCATTTTCAAGGGTTTCTTCAATTGTCGCGCTGAACCCAACACGTCTTCACCAATGCTTGTGATCCTACAAGGCCAACAAATAACCATTATTGCACAAAACCTAAACCGTACCTGGCTTTATGTCACAGTGCAAAATTTTGACAAGCCATGCTGGGTGGCGATGGCTGAAATTCCCAATTTGGACTACAACGCCATTTCACTTATTCCAATTTTGGGTGTAATCCCCACTTTCACCTTGCCCGCTGAATATATAACGCCAACAACCAATGGAGGAGGCGGAAGTAACACATCAAACTCTACCTCAACTCCTCCTACCCCATCCACGCTAACACCAATAACACCGCCAACGCCAACTTTCACGCCCTCTTTGACACCTTGTTGGAAACCATCAGCACCATCAAATCTGGGTTATAAACCTTCAAATGGGAACAATTTTATTCTCTCATGGTCAGCAGCTAGCGGTGCTACTGGTTATCGAGTCCACCGTTCGGGTGGAGGTGTCAGCGATACAACTGGAAACAGTGTAACTGTTGAGGTGAAAAACAATCAATCCTTCACGTTTTTTATCACTGCCATTAACAAGTGCGGAGAAAGTGAGGCAAGTAATTCAGTTACCATCTCACGTTAGTTTTACATCAACTATCAGATATTCACTTTCAGGTGCGGATTACTCAACCCCCGCACCTGATTTTTTAACGGGAACCCATCCTCACCCACCGGTGTACTAGATGTAAATCCGAAAGGAGACATCTATGCACAAGCTCCCCCTCTTTCCCTCCATTCTCATTCTCGCGTCACTTCTTACTTCCTGTGCCGGAAACGCGGCGGCGCAAGCGAATGAAACTACGCCCACCAACGCGCCTGCAATAGCAGTGCCGACTGTCTCCTCTGAGGTCATACCAAAAGACCCGCCAAAAGACTGTCCATTGACCGTTCCACAGGAACCGGCTTTTGTGCCGCCTTCGCCTTATGACACGCTTGGTTCCGAAGGTTATTTTTGGTTCGGTTCCGCTTCCTTGTGGACAGCCGTTCCACAAAATGGGATTTGGGGTGAATTACCGTTCAACCCGTCTGCGGGATACACACAGAAAGTTTTCTGGTGGCGCGATGGATATGTATGGACGGATGAGCCCGAACCGAATCTGATCGTGACCGGTGAAAGACTCGACGCGAAAGCGCCTCCTCTCCTTGCTTCCAAAGCGACGAATGCCTACGCCGGTGACATCGGTTCCGCCATGCTGGTCGGTGTGGACTTCCCCACCGCGGGGTGCTGGAAAATTACCGGGCAATATAACGATGCCCAACTGAGTTTCGTGGTGTGGATCGCGCCGCAATAAACTGCGCGATGGACAATCAGTAGGAAGGCATCTTTGTCGATCCGGGAATAAACGGATGGTTGCTGCCATCCGTTTTTGTTTCCCCATAATCGTTCCATATCTTTAAAATATCATTAACTTGCGCGAATGATTTAACCACATTCTCATTTTAATAAGTACTTTTGTTTGATTCGTTTTGCCATCTTATAATCGTTACACTGTATGCAAGACTACAGAAAGGAGTCTAACATGGCACTGGAATCAATCGTTGTCTGGATCATTGTCGGCGGTATCGCAGGCATGATCGCCGGATGGCTGATCGGAGGAGTTAACACCGGTTGTATCGGAACAGTGATCATTGGCATCGTGGGGGCATTCATCGGCGCGTGGTTGTTGAGCGCATTGAACGTCTCCATCGGTGCTGGGATCGTCAATGACATCATCACCGCCTCGATCGGAGCCTCCGTGCTGTTGTTGGTAATCAGGCTACTTCGCAGGATATAAGATCCTTGTGAAGTGTATATGATATAAGACGGAATAAAAGAAGCCGCAGGAAACCTGCGGCTTCTTTTATTCTCCAATCGTCGCTCTTAATTTTCTCGCCAGCTTCCCAAAGTGCGGGGTATAGCGTATATCATCCTTTCGCGGACGGGGCAGGTCCACTTCCAGATCCAATTTCACTTTGCCGGGGCGTTGCGTCAAAACCAGGACTCTATCTGCCAGGAACAACGACTCATTGATCGAATGAGTCACCATGATAACCGTCTTCTGTCGCATTTGCCAGATGCGGGAGAGCTCCATCCACATGCGTTCACGGGTGAGAGCATCCAGCGAGCCAAAAGGTTCATCGAGCAGGAGCAGGTCGGGGTCGTGGATGAGCGCCCGTGCGATCGCCACGCGTTGCGCCATCCCACCGGAGAGGTCGCGCGGGAGCGAGTCTTCGAATCCCTGCAACCCCACCAGTTCGATCATTTCACGGGTTTGGGCTGTGGCAGAAGGCGCATCCATGTTCTCGATCTCAAGCGGAAGGTTGATGTTCTCGATCACCGTACGCCACGGCATGAGGTTCGATTGCTGAAAGACCATGCCGATGCTGGGTTGTTCTCCATGGCCGAACAGGAACGAACCGGATGTCGGCTTGATAAGACCAGCCAGAATGCGGAGCAACGTCGTCTTTCCCGAACCTGATGGGCCCAACACGCACACAAACTCGCGCGAATCCACATCGAACGCGATGTTATCGAGCGCGTGTAACCCTCCGTTCTCGTTGGGGAACACGGCAGATAAATCACGAATGGTTAGGATGGGAGTATGACTCATAATTTTTTTAGCCACAGAGACACGGAGTCACTGAGATTTTTTGTTCTCCGTGTTCTCTGTGGCAAACTAATTTACGGAATGAATTCGTTGGTGAAGGCTTTACTCAAATCCATCTTTTCTGAGATCAGATTCATTTCAAGCAGAACATCCTGCATGTTCTCCCAGGCTTGCGGATCGGAATAACCGAGTCGTTCTGTCTTCCATTGCTCGATGGATATTGCCAGTATCTGCTTTTGCACAGCCGGGTCCAGATCGGCAAAGTTTGGAATATACGACCCGCTCAATTGGAATGCTTCATCAGGGTTCGCGATCGTATCTTTCAAGCCTTTGAGGAATGCACCGACAAATGCACGCACCAATTCAGGATTCTCCGCGACGACCTTTTCACTGGCAAGCAACCCATTCGCGGCGAGTTGGGCGTAATCCGCCACGCGCAATTCGGTCACGGCGATCCCCTGCGCGCGCAATTGGATGGGTTCATTCGCGGTGTAACCCACCACAATATCCTGCTGACCAGCCGCCACCAACTCCACTTGATTGAATCCAATTGCATCAAGCGTTACGTCGCTTTCGCTGAGGTTGCCGGCATTGAGCAACGCCCGCAAACCGATATAGCTCGCGCCGAACAGGCCAGGCAGACCGATCTTCCTGCCTTTCAGATCCTGCGGCACGAGAATCCCTGCCTCGCTTTTCGCCACGACTGAAACGGGATACTGCTGATACCACGCTGTGATGTACATCACAGGCAGCCCCTTGGCGCGCGCCAGCAATACCTGCTCACCCGAAACGACGGCAAACGGCAATTCGCCCGCGCCTACCAGCTCCACACCCCGGGTCTCAAACTTGTAATCGAACTCGAGCTCGATACCCGCATCCTTGAAATATCCTTTTTCGATTGCAACATAGAACGGTGCGAACTGGATGTTGGGGATGTACCCCATCGGCAAACGGATCTTGGTCAACGCGCCCGCCTCGTTCGTGGAATTGGAACTGCTGCACGCCGATAAAGCGATTGCCATTCCGAGCATGATCAAAACTATCTTGCGAAACATGTAAACTCCTTGTTATATGTCATTGCGAGGAGGGCTTCGCCCGACGAAGCAATCCTCAAATCGATTGGAAGATTGCTTCGGGCGGAACAGCACCGCCCTCGCAATGACGTTAATTTTGCCACTTCAAAAATCGTTTCTCCAATAACGTGACAATGCCATATAACATTAAAGCCAAAGCGACCAGCGTGAACACTGCGACAAAAACCATCGCTGTGTCGTATTGGAAGTCGCCCAACTGCAACAGAAAACCCAGCCCCTGCTCCGCGCTGACGAGTTCACCGACGATCGCGCCAATGACCGAAAGTGTTGCTCCAATACGCAAGCCGCCGAGAAAAATGGGCAGGGACGCGGGGACTTCCACCTTCCACAGGATCTGCACCCGCGTGGCATGGAGCGAATTCATCAGGTCGTATAACGAGATCGGCACGGCGCGCACGCCAACGATCGTATTCACCAACACTGGAAAGAACACGATCAACGCGCAGATGACCACCTTCGAGAGAATCCCGTCCCCGAGCCAGATGACCAGCAACGGCGCAATCGCCACGACCGGGATCGCCTGACTCGCCACCAGATACGGCGACAAGACCCGTTCCAACGAACGCGACTTGGCAAGGATGTATCCCACAACAGTTGCGAATACGACACCGACGAGTAGTCCAAGAACGATCTCGAGCAGGGTGATGCCGGTGTGATATGGCAGGCTTCCATCTTTGACGGCTTGGAGGAAACGCGTCCACACGCTGAGTGGAGAAGGCAGGATGAACTCAGGGATATCTCCGTAGCGCGTGAACAGGTGCCAACCGAGCAGGAAGGCAAGTGTGGAAATGAGGATGGGGGTCAGTCGTTTGGTCATATCGTTATGATGCTTGATGCGGCGTCCTCGCCGCCGGGGGCGACCGCTTGAGGGCAGCAATAAAAAGCGCCTCGTGAGAATAGCCTCCGGGGCGCAGAAACAGGACTCGGCTGAGTATGAGGCGAAAAAAGTCCCGAAAACAAAGTACGTTTTCGGGGACTTAAGTCGAATCAGACTCGTATGAGCCTACATCCTTCTTCTATCCAGACTGTTACTGTCGGCTCCGGAGTTCCACCGGATCATGCGCTTACGCGCTCGTGGGCTGTACCACCGATCGGGAATTCACCTGCTTTGTGGTGCAAGTGGCACCCTGCCCCGAAGGTTTTTATTTGGTTGACGAAATTATATCAATTATGCTTTGACAATGCAATCGACTGGGCAGACGCCCACGCACTTGGGGGAATCGTGGTGACCGACACATTCGACGCACGTTGCCTGGTCGATCACATATAAGATGCCATCGCCTTCGCTAATGGATTCGGTCGGGCATTCAGGTACGCACGCGCCACAGGCGATGCAATCTTCTTGAATTTTCATGGTCATGGTAGTTTCTCCGTAAAAAAGATTTGTTACGGCTATAAAATTAACTTATACGGGAAACTGCGTCAAATGACGAATATCTTTTATTTAGTGGATTTTGTCACATATACGGTAACTTTAGGCAAGTATGCTTACCCATCAGTTGGCAACGGGATGATCGAAGAAGGAGTAACCATTACCGGCGGCGGAGCGGAAGAATTAAAAAGAATGATATATCCCAATAAAATCAGAATCACTGCAGGACCCAGACCGCCAAGAGCAAGACCCATAATTACCATGCCTGGTGTTTTATGAATATTCTCCTCTTTTCTGATTCTTAAAAGGGCGATAAGGGCTAAAACAAACCCCGGCAAACCCAATATCAGACTGCCTAATAATAAAATTGCCACTTGTCCTAAAAGAGCGAGGGCTCTAAACTCATCAAAGGGTGAAAGTTTTATCCATATTAAGATCAGGCATGCCAATAGAAAGAGTCCGGACGACAATATTCCCAATACCAGACCTATCGCCGCCAGTCGTTTAGTTTTACTGGCAGATTGAGCATTCATCGTCACCTCCTAAAACCAAGAAATAAATAATTGAAAACAGTATTACACAAATGACCACCGAAAAGCAATAAGCAATTCCCCTTTCCGTTTATAATTCAGCGGGCAATTGCCAATTACGATTCACGAATTACGCATCACTCACCATGTCCCTCATCACTGTCTCCTCCCTCTCCAAATCCTTCGGCGCGGAAGATCTTTTTTCCGGCGTCACATTTGCGGTTGCCAAGGGTGCGCGGTTGGCGCTTGTAGGTCCCAACGGCATCGGCAAGACGACCCTGTTACGCATCCTGATCGGACAGGAAGAACCCTCCGGCGGAACTGTCACGCGCGCCAAGAGCCTGCGCATTGGCTATCTCTCGCAGGAAGCGGATTTCGAACTGCAAGGCGTGTTATGGGATGTATGCCTTGAGCCTTTCGCGGACCTCATCCGCATGCAGGGGGAAGTGGAAAAACTTGAAAGCGAAATGTCAGACCCTGTGAAACGGGAGCAGGCATTGGTCCGGTATGGAAGCGTGCAACACGAGTTCGAGCGGCGCGGCGGATACGTCTATCAGGTCCGTATCAAGCAGGTGCTCACCGGTCTGGGCTTCGATGATTCCGATTTCCACATGTCGCTCGATCATTTATCCGGCGGGCAGCGCACGCGTGCACATCTGGCGCGTCTTCTATTATCCAATCCCGATCTGTTGCTGCTCGATGAGCCCACCAACCATCTCGACATCAAAGCTGTTGAATGGCTTGAAGGTTATCTGACACAATGGGAAGGTGCGGCAATCATCGTTTCGCATGACCGCTATTTTCTCGACCACGCCTGCAACGCGCTGCTTGAAATGGCGATCAGCGGCTCGGAATATTATCGCGGCAATTACAGCACCTATTTGCAGGAGCGCGAGATCCGCTGGAACCATCGCTTTGAAATTTTTGAAAGCGAGAAGGAAAAACTTTTAAAGGAAGTTGAATACATCAAGAAAAATATTTCGGGGCAGAACACGTTGCAGGCGAAAGGCAAACTCAAACGGCTTTCGCGCGTGGTGCAAGCCATCGAACAGGTGGGCATGGACGCGGCGGTCAATACCAATTGGTCGCAGTTGAATGTGGAGACGACCACCAGCCCATTCAGTGTGGAGGAAGCCGAACGACGCGTGCGCTCACTGCGACCTCCGCGACGCGTCACACCCGACCTGCACCTGCATCTGCGCTCGACGAGTCGCTCTGGCGATCTGGTGATCCGCACGAAGGATTTGAAAGTGGGTTACCCACCTGAAGACGGTCTGCCTGAAAAATTTCTTTTCTCTGCGCCGGATATCGAATTGAGACGTTTGGATTGCGCGGCGTTGATCGGACCGAACGGCGCAGGTAAGTCAACCTTCCTAAAGACGATCCTCGGTTCCCTCGCCCCGCTGGCTGGTGAGGTGATCCTGGGAGCGAGTCTTCAGGTAGGATATTTTGCCCAAGCCCATGAGGGACTCGATCCCAATAAGACTATTCTCGAAGAGATCATGGCGGCATCGCATGGCATGCTGCCCTATCAAGGACGCGAGTATCTCGGCAAATATCTCTTCTCCGGCGACGATGCCTTCAAATTGGTGTCCATGCTCTCCGGTGGCGAACGTGGACGTTTGGCATTGGCAAAACTCGCGTTACAGGATACAAATTTATTACTGCTTGATGAACCAACCAATCATCTCGATATCACTTCGCAGGAAGTCCTGCAAGCCGTGTTGGACTCTTATGAGGGAACGATCTTGTTGGTCAGCCATGACCGTTATTTGATCGACGCCCTCGCCACACAGATCTGGGAAGTGAACCCGGACGAATCGAAAATGATCGCCTTCAACGGCACGTACTCGCAAATGAAAGAGGAACGCGAGAAGCTTGAAGAACTCCGGCGTCTCCAGACGTTGGAAGATGCGCCTGCTCAAAAACCGCGACGACGGGAGTCGTCGCACTCCGCCAAAGAGGAAAGAAGAAAGCTTGCCCAGGTGCAGGAACTTGAAAACACCATTGCTGAACTCGAAGCAAAACTGGCGAGTCTTAGCTCGCAATTGGAGAGTCCCTTTGTGAAACCGGATGAAGTCCGCAAGATAGGGACGGAATACGAACGCGTGCAGAAAGAGATGGATGGGAAGTTGGGCGAGTGGGAGAACCTCCAAAAGGTTCCGTAGCGGGAAACATATCGATGCAAAAAGCCATTCGCACGATCTCCATCCTATCGATGATCGAAGGACTTCTTGCATTTGCATGGCTGGCATCCATCCCCACGGGCGATCAAAATGGCGGATTTGTATTTTCCCCTTCCCGTCTGATCTCCCTGATCGGAGTGCTGGCGATTTCAGCCGCCTATCTTGCAGTATTTCTATATTTTCGTTCCGAGAGCAGATCCGCCAGAGCGATTGACAGGATCACAAGATTAAACGGGCGGTCTTATATTGCATTCGGGCTCATCAGCTTCGTCATCGTCTGGAGCGCACTCCTGTTCAAAGACCAATGGCTCATCCACATCAGCGATTCTTTATACACAAGGCTGACCCCTCCGGCAATATTGGTTACGCTGGTATGTTTTCAAACCGGGTTGGTTTTATTGCTCCCCGACCTGGATCAAGATATAGAGGTGCAATTCCAGTCCATATGGAAACCAGCCACCCTTGTTTTCTCCGGCCTGGTCGCCATGTGGATATTTATTTCCAGCACGCGGATCGGATTGACCTTTGATAACGTCGGTCTCAGTTGGGGTCCGCCCGGGACTCCGATCACGTTTGCACAGGTCAATCTTGTATTGATCACCGGGTTTCTGCTCTGGCTTGGGTTCCAATTCTTCGGTACAAAGATCCGTCCGCTTTTCGCACACCTGCCTTTCGCAAGGGACATTATCATCTTTCTGGGTTTATGGGGACTGGCGGTCTTCGTTTGGTGGCAGCAACCGATGAGCCCGACCCATTTTTCCCCCAGCCCCATGGCACCCAACAATGAATATTATCCATTTTCAGACGCGGCGCTTTTCGACAAATCATCCTACCACTTGATCTATGGAGCAGGCTTTAACGATCAATTAATACGCAGACCGCTTTACGTTGGTATGCTCGCCCTATTCCATAAGATCGCCGGCCCCGGTTACGACCCAACGGTTTTTTGGCAAATCCTTTTGTTGGCATTGATCCCGTCACTGGTATATCTTTTCACTTCAAAATTATCGAACCGCCTGGCAGGTCTGATCGCAGGTGGCTTGATCCTCCTGCGCGAGAGCAACGCGATCGAACTCTCGGGGAAGATCGTCACATCGCATGCAAAACTGCTCATGAGTGACCTGCCTGCTACTTTGGGCATCATCCTGTTCATGATCGTGACGGTGAACCTGCTTTCTTCAAAAGATGAACGCAGTCTGTGGTTGCCCGCCACCGCCGGAGCCTGCCTGGGACTTACAGCCTTGATCCGTGCACAGGCATTGATCCTTTTGCCTTTACTTATTCTTTTCATCTTTATCACACGAAAGGCGTTCAAACCCGCCACAAAAGAATCCATTGCAGTTCTGCTGGGAATCCTACTGGTCATCCTGCCCTGGGCATGGCGGAATTGGACTCTCACAGGCACGTTTGTGCTGGATGACCGCGGTGAGGAAAGACTCCTCGCCCGCAATTATTCAACAGACCCTGTATCTTATCCATCTCCGTTGCCCGGTGAAACCGAGGCAGATTTCTCAGAACGGTTGAAGCAAAATATGATCACCTTCGTCATCGAACACCCCGGTGACACCCTCTTCTTCATTTCGAATCATTTCTTTCACAATCTGGCAACCAGCGCCCTCTTTATTGCGCCAGTCTATTCGACCGATTCACCGGAAGGCGTTGTCGATCAAATGCCTCTGTGGGGCGAATGGGATGGTCGGCTTACCGGAAACAGCAATGCAGCCTTGTTCGCGAATCTGGTGATCGTTGCATTTGGGATCGCCATCCTCCAGGGAAAGAACAAGCACGTTGGGTGGTACCCCGCTAGTATCTTTTTGCTCTACTGCGGAGGGAACGCCCTCGTCCGGTCTTCGGGTTGGAGATTCTCCCTCCCCGTCGATTGGATCGTTATCGTCTATTTCAGTGTCGCGCTTGCCTACCTGCCATCCCGGATTAAGTTCTTATCAGATCAGAACCAGCAAATTCAAGTCGCGGACTCCAAAGCACCCGCCACCAAAAACAAATTCATTGAGCCGATTATTTTCATTCTCCTGCTCCTGGTGGGAGCATCGGTCCCCATCGCCGAGCGGATGGTCCCCGCCCAAAACTTTGACAGGTTTACACCCGACGCACAGGAAATGCTGACGCAAGCAGGGATCCTCTCCCCTGCAGAGGTCGACACGTTCCTCGAGGAGCAAAACGCCGTTTTCCTATCCGGGGTAGCGCTCTATCCGCGTTACATTGGGCAGAACAGCAGGGTCAATATTGCGAACATGCCGGATGAGTACAGGTACCTGCATTTTTGGTTGATCAATGATGGAGACGAACAGATCGTCCTGCCTCTCAGCAGTTCCCCCGATGTATTCCCCCACACAGCGACAGTTTCCATCCTTGGCTGCAGGGGCAGGGATTACATAGTAGCATGGGCAGTGATCATCCTTGCTCCGGCACAACAGATCATTCTGCAAGATCCTCAAGCGCCCCTGGATTGTTCACAGATCAAATAATATTTGCAAGACCCAATGAATCTTTTGAATGAACACAAAGGAATTATGAAAAAGAGTTTCAAGATCATCCTGGGTGTTTTTATAGGCGTTTTATTGGTTGCCGCGCTTGGCATCTTGAATGTCACAAAGAACGAAGCGCATAAACTGATCACCGCACCGATGGAGACACGTAATCTTCCCGAGAAGACTCCCGCGGACTTCAGCATGCCCTTCGAAGATGTGGAAGTCATCTCTGCGGACCGGATCAAGCTCGTTGGCTGGTTTATTCCCTCACAGAACGGCGCGGTCATCATCATGCAGCACGGCTACAAATCGGACCGCGAGGAACTGCTTAACGAAGCGGAGATGATGTACCGGCATGGATATGGCGTCCTGCTGACCACCATCCGCGCGCATGATTACAGCGAAGGGGAACTCATCACGTTCGGGATGTACGAAGTCAACGACATGGACGCGTGGTACCAATACCTGCTCACGCGGAATGATATCGATCTGGATCGAATCGGCATCCTCGGCAATTCGTACGGTGGGATGCTCGCCATCCAATATGCCGCGCGGAATGAGAACATCAAGGCGGTCGTGGCGGATAGCGCGTTCTCATCCCTGAATGATACGGTTTCAACAAGCGTCACCTATTTCACCGA
>Ga0210377_10003469_pt1 | contig 13583 bp, 9 predicted proteins | sample PLM4_65_b1redo_FD_155480 | JGI IMG/M metagenome (GOLD analysis project Ga0210377, IMG submission 155480) | Groundwater sediment microbial communities from an aquifer in East River, Colorado, USA - PLM4_65_b1 redo | ecosystem: Environmental > Terrestrial > Soil > Riparian zone | place: USA: East...
ACATCCGTCATTCCTATGGTATCTGCCATTCCATCTTGTTGGGGTGATAGGAGGTTCACGGTTGCGGTCGCTTGCACGCAGGGAGATGGGGCTCACGCCTCCTAAAAGGAATCCGCTTCGGATCATCGGAAGCATCATGATCGGACTGGGGATCTTGACCTGGGCACCATACTTTTACCTAAAGTTGTTCACCCAATCACCAGTGGAGGTGATGAACTTCCTGCCATTTCACCTGACCGGGGTGTTGGGCGGCATCTTGTTATTGACCATCAACCACCTAGTTACCCGTAAGAATCGCAGTGAGTAGGATAGAGCATTCGTAGTCAGACTCTGCCCCAAGGTGGGGTCTTTTTTTTTAAACGGGATCAATGATCGGGTGGAAAGAAGAGGGGTACTTCCTTCACAATGAATCAATGACATCCATCCATGTGAAAAAATACACGCATGTGAAATAATAAGGTTAACCATAACATTTAAAGAAGGGTTGCCTTATGTCACTCCCACATCTGACCGAAAGCACGGAAATGTATTTGAAAGCGATGGCTGAAATGAGCTATCGTGATGTAGTGGCGATCGGTCGCCTGGCGGAGCGTTTGAGCGTGACGCCTGTCTCTGCCAACGAGATGATCAAAAAATTGGGCGAGCAGGGATTGGTATCACATATTCCCTATAAAGGCGTGAACCTGACAAAGAAGGGGAAAGAGGCGGCGTGCAATGTGCTGAGACGCCAGCGGCTTTGGGAAGTTTTCCTTTATGAACATTTGAAGATCGAATGGGCAAAGATCTATGAACTCGCCTGTTCGCTGGAACATGCGACCGCGCCTGAAGTGACCGAGGCACTGGCTGGTTTTCTCGGAAACCCCACAACCTGCCCTCGCGGGAATCCGATCCCTGATGAGAACGGAGCATTTACTCCGTTGAACGGAGCCCCATTGAGCGAGGTCGAAGTGGGCAACACAGTGAAAGTACTGGCGGTGAATGCAACTGTAACCGACGTGCTCAAGTATTTACAGGAGCGAAATATTTTGCCCGGGCATGAGATCGAAGTCATCGAAGCCGCCCCGCTGAAGGGTCCGCTCACGATGTTGGTTGATGGAAAGAAAGAGGTCGCGCTGGGTCTATCGATGGCTGAGTTTGTGATAGTGGAATAACAGTGTTGTTTTCCACCACAAAGGAGACAAAGTATCACAAAGGAAAACCTAAAAACCTTTGTGCACCTTCGTGACCCTTCGTGGTAAGAACATTTGGAAAGAAAAGGTAAACCAAAAGGAAATCCATGTCTGAATCGGTCCAATTGCATTTGCTTCGTCCCGGTCAGCGGGCGACCATCACCAAGATCAATGGCGCAGGCTCATTACGCAGGCGTTTCGTCGAGATGGGAATCGTCAAAGGTGAGACCATCCTGATCGAACGACACGCCCCATTGGGCGACCCCGTGGAATATTTCATCAAGGGCTATCACCTTGCGCTTCGAAAAGAGGAAGCCGCGCAAATCGAAGTGACCCTGCATGGTGCACAAGGTGCATCCAATGGCTGACATCACCATCGCGCTTGCGGGGAATCCCAACGCTGGCAAGACCACGATCTTCAACGCGTTGACAGGGTTGCGTCAACACACAGGTAACTGGCCCGGCAAGACCGTCGAAAAAAAGGAGGGCGAGATCGAACACGATGATCTGACCATCAACATCGTGGATCTGCCGGGCACGTACAGTCTCACCGCCTATTCCCCCGAAGAGATCATCGCGCGCGATTACATCATTGAAGAACGCCCGGATGTGGTCATCAATGTGGTGGACGCAACCAATCTCGAACGCAACTTGTATTTGACCGTTCAAATCCTTGAACTGGATGTACCTGTTGTCCTGGCGCTCAACATGTCAGACGATCTGCACAAGGATGGCGCAAAGATCAACATCAATCAGTTATCACAACTGCTTGGCGATATCCCGGTGGTATCCACGACAGCGAATCAGGGCAAGGGTATTTCAGAGTTAATCTCAAAAGCAGTTCGCATGGCAAAAAAGAATTAAGACAAACCACGGTCCCCTACGGGGATAATAAAGACTCTGGGTCACGGAGTTTTTTATATTTTCTCAGTGGTAAAAGGATTTCAAGAATTAACATGACTGTCGCAGCTTCTCCCCTCTTCCAACTCGATTACGGCGGCAAGCTCGAGCGCGAGATCGCGAAACTTAACTCTGCCTTCGAAGAAATAAAATTCGATACTGGAAAATATCCTCAGCGCTGGCTGGCGATCAAGTTGCTTGAAGCCGATGCCGATATTCTCACGCGCGTGCAAGCCATGCCAAACGGCGCACAGGTCATTACGCTTGCTCAACAAGGCGCGGAACATCTCAAGTCCATGCTCGGCGATGATGTGGACCTGCTCACTGCTGACCGCCGCTATGGCTACATCAACGGCGTCGTACGCCAATCGCTGCAACGTCCGCTCATTGACCGCATCACCCTCACCGACCGCATCGATGACATCGTCACACATAAGTGGCTCGGGTTGCCTGTCTTCTTTACGGTGATGTATATCATCTTTAGACTCGTGATCGACGTCTCCTCTCCCTTTCTGGATTGGACGGACGCGGTCATCAATGGTCCCTTTGCGAACTGGATGCGCCTCCTTCTGGACCTCGTGCTTGCTCCGTCATGGATGCGTTCCCTCGTCATCGACGGGATCGTCGCCGGAGTCGGAGGCGTGCTGGTCTTTGTCCCCGGACTATTAATCCTGTATTTCTTCCTCGCCTTACTCGAAGACTCAGGCTACATGTCGCGCGCCGCCTTCGTCATGGACCGTTTTATGCGTGTCGTTGGCTTGCATGGCAAATCGTTCATCCCGATGATCCTGGGATTCGGTTGCGCTGTCCCTGCAGTCTACGCCACGCGGACCATCGCCAGTCGGCGTGACCGCGTGCTTACTGCTTTGCTCGTGCCACTCATGTCCTGCTCGGCGCGCCTGCCCGTCTACGTAGTCTTTGGTCTGGCGTTTTTCGGCGCGCGCGCAGGGACGGTTATCTGGGCAATGTATGCTTTGGGCATCGTCGTCGCCATGCTGGCAGGGATGGTCTTCACACGTACCATTCTCAAACCGGATGTATCGTCGGCTTTTGTGTTGGAACTACCTCCCTACCGTCAACCTGCGTTGAAGAGCGTCTTGATCCACATGTGGGAGAATACTCGTGAATTCGTCCGCAAGGCTGGGACGACGATCCTCTTCGCATCACTCGTCATGTGGTTGTTGCTCAACCTTCCATGGGGTGTGGCCGATCAGCGTGATTCGTATTTCGGAAAGTTCAGCAGTGCGATCTCGCCTGTCTTTGCTCCGCTTGGCTTTGATAATTGGGAAACAGGCGGCGCGCTGGTCTCCGGCTTCATGGCAAAGGAGATCGTCGTCAGCACGATGAGCCAGATCTATGTTAGCGGTGAGGAAATGCAAGTTAGTGGGACCACAACTTTCGGCGAAGATCTGATCGGCATCGGTCAGGGATTTGCAGGCGCGACAGTCAGATCAGGAAAGATCCTGTTGAGCATTCTCCCTGGCGTGAATCTTGTCAACGAAGAAACAGACAGGGAAGATACGGTTTTGAGTCTCGCCTTGCGTGATCATTTCACCCCGCTAAGTGCGGCGGCGTTGCTCGTCTTTGTGTTGTTGTATGTCCCATGCGTTGCTACGCTTGGTGCGATCAAACAGGAATTCGGAACTTCCTGGGCATGGATCTCCGCCGTGTATCAAACAGTCGTGGCATGGGTTGCCGCCCTGCTCGTTTATCAGGTTGGGCTTTTGCTCGGGTTGGGATAATTCCATGCTGAATCGGTTGATCAAACTGCTTGAAGAGAAAGAGAATGGGCTGAGTCTTTCTGAGATCAGCTGCGAAATGAAGGCGCAACCAACGGCGGTTTTGTCCATGATCAATCTGCTTGTTCAAAAAGGGAAACTGATCGAGATCGGACCCGATGGCAAATGTTGCACCACCTGCGGAGTCCAATACAAGTGCAATTTGCTTGCGGCACGCGGAAAGAGGTATGCAGTGGCATATGCAATGACTATAGCAGGATCCAATGTCATGGAGCGTGATCGTTAACCCAAAGGTCGCGTGTGTGCGGGAGCTTTCTCAAAAAAATAACCATCCATGAATTCGATGGAATCATAACGCCAAAGGAAAATCCTCTGGCGTTATGATTCCTCAGGCGGATACCAGCATCAGAAATCGGGGAAATCCTTTTTAGCGATGCGAAAGTTTGAAAAGCAACATGAACACCATGAAAGCAATGATTGCCCCCAAACAAGTAGGGACTTGTGGCACTGGCGTTGGTGTCGGTGTATCAATAGGCGTGGTTGTCGGTGTATCGACAGGTGTCGATGTCATAGTAATCACAGGAGTCGGGGTTATTAGATCTGCAACCGTGCCCAACAACGTAAAAGCGGCATCGCCCGGCGCGGAACGATAGATGACATCCCCGCCCGCGCCACTGGTCCTGAGATAATGATTTCCACTTCCACCCGAACCTGCAGCGAAACACCAATCCGGGAGGATGCCCTGTTGAGAGGCTTCTATCTGCACCCAGTATTTGATGCCGGCAGAGACCATAAATGGTGTTGGCAGGCTGAAGGAGTAGGAATACATTGCATTTCCACCGACCGTTCCAATCGAAGTTTCACCTGCATTTCCTCCTGTGTGATAATGCACCAGGGGCGGGTTGGCCACAGCTGGTTCTGTGTCAGCAGCGGTAGAGGAATAGATACTGACGCTAAAGTCGATCACCGGACCACCCTTACCGAACATCAGCGGGTCGTATACGCCAAACCAATCGATCTCGGTGATCGTCCCGTTCGACTGAAGTGTGAAATCATCCCAGACGTATTGATCGTTGTCGCTGCCATCCGGGTCCAGCCACGAAGACAGGAGAAGTTTCCCATTCGGGTCAACAGGCTGGGTAAAAATGGGTCCCGTTTGCATAGATCGGGTGTCAATCCCTGGATTTGATTTTTCTGCTGCGGCTAGTGTCTGGGCACTGACATCTAAAAAGCCGAAAAAAATCAGACTGGCAACAATCAAAATCAATAAAATACCGCGTAGTGATCTGGATAACATATAGCCTCCTGAACTTATTGCCAGTATCCCGGTCATTCAATGTCCTGGCTCTGGCTTGAATAATAACGTCAAATAATTCCTACGATGTGATTGTAGGAATTATTTGATTGAAATACAGATCAAGGTATCAATATTGTTGTGAGGCCAGCGCTTGCCAGTCTCTTTGATTCTGAGCAGAAACTACATACCAGGCATCATTGGATCCATGATCATCAAGTTGCGCATCATGGTCATGTCTTCGTGTTCCAAAATATGACAGTGATACATGTACATGCCCATATGCGGACCGAACGACATGGCGATCTTGACCCGTTCACCAGGCCACACGATAACCGTATCCTTCCAGCCGGTATCGAGGAAACCCTGATTGACCGTGGCGTATCCACTTGGTGTTCCCGAAGAGTTCCGTTGGATCACCTGGAACATGACGTTGTGAATGTGCATCGGATGCGGGATGGGTGAATTGTTGATCCATTCCCACGCAATGGGAACGTCACGATAGACCATCTCATCTTCTGCAACAGCCATTTCTTCATAGACTCGTCCATTGATCGTCCAAGTCATCATTTGCTGCATCGCCAGAGTGAAGGGGACCGGCATCGCAAAATTGGATACGTTGCCAGCATCAAAGCGAAGCCCAAGCGGAGGGAGCGGGCCCAGTACAGGTTTTGAGGCTGCCTTCTTGCCTACATTCACAGTAAGGATATTGAATGCAGCGCCATTGGCGAGGGATGTTCCCATGCCTCCACCGCCCATACCTCCACCACCCATGCCACCGCCGCCCATGCCTCCACCTCCCATGCCACCACCACCCATACCACTGCCCATGGGGTCGAAGCTGAGGCTTTTGAGGATCACTTGCTTGCTCGCCAGGGTGCTAAAGTCCGCCCAGACATCGACTCGCTCCCCTGGCATCAGCATCACATAGGTTTTGGAAACGACTGCTGGAAGCAGTCCACCATCCGTGCCGATGACCTTCAATGGCATGTTGTTGCTCCATGCCAGCTTGTAGGTCCTGGCATTCGAGCCATTGATGATGCGCAGGCGATAGGCGCGAGGTTCAAGTGCAGAGACGGCATTAGGTTTTCCGTTCACGAGAATGCGGCTTCCCAAATACCCCCACATCATGTTCGGGTTATACAGGATCTGGTTGCCACTATCGAAGTTCCGATCCTGGATAATCACGGGCACATCGTTTGCTCCCGTGCTTGCACCCGGTACCGCCAGTGTTTCCTCATCATCCCAAACATAGAACAATCCCGCCAAGCCCATCGCGACCTGCTCCGCAGTGCGTCCCATGGGATGGGGATGGAACCAATACGGACCGGCGCGATCGATGACCTGGAAATCATAGGTCTTGGTCTGACCCGATCCGATGGCTTGCATCGGTTGTCCATCACAATCCTCCGGGACGCGCAAGCCATGCGGATGGATAACACTATCCTCAGCCAGATTGTTATGGAAATAAATGCGCACCTTTGTGCCGCTGCGGACGCGCAGGATCGGTCCGAGGTAATTGCCTGGAAGATTCTGCACGATAACCCCTGAACCGCTTAATAACTGACCTTCATAACTCCAAACGCGCGTCTGCGCGCCGGAGAGGATCTGCACATATTTCTCGGCTGCCGTGATCGAGATTTCCGCATCCGGCACAAATGGCTCCATCTGTGATGAAGTCATGGACCGCAACCCAATTCTGTCGAGGCGATTGCCAACCAGAAGGGCTGCACTACTGAAACCCGCAACCCGCAAAAATTCGCGTCGACTCACATGTTTTGAATTCATCTCATACTTTCCTTTCTACTGAAATACCGCCGTCAGTTTGCACCATTTCAGTTACTGTTGAAATTGGCAGTGATACTTCAAGGATTTATTTGTTAGTGGATAAACCATGTTTCGGGGAGGGAATAACCCTCCCCGAAACATATCGTTATCTATCTTTCGAAATAACCATCCGAGAGCGTCTTCAGGAAGGCAACGATATTCTCCACCTGCGGACGCGGGAACATGGTCAAGGCAGCGCGGTTCTGGTCCACTTCGGGGGCCGGGAACATGCTGGACATGCCATCACATCCCATACCCATGCCACCTCCCATACCGCCTCCACCCATGCAGCCATTATCCATCATGGCGCGCCAGTGATAGAAGAGGACGATATCGTCCAATGACTTGAAGTAGCCGTTATGGCCGTATGCTTTTACAAAATCATCTAAAGGACGCTTGTCCACATTGCGCAGGGTGGGCACTTTGAATTTTCCCAGTTCAACTTCATACACATCAGCCGGATAACCGGCACTCTTCAAGTAACCACCCAAGCCATAATCCACCCAATTTTCTCCATCGGGGTTCCAGGCTTCGGGCATCGAGTAAAACGGATTATCAGGATTCTTTGGGACACCGATGTTGTCATAGCCGTAATCGGTGAACAATGGATAACCGGAAGATCCCGGCTGGAGGGAGTGACAGGAGTCGCAGTTTGCCTGACTATTGAACACTGCCAACCCTTGAAGCTCGACATCGGTCAAACCCAGATTACGGAAATTCATCCAGCGATTGGGATCCATCCCGCCACCCGGACAACCCATCGCGCCGCCCATGCCGCCTCCACCACCCATGCCTCCGCCCATGCCACATTTGATCTTTGTCACATCCTTCCCGGCGGCTTTGGCGTTATCCCAGAACAGATCAAACCTGGAAGTAAAGGGGTTGACTTCCATGCTCCGTTCGTAAGCAGCTGCAGATCGGCCTATACGTTCGTATACGCCATTCACATCCTTGGCGCAATCGAGGGAACCTTCCCCCCAAACTTCCACGAACAGACCCGCGTAGTCCGCCTTCTTAACCTTGCCGCAAAGGACCTGGGCACTCGCGACAGCCTGCTCCAACGGATTCAGGAACGGTCCCTGCGCCTGCTCAGCCAATGGGTCGCCAAGGATAGAGCCTGTTGCCCGCCCATCCCAGAACATGCCGCCGAACCAGCCTCCATCCACTTCATCGAAATGGAGCAACGGGCTATAACCCGCATAGGCAGAGGCGGGTGGTTTTCGATTTCCAAAATGATTGGGTAATGCTCCCTGATAGATAACGGTCTGTGCGTTCACAACTGAATCGGAACCGGTGAAGCCTGTTTCTGGAGCATGACAGGTTGCACATGACTGCGTGCCATTCACCGACAAATTTGCATCGAAAAAGATGGCTTTCCCCAGCGCGACAAGGCTGTCAGATTCAGGGTCTTGTGCCAATGCCGCTGAGTGTTGGCCAAGCATGGTCAAACCAATGACAAAGGCAATCGCTATCAAGATGTAGACGAACTTTCTCATTTGAAGGTCCTTTCTCTTTTACAACTCCTGTTTTAGACAGGTTTGAATAAACAGGATTAGTCGTATTTAGTGCAAATTTTCACATTCAATTTACAAAAAAATAATCCTTTTTTTCTTGTGCTGAGGAGCAAAAATTGCTCCCCAGCACATTTCAACCTCTATATGTCTCTTCCGACACCAGAGAAAAGCGATACCTGCACTTTGGGGGAGGAATTGCTCCCTCCCCCTGAGGAGAATGGCGGCTTCAGTATTTTCCGTGATGTTTCAAATTTTCTGCGCTACTACAAGCGGTCTCACCATCACGTGCAGGACAGAATCCTGTAAGTAGTCTGTGGTTGACGATCCTCCTCGCGCCAGGTTAAGGCAGCACCGCAAATGGGCGCATCATCTCGTTCTCTTCGTGTTCGAGGATGTGGCAGTGGGCTACATATTCATAACCACCGCTCTCTCCAATTTGCGATTGTGGTGGTACATCGAACTTGCCCACAATCTGCGTGATCATCCCAACGCTGGCTTTGGCAGTATCTTTCCAACCAATTTCATCGGGCATTGGCGCCTGCCGAGGTCCAGTTGCATAATCCAGCGCTTGCGGTTTGGTTGCTGGGTTGCTACCGGCCGCGATCCACGCGAACCAGTCTCCTTCGTACCGGGCGACATCGAATGGCACTCGTCCAAGCACCTGGAACTTAATCAGGTGAGGATGCATTGGGTGCGCATCTTCAGTCAAGTTAACCCAGTTCCAGATTTCGGTCGAGCCCTCTTTAGGAAAGTCCTCGATTGGTTCATCGAACCAGCGCCCATTGATCTTCACATCCTTTGGCTCGCCAGTGAAGTCGTCGAATGATTCTTTGAGTACCCAATCGCGAGTGGGTGTATTTTCTGCGACAGGCAGGATACTTTGGAACGCCGGCAGAACGAGCTTGTGAGGTGGCGTGCTGGTGTCCTTGCCCGAGAGTCGCTTTTTCACGCGGAATTTCATGATCTTCGGGATTTGCACATCTGAACCATTGGGATAGGGGGCGTTGGCGGTATTGAACAGCATGATCTCTTCGCCAAAGTTACCTCCAAAGTCCACGATGACATCGGCCCGCTCCGCCCCTGCAAGCACGATCTTGTTCAGTTTCACCGGATACGGAAGCATGCCTTGTTCGGTGCCGATCAGCCACATAGGCTTATTGCCGCCCATGGAGAACTCGTAGACTCGCGCTTGCGACCCGTTTAGGAAGCGCAGGCGATAGCGGCGCGGCTCAACATCCAGGACTGGATATGCCTTACCGTTCACGACAGGCGTATCGCCAAAGTATTCCGGCTGCCACACGGGATGCGGATACTCTACCGGTAGGCCACTCGCGGTCGGGTAGAACATCGAACCATCATCGCAGAAGGTGCGATCCTGGATCACAAGTGGAACATCATACGGGAACTTGGGAACATTGAGACCGCCCAGGCCCGGCACTACCGTATCGTCGCCATCAATAATGACGTACCCCGCCGCCTGACCCGTAAACGGATTCAAGCGCGTCTGGTACATGGAGTGATCGTGATACCAGAGCAGACAGGGATTCTGCTGATTCGGGTACCAGTAGCGGTAGCCGTTCGCAGGAGCGCCAGGCAGTGAGCCATACGCCATGCCCTGACTACCATCTGGTCCAAACCACGAATCGGGATGCCCATCCAGGTGCGGCGGGACAAAACCACCATGCAAGTGGACGGCGATACGGCTGGTGTTCGGATACATCTCCGCGCGCCCTTCGCCAAGAGTTGTATCGTACGCGTCTTTATAGAGAGGTTCAAGCGGGAGTTTGTTTGCCATATCGAGAACAACTGCCTTGCCCTTTACTGCTACGATGCTGGGTCCAAGATAACCACTGATCGCTGCGCCCACGCCGCTATACTGGAGTTGAGCACCGCCATACCAATAGCTGTTTGCCTTGGCTGGAGGCAAGTCGCTGTGGAACTGCCATTCGGATTCCCTACACTCCATGGCGTAATAATCTGCCTTCTTGCCGGGTTGTAGAGGATCATCGATCTCTGTGCCGCCATTCAACGCAGGTGGTACGGCAACAGGCATGATGGGGAGTGGATCAACCCATTTGGTAAGCTTTCTGGTTTGCCATGAGGCGATGCCAGGTCCTGCCAGGGCAAGCACACGCCCGCTGAACCATCTCCCGGAAACAAACACAGTGGCACATGCTGCTCCGCTGAGTTTTAGAAAATCTCTTCTTGATATCATGTCATTCTCCTTTCAAACAGATAGTTGATTTGCAGCCTTCCGTTCCACTTGCCCTTGATATGCCAGCATCTTCATCGAGCATCCAAAGAGACCGACTGTGCGGGAAGGCTATTTTTTTCAGATCGATCAGCGCATCTTTACCTGTATATTTCCTCCGGTAATGACACCACCAATCGAATAACCATTCATTTCAGGGATCTGGATCATAAAGATATCCGCTGTGCCCGGCTCTCCCTGGTCATATACATCCAATGTAAAGGATATGTTTGATACGCCATTCACAGTTGCATAACCGGTGATCCTGGCGTGGTTGTCGTTGATAGACAGCAATGTGAAGGAGGAGGCTTTCAGGCTCAGTTTTACCGAGTGATCCATAAAGGTCAGGTTGCCAGAGGGGCTTGTGGCACCCGCAGCATATTGAACGACAAAACCGAAGGTGGCTTTTTTATTCGACAGATCAATGTTTCCACCGCCAGTTACCTTGCCAGGCGTGTTGGTCAGTTCTTCGATGTTATTCACGGTGACCACAAAGTTCTTGTCGAAGCTCAGACCACCCTGATCCGTGACGCGGATGCAAATGTTGTAGGCGGATTTCGTTTCAAAATCAAAGGTTGCTGACGTCCGCAGGCTTGTTCCAAGGATATTGAAGGAACCGTCGTCCGCACCCGCAATTGCACACGCGAGACTGAACGTAAATGTCGCACCTGTATCAGGATCGTTCGCGGTCAGCGCGCCAACCACAGTAGGTACCGATTGATTTTCATCCACTGTGCTGTTGGAAAGTGAAATATTCGTCGGCGCTTCGTTGACGTTATTTACGGTGATGACGAAGTTTTTGTCAAAGGTCAGCCCGCCCTGGTCCATGACACGGATGCAAATGTTATAGGTGGATTTCGTTTCAAAATCAAAGGTTGCGGAAGTCAGCAGGTTCACTCCAAAGATATTGAAGGAACCATCTTCAGCACCCGCAATTGCGCATGTAAGGCTGAACGTGAACGTTGCCCCTGCATCAGGATCAGTCGCAGCCAGCGCACCAATCACAGTGCTGATGGGTCGATTTTCATCCACCGTAGTATTGGAAAGGGACAGATCCGTCGGTGCCGTATTTTCGCTGAGGTTATTTACGGTGATGACGAAGTTTTTGTCAAAGGTCAGCCCGCCCTGATCTGCGACACGGATGCAAATGTTGTAGGTGGACTTTGTTTCAAAATCGAATATCGCAGATGTCTGCAGGTTCGTTCCCAGGATATTGAAGAAACCATCGTCCGCACCCGCAACTGCACACGACAGGCTGAAGGTGAACATTCCACCGGCATCGGGGTCAATCGCGGTCAATCCACCAACCACCGTGTTAACCTGTTGGTTTTCATTGACGATGGTATTAGACAACGATATGCCTGTCGGCGTTTCATTGACATTGTTCGCAGTGACTACAAAGTTCTTGTCAAAGCTCAGCCCGCTCTGGTCCGTGACACGGATGCAAACGTTGTAGGTGGACTTCGCTTCAAAATCTAAGATCGCTGAAGTCTGCAGGTTCGTTCCCAGGATGTTGAAGGAACCATTGTCTGGACCCGCCACAAGACACGACAGGCTGAACGTGAACGTCGCACCGGCATCGGGGTCAGCCGCAGTCAACGCGCCGACAATCGTGTTGATGGGTTGATTTTCGTTGACGATGGTGTTAGACAACGATATGCCTGTCGGCATTTCATTGACATTGTTCACGGTGACGATAAAGTTCTTGTCGAGGGTCAGCGCGCCCTGATCCGTAACGCGGATGCAAATATTGTAGGTGGACTTCGCTTCAAAATCAAAGATTGCTGAAGTCTGCAGGTTCGTTCCCAGGATGTTGAAGGAACCATCGTCCGCACCTGCAGCTGCGCAGGTCAGGCTGAACGTGAACGTCGCACCGGCATCAGGATCGGTCGCGGTCAACACACCCACCACCGTGTTAATGGGTCGGTTTTCATCCACCGTGTTGTTGGAAAGTGAGATATCTGTCGGCACTTCGTTGAGGTTGTTCACGGTGACGATAAAGTTCTGGTCGAGGGTCAGCCCACCCTGATCTGTGACGCGGATGCAAATGTTGTATATGGACTTCGTCTCAAAATCAAAGGACGCTGAGGTCTGCAGGCTTGTTCCAAGGATATTGAAGAAACCATCATCCGTAACCGGAATTGCACACGACAGGCTAAAGGTGAATGTTGCATTCGGATCGGAATTGGCTGCAGTCAACTCGCCAACCACGGTGTTGATCGGTTGGTTTTCGTCCACTATTGTATTGGAAAGAAAAATAGTTGGTATATCGGGAACGGGTCCCAACAGAGTAAAGGCAGCATCGCCCGGGATAGATCTAAATCCGCTATCCCCCCCGGAACCACTACCCCAGCGGTAATGACTCCCATTCCCGCCTGTGCCTGCGGCAAGACCCCAATCAGGGCCGCTGCCATGTTGGAAAGCTTTTATATGCACCCAATATTTGACACCGGCAGAGGCTGTGAAGGAGACTGGCAGACTGAACGCATACGCGTACATTGGGATTCCGTTGACCTGCCCAATCGTAGTTTCACTTGCGTTCCCACCAGTTTGATAGGTTACGAGAGGCGGATTTGCCACGGCCGGTTCTGTGCCGGCAGCAATGGATGGGTAAAGGGCGACAGTAAAGTCAACCACCGGGCCGCCCATACTGTTCCTTAGCGGATCATACCCACCATACCATTGGATCTCTGTGATCGTCTCGTTCGATTGGAGCGTGAAATCATCCCAGATATATTGATCGAAATCACTGCCGTCCGGGTCCAGCCAGGAAGACAGGAAAAGTTTGCCGCTCGGGTCAATGGGCTGATTAAAAATGGAACCTGTGACAAAAGCCAGGGCATTGTCCCCCAGATATGTTTTCTCAGTTGAAGTTTGCGGCCCGTTATT
>Ga0210377_10003470_pt1 | contig 13581 bp, 9 predicted proteins | sample PLM4_65_b1redo_FD_155480 | JGI IMG/M metagenome (GOLD analysis project Ga0210377, IMG submission 155480) | Groundwater sediment microbial communities from an aquifer in East River, Colorado, USA - PLM4_65_b1 redo | ecosystem: Environmental > Terrestrial > Soil > Riparian zone | place: USA: East...
GGAAACAACGGGCAAGCTCCTCGCCAGCGATTCACCGCAGGGAGTGGTCGATAACCTCTGCCGGAGGGTGATGGAGGTCCTTGACTGCCAGGCGTTCTTCAATTTCCTGGTGGACAAAGAGGCGGGGCGGCTCCACCTCAATGCCTGCGCGGGCATACCTGACGAAGAGGTGAAGAAGCTCGAATGGCTCGATTACGGCGTTGCCGTGTGTGGCTGCGCGGCCCGCGACGCTATCCGGATCGTGGCAGAGGACATCCCCAATATGCCCGACCCTCGGACCGAACTGGTGAATTCGTACGGCATTCAGGCATATGCATGCCACCCGCTGATGGTCCAGGACAAGCTTCTTGGGACCCTCTCCTTCGGCACCCGCAACCGGCCAGCTTTTACAAAGGATGAACTGGCACTTATGAAAGCGGTGGCTGATCATGTCGCAATCGCAATGGATCGCAAGCAGATGGAAGAGGAATTGAGGCATGCCCGTGAGGCGGCCGAGGCTGCCAACCGCGCGAAAAGTCTCTTCCTCGCCAACATGAGCCATGAGCTGCGCACGCCGATGACCGGGGTCCTCGGCATGCTTGAAATAGCGCGAAGCGGCCACCTCGACGAAAAACAACGGGAGGCGATCTATACCGCCCACATGTCGGGCCAGTCGCTCCTAATGATCCTCAACGACATTCTCGACCTGACCAGGATCGAGACAGGAAAGCTTGCCATCGAAGAGAATCCTTTTGCCATGCGGGAATGCCTGAGGGGCACGGTTGATATTCTCATCCCGGCGGCACGGAACAAAGGGCTTGACCTTCACTGGTCGATGGCGGAAGAGATGCCCGAAACCCTGGTTGGCGACAGAATCCGCCTCCAGCAGGTCCTCACGAACCTGGTCAGCAACGCCGTCAAGTTCACGGAAAGGGGAAAGGTGGAGGTAACGGTCACGGCCGGCAGCGAAACTGCCGACGGGAACAGGGATATCACCTTCAAAGTCAGCGATACCGGCATAGGTATCCCTGCCGAGAAAAAGGAGCTGATTTTCGAGGCATTCAACCAGGCCGATATTTCCCATAGCCGTCAATACGGCGGGACCGGTCTGGGACTCTCTATCAGTAAGGAGCTGGTGGAACTCATGGGTGGCACCATCACTCTGGAAAGCGTGGAGGGGAAGGGGAGCAGTTTCAGCTTCTCTATCCCCCTCCTTGAGGCAGGCCCTGAGAACGCGCATATGGCAGAACCGGTAACTGTCGCGCCTGTGGAAGCCGCCGTCCCTCTCGTTGCCGATGGAAAGGCGCGTCTCCTGGTAGCCGAGGACGACGAGGTCACCAGGAAGGTCATGGGATTCATGCTCCAGAGGTCCGGCTTTGATTTCGAATTCGCCATGGACGGCCGGCAGGTTGTGGAGATGTGGGAGCAAGGGGGGTACGACCTTGTCGTTATGGACGGACAAATGCCGGTCATGGACGGCTTCGCAGCTACCGCCGCCATACGCGAACGGGAGCGGGAGCGTGGGGGGCACATCCCCATACTCGCGATGACGGCCCATGCCCTCGAGACAGACAAGGAGCGATGTCTGGCCTGTGGAATGGACGCATATGTCTCCAAACCGATCGACTTCAAGAAGTGCATGGAGGTGATCCGGGGGTTGCTCGGGCAAGGGGAGAAATAGTTCTGATGCAACGTTGATGATTTTGCAATAACCTTTTTAGTCAACTTTTCGTCATTCCCGCGAAAGCGGGAATCCAGGAATTATCCCATCAATTCTTCAAACAAATCTGTCCACAGCGGGTTAAAAGAATCGATCAGGTTCAATTTCCATGAACGGTTCCATTTCTTTATCTGTTTTTCCCTGGTAATTGCCGATTCAGCGGATTCATGTTTCTCATACCAAACCAGATTATGAATCCCATATTTCTTCGTAAAACCATCAACAAGATCGTTCTTGTGCTCGTAAACTCGTTTCAGCAAATCTGAGGTCACGCCGGTATAGAGTGTCCCGTTTCGTTTATTGCTCAGAACATAGACGTAGAATTGTTTCATCGTACCCAATTCAAATCCCTGGATTCCCGCTTTCGCGGGAATGACGTCATGGGAGCTTCAGTCTTCAGCCTTCAGCCTGAATTCCCCGTAGCTTATGCGGTAGACGACCCCGGCCTTGTCGTCGGAAACGAGGAGGGCGCCGTCCGGCATTACCATGATATCCACGGGCCTTCCCCATGCTCGGAAGTTATTCTGCAGCCATCCCTCCGCGAAAACCTCGTATTTCACGGCCTGGTGATCCTTGAGTCGAACGAGACTGATCCTGTAGCCGATGGGGATTAATCGGTTCCATGAACCGTGTTCGGCGATAAAAACCTGGTTGCGGTACTCCTTCGGGAATGCGTTGCCGGTGTAGAAGCGCATGCCGAGGGACGCCACATGGGGGCCCAGCTCCATGGCCGGTGGGAGCGCGCCCACGCACCTCTTTCCGTCATTGAACTCCGGGTCCGGAATATTGTTGCCGTAACAGTATGGAAAGCCGAAGTTAAGCCCTTTGACAGGGGCGTGGTTTAATTCGTCCGGCGGGAGGTTTTTCCCCAGCCAGTCGCGGCCGTTGTCGGTGAACCAGATTTCCCCCGTTTCCGGGTCCCAGTCGAAACCGACCGTATTTCGGACCCCCCGGGCAAATACCTCAAGCCCTGTCCCGTCGGGCCTCATACGCATGATTGACGCGTAGCGGCTGTCCTTTTGTTCGCAGATATTGCAGGGGGCGCCCACCGGGACGTAAAGCAATCCGTCCGGCCCGAAGCGGATGAATTTCCAGCCGTGGTGCTTGTGTTTCGGGAAGGTGTCGTTTACCGTCACCGGAGGAGGGGGCGATTTCAGACGCTCTTCGATACGATCGTAGCGGATGACCCTGTTTATTTCCGCGACATACAGTGAACCGTCGCGAAACGCCACCCCGTTTGGCGTGTTCAACCCCTCCGCAATGGTCAGGACCTCGTCGGCGCGGTTCCTTTTTTGCCGGTCAATCAGTGCGTAGACCTTTCCTTCGTCGCGGGTGCCCACAAATACAGTGCCGTTTTTCCCCAGTGCAAGAGAGCGCGCGCCCGGCACATTGTCCGCATAGAGCGAGATCACGAATCCGGGCGGAAGTCGTATTGCTCCCAGATCCACACTCTTCGCCGCGCAGGAAGCCGTCAGCTGGGGAGCGAAGAGCATGAGCAGGAGTGTCAGGGCGGGGAATTTCAACCTTTGAACAGCGCTACTATTTATTCTCATCACACCCTCCGGAGTTTATTAGATTGTATCTCATGGGGAGGGATTAGCTACCAGATTCGATATATTTGCATAGGTTCCGGTATGGGAATTGATAGGGGGGGTATATCGTCATGCTGCTGGGTTCTTCTGAACTGCTTGCCGCGGCGGGAAAGCTGTTCGAGGGATGAAACAGGAGAAGGTTCAGCGAACAGCGAACAGCAACCCCAAGTTAAACAAGGCACTGTTCGCTGTAAAATGTCCGCTGCATTACTGGTACTGGATATAGAGCGGTTGCGGATCAAGCCTGAGGACCTCTTTGGGGGGGAGGAGCGGGTCCCCCTTTTTCGTGTCGTTGTGGTAGAAGAGCTTGAACCCTGTGTACTGTACCGGTTCCGCCACCACGTAGCTCTTGTATGAGCTCCGCTTGAGCCATGGCGCGCCCCAGCCGTCCATGTTCATGACCATCTGCACCTCCGGCCGGAGTACAATCTTTCGTGCGTTGGTGACGCCGTTTTTTGTGAAACGGTGGACAATAAAGACCTTCGGCGGGATTTTGTATTTCTTCACCAGCTCCATGAGATACCCTGAAACATAGTTTAGATCGGCCGCATCATAGGTGCCGATCTTGGTCCCCGGTATCTTGCCGCTCTTGATCAGGTTGAATTCAGGGTCGATCCCCAGATGGACGTCCGGGTTTTTAAGGAGCCACTCGAAGCGGGGGAGAATGGTCCTGATGTCGTCATGGCCGGTCTGGATGTCGATGAAAAGGATGGCCTTGGCTTCCTGTGCCCATCCGTACACCTGGTTAATGGTGGCGTCGGGCATCACCATCCGGTACTTCCCGGCCTTGCCCGGCATTCCCTGGGCAACCACCGCGATCAGGTGCAGGGCGGGCTGAACTGGATGCGACGGGTCCGCCTTTTCCCACCGGGCGGCTTCTCCCTTGAGCCTCCGCAGCATATCATCCTTGGGAAACTCCCCCAGCGCACCCATCTTTTTGGAAAGGGGATTGCCGTAATATGCCACGATCCGTTTCCGTGGGAGAATAGAGCCGGGCAACGACTCGGGGCACTTCACCGGCCAGCCGCACTGCCGGGCGAATTCCGGATCCTCGCCGGTCTTGTACAGCACCTTGGGAGGAACGCTTTTAGTGGTCTTTGCACTCTTCCCTCCGGTAACTTTCGGGGGAGCCACTGTAACAGGAGGGGACGCGCTGGTAGCCGGCGCAAAACTCGGCGCCTTGTGGGTTACACTGCTATTCTGCGTGAAGGTCGCCGCCGGCTTGTCCGCGGGTTTTTCTTTTCCGCATCCAAGCAGTATAAGTATCAGAACCGAAGCTACCGACAGCCGCAATATATTACTCCGGCTTGATTTGGAAATGGACGAAAACACCACTAAATACTCCTTTAGACAAAAGTGCGCGCCACAGTCGGCCATCCCAGTTGCCGCTCAGAAAAATGAGCGGCAACTGGGATGGCCGACCGGGAGAGCGTTATGTTGAATTAAATAGGGTCAACGGATTTGAACGGACCTGTGGCGGCGCCGAGAGGACCTGACTTTCGCCATAAACGGCGGGGATGCGTGGTCTCTGAACCTTCACCTCAAATTAGCTCTACTGTCTCTGAGTGATAATAACCTTTCCATCATTCCCGTGTCAATAGGAGACAGGCTGAAGGCTGTGGAAATAAATGTTGATAGGCTGAAGACCGAAGGCTGAAGTAAAGGCGCAAACCCTTCTTCCTATCTACCATCAGCCTTCAACCTTCAGCCTGTTTTTATTGTGCCATCCGCTTCAGTACCTGTTGCAGCCTCTTCAACTCTTCGCCGTAACCTCCCCACTCTCCCTGTCGTTGCAAATTGACGGCCCTTTCGTATATCCCCATGGCTTCCCTGGCAAGATCGGGGAGAGATGTCTTCATCTCCACGCTAACTACCTTGGCAATACCGGCTGGTGCTCTCTTCCCGCCGAAGAGCCGTTCCAGCGCAATCTCCAGGTTTTCCTCCATGACCACCTCATCCCCGTAGGCGACAATGACCCTGCGCAGTTCGGGAAGGCCGCCCTTGTCCGCTGCCGCGAGATAGAGGGGCTGCACATAGAGGAGGGATTTTTCTATCGGGATCACGAGCATGCTCCCCCTGATTACCTCGGAGCCGTGCTGGTTCCAGAGGGTCAACTGCTGGGATATGTAGGAATCCTGGTTGATCCGCGCATCTATCTGTTTCGGGCCGTAGATCAGCCTGTCCCGCGGGAAGGTGAAGGCCTTGAGTTTGCCGTAATCCGGCTCGTCGCAGCGGGCCGTGAGCCACGCCGCCAGGTTGTCCCGTTTCGAAGGGGTGAACGGCAGGAGAAGGATGTATTCTTCCTTTGCTTCACCCGGAAGCTTCATGATCATGTAGTACGGCTCCATCTGCTTTTCGCCCAGGGTAGGAACCTCCCAGAGGTTTTCCTTGTTGTAGAATACCTTCGGGTCGGTCATGTGGTATGCGGCGAACATGGAGGCCTGAATCTGGAGGAATCGATGGGGGTAGCGGACATGTTTCCGCAGGTCTTTCGGCATGGCTGTCATTGGCTTGAAGAGCTCCGGGAAGATCCTTGCATAGACCTTTGCCATGACATCCTGGGAATCGCTGATGTAGAACGCGACAGTGCCGTCATAGGCGTCGACCACCACCTTTACGGAATTCCGCAGGTAGTTGATCCCGCCACTGATCGGCTTTGAGTAGGGGAGATGGTCCGAAGCCGTGTAGGCGTCGATGATCCACTTGAGCCTCCCGTCATCGGCCACGACCATGTAGGGATCATTATCGAAACTGAGGAAGGGGGCGATTGCCTTCACCCTTTCATTGATATTCCGGTAATAGAGGATGCGGCTTTTTTCCGTGATGTCGGAGGAGAGGAGGATTTTTTCCGTCCCGAACCTGGCGGCAAAGAGGGCCTTTCTCAAGAGCGCGCCGACGGCAACTCCCCCTTTTCCCGAATAGGTCGTGTTGATATTGCCAGTGGCGGTCGGATAGCTGAATTCCGGGACCTTAGTGCCGACGATGACATACTCATTGGAGAGTTCGCCGTAATAGATCTCCGGTCGCGTCACCCTGATATCGGCCAGGCTGACAGGGGGGATATCCTTGACAAAGAACTCGGGGAGCCCCTCCCTGCTGATCCGGCTCACCGGCCCGAAGGTGAGACCGTTGCCGTGGGTGAAGATGAGCCGTTCGTTTATCCAGTTTCTGCTGGGGAGGTCAGCGTAAGAGAGTTCGCGTGGCGAAAGCATGACCTGCGTGTATCGGCCGTTGACCATGTAGCGGTCGTTGTCCACGTCGAAAAACTTGTAGTAGGTCCTGATCTGCTGCAGCTGGCTGTATGTCTTGAGGAGGGGGGCGTGGTCCCAGAGCCGGATGTTCTTGATGGTCGCGTCATTTTTAGCTATATCCACTCCTGAAAGCTTCAGGTCGGCATCAAAGGGGATGGTTTCGATCTTCTCCAGGTCAAACCCGTAACGGGTGAACCTGATATCGTTTGCGAGGTACGGCATCTCCAGGGCAAGCTCATTGGGCGCAACCTTGAATTTCTGCAGCATTGCCGGATATGCCTTGATTCCGATCCCGTAAACGGCCAGGACGATGATCGGCGAAAGCAATGCCTTGCGCCACAGACCCTTCCATATGCCCGCCACCAGGAGAATTGCGCTCAGAGGGGTTATGATGCAAAGAATTCGGTAGGCCTGAAGACGGGCGTTGACGTCGGTATACCCGGCTCCGTGTACCGCGCCGTTCCCTGAAAGGAGGAGCCGGAAACAGTCAAGATAGAAACCGGCGGAGATGATCAGCGCGAAGATCCCGACCAGGATCGCCAGGTGCCTTCTTACACGCCAGTCTACCTGTAAACCCCGCACAGTTAAGGCGATGCCGCCTCGCAGATAGTAACCGGCAACGACCATGGCCATGGTCGCCGACACCATGAAGAGGGCAAATGCATTGAGCATTTCCATGAGGGGGAGTTGGAAAAGGTAGAAGCCGATGTCTTTACTTATGATAGGGTCCTTTATCCCTACCGTTACCATGTTGGCAAAGAGGAGGATGCTCTCCCACTGCATGGCGCCCCATCTCCCGGCAAGCATAGCCAGTATGGCGCTGGCCAGGATCCCCAGGGGTTTTGCAAGCCGTGCCGCCTCTTCCCTTTTGAGCCGGAATGCATTCCCGAGAATCCCGTTGAGGGGGAAGTTTGGCCTGTTTGCAAAGAAGAGATTCACCAGGGCAAAGACAAGGAGAAGGGCGCCGAAGAAGGCCCCCGCGCCGATTTTGGCGGTCAATGTCGTCGTAAAGACCGAAGTCAGGCCGATCTCGTCAAAAAAGAGCCACTCAGTACAGAGATTGACCAGTGAAAATCCGAAAGGGAGGAGGAAGAAAACGAGAATAGCAAAAAGAATGAATTTCCTTTTTATCAACATGCTGAAGCTCCTCCAGAGGCCGATAGCCTGCTCTTATTTGTCAATGGCCGGTTTGACCCGTTCGTACTGCCCCAGGATGATCAGTTGCCCGAGGGGCGCGGTGAGTATAATGCCGATGAAAAAAACGATAAAACCGGCGCAGATGATAACGTTGCCGACAATGTAAGCCAGGAGCCAGTTGACTAAATCCGCCTGGATCGTGGAGAAACACCAGGAGATTGCGTCGCTGATACCGCATCCCTTGTCGATGATGAGGACTCCCCCCGGAAGCATGAAGAATCCGAGTGCAAGGGAAGCCAGGGTACCCAGGACCGGAATGAAATGAAGTACTATGACGAAAATCAGGTTGATGAGGACAAAGACGAACAGGTTGGCGAAGCAGTCCCATGCATTGAAGAGGTCTCCCACACGGGCTTTTCCCTCACCGCGCGCCACCTTGAGGAGTGAGCGGGTATAGCCGGCGATGAAGCCGATGTTGGCGATGGGAATCCAGCAGATGAGACAGAATACAAGGGTGAGTAAGACTAGGTCTCCCAGGTTTTCCTTCCAGATGGTAAAAGCGGAATTGAACATTTCACCGAAATCGGCGGAATGCTCTGAGCGGGAGCCGGGGAGGAGTGTCAGGTCGGAACCGCAGTGCTTGCATTTGATTGCGCCGTCATTAACATCTTCCTTGCAGAAAGGGCATTGCATAACTTCCTCCTTTAAGCTCCCGGGACAAATGCCCGCTTGTCCGGCACACACCTTTCATTCCGGTCCGCACCTGTTGATTTCCGTTTTCAATTTTCCCCAGGCTTTTTCAGCGTAATTGAAAATGTGGATCCCCTTCCCGGTCTACTCTCCACTGAAATGGTCCCCCCGTATAACTGGACAATGTGCTTGACGATGGCAAGTCCAAGTCCTGTCCCCCCCTGTTCGCGGCTACGAGCCGCATCCACCCGGTAGAAGCGCTCGAAGATCCGGGGGAGCTCTTTGTCGGGGATGCCGATACCGGTGTCGCTGACCGCGATGGTCACCATTCCCTCTGTTTCAGCAGATGAAATAGTAATCGTGCCGTTTTCCTGGGTGTACTTGATCGCATTGTCGAGGAGGTTTACCAGCACCTGTTCGAGTTTGGCCCGATCAGCAAGGACCTCCACTGTTTCTCTGCTACCCGGCTGGATGATGCTGATCTTTTTGCTTAAGGCCTTTTCCTCCAGCAGTGCGCAGACGTGGTCAACTACCGGCCCGATGGCGACCGGCGATGCTTCCGGAGTCGACACGCCGGATTCAAGCTCGGAAAGGATGAGGAGGTCGCCGATAAGGCTTGCCAGCCGCCCGGCGTGGCGATGGATCTTCTCAAGAAAAACGACGGCCTTCTCCGGGTCCGTTGACAATACCCCGTCCAGCAGTGTCTCGGCATACCCCTTGATTACTGTAACCGGCGTGCGCAACTCATGGGATACATTGGCCACGAAATCGCGGCGAATCTTTTCCAGTCGCTTCAGGTCGCTTATGTCGTGAAAGACCGCCACCACCCCGAGGAGGATCTCTTTCTCCAGCAAGGGTACCCAGTGAGTCAGAACGGTTTTCCCGCCGTTCAGGGGGAGGATGAATTCCTCGACACGTTCGGTTTTTGTCTCTATCAGTTTTTTGAAGGCTTCATGGAGGGACGGATGCCGGGTGATGTCGATGAGCGGTTTCCTTTCCACATCCTCCCTGAGGTCGAAGAGGGTGCGGAAAGCCGGATTGACCAGTGTGATCACTCCCCTGGAGTCCGTCACCATTACCCCTTCACCCATGCCGCGAAGGATGGTGTCGAGGCGGTTCTTTTCGGCGGCAATGCTTTTCAGCTCCCCTTCGATCCTTGCGGCCATGTCATTCATGACCACGGCCAGTTCACCCACTTCATCCCTTCCCATCACCGGGACCCGCCTGCCGAACTCTCCGTTTCCGATCTGCGCGGCAATTTTCGCCATGGTGCGGAGAGATCGCGAGGTTAGATTGGAAAGGATATAGCTCAATATAAGGGAAATGAACAGAGCTGTAGCGAGGGAAATGAAGAGAATGGCGTTGAGGCTCGACCTGGTCTTTTGCAGGGATGAGAGGGGAAGAGCGAGCCGCAGCACACCGTCTTCGCCGCCGGAGTCGTGAAAAGGGAGGGCAACATAAAGCATTGGGGTCATGAGGGTTGCAGAGTAGCGGATGGAGCTTCCCTGGCCGCTTTTCAGCGCCTGCTGCACTTCGGGGCGGCCCAGATGATTTTCCAGCTCCTTTAATTCGCCCGGTTTGACGTCGGAGTCTCCGAGGACTTCTCCCCTCTGGGATATGAAAGTGACCCGCGCCCTTGTTTCCCTGCCTATGGCTGTTGCCATGGCCGGAGCATCCCGGCGCAGCTCCCTGATCTCCCTCGTGGATGTGAGCCTGGCAAGCCGCGCTTCACTGAGAAGTCCGGCTCTTGTTTCCTCCACCATAAATTCGCCCAGTTTGGTCGAGAGCCAGCCGTAGAGCACCCCCCCCATGACAAAGACCAATAGAAGATGCGAGAGCAGTAGTTTTTTACGCATTGTGAGTTTCATAAAGGCTCAAGCTTGTATCCGAAGCCCCTCACCGTTCTTATCATGTCACCGGCATCCCCGAGCTTGGCGCGGAGCCTGGTCAGGTGGGTGTCTACCGTACGTGTGTCGCCGGCATAGTTATACCCCCAGACATCCTTGAGGAGCTGGTCCCGGCTCTGCACCCTCCCCTGGCGTTCCGCCAGGGTAAGGAGGAGTTTGAATTCTATGGCGGACAGATCGGTCATTTTACCGTTAACAGTCACTGTATGGCGGTCGGTGTCGATTAAAACGGCCCCGATAATTACCACCCTGTCTTTTGGCCCATCGGGCGCGGTTCGGCGCAGGACCGCCTTCACCCTCAGCAAAAGCTCCCGTGTCGAGAAAGGTTTCAGCACGTAATCGTCGGCACCTACTTCGAAGCCGACTACACGGTCTATCTCTTCGCCCCTAGCGGTCAGCATGATGACCGGAATCCGGGAGGTTTTCTCATTGCTTTTCAGTGCCTTACAGACCTCTGTCCCGGGCATGCCGGGGAGCATCAGATCGAGAAGGATCAGGTCTGGAGAGTTGGCGCGCGCCTTTTCCAGGCCCATGACACCATCCGCGGCAAGTAGAGGACGGAAACCCTCTTTCTCAAGGTTGAAGGCAACCAGCTCCGCCAGGTCTTTCTCGTCCTCTATGATGAGAACGGTTTTCATGTTACTTGAACTCGGGAAAGAGCGTCATGAGCATCCATCCCTTCCGTTTTTCTTCCTCAATATACCGCCATTTCTGGGGATCCTCGACGGTCTTCAATTTGATGGAGGGGGGAATGTAATAGTCCCACTCCACCGTGACCTCGGCATCACCCTTCTCCGGCCTGCATTCCAGGTGCTTGACCCGGTAATCGGTTATCTCCACATCCCTTGCGGCCTTGACCCTCTTCACGAACTCCTCGCGCAAGGTATCGTCAACGAAGGAGAGAGGGGCCTTGTCCAGGTCATTCCAGCGCACCATCCTGAAGTAGCCCCTGGATGCTTTGTCGAAATCCTCCGCCACTTTACTGATATGGATGGACTGGCAGGCGGAGAGCATGAGGAGGGCAACCAATACAAGCAACTTAAGAAAGATTTTCATATAACCCCTTTCCGTTTAGAACCTGAATTTGCGGTTTGCAAAAGAAGAGACTCAAAGTCATCAAGAAAAAAAAGTCATCCGCATATTTCCTTAATATTAGCAGAACTTATACGCCAAAATCTTTGCGGGAGCAACTGATGTTTTGATTGACAGGCCCTCATCACAGTCAATATCCAGTTAATGCTTCAACCCTTTATGAAAACGACCAGTTCCGCGGCGATCTCGTATCTGCCGAAAGGAGGGATGATATAGAAGCCGCCGGCCCTCTCCCGGACCTGGGCGATGAACTCCCGGGCAATAGCCAGCCCTTCCTTCATACCTGCCTCTTTTTCCTTCCCCCGCATCCTTTCCCGCACTGTGCCGGGTATAACAATCCCGGGCACCTCATTGTGAAGATACTCACAGTTTCGTTCACTCACCAGGGGGAGTATTCCGGGAAGGATCGGAATCCCGAGGTGGGCGGTGCGTTCCAGCATACTGTCCAGTATGGCGACATCATAAATAGGCTGGGTCTGGGCGAAACAGGCGCCGCAGGCGACCTTCTTTGCAAGCCTTGCAACCTGCCCCTCCATTTTCGGAGAGTTCGGATTGAAGGCGCAGCCGATGGTGAAGCCTGTCCCCGCGCCTATCCCGTTCCCCAGGGCGTTGACCCCTGAATTCAGGTCACTCAGTAGCTTGATCAGGCCGAATGAGTTCAGGTCAAAGACCGATGACGCGCCGGCCTGGTCGCCAAGCCTTGCGGGGTCTCCGGTCACGGCCAGGATGGTGCGCAACCCCAGAAGGCTTGCACCCATGAGATCCGACTGTAGTCCGAGAAGGTTGCGGTCGCGGCAAGTGATATGGACAATCACCTCGATGCCGGCCTCCCTCTGGATTCTGCTCCCCAGTGCGATGTTACCCATGCGGACCCGTGCCAGTGGGTTTTCCGCCAGGTTGATGGCGTCGGCGCCCGCTTCCCGGAGAGCCCTCGCGCCTGCCATGACCTTGGTACAGTCGAGCCCGCGGGGAGGATCCAACTCCACAGTGACAATCTTTCTCTTTCCCCAGTCGGTCAGGAAACCTTCCGATGCCGCGGCCGGAGCCAATAACTCCGTTACCGGCTCGACGCGTACCGGAGCCGCTCTTGGAACAGGCGTCACACCTTGCAGATTTTCAGCGAGACGCCGGATATGATCCGGCGTGGTGCCGCAGCAGCCGCCGATGAGATTGGCGCCGGCCGCAACCATCTCCAGGGCCATTGCGGCGAAGTATTCCGGGGTGGTGCGGTAGATGTAGCGGCCATCCACGTATTCCGGGAAGCCGCTGTTGGGATACGCCGCAAGCGGCAGGTTCGTTGCCCCAGCCATCCTTCTGATGTTCGCCAGTATCTCCAGCGGCCCTGCACCGCAGTTTGCGCCGATGATGGAGGCGCCGGCCGCGGCAAGCTCCCGAGCCGCCATTGCCGCATTCACCCCTGCCGCTGTGCGTCCCCCCTCGGGGAAGGCCATGCTGGTGATGGCGGGAAGCCCGGTTTCACAGGCCGCACGGAGGGCGCACTTCAACTGTTCCAGATCGGAAAATGTCTCGAAGATGAAGAGGTCCACGCCGCCTTCGGCCAGGGCCCGGCATTGCTCGCGGAAAATCTCGACTGTCTCGTCGGAGGTGAACTCCCTTTCTTCTCCCTTGAGCCGCGCAAGGGGGCCGACCGATCCGGCTACGAAGATATCGCGCCCTGCCGCGGCCCGGCGCGCAAGCATTGCGCCTTGCAGGTTGATATCGGATACCCTTTTGTCGAGGCCGATGGCCGCCAGTTTCGTATAATTTGCCCCGAAGGTATTGGTCTCGATGACCTGCGCGCCTGCATCTATGTATTCGCCGTGCAGTTCCAGCACAAGCTCAGGGCGGACCAGATTCAGGTGCTCGAAGTTGGCCTCAAGACCCACCCCTTTGGTGTAAAGCATGGTGCCGATTGCGCCGTCGCCGACAAGCACCTCGTTTTGTATTCTGTCGAGAAATTTCACTCCGTATCCTTCATCGGTTTTGCTGGTAATTTTCGTTCATAATCGATAGAATGCCGGGCAACAAAACCAATCCCGCGAGGTCCTGAATGCTTCAAACTGCAATCGACTGGCTGCTGGCCACCATACTCAAATTCGGCTACACCGGCATTTTTCTGCTCATGGCCATGGAGAGCTCGATCATCCCGATTCCCAGTGAACTAGTAATGCCGCCTGCCGGATACTGGGCCGCCGAGGGGAAGATGAATATGG
>Ga0210377_10003471_pt1 | contig 13580 bp, 8 predicted proteins | sample PLM4_65_b1redo_FD_155480 | JGI IMG/M metagenome (GOLD analysis project Ga0210377, IMG submission 155480) | Groundwater sediment microbial communities from an aquifer in East River, Colorado, USA - PLM4_65_b1 redo | ecosystem: Environmental > Terrestrial > Soil > Riparian zone | place: USA: East...
GGAAGTGCGGCTCCCCGAATTAGCGGATCGTTTCTTGAACCACTTGAATTCGACTGCTTTTAGAAGTTCTTTTCTGGATCGCTATGGCTATAACGCTATTTGTCCGAGGTTTAATTAATTCGTCTATTAGGCGGACTACATTATAGTTATTTCTGTATGGCATATCTGAACTGATCTATATCATTTCGCATAGCAAGCTTAATGACCAAGGGTAGATAGTATGTATCAATCAAGCGAGTGAGATCGACCCGCATTTCACTGCTTATGAAAAACTATTTTTCAAAAGGGAATCTTTCAGAGGCATGCTAGTGAACGGGGAAGGTCGATTGGCTGACGAAATTCTTGCCTAGATTTACTGAAACTTGGGCGGATAGAGCAAGTAGCCAGCACAGGGTTCTGTATATGCAGGCGCATGAAGTTTTTTCTAACGCCGATCTTTCCAGCGCTCCTGAATATTGCGCTCCACGAATCTTTGCCACTTATTCCCAATCGAGCGACGGCAAAACTTCTCCCTATTGACTTGATGTCCTCCGATATAATCCGAGTGACCAATTTGCGATCTTATGACCAATCCACCTATTATTTCTACCAAGATCAATGTTCCCCGCACTTGCGCCGATGTGGTCGTGCGCCCACGTCTCACAGAAATGCTGGATGAGGGGTTCAGACGTCCCTCGGCTTTGATGTTAATCTCCGCTCCCGCTGGGTATGGCAAAACAACATTGGGAGTCAACTGGCTTCTTACATCGGGTAAACCTTATGCGTGGTTATCCCTGGGTCCTGAAGATGATTCTCTGCCGCGCTTTACTGCGTATCTCATTGCAGCCTTGCAGAAATCGGATTCAACTCTGGGACACGCCGCACAACAGACCCTCGAAAGTTTTGGCGCTCAACCACTCATTGATGATACGATCATTTCTAGTTTGAACGAAGGATTATCAAACCTCGCTCAACCTATCATTTTGGTGTTAGAGGATTATCACTGTATTGAATCGGTCGAGGTTCATAATTTTGTTGAGTCGCTGATCGAACATATCCACCTGCATTTGCGGGTGCTGATTACCACGCGGACGGATCCCCCGTTTGCATTGGCGCGCTGGCGAGTCCGCAATCAGTTGGTGGAAATCCGCACCCATGATTTGCAGTTTACGCTCGAGGAAGCAACTGAATTTCTCCAGCGCGTGATGACATTGGAACTTTCGCGACAGGATATTCATCTGCTCACAGAACGGACAGAAGGGTGGGTGGCTGGTCTGCAATTGGCAGCCTTGTCCATTCAGAATCATCAGAATAGATCACCCTTGTGGGCTATCGATGGTAGTCATCGCGATATCTCTGATTATTTGATGTCTGAGGTGGTCGGGCAATTGCCGCAGGAGCGCAAGGAATTTCTCCTGCAAACATCCCTGGTTGACCGTTTGAACGCCTCGCTTTGTAATGCCATGACCGGATGCAATACTAGTCAGATCTTATTGGAAACGCTGGAGATTGACAATCTTTTTATCCTTGCACTGGATGATACCCGTGAATGGTTTCGCTATCATCAGCTCTTTGCTGAATTCTTGCGTAAACGCTTATTGGCTGAATACCCTGAGGACGTGGTTAAGGAATTGCATCACCGTGCCAGCCACTGGTTCGCAGAACATGCTGATATTCTTTCCGCCATTGACCATGCCCTCGCTGCCAAAGATTTTGAATACGCCGCACGCCTTATTAGCCCGCAATCGCAACGCTGGATGGAACATGGGGATGTTTCTGCAATTCTCAAATATTTAAATGAACTCCCTCATGAGATGACATGGAAGCAATGGAATTTGACTCTGTGGTATGGCTGGGTGTATGCCGTGCGGGGAGAATTAACGTCTGCCGAACTTTGGACAAATCGCCTGGAAGAGCTCATTAGCCCTCAAATTGAAAGGGCTGCTCAAAACGGGAAAGAATCGATCCCGCAGGATCTGCAAAACGCTTATGCACAAGTGTTGGCGATCCGTTCTGTGATCGCACGTGAGAACAAAGACTTTGCATCAGCCATCGCATTTGGCGAACAGGCATTGCAAATTGTCCCCGAGGGTAATCAAAATTTACAGGCAACGATCGCGACCCTGCTTTCTTCTGCGATTTTGGAATCCGGGGATTTCGATGAAGCGGAAAGCCTTATGCATTCAACCCGTCAGCGTGTTTCTCACAATGGAAATTCATTTATCACATTCACGTTGTTACTGAATGCCTCAGCACTGGCTGTAATGCGCGGACAACTTCATCGGGCACATGATCTGAATGAAGAAGCATTGCGCCTGACGCAAACCAAATCCATGGAAAGTCTGGCATTCCTGCCGCAACTCCGCCTGGGGCGCATTCATTATTTTTGGAATCAACTTGCAAAAGCCAAAGAAATTGTTACCACTGCTCTGGAGCAAGCTGACTTGGAACATTACACAGAAGCGGTGATTCGTGGACAGATAACCCTGGCGTGGATTCAAAACGTCGAGGGCCAGTATCCACAGGCGTTGCAAACACTGGCAGTTGCCGAACATTGGGCAATTGATCATCATAAGCATGAATCAGCTGAAATAGTGAAGGCGGTTCGGGCGCAGAGTCAATTTTGGGCGGGCGAAAAAGAAGCTGTCATGTCGTGGATGAAGGCTTTAGGCTGGGATATATTTAATCCATCCCAATCAGGCACGCTACCAAACGATGAAGCTTTCTTTCTTTTATGCCAGGTTTTGATCAAAGCGGAGGCATGGCAGCGGGTTCAGGTTCTGCTTGCCTGGCGCATGGCAGATTCACAGGTGCAGCGTCGTGATAGCACAATTCTAAAGATACATCTAATGCAGGCGTTGTTACATCGAACACAGGACGATCTTGATCTTGCCATGCAAGCTCTGTCGCAAGCGCTTGAACTTGCCATGCCTGAAGATTTCATTCGCCCGTTTTTGGATGAAGGCCGCCAATTGCTGTCATTATTGCGGCGGATTTCTAAAAAACATCCCGCCAAAGATTTCGCCCAGAAAATTCTTGCCTGCCAATCAAGCGCACCCAATGCCTCATTGATGATTGAGCCGTTAAGCAAACAAGAATTGACTATTTTACAATTGATGGCACAGGGTCGCACTAATCCTGAAATTGCCCATCTGCTTGTGTTGGCAGTGAGCACAGTCCGCTGGTATGCCAAACAAATTTTTCGCAAGTTGGGGGTGCATAATCGCACGCAAGCCGCAGCGCAGGCAAAAAAATTAAATCTGATTTGACCCCTCTCTGGAGGGGTCTTTTACACTTCCCCCCAAACGGAGGGGGATTTTTTCGATTCAGTCGATTATATTGACAGACATGCGCATCATTTCAACCCTCCTCCTGCTCTGTGCACTATCCGCCTGTGCCTCCCCGATGGCGACTTCTGTGTCGCCCACGCAGTTATCTTCAACCCCAACTGTTGCTGCCTTCGCCTCCCGGGATACTTTGACGGGCGATTGGCTTGGCGCGGCGACAAAACCAGATGGAACAACAGCTTCCATTCAAATCAACTTCGATGACTCAGAAGCAACGTTGAACATTGAGCCTCGAACTCAATCATGGAAGTTAACCGTTACACAAAAGAATGAAAACGTCCAATTCACTACCACAGGCGGAACGCGCGACCCGTTCAAGCAGATCGAATTCACAGGCACTTTCGTGAATAGCGTTTTTTCTGGCGGACTTGTCTGGGATGGTACAACGACCGATATTACATTTTCACCCATTGCGGTTGTTGATAAATATATTTTGGACAAATACGAAGGCGTATATCGTTTTGAGTCTGGGCGGGCATTGAGCATTATCGTCAGCCCTGAATATTCATCAGAGGGATTGTATTTCTTCAGCCAAACCTTGATGATGACCGATTTTGAAAGCGGCTCATTACGAAGTCTCTATCCTTTTGATGATTACACCTTTGTTGTTGGCGCCTTGCGTGTGGTAGGCGCTCCCTTTGTTGGTCGAATTCAATTTATCACGGATGATGTAGGCAATCCTACTGGTCTGATGTGGTGGGATGATGTCAACGACATCACACCATCTGCTGGGACATCCGGTCAATTTGCTGAGCGTGTTCAATATACATACAAAGATGTTCCATTTACAAGCGCTGATGGAACCACATTGATGGGGCGCATCTCATTGCCCAAATCTGACTCACCCGTACCAGCCTTTATGGCGTTGCATGGTTCTGAACAGGGCACCCGCGATAACTTTGGAAACAAGGTCATGGCGCAATACATGATCAGCCGTGGATTTGCCGTCTTGAATTACGATAAGCGCGGAGTAGGTGACTCGGATGGGATTTATCAGGAGGCGGCAAGTTCCTCCAATTTGCAAAAGATCGCTGAGGATGCGATTGCCGGGGCTGAGTATCTGGCTTCCCGTCCAGAAATCGATGCGAAACGGATTGGGTTGATCGGCGGGAGTCAGGCAGGTTGGGTCATCCCGCTCGCCGCATCTCAATCAAGTGCAATCTCACATCTTGTGATTCTTTCAGGTCCGGTCGAATCGACGTTGCAGGAAGATGTGTTCAGCTCGTACACCAATGACGGCGACACAGCCACTACTAATTATGATGATGCCAAAATCACCCAGCAACTGCGTGACTTGAAGCCGGGTGGTTTTGATCCCCTACCTATTATCGCTGGACTAAACCAACCGGGCTTGTGGTTGTGGGGGAGCGTGGATAAGAGCGTGCCTGTCACGTTTAGCGCGGAGAATCTGCAAGCCTTGATCGACACAGGGAAGAGTAATTTCTCCTATGAAATTTTCCCAAATGGAGATCACAATTTGAATGAGTCGCCACACGGCTTGTTTGACGAGATTCCCTATTCACCGCGTGTGTTGTTTTACGGCGCATTAGCCGATTGGCTTGAAAAATACGTTCTGGTTCCATAATGCTCATCGCCCAGGAGACTTTATGTTCAGAAGCATCTTTGCTTTATTGGCGCTACTCCTATTAACAGCCTGTGGGCAAATCCCCGACAAATCATTTAACCCGCGGATAAGCAACCCGGTTTACGATATTGGTCAAGGTCCAGTTGTGTGTTTGGATGAAGGTCATAATAACTTTCATACTCTGGATAATCGCTTTTGGGCTTTTGGCGAACTACTTCGGCGTGATGGTTATGTTGTTGAATCTACTAAATCGAAGTTTACTACCGATGTTTTACATCCTTGCAGTATATTGGTGATAGCGAATGCTCAACTTGCAGGTGACTGGGATACGTATCCCTATCCAACGCCATCCGCTTTTACCCCTGAAGAGATCGCCACTGTGCAGAATTGGGTACAAGAAGGAGGTGCGCTACTTTTGATTGCAGATCATATGCCACTTGCTGGGGTTGCGCAGGCGCTTGCAGCTGCATTTAAAGTCGAGTTCAATAATGGATTTGCGCTTAAGGGATATAAGGACGAATCAAAGCGTGACGCAGCATTTGATTTGCAAACGATTTTTCGAATTCAAGACTTTACGCTTGCGCAACATGCAATTACGGAAGGTAGAACGCTAGAAGAGTCAGTATCTTATGTTAGGTCTTTTACAGGTCAGGCATTTTTAGCTCCTGCCGCAGCAGAGCCGATATTGATACTTCCCCAAGATTTTATTTCTTTAATGCCTGAGAAAGCATGGCAGTTTGGACCGGGTACAAAAAAGATTCCAGTGGGCGGCTGGTTGCAGGGAGCAGTGATGAAGTATGGTGCAGGGCGAACCGCCTTTTTTGGCGAAGCCGCCATGTTTACCGCACAACTCAGTGACTTGAAACCTATTGGTATGAATGCGCCGCAAGCGGAACAAAACTCTCAATTCGTTCTGAATTTGGTGCATTGGCTTTCTGGGATATTGAATTAATGGGTTGAATAAAATGGTCTTAGAAACAATGCAAAAACTTCAGTCTTCAAAGGAGTAGCGAAATGCGAAAAATATTATTGTTGGTATGTTTGCTGCTTTTATCTGCCTGCGCCGTGCCAGCTACGGTTGCCCCGACACCTATCCCAACGAAAGTTCCCGCCAGGCAGGCGCCTGCTGCAACAAGTACGCCTCAAGTGACAGCCACACCTGCTCCGTTTTTTACGCTATATAGCGACAAGCCGATTGTTCCCAAAGGTCAACCTGGAACTTGGGACGACCGCTTCACAGACCCGGGCGCAGTTATTTATCATGATGGCATGTTCCATATGTTCCGCAATGGCTTTCGCGGGTTCCCAGCTGAGTCAGAAGTGGGTTATGTCACTTCGACTGATGGTTATACCTGGACGAAGCAGGGTGATGACCCAATCATTGAAACGAAAGATGTGCCATATGCGAAAATCGCCATGTATGCCTCCAGCGTGCTTTGGGAGGATGGTTGCTGGGCGTTGTTTTTTTATACCTGGGATTCAACTTCGTTTCCATTTTCAAGCGTGATCGGACGGATAACTCAATGCGTGGCGGGTCCTGCATTAACGGAGTGGCTACCGGACCCTGAACCTCTTCTCAAACCAGGAGCATCTGGCGATTGGGATGAGAAGCAGGTACTTGCGCCTGATGTTTTAAAAACAGATAACAGCTACATCATGTATTACAGCGGTGTCGGTGCTTCAGGGACTCAAATGATTGGCATGGCAATATCAACGAATGGTGTGACATGGACGAAATATAATGACCCAGCGACAATCGATAAACCGTTTGTCGATAGTGACCCGGTCTTTCAGCCCGGTGAGAAAGGCGCATGGGATGCAAGCTGGGTTCATCAGCCGCGTGTCTTTCAAACAGCCGATGGCTGGGTGATGATCTATCGCGGTGTAAGCGATTCACGCGGAGCCAATATGAAGCTTGGTCTTGCCACGAGTAAGGATGGCATTCACTGGGAACGCTATATAGGCAACCCGATCTTCCAGCCGAGTGACATCAAAGGCGCGCGTCAGTTTTGGTTCACTAATGCAGTGCTAAAAGACGATGTGATCTATTTGTTTGTAGAAGGAGATATCAGTCAAACTACCCAAATCTATTTGGCAACACATGAAGGCGAAATAATACCGTAGCAAGACAAGCGGATAAAATAATTAAACTACCTCAGCTCTTTTGAATGGCAAGTTTGCTTACTGATGAAGGGTGTCCAATCTATTTCAATACGGAGGCTTCCTATAAATAAAAGGCTTGCGATTATCGGCGGCGGGTTACTGGCGATTGCATTGGCAGTTGTAGTGTATGTTCTTGTCAATTTGCCTGTTCACAATGCAGAAATTGTGCCCACAAACCTATCCTCGCTCCCTGACCTGGTGATAACTTCTGCATATGTAAGCATGGTTGACTCTAATGGAAGGTGTCTTCCCTATTACGGCTTCAATGTAACTGTTGTCAATCAAGGCAACGCCCCCGCACTGGATGTGACACTTGCTGAAACCAGCACAGGGCAAGAAGTTCATATTGGGAATTTGAACCCGCTTCAAAGCATATCCATGCCTTTCGTTGTGAAAGCACCGAACGCAGTATATACCATGATCGCTGACCCACAAAACAGCATTGTTGAGAGTAACGAAAGTAATAACAGCGCCACCTTTTCTGAAGCCACGGCAACCCCAGTTGCTGCCTGCCTGCCATTGCAATTTGGAGATGGCATACCTACATCTATTTCTACACCAATGCCAGTTCAGGCACAGCCAACGACAATACAACAAGTTACACCAGAACCACTGCCTACTATTATTTCAACACCGCAGAATAATTCTGGTATGGATTTAGAATCGCCGACATTTGTTATTCTAAAAAGCAGCGATATTAACACATCGAATTTTCTAAAAGTTGACGATGGATTGGAAGTATCTGACCGAAGTGATTGCCTGCCAAAAGATTGTGCTTTCAGTGTTTGGAAAATTCTTCAGCAAGAAGCGCTTGCGCCAAGTTCTACATCATCCCTGCAAATTGTCATATCACTGAGAAGCTTTCAGACCCTAGAGGATGCAAAATCCAGTGCAGTAAAGGGAATGGAAAATGGTGGACAACCGGGCTATCGTTTGCTAGAAGTACCCAGTGATATCCTGCCTGAACAAAGTTGGGCTTATGCCCACGCTGGGTGGTTTGTTGTTGTAACTACAACGTACGGAAACATGGAAATTGATGTCTCGCTAAGTCACAGCACAGGAGGGATAGATATCAACGAATCGGATAAAGCGGTGGCTCTTTTGGTAAATTTGGCTAAAATGCAAATCGATAAGATTATTTTTGCGAAAAATAAATGATGATCCGCAAAATAAACCGAATAATAAAAAAGCCGCCCCGTTTCGTGTGGTTAAACAGCAACTTTAAGAAGCGTTATGGTTCCAAGCCGGGTTTCCGACACACCTTACAGAAATCGAAATACAAAAAAACGACATTCGAATGTCGGCTTTTTGTCGTCACTTGCTCAAAATGTTACATCCTGCGGTCCCGACAGGGGCTTCGAGCCCGTGATGTGAATGGGAATCATAAAGCGATCGGTGGGAAACTTCAACGCTCATTTCATCTCTTTCCACAGGAGTGGATCGACCAGTAGCCATAATCTGACCTAGCTGCCTGGACACATGCAGAACATCCTTGCCCAAGCTGGATACGGTTCTTGTCTCACCCGTGAAGGTTTTATTTCTAATGGTTGGGTGCGTAGCAATAGAAGGGCTCCGGAATTTAGAAAAATGGCTGATCCTACAGTTGATAAATTCGCTGTGGATGGAGAGTCAATCGTTACAGCTGAATCTTTGATCCGCAAGATCTGGTACAAATTGCGCATTGTTATGTTTCCGATCAATGCTTTGGGGTTGGTGATCGTTCTGCAGCCAACAACTTTACTGAAGATATGCTGTTCTTATTACCTTCCAATTCACTTACCGATGTAACAGAAAACGTGAAGCGCTCGTAAATTGATGATGTGTCAATGTGGGCCCTGTTCTTGCAAGTAGTATGAAAAGCGTCATTAACTATAGTATTGCACAAATGTTCTGTCTATGTTATAAAACCCATAACGTTGTCGATTGTGACAACCAAAACTCTATAGGCTCTTTAGAATCTTACACCGCAATACTCACCCACAATCGTTACCTAAAGCTGGAAAGTCAGCGATACAGGACAGACACTCATAACCCGAAGGTCGCAGGTTCAAATCCTACCCCCGCTACTAAAACAGGCACTGACCAGTGCCTGTTTGCTTTTAAACTGTGCGAAATCAGGATTGGAACCTACGACCCTAGGTCGTAGGTTCCAACCCTGCCCCGCTACAAAAAAATCATACGAATCATATCTTTCTGTTATTATATTGATATGAGCTGAAATTCCTACATGTTTGTACAACTAATTTTGTACACATGCTTCCCACAATTTCAAAGGGAACAAACAACACGAATGCTGTATAGATCGCACCGTTGATGAAGCTGGCGCCTTCGTCAATCTATCTACGCAGACCGAAATCAAGCAGACGATAGATAGCTGCGTCAACCGCAGCGTCATTCAGCGTTCCAACTCCGCCAATGAGAATGATAAGAGATGCTGTGACAGTGCAGCTCAACTCAGCAACATTCGGGCTAATAACCCTTCAAGTGAGGAATTTCCTTGCGAGATACCAGATCATAGATCTTGGACCTTGAGATCTTCAAGTAGGCAGCAAGTTCAGGTATTGTGAAGACTATGTCTCCTGGGCGAAAAGTATATGGTATGTTCCTCATCATATCCTTGCAGGAGTTTATAATCTCTAGAAATACTATGTAGCCTATAAGTCTTGTTTCCTGTCAACGCATCGAGAATTTACACAGCGGCAAGAATATTGATAGGTAATTGTTTCATTCTTCATGAAAATTAAGCAATCAAAACACAGCATACGCTCCCGGTCACGGTTGTTGTGGAGTAGTGTGAAAACATATCCTCAAGTAAATGGCACTTCCGATTTATTACTTCAACTGGACTCTTGCAGCGGATGCGTTCTTGTTCCATGAATATTTACTGTCAATTGGGTTATTACTCAAGTCGGGGTCACTTGAAGTGAATGTGATGTACTGAGAGTCAAACCGAGCATGAACATAAAGCGTAAGTTTGACCTGGCTTCCAACCATCACAGATGAAATCTGATCATTAATGTTCATTTGTGTGAAATTGGCATAGTCTCCTACAAACAGGATTTTGCAGGTTCCTGTATAGTTGGGCTTTGTGCATACTATGGCCGCAGTGGGTGGCAGTTGAAGAGATGGAAGCGGCACTTCCACAAAAATAACTCCCAAGCCTGATGATGATCCTGTGCAAGGATAATGTCCGCATGATTTCAAATTATTGTCTACATCGCGCAGAATGTTTTTTAGACGATTTACTTCCCCCAGATATAAGGCTAAATTCTTGTCAATGGATATTCTATAATTAGCATTGTTTGCATACTCTGTTGGGTTGAGCTGCGTATAAGCAAATAAATAGGTAGCTGCATTAATATAATCTTTATTGTTTGCCGAGTTATACGCCAGCTCGTAGAGTTGAGATGCTGACAACTGGCTGAGTGGCATTGACGCTGCATTTATTGGTTTGTTTAGCGAAATTGTAATTAGCGTTAACGATAATACAATCCAAATTTTGAGCAGTATGTTTAAAGCAATTGACGTTTTCATTTCTTGTACCTTTCTTTGAGCCTCGTTCGTTATTTGGTAGTCCTAAATCAATAACGCTATGGCGTTGGTGTTATGGTTCCATAAACCTGCTCCGGGGGTATCAAACCGGGAAGAGACAAGTTTCCTGTTGTGGGCACAGCGTGAACCGGAAAAAGATAAACATTTGTATCGGACACGTTATAAAAATCTTTATCCAGAATTGTGGCAAACATGAGTATTACACCCAGCACAGCCAGAATTACACCAGGGGATGTGGTGCGAAGCGAGAGATCAATCCTTGAAAACTTTCCTTGAAGTTTCTGTGCCGGTTCGCGCAGTTTGCCAAGGACGAAGGATGCGCCTACTAACGCTAAGATCATTCCGGTCATAAATCCTAAATAACGGATCCATAAGCCAGACATCAACAGTACACTGACTTGATGATAGCGTTGTGTGACGATAAAAGCCTCCATTCTGCTTCTCACTTCTAGTTCACGGGCATCCATTCGATCTTTGGCTGTGTCCATGTCAGTGTTTAACGATTCTCCAGATGTTGGACCGATGTTGATTTCAGGTATTTGGAGAATACTCCAGTGCAAGTAAGCCATCTGACCAAATGTGGTTACGAAGAAAAATATCGTTAATCCGATAAGCAAGCCATTCATTGTTGGGAGGAGACGTTCCTGCCATTTCGATTGTGGCTTCTTGTGTATTTTGGAAGGCGAATCACTTTTTGGGGCGTCGCGTTGGGTTGTATTTTCTTTTGCCATAGGTCTTCGAGTAATTAATGTAACGCTTGAGAGAGAGAGATACTTGTGCAGTTAATGTCCACTTACAATCTCATTAATAAAATAAAATTTGTGATATTAGCCAGCACCTGCGGATCAAAGCTTGGATTTGTAAAAAGCACTGAGCCGTACGTACCTACCAGGTGGTTTTGAGTATCGTTAGTTCAGTACGTTATCCTCGCAGCCAAGGGCGGCAACTTGTATAAAAAAACTACAATGGTGCAGCCGTGAGCACGCGATAGAAGCAGTTGTCTGCTTTGAACTGGCCGTGGGTGATCGCATAATACACCACGTCAAGATCATAATAGCGCGCGTTCTTTTCATAGACCAGCCCGACATGTTCCAGCACTTTCCACGAGGCTGTGTTTTCAGGCACCACAACAGCCATGATTCGGTTCAGGTTGGCATTCTCAAAGCCAAAACGGACTACCGCTCGTGCGGCTTCGGTTGAGATGCCTCTTCCCCAATAGTCCTTGCGCATGCAATAACCAAGTTCATATTCATCGGTATCATCCAGATATTCGATCTCTATGCTCCCAATAAATTCTCCATCTTTTTTATCCGTAATGACCCAGCCACCGATACCGCGCTCCTCCCAGAGGCGATTGTAGTTATTGAACGCTCGCTCGGCGCGTTGAAGCGGGGTCATATCCCGCTTGGGCATGAAGCGCACAACCTCGGGGTCGGCAAAGACGCGTTCCGCCCAGGCGTCCAGATCGGCAGAAGTAACCTGGCGTAGAAGGAGTCTTTTGGTTTCGATTTCAGGAATCTTTTTTGAAGACATGTATCACATCCTGGCTTGCTGAAGGGTAACCGTTGGGAGATTAATCTGGAACACAGCCTGGATAAGCTTGAGACCTTTGCGCGGCTGACGCGATCATCGAATCAGTTTCTTCGGGAAGTAACCATCCTTGGGCTACAGCATACGCGACCGCATCCATCACTTCATTTAGATAAGTTTCATAACTATCGTAAAAAGCCGCGCATTGTCCCGAAGCATACGGAATGAAAGTACCGCCAACGATATTGTAGATATTCGCATCGCTGTTGATCTGGCATCCGAGGATAAAACCATTTTGCGTTGGGTCATTGTTACACTCAACACCTCGATAGAAACCCAATGGTCCGCCGACAACATTTCCGCCTGATAACATCGTTCTCAAATGTGGGAGCCTGATTCCTCCAAGGGCATTTCCATCTACACCCAGACGGAAGAGGTAGACTTGTGTATTATCGTTCCCCCAGGATTGATCCGTGAACAAAGGCGTCACTAAACGATCAACCTTGCCTTGCAAATATTCGTTCACCGGAGGTTCGCCGGAGCCTTCAATCCATTCTCGCAGATGTTCGAGCATGGCCCGCAGTACCGGACCTGTATCCACATAATTTTGTTCTGCCATTTTCGGGGGGCGAATGCCAACCAGTTTGAGGGGAAACAGTGTCACCGGGATGTGGGAAGTGCCAGCCAGTTCATACAAGCGATAATATTTCTGTGCTGTAGAGTTTTCAGAACGCGCCTTCCAGCCATTGATGATTTGAACATCCGTCTCTGTATTGAACGTGATCACCTTGCCTTGCGATTTGGGTGTTGCCCCAGTACAGTCCGTGTAGGAATACAAATACCAGGGCGATTGATCTGTCAAACTGCGGCAGCGGCTGCCCGGAGTGGCATGGATTGATCCTTCAAAGACTAGACCATCATCAAACACAGAACTATTCACCAACTCCGTATTGAGCCCGGCAAAATAGAATTGCCTTAGCAACATGCCTGTCTGGGAATATCCAAACGCAATGACATTGTCTGCCGCGCAGGGGAGCGATTCTGTTCCACCCATTGAATTAGCCGGTGACCTCAGGAATGCGGAAAGATCACGCAGGATAGCATATCCGTCTGTGCCTGCCTCGATATGGAGCGTTGGATCAGAAAGCGTACCTTCTGACAGTTGACGTTCCAGTACGAGCTTATTCCATTGGGCTTGAGCGTAAATGTATCCATGCGATTGAAGGAAGGCGTCACCCAATGTTAGTCGCCCAATGGGAAAGAGAGATGGAAAGAACGGATCATTCGCTGTTCCAACAAAGTCGTAGGTCTCATAGAAAACCGAGTTGACAATGTCAACAAGTGCCGATCCGTTGCACATCGAAGCATTTTGTGGGTAGAGCAGTGAGATAGGAACTTTGTAAGTTCCCTGGCTTTGATCTTCA
>Ga0210377_10003472_pt1 | contig 13579 bp, 9 predicted proteins | sample PLM4_65_b1redo_FD_155480 | JGI IMG/M metagenome (GOLD analysis project Ga0210377, IMG submission 155480) | Groundwater sediment microbial communities from an aquifer in East River, Colorado, USA - PLM4_65_b1 redo | ecosystem: Environmental > Terrestrial > Soil > Riparian zone | place: USA: East...
GATCTTCGCCGGCTCGAGCACCGGCCGGGTCATCTCGACCTCGATCTGATCGCCGCCGAGCCAGCGCGGCGTGACGATGCCGGCCAGGGTCTCGACGCGGATCACGTCCTTCGCGGTGAGGCCGCGGTCGCGCACGTACTTCGTGAACGCGCGGATGCCGTTGGCGCACATCTCGGCGGGGCTCCCGTCGGCGTTGCGAATGGCCATGAAGAAATCCGCGTCGCGCGACGGCTTCACGAGCAGGAGCTGATCGCCGCCGATGCCGAGCCGCCGGTCGAGCGCGTGGCGCGCGAACGCCGCCCAGTCCGTCACCGGGTCGCCGGCGAGGCAGTCGATCACGACCAGGTCGTTGCCGGCGCCGTGCATCTTGGCGAACGGGATCCGCGCGGGCGCGCTCACGGCGCCGCTCCGGAAGCGGCGGCCGGAGCGTTCGGATCGGCACACTCCTCGGTGTCGGCGGGCGCGGCTTCCGCGGGCGCAGCCGCGACGGCGGGCGTCTTCGCAGCGGGCTCGGCCGCGGCGCGCACCGGCGGCCCGTACTTCCCGCAAGCGGCGCCCGCGAACAGAATGGCCGCGAGCGCGAGAGCGACCGACCGGGTCATGGCGTCTCGCTCGCGAGCTCCGCGCGCGCGGTCGCGATCGCCTCGAGCACCCGCTCTCGTGACGGAGCGCCCGTCGCCTTGCGCGCGTCGAGCGAGCGCTCCACCCGGAAGAACTCGGCCGGATCGATGTCGAGCCCGGCGTGGAACGACAGCAGGGTCTTTTTCGGGAGCGCCGAGAGCGCCACGCCTTCGGAGAGCGCGTGCGCCACGACCCTCCCGACGATCTCGTGCGCCTCGCGGAAGGGCACGCCCCGCAGGACCAGGTGATCGGCCAGATCGGTCGCGATCAGCATCGGGTCGCTTGCGGCGCGCGCCGTCGCCGCGTCGTTCACGCGCAGCGTCTCGATCACGCCCACGAGCACCTCGAGGCAGGCATGCGCGGTCTCGACCGCGTCGATCACCGGCTCCTTGTCCTCCTGCATGTCGCGATTGTACGAGAGCGGCAGACCCTTCAAGGTCACGAGCAGGCTCACGAGATCGCCGACCACGCGTCCGGTCTTTCCGCGCACGAGCTCGGCCGCGTCGGGGTTCTTCTTCTGCGGCATCAGGCTCGAGCCGGTCGAGAAGGCGTCGTCGAGCTCCACGAAGCCGAACTCCGACGAGCTCCACAGCACGAGCTCCTCGCAGAGCCGCGACAGGTTCACCATCAGGATCGCCAGGCCGGCGAGCAGCTCGAGCGCGGCGTCGCGCGCCGAGACGGAGTCGAGGCTGTTGCGGGTCGGGCCGTCGAAGCCGAGCTCGCGCGCGGTGCTCTCGCGATCGATCGGCAGCGTGCTCCCCGCGAGCGCGCCGGCGCCGAGCGGCGAGAGCGACATGCGCGCGCGCGCGTCGGCGAGCCGGCCGGTGTCGCGGGTCAGCGCCTCGTAGTGCGCGAGCCAGTGGTGCGCGAGCCGCACCGGCTGCGCCCGCTGCAGATGTGTGTAGCCCGGAACGACCACGTCGACCTCGCGCGCGGCGCGCTCGACCAGCACCCGCCGCAGCTCGGCGAGCGCTCCGCGCACGCCGCCGACCGCCTCGCGCATCCAGAGCGCGAAGTCGGTCGCGATCTGGTCGTTGCGGCTGCGGCCGGTGTGGAGCTTCCCGGCGACCGGGCCCGCGATCTCCGCCAGCCGCCGCTCGACGTTGGTGTGCACGTCCTCGAGCGCGGGATCGAGCACGAGCTTCCCGGACTCGAGCTCCAGCGCGACCTGCTCGAGCCCCTTCACCAGCTGCTCGCCCTCGGCGCGGGTGACGATCCCCTGCCGGGCCAGCATGCGCGCGTGCGCGATGCTGCCGCGCACGTCTTGCGCGAAGAGCTTCCCGTCGACGTGCACGGAGGACGAGAAGCGCTCCATGCGCGGATCCGTGGGCTTCGCGAAGCGCCCGCCCCAGGTCTTCTTGCTTTTGGATTCGGCCATTTCTTCCCTCGGGGCCGATCGAGGATGCCCGCGGCAAGCAGCCCCCGCAAGCGAAGCGTCCGCGGCGCCGAGAGTCGCTAAGCTCTGCCCGTGCGCAGACACCTCCCCAGAGCCGGGGTCCTGCTCGCGATCCTGGTCGCGCTGGCGGGCGTGTGGGCGTGGCGGGCGCTCTCGGACCTCGAGGAGCGGGTCGAGGAGCGCTTCCAGGGGCGGCTGTTCGCGGTGCCCTCGCGCGTCTACTCCCGGCCGCTCGAGCTTCGGGTCGGCCTCGACGCCGGGCGGCTGCGCCTGCGCGAGCGGCTCGAACGCATGGGCTACGTCGCGGCGCTCGGCAGCAACCCGACGCTCAAGCCCGGCGAGTACCTGCAGAGGCCCGGCACCTTCGAGATCTATCGGCGCGCGCTGCGGCTTCCGGATCGCAACGAGCCGGCGCGGCTCTTCGTCCTGCGGCTCGAGGGCGCGCGCATCGCGGCGGTGCGCGACGCGCGCGGGGAGCTGCTGCCCTCGGCGTCGCTCGAGCCCGAGATCATCGCGCAGTTCCACGGCGACGAGCGCGCCGATCGCCAGCTCGTGGCGCTCGCGGACGTCCCGCCCGTGCTCGTCGACGCGATCATCGCGGTCGAGGACCAGGCGTTCTACGAGCACAACGGCATCCACGTCTGGCGCATCGCCGGCGCGATGCTCGCGAACCTGCGCGCGGGCCGGGTCGTCCAGGGCGCAAGCACGCTCACCCAGCAGCTGGTGAAGAACTTCTACCTGACGCGCGAGCGCACGCTCACCCGCAAGGGCACCGAAGCGCTGATGGCGCTCCTGCTCGAGCAGAACCACACCAAGCGGGAGGTGCTCGAGGCCTACCTGAACGAGGTGTACATGGGCCAGCGCGGCTCGGTCGCCATCCACGGCGTGGGCGAGGCCTCGAAGCACTACTTCGGCAAGGCGGTGCGCGAGATCACCTTGCCCGAGGCGGCGCTGCTCGTGGGACTGATCAAGGGACCGAACCTGTACTCGCCGTACAAGCACCCCGAAGCGGCGCGCAAGCGCCGGGACCTCGTGCTCGGGGTGCTGCGCGAGCAGGAGAAGATCGAGCGCGACGCCTACGAGAGCGCGCTGGTCGCGGACCTGGGCGTGCGCGACGTGTACGTCGACGAGTACGTCGCGCCCTACTTCGTCGAGGAGCTGCGCCAGGAGCTGACCGAGCGCTACGGCGAGGAGATCCTCCAGAGCGAAGGCATGGCGATCTACGCCACGCTCGACGCCGAGGTGCAGCGCGCCGCGAACGCCGCGGTGACCAACCAGCTCGCGAAGCTCGAGAAGGACTTCCCGAAGCTCAAGCGATCGGAGTCGCCGCTGCAGGCCGCGGTCGTCGCGCTCTCGCCGCGGACGGGCGAGATCCTCGCGCTCGTCGGTGGGCGTGACTACCGGGTGAGTCAGTTCAACCGCGCCTCGCAGGCGAATCGCCAGCCGGGCAGCGTGTTCAAGCCGATCGTCCTCCTGACCGCGCTCGAGCGCCGCGAAGGCGAGCCGACGTTCACGTTGCTCTCGAAGATCGAGGACGCGCCCTTCACGCAGAAGCTGCCGACGGGCGTCTGGCAGCCGGTGAACTACGACGGCGAGTACCGCGGCACGGTCACCGTGCGCGAGGCGATCGAGCAGTCGCTGAACGTTCCCGTGGCGAAGCTCGGCATTGCCGTCGGTCCCGAGCGCATCGTCGAGACCGCGCGCAGGCTCGGCATCACCAGCCCCCTCTCGCCCGTGCCGAGCGTCTCGCTCGGCTCGTTCGAGCTCACGATGCTCGAGGCCGCGCGCGCGTACGCAGCGCTCGCGGCGGGCGGCACGCTGCCCGCGCTGCGCTCCTACACCGAGGTGGTTCACGCGGACGGACGTGTGCTCGAGGAGCGACCGGGCGAGGCGCAGAAGGTCTTCGATCCGGCCGAGGTCTACCTCGTCACCTCCGCGCTCGCGGGCGTGGTCGACCGCGGCACGGGCTCCGCCCTGCGCGCGCTCGGCTTCCGCGGCGACATCGCGGGGAAGACCGGCACGAGCTCCGATTTCCGCGACGCCTGGTTCATCGGCTACACGCCCGACATCGTGATCGCCGTCTGGGTCGGCTTCGACGACGGCGCGAGCGTGCGCGTGACCGGCGCGGTCGCCGCGCTGCCGATCTTCGCGGACGTGCTCGAGGTGGCGCGCGGAAAGGCGCCCGCCGAGGAGTTCGCGGTGCCGACCGGCGTGGAGACCGTCGAGGTCGATTTCGACAGCGGCCTGCGCGCGGGCTTCCTGTGCGGCGGCGATACGGAGGTCTTCCTGCGCGGCACCGCGCCCCAAGGCGCGTGCGGGATCTTCCGCGGCACGGACACCGCCGCCGCACAGCATCCGCCCGTCCCGGGGCAGCGGCAGGCGGAGGCCCGCAAGAACCCGGTGCGGCGCGCGCTCGAAAGCGTCTTTGGCTGGTTTGGGCGGGAGCGCGGAGGCGGCGAACGCTGAGTCATGGGCGGGACAGGTGACGATTTGGTAGAGAGCGAGTCATGACGCCGAAGCTGCGCACGTTGCTCTCGATCATCGCCGTGGTGGTGCCGCTCGATCAGCTCACCAAGTCGCTGGTCGTCGCCTACGTCGAGCGCGGCAGCTACTGGGCGCCGTTCGCGGCGCTCGACGGCTTCTTCCGCGTCACGCACGCGCGCAACCCGGGCGCGGCCCTCGGCTTCGCGCAGGGCCTGCCGGTCTGGGTGTTCGTGGTGCTGGCGGTGGTCGCGCTGGTGATGATCGCCTCGTTCTTCCGCAAGCTCGAGGCGACCGACCGCCTCTCCGCGGTCTCGCTCGGGCTGATCATCTCGGGAGCGCTCGGCAACGTGATCGACCGGGTCGCGCGCGGCGGCGAGGTGGTCGACTTCCTGCAGTTCAACCTGGGCCTCTTCATCTTCCCGGACTTCAACGTGGCGGACGCGGCGATCTCCGTCGGGGTCGCACTCCTGCTCCTGGACGTGGTCACGCAGGAGACCGAGGAAGGCGTCACCCCGAAGCGCGCGTCCGGGGAGAAGGAGCGCTGACCCGCGCCTTCGTGGGCATCGGGGCGAATCTCGGCGCGCCGGAGGCGCAGGTGCGCGCGGCGATCGCGGAGCTCTCTCGCTGGGGGCCCCTGCGCGCCTCGTCCCTTTGGCGCACGGAGCCGCTCGGGGCCGCGGATCAGGGCTGGTTCGTGAACGCGGTGGTCGAGCTCGAGGTCGAGGGCGGTGCCGCGGACCTGCTCGCGCGCCTGCACGCGGTCGAGCGCGACTTCGGTCGGCCCGCCGAGCGCGCGCGCTGGTCGCCGCGAGCGCTCGACCTCGACCTGCTGCTCTTTGGCGACACGCAGCTCGCCAGCCACACCCTCACGCTGCCGCATCCCGGACTCGCCACGCGCCGCTTCGTGCTCGCGCCGCTCGCGGAGCTCGCCCCCGAGCTCGTTCCGCCGGGCCAGACCCGCACGATCGCGGAGCTTCTTCGGGACCTTGACGATCCATTGCGAGTCGAGAAACTCTGCCCAACGACTCGGTCGGAGGACCCGCGATGAAGTTCTTTCTCGATACCGCCAGCGTCTCCGAGATCCGCGAAGGCGTCGCGCTCGGCCTCTGCGATGGCGTCACCACGAACCCGAGCCTGCTCTCGAAGGAGAAGGGCGATCCGCGGGAAGTCGTGCGCGAGATCACCAAGATCTGCGAGGGACCGATCAGCGCAGAGGTCGTGAGCCTCGACTCCGAGGGCATGGTCCGCGAGGGCCTGGAGTGGCGGAAGGTCGCGGCGAACATCGTGGTGAAGATCCCGATGACGACCGAGGGCCTGAAGGCGATCCGCATCCTCTCGAGCCAGGACATCCCGACCAACTGCACCCTGGTCTTCACGCCGATCCAGGCGCTCATGGCCGCGAAGGCCGGCGCCTCGATGGTCTCGCCGTTCGTCGGCCGGCTCGACGACATCCAGCTCGAGTCGGGCATGCAGGTGATCGCGCAGATCGTCGAGATCTTCGAGAACTACGAGATCGGCACGGAGGTGCTGGTCGCCAGCATCCGCAACCCGGGCCACGTGCTCGAGTCGGCACGCCTGGGCGCGGACATCGCCACCATGCCGATGTCGGTGCTGAAGGGCCTCTCCAAGCACCCGCTCACCGACAAGGGCATCGAGCAGTTCCTGGCCGACTGGGAGAAGGTCAAGCCGCGGCCTTAGCGGGGCGGGTCTTAGCGGGACCCGGCCCGCGGGCGTCCGCGGGCCACCCGCACTACGCTCGGCTTCCCTCGCTGCGCGCCCTGACGGGCTTGCGTAGGAGGTGGCTACAGGCCCCCCGGGTCCCGGAAGGGGCCTGTGATATTCTCGGCGCCCCTCCCCCGAAGGGGCGGACCGGCTCCAGCCGGCCACGGCCCGAAGAGGTCAACTGCCGGTGAGTACCAAGGACGAGGCGCTCGAGTACCACAGCCACGGGCGCGCGGGGAAGATCCAGGTCGTTCCGACCAAGAGCGTGCAGACCGCGCGCGACCTTTCGATGGCCTACACGCCCGGGGTTGCGGCGCCGTGCCTCGAGATCCAGAAGCGGCCCGACGACGCCTACCGGTACACCGCGCGCGGGAACCTGGTGGCGGTGGTCTCGAACGGCACCGCGGTGCTCGGGCTGGGGAACATCGGGGCCCTGGCCGGCAAGCCCGTGATGGAGGGCAAGGGCGTCCTGTTCAAGCGCTTCGCGGGCATCGACGTCTTCGACCTCGAGCTCGCGACCGAGGACCCGGAGCTCGTGATCCAGACCGTGAAGCTGCTCGAGCCGACGTTCGGCGGGATCAACCTCGAGGACATCCGCGCGCCGGAGTGCTTCGAGATCGAAGAGCGGCTGATCGCGACGATGGACATCCCCGTGTTCCACGACGACCAGCACGGCACCGCCATCATCAGCGGCGCGGCGTTCCTGAACGCGCTGGTGCTCACGAACCGGCGCATCGAGGAGACGCGCGTGGTGGTCGCGGGCGCGGGCGCGGCGGGCATCGCCTGCGCGGATCTCTACGTGCACCTCGGGGTCCGGCCCGAGAACGTGCTGATGTGCGACTCGAAGGGCGTCCTGTACGAGGGTCGCACCGGCGGCATGAACAAGTACAAGGCGAAGTACGTGCGCAAGACCAACGCCCGCACGCTTGCCGATGCGCTGCGCGGCGCGGACGCGTTCGTGGGCGTCTCGTCGGCGGGCACGGTGACGGGGGACATGGTCGCGGCGATGGCGCCCAAGCCGATCGTGTTCGCGATGGCGAACCCCGACCCGGAGATCACGCCGCGCGAGGTCGCGGAGGTGCGCGGCGACGCGATCATGGCGACGGGCCGCTCCGACTACGCGAACCAGGTGAACAACGTGCTCGGCTTCCCGTTCATCTTCCGGGGCGCGCTCGACGTGCGCGCGCGCAAGATCAACATGGAGATGAAGCTCGCCGCCGTACACGCGCTGGCGGAGCTCGCGCGCATGGGCGAGCAGGGACTGCCCGAAGAGGTGCGCCGCGCGTACCCCGGCGAGCGCTTCGACTTCGGCCCGACGTACATCATCCCGAAGCCGTTCGATCCGCGGGTGCTGATCCACGAGTCGATGGCGGTCGCGAAGGCGGCGATGGACAGCGGCGTGGCGCGGGTGACGGTCGATCTCGAAGCCTATCGCCTGCGGCTCCACGAACGGCTCGCAGAGATCGCCGCGCTTTGAGCCTGACGAGGTAGGCTCCCGCCATGGCGACCGAGACTGCGAAGTACCTGCTCGAGAACCCGCTGGCGGAGAGCACGCCGGCGAAGGTGCTCACTCCCCTGCACCCGTCGGCGGCGGTCTACGAGGAGTCGATCGAGCGCGGGCTCGAGCTGCTCGACCGGCCGAAGCGCGGGGGAGGTCCCGCGCGGGTGCGCGTGCAGCACGCGAAGAACCGCATGACGGTCTTCGAGCGGCTGCGGGTGCTCTCGGAGCGCGAGCCGAACCTGCTCTGGCAGAACTGGGGCAAGGCGCTCGACGGCGCGTCGATCGTGACGGGCGTGCTCTCGATCGGCGGGCGCGACGTCGCGGTGTACGGCCACGACTTCACGTTGCGCGCCGGCTCGATGGACGCGACCAACGGCGCGAAGCTCGCGCGGCTGATCTACATGGCGGCCGAGCGCGGCATCCCGCTGATCGGCATGAACGACTCGGCGGGCGCGTTCGTGCCCGCGGGCGTCGGCGGGCTCGACGGCTACAGCGAGGCGTTCACCGCGCTGCGCCGGATCTCGGGCGTGGTGCCGAGCATCAGCCTGATGTTCGGCTACAACGCGGGCGGTGGAGCGTACCTGCCGCGCCAGGGCTCGTTCATGATCCAGTGCGCCGACACGTTCATCGGGCTCACGGGCCCGGGCGTGGTGAAGGCGGCGCTGGGCGAGGACGTGACCGCCGACGCGCTCGGCGGCCCGGGCGTGCACGGGCTGAACGGCGTGTGCGATCTCACGACGCCCGACGAGGTCGGCTCGCTGCGCACGGCGCTGCGGCTGCTCTCGTACCTGCCCGACAACTCGCGCGTGTCGCCACCGTTCCGGCCCACCAGCGATCCCCTCGATCGCTTCACGCTCGAGGAGGACATCCTCTTCCGCAAGACGTTCGACTCGCCGGCGGGCATGAGCGCGCCGCTCGACATCACCTTGTTCCTGCAGCAGATCGTCGACCACGGCGAGTACTTCGAGCTCCAGCCCGCGCGCGCGCGCAATCTGATCACCGCGTTCGGCCGGATCGGCGGCCACGTCGTCGGCTTCATCGCGAACAACTCCGCGGTGGCGAGCGGCCAGATCGACGTCGACGCCGCGCGCAAGGGCACGCGCTTCATCCGCTTCTGCAACCTCTACAACGTCCCGATGATCTTCCTCGAGGACGTCTCGGGGTTCACACCGGGGACGGAGCAGGAGACGCGCGGGATCATCCTCGAGGGCCGCCGCCTGCTCGACGCGATCATCGACATCCGCACGCCGTCGATGACCCTGATCATCCGCAACGCGTTCGGCGGCGCGTACGCGGCGTACAATTCGCACTTCACCGGCGCCGACGCCGTCTTCGCCATGCCGATGGCGCGCATCTCCGTCATGGACGCGGGCGGCGGCGCGCAGTTCGTCTTCAAGGACGAGCTCCGCGCGATCGAGTCGGAGTATCAGCGGGCGATCGCGAGCAAGGAGACCGAGCCCGACGCCAAGCGGGCGCGTGACGCAGGACTGAAGGCGCTGCGCGAGCGTTACGAGCGCGAGCTGATGAACCCGAACGAGGCGCTGTCGCTCGGCTCGGTGTCGCGCATCGTCATGCCGGGCACCAGCCGCCGCGTGCTCGGCGAGCACCTCGCGTTCCTGATGCGCACCTACACGCCGTCGCCGATGGGCGGCCCGCAGCGGGAGTCCGAGTGATGCTCGGCCGCGACGGGGTGCCGCGCCGCTTCGGCGACTGCGAGAGCCCGTGGCTGCGCTCGTTCGCGCTCGATTCCCTCAAGGTGCTGGTCGTCTGCCGCGGCCCGGTGCGGCTCGAGGCGTTCCAGGTCTTCGACGAGATCGGGGTGCGCGAGTACGGCATGCTGCTCTCGGAGAAGGACTCCGTCGTCTATCCGCGCTGCCTCGCGCCCGAGCTGCGCTCGTTCCGCTTCCCGCAGAACGTCCACCGGGTCGCGGACTACACCGGATCGGGTCAGGAGCAGAAGCAGAAGCGCATCGGCGAGATCGTCGCGATCGCGCGCGACGGCGGCTACACGCACGTCTTCGCCGGCTACGGCTTCATGGCGGAGGACGCCGATCTGGTCGAGGCGATCGAGCGCGCGGGCCTCGGCTTCATGGGCCCGTCGTCGCACGTGCTGCGCCGCGCGGGCGCGAAGGACGAGGCGAAGAAGCTCGCGCGCAGCCTCGGCAACACGGTGATCCCGGGCGTCGACGACGTCAGCGCGCGCGCGCTCCTGGCCAAGGCGAAGGACCGCAAGGCGCTCGAGAGGCTGGCCAAGGAGCACAAGCTCGCGTTCACCTGGAACGAGGCGGTGTCGCTCGAGGAAAACGCCGAGGCGCTCCTGCAGGCGGGCTACGCGAAGAACGCGGAGCTGGTCACGATCCAGGAGCTCCAGAAGGCCGCGGAGCGGATCAGCGCCGAGATCTGGCGCGACTACCCGACGCACCGCATCCGCTTCAAGTACATCGGGGGGGGCGGCGGCAAGGGACAGCGCGTCGTCGCGAAGCCCGACGAGATCGCGACCGCCGTCATGGACGTGTGCGCGGAGTCGAAGGTGATCGAGCCCGGCTCGAACCGGAACTTCCTGGTCGAGCTCAACATCGAGCGCACGCGCCACAACGAGATCCAGCTGATCGGCAACGGCGACTGGTGCATCTCGCTCGGCGGCCGCGACTGCTCCGTGCAGATGCACGAGCAGAAGCTCATCGAGGTGTCGCTCACGAAGGAGCTGCTCGACGCCGAGATCGAGCACGCGAAGGGGAAGACGCGCGCCGCCCTCGAAGGCGATCGCGGGTACCTCGCGCGCATGGAGGCCGAGAGCGAGAAGTTCGGCGCCGCGACGGGGCTCGACTCCGTCTCCACGTTCGAGTGCATCGTCGACGGGTTCGACTTCTTCTTCATGGAGATGAACACGCGCATCCAGGTCGAGCACGCGGTCACCGAGCTCGCCTATCGGCTGCGCTTCACGAACCCCGACGATCCGAGCGAGCACTTCTGCGTCGAGCGCCTGATCGAAGCGATGGCGCTGCTCGCCGCGCACGGCAAGCGCGTGCCCAAGCCCGAGCGCGTGGTCCGGCACCTCTCCGGGCTCGAAGTGCGCGTGAACGCGACGAACCGCGCGCTGCAGCCGCACGCGGGCGGGCAGATCCGCAGCTGGTCGTCGCCGCTTCCCGACGAGATCCGCTTCGACCAGGGCATCGGGATCCGCAACCCCGACACGAACTCGTTCGTCTACTACAACGTCGCGGGCGCCTACGACTCGAACATCGCGCTCATCCTCACGCACGGCAGCTCGCGCCGCGAGAACTACGAGCGCATGGCGGAGATCCTGCGGCGCATGGAGCTGCGGGGCGACGACCTGCAGACGAACCTCGAGGTGCACTACGGGCTGATCCAGTGGTTCCTCGGGCGCGGCGTCATGGCCGAGCCGAACACGCGCTTCATGACCTCGTACCTCGGCGCGGTCGGCGCGCTCGCGCAGATGGCCGACAGCCTCGACCTCGAGCTCGCGTTCCAGGAGCTCGTGCGCCTCGCGGCCGACAAGGACGCGCGCGCCGCGCTCGAAGCGAAGGAGACGCTCCTGCTTCGCCCGCTCGCGCGCCTGTTCGCGAACGCGCATCTGCTCGGCGGGTTCCTCGGCCGCTACGACGGCGAGCTCTGGCGTACCGAGGGCGCGGCGGTTCGCTTCGTGGCGAACCCGGTTCGAATGCTCGAGCGCCTGTATCACTTCCTCGACCTGGAGGCGCGCGCCGACAAGCCGCCTGCCGAACAGATCTGGGAGCACGACGGGGAGATCCTGGACTCGGCGCGCGCGTTCTACGCCGCGGTCGAGGCGCGCACCGGCGCGAGCGACTTCGACGCGCTTTCGCGGCTTTTTGCCGGCAAGCCCCACGCCGCGCTCTCCGGCGGCGACGACGCGCTGTGGGCGCGCTGCGTCGCGGCGCACCGAGGCTTCCAGCTCGGGCTCGAGCTCCTGCTCTTGATTCCGCGCGCTGGCGCGCGCTCCGGCTTCCTCGACATCCGCGTCGAGGAGGACCTCTCGATCGCGTTTCCGGAGCGCTTCGCCGACGAGACGCGCGCGGCGGAGCTCGCGCGCGCCCTCGCGCCGCCCCCGCCGGCCGCTTTCGACGAGATCGTCACGCCGATGGGCGGCACCTTCTACGCGCGCGAGGCGCCGCACCTGCCGGCGCTGATCGAAGAGGGCCAGCACTTCGCGGCCGGCCAGGCGCTCTTCGTGATCGAGGTGATGAAGATGTTCAACAAGGTCGCGGCGCCCTATCCGGGCACCGTCTTGAAGAACCTGATGGCGGGTCGAGACGGCAGCATCGTGAAGAAGGGCGAGCGGGTGTTCACGATTGCGCCCGACGAGCGCCGCGAGCCCGAGTCCGACGAGGCCGCGGTGCGCCGCAGGCGCGAAGCCACGCTCGCGTTGCTCGCCTAGGGTCGGCCCACTTGCCGGCCGCTTCGCGCTAGGATCTGCCTCCATGACCGCCAAGCAGCAGGCCCTCGACTACCACCGCAAGGGCAAGCCCGGAAAGATCGAGGTCGTCGCCACCAAGAGCGTGCAGACCGCCCGCGACCTCGCCCTCGCCTACACCCCCGGCGTCGCGGAGCCCTGCCTCGAGATCCAGAAGCGCCCCGACGACGCGTTTCTGTACACCGCGCGCGGGAACCTCGTGGCCGTCGTCTCGAACGGCACCGCGGTGCTCGGTCTCGGGAACCTGGGCGCGCTCGCCGGGAAGCCCGTGATGGAGGGCAAGGGCGTCCTGTTCAAGCGCTTCGCGGGTGTCGACGTGTTCGACATCGAGCTCGATACGGAGGACGCGGAGAAGATCATCCAGACGGTGAAGCTGCTCGAGCCGACGTTCGGCGGGATCAACCTCGAGGACATCCGCGCGCCGGAGTGCTTCGAGATCGAAGAGCGGCTGATCGCCGAGATGGACATCCCCGTCTTCCACGACGACCAGCACGGGACCGCGATCATCTCGGCCGCCGCGTTCCTGAACGCGCTCGAGCTCACGCACCGCAAGATCGAGGACACCAAGGTCGTCTTCGCGGGCGCGGGCGCGGCCGGCATCGCCTGCGCGGATCTCTACATGCACCTCGGCGTGCGCAGCGAGAACATCCTCATGGCCGACAGCAAGGGGGTGATCTACGAGGGCCGCAAAGAGGGCATGAACAAGTACAAGGCCCGCTTCGCGCGCAGGACCGACGCGCGAACGCTCGACGACGCGATGCGCGGCGCCGACGCGTTCGTGGGCGTGGCGTCCGCGGGCCTCGTGACCAAGGACATGGTTCGCAGCATGGCGGCGAACCCGATCATCTTCGCGATGGCGAACCCGGACCCGGAGATCACCCCGTCCGAGGTCGCGTCCGTGCGCGACGACGCGATCATGGCGACCGGGCGTTCGGACTATCCGAACCAGGTCAACAACGTGCTCGGCTTCCCGTTCATCTTCCGCGGCGCGCTGGACGTGCGCGCGCGCAAGATCAACCTGGAGATGAAGCTCGCCGCGGTGAACGCGCTCGCGGAGCTGGCGCGCATGGGCGAGCAGGGCCTGCCCGAGGAAGTGCGCCACGCGTACCCGGGCGAGCGCTTCGAGTTCGGGCCGAAGTACATCATCCCGAAGCCGTTCGATCCGCGCGTGCTGATCTACGAGTCCATGGCCGTCGCGAAGGCCGCGATGGACTCGGGCGTCGCGCGCGTGCAGATCGACCTCGACGAGTACCGCGAGCGTCTCGAACGCTACCTCGGCAGCTCGCGCGAGTTCATGCGCACGGTGATCAACAAGGCCAAGAGCAGCCCGCGCCGCATCGTCTTCCCCGAGGGCACCGAGGAGCGCGTCCTGCGCGCGGTGCAGATCCTCTGCGAGGAGGAG
>Ga0210377_10003473_pt1 | contig 13576 bp, 14 predicted proteins | sample PLM4_65_b1redo_FD_155480 | JGI IMG/M metagenome (GOLD analysis project Ga0210377, IMG submission 155480) | Groundwater sediment microbial communities from an aquifer in East River, Colorado, USA - PLM4_65_b1 redo | ecosystem: Environmental > Terrestrial > Soil > Riparian zone | place: USA: East...
CCATCGTGGATCTCCAGCGCTTCCGCTCCTACGGGTTCCGCGGCGAGGCCCTACCGGCGATTGCTTCGGTCTCGCAGCTGCGGCTGCGCACGCGGGCACGCGGGGCGCCCGAGGGCTTCGAGCTGCGCGTGGAGGCTGGAAACCTGCGGCACTCGGGAGCGGTGGGTGCGCCGGAGGGGACGCGCATCGAGGTCGCAGATCTGTTCGCCGCCGTGCCCGCACGGCGCAAGTTCCTCAAGACGGCGGCGACGGAGTGGGGACACATCGCCGAGGGTCTCGTGCGCTGCGCGCTCGCGCTGCCGGCCGTCCACTTCGACGTCCAGCGCGAAGGCCGCCCTTCGCTCGCGTGGCCGGCCGTGCGCGCTCCGCTCGACCGGGTCGCGGCTGTGTTGGGGGAGGAAGAGGCGGCCGCGTTCGTCCGGGTCGAGTATCGCGAGGGACCTGCGGCGCTGTCGGGCTTCGTCTCGCGCCCCGACCGCCATCGCCCGACGCTCGCAGGGATTCATCTGTACGTGAACCGGCGTCCCGTGCGCGATCGAACCCTGCAGCACGCGCTGGTCGACGTCTTCCGGGATTGGCTGCCGCGCGGACGCTTCCCCGCCGCGGTGCTGTTCGTGGATCTGCCGCCGGAGGCCGTCGACGTGAACGTGCATCCGGCAAAGTGGGAGGTCCGCTTCGCCGATCCGCCGGCGCTGCACCGACTGGTGCGCCACGGGGTCGCCGCCGCGATCGAGACCCGGCGCTGGCTCGCGCCCGGGGCGGGCACCGCGCTGTTTGCGGCACAGCCCGCGACGCGCGCCGAAGCGCCTGGCGGCGACTGGCTCTTCGCCGCGCCACCCGCGACGCAGGGATCTGCGCCAACGGACGCAGCGGCCACGCCCGCCGCGAGCACGACGCAGCCGTTTGCGCCCCTGCGCTTCGGCGAGCTGCGGCCGCTCGGCACGCTGCTCGCGACCTACCTCGTGCTCGAAACGAAGGACGGCCTGCTGCTCGTCGATCAGCACGCCGCGCACGAGCGCGTGCTCTTCGAGCGCTTGCGCGCAGCGTGGCGGGAGCGGGAGGTCGAGAGCCAGCGCCTGCTCGTTCCGCTCACGCTCGCGGCGTCTGCCGGGCAGGTCGCGCGGCTCGCCGAGAGGGCAGGCGCCGCCGCGGCGTTCGGGTTCGACCTGGAGCCCTTCGGCGCCGAGACCGTTGTCGTACGGGCCGTCCCGGCGCTGCTCGCCGACCGCGACCCGGCGACGCTCGTGCGGGGGCTGCTCGATAGCTGGCTCGAGACGCAGGCGCTCGACCCGAGCACACGCAGCGCGGAAGCCGCCGACACGCTGTTCGCATCGCTCGCCTGCCACGCGGCGCGCCGCCGGGGGGACCAGCTCCACCCCGCCGAACAGCGTGCCCTGCTCGACGCCCTCGACGCGATCCCCTGGGCGCCGACCTGTCCACACGGCCGACCCGTCGCCGTACCCTTCGCGCTGGCCGAAATCGATCTCCGCTTCGGTCGGCGCTAGCGGCCGCGCGCCAGCGGCGTGCCGCACGCGCCGCGTGCGGGGTCCGGACTCGCATCGGGTAACTTCCCCCCCCGATGTCCGTCGCCGCTTCCTCCGCTGCCAAGCCCCCCGTGGTCGTCGTCACCGGACCGACGTCGGCGGGGAAGTCCGCCCTCGCGCTCGAGCTCGCCGAAAAATTCGGCGGCGAGATCGTGAACGCGGACTCGATGCAGGTCTATCGCTACATGGACATCGGCACCGCCAAGCCGACGCCGGAGCAGCGCGCGCGGCTGCCGCACCACCTGCTCGACGTGGTGACGCCGGACGTCCCCTACAGCGCCGGGCGCTATCTCGTCGAGGCGCGCCGGGCGGCAACCGGCATCCATGCGCGCGGAAAGATCGTCGTATTGACGGGCGGGAGCGGGCTCTACATTCGCGTGTTTCTCGAAGGTTTGCTCGCGGCCGGCGCCGCGGACCCCCAGCTGCGCGAACGGCTCGAGCGCGAGGACGCGCGCGCGCGGGCCGAGGGCCACCCGGAGCACCTGCACGAGCGGCTGCGCGGCGTCGATCCGGAAGCGGCGGCGCGCATCCATCCGAACGACGCGCGCCGCATCATCCGCGCGCTCGAGATCGTGCAGCACACGGGCCAGCCGAGCGCGTGGCTGCGCGAGGCCCAGCGCTGCGCCGATCGTCCCTACAGCGCCTTGCAGATCGCCCTCGATCCAGGCCGCGAGACCCTCGATCGACGGATCGATGCCGCGTGCGTGCGCATGATCGAAGCGGGGCTGCTGCGCGAAGTGCGCGGGTTGTGCGATCGGCGCTATGGGCCCGAGCTCGCGCCGATGCAGTCGATCGGATACCGCCACCTGCTTCCGGTCGTGCAGGGCTCGGACACGCTGCTCAATGCGCTGGCGGCGATGCAACGGGACACGCGCCGCTTCGCGCGGCGCCAGCGCACCTGGCTGCGCGGCGTGCCCGAGGCGCGTTGGTTCGATCCGGCCGCGCGAGGCGAGATCTTCGCGGCGGTGGAGGAGTTCCTGCGCCCGGCCGACGCTCGCTAGGTCTACTCGGTATAGGTGATCCCGAACTTGCAGTGCAGCGGCGGCGTGTCGTAGTCGACCAGCGCCGCCGACTTGTCGACGGGAGAGAAGAGCGGATCGAGATCCGCATCGAAGAAGAGCAGGCCAAGGCCCGGCAGGAATTCCAACACACCGGCGAGCACACGCACCGTGCCCCCCCCAACCTGCACGCCCATGTTCCAGGCGTAGCCCGGCAGCGTATAGGCGATCCGCACGCCCATCGTGTCGTCGACGTTGCGGAGGTTGTTGTAGGTGGTGTTCGCAGCCACCACCGGCGTGAAGACGACGTCGAGTGGCCCCATGAGAAGGTTCGAAACCGAGCGCTTCAGCGTCGCCGGCGATGCGGAGGCGGGCCCGGCCAGGCCGCCGAGGAGCACGACCCCCGTGGCGAGAAGGCCGAGGCAGCGGGCGCGCGTGCTCAAGATCGACTCCTCCAGGCTCCGACGCCGAGGCGTTCCGAGAGCCGGCTGCACGGGATCTGGGCGAGGCTAAGCGTCCGCGGCACGAAAAGTCAAGCAAAGCCGCATGCAATTGGCCCGAGCGCGCTCGAACGGTATCCTCGGGCCGCGCTGGCTTCTGAAACGGCGCCCCATCCCATGATCCTCCAAACGCAGATCCCGATCGTCGCGATCGTCGGACGCCCGAACGTCGGGAAATCGACGCTCTTCAACCGCTTCGCAGGGCAGCGCCGCGCGCTCGCCCTCGACGAGCCGGGCATCACGCGCGATCGCATCGCCGAGGAGATCGAGGTGAGCGGCCGCCGCGTGCTGCTCGTCGACACCGCCGGGCTCGACCCGGACGCCGAAGCGGGCCTCGGGGCAGCGATCCAGGCCCAGGCTCGTTCCGCGATCGAGGGCGCCGACGCCATCATTTTTCTCGTCGACGGAAGGGCGGGGCGGCTGCCGCAGGACGAGGAGCTCGCGCGCACGCTGCGCCGCTCGGCCAAGCCCGTGATGCTCGTCGTCAACAAGATCGATCAGCCCGAGCACGCGCCACGCCTCGCCGAGTTCCAGCGGCTCGGATTCGAGCTCACGCGCGGGGTATCCGCGGAGCACGGATCCGGCGCGTGGGATGCGCTCGAAGAGCTCGCGACGCTGCTGCCGGAGAGCCCGACGCTCGCAGCGCCGGCGGCAGGGGAGGGGGTGCGCATCGCGATCGTCGGCCGCCCCAACGTCGGGAAGAGCTCGCTCGTGAACCGCATGGTCGGTGAAGAGCGCGTCGTCGTTTCCGACGTGCCCGGCACCACGCGCGACGCCATCGACGTGCGGGTCGAGCACGCGGGCGAGCGCTTCCTGCTGGTCGATACGGCGGGGCTGCGGCGCGCGGGGCGCCGCACGCGCTTGGCGGAGCGGGGTAGCGCGCTCATGACGGTGCGCGCGCTCGAGCGCGCGAACGTTGCGTTCGTCGTGGTCGACGCGGCGGAGGGCGCCACCGATCAGGACGCGCGCGTCGCGAGCCTGGCGCTCGAGCGCGGGTGCGCGGTGGGTGTGCTCGCGAACAAATGGGATCTCGTGTCGCCGCGGGGCGAGAAGCAAGTCGCCTATGTGCTCGACGAAGTGCGCCGCCGGCTGCGCTTCCTCGGAGACGCGCCGCTGCTCACGGTATCGGCCAAGACGGGCGCGGGGATCGGCCGCATCTTCGAGCAGGCGCGCCGTCTGGCCGCGGCGGGCGAACGCAAGATCGGGACGGCGGAGCTCAACCGTTGGCTCTCGAAGACGGTCGCGCTTCACGACCCCGCGATGGCCCAGCGGGGCCCGCGGCGCAAGCCGGTGAAGTTCTACTATGCGACCCAGATGGGAACGCGGCCTCCGACCTTCGTGTTGTTCTGCTCCGAGCCCGACGCGGTGCAGAGCTCCTACCGGCGCTTCCTCGAGAACCAGCTGCGCGAGGCCTTCGACCTGATCGGCACGCCGGTGCGCCTGCGTCTGCGCTCGCGGCATTCATGAGCTCCGCTCGGAGCCGCCTTGCCGCGGCCGCTTCCGATACACTCGCGCCCCCAATGACCTCCCTGTAAGGAGCCAGCGTGGCCGAGAGAACCAAAACGCACGGCGCGACCGAGACGCTCGGAGAGCTCGAATCGGGTTTCGAGCGGATCACGCGCTGGGTCGCCGAGCATCCGGTTCCCGTGATCGCCGCGATCGGGATCCTGCTCGCGAGCGTCGGCGCCTGGGAGTTCGCTCGCTCCCGGGTCGAACGCCGCGAGGTCGAGGCCTCGAACGCGTTCGACGAGACCCAGACCGCCTACCTCGTGGCGATGGGCGCCGAGCCGGGGGCGATCGACGTCCCCGCGCTCGCGAACCCGGAGGCCGCGAAGCGGATTCGCGCGGAGTACGCGGAGAAGTACCGCAGCCTCGCGCAGGCCCATCCCGGCACGCTGCCGGCCGCGCTCGCGTGGCTCGAGGTTGCGGACCTGCTCGAGGCCGATCGCGACGCCGATGCGATCCTCGAGAGCCTCCAGAAGAGCCTCGCCGAGCAGCCCGGAAATCCCCGCCTCATGGGCCTCGTCCACCAGCGCATCGCGCAGCTCTACGAGGACCGCGGACAAATGGCCGAAGCGGCTGCCGAGCATGAAGCCGCCGGCGCGCTCCCCGACTTCCCGTTGCGCTACTTCGCGCTCGCCGATGCCGCGCGCTGCTATGCGCAAGCGGGCGACCGCGCGCGAGCGCTCGCGCTGCTCGAACGCGTCGAGAGCGAGGCCAAGGAGGGCTTCTCCCTGCCGGCTCCGCTGCGCGGCCTGCTGCGGGAGCTCCGGGCCGACCGAGCCTCCTCGGCCCTCTCCTCTGATACGTCCGATAAGAATGATTCTGTCAAATAGTAGATGAGCATGAACCCGGCAACGGAATGCCGACTCGTTGACTCCCTGCCCATCACCTTCACCCCCGTCGAGGCGGATCTGCTGCGCGCTCGTACACGGCGCGGGTCCCGGCCCAGGGGGCGAGAGCGCCCTGCTCCGCGGGCAGCGACTCGTGCAGGCCGACGACGAGCGCGCCGCCCTCCTGCAGCCGGCCGCACAGCCGCGCGAGGATCTCGCGCTGCAGCTCGGCCCCGAAGTAGGTGAATGCCAGGTTCCGACACGAGATCAGGTCGAAAGGCCCGTCGGGCATCTCCTCGCGCAGGTCCTGACAGCGGAACTCGATGAGCTCCCGGAGCGCCGCGCGTACGACATAGCCCGGCTCGCTCCGCTCGAAGCCGAGCGCGAGGGCCTCGGCCGGCACCTCGCGGAGGCTGCTGGCGCGGAAACGCCCGCGCCGCGCCCGCTCGATGAGCTGCGGGTCGCTGTCCGTCGCCACGATCGCGAGGCGGAGCCCGTTCGCACGCGGCGCGAGCGCACTCGCCCACAGCGCCGCCAGGCTATACGCCTCCTCGCCCGAGGCGCAGCCGGCGCACCAGGCCCGCAGCGTCGTCCGGCCCGCGGCACGAGCGCGGGCCGCGAGCACGGGCAGGACGAGGGTTTCGAGCGTCGCGAACACGCTCCGATCGCGGAAGCAGCGCGAGATCGTGATGCGGCACAGCGCATCGAGCCGTCGCCACTCGGCGGGATCGGACTCGAGCCGAGCGCGGTAGGCCGCCGCGTCCGGGACCCCGATCTCTCGCATGCGCCGGGCGATGCGGCGACACACCTGGCGCCGCACGCGGCGGAACCCCTCCCAGCGCAGCTGCAGCCGCGGCAAGGCGAAGCGCAGCAGCGCGACGCACGCGGCGTCGTCGAGCAGGGGTCGTTCGGGCACCGAGGGCTCCGGCAGGTCGCTCTCCTTCGCAGCTTGCGCCGAGGTTACTCATCACAGGGATGGGGCGGGATGTCCTGACGAGCAGGAAGTGGTGGGTGTCCCGCCGCGCACGGCGAAGCGCCCGGCGAGCCGCTGTCGAGAGCGACGACGAGCCGGCCGCCCTCCTCCGCGACCTCGGTTCCGAGCGCCGCGCAGGCCGCCCGGAAGCGAGCGCGGATCCAGGCGGCGTCATCCGAGTCAGCGAGCCGGGTATGGGCGTACTCGAGCCGGAGCGGGACGACCTCGAGCCGCCGCGGTCCACCCTCGTCGAGCGTCACCAGGAAGAGCAGGCCGAGGTCGTTCCGGAGATCGGGATCGGTGGCGTAGTCATCGATGAAATCGCCGAGGTCGTAGAGCACGCGGCCCTTCACGCCGTGGAAGACGTGCGCGGAGTGCCCGGCCACGAGGGTCGCGCCCGCTGCCAGCAGCTCCTGCGCGGCGGCGCGCACGTGGGGGACGGGCTCCGCGACCATGTTCGGACCCCAGTGGGGCGTGACGAGCACGGCGTCGGCGTCGCAGGCGGCGATGGCTTCGCGGAGCCACTGCGGCGTGCCGCGGCGCAGATCGGCGAACGCCACCCCCGGACCCTCGGGCGTCGCTGCGAAATCGGCCGCGTGATCCGTGACGCCGAGCACGGCGAGCCGACGGCCGCCGGCCGTGAGCAGCGCCGGCTGTCGCGCCCGCGCGAGATCGGCCCCCGCGCCCACGGCGGCGATGCCCGCGGCAGCCAGCGCGTCGAGCGTGTCGAGCAGAGCCGTGTGTCCGAAGTCGAGCGCGTGATTGTTGGCCAGCGTCACGCAGTCCACACCGAGGTGGAGCAGCAGATCCACCGCCGCGGGCGAAGCCCGGAAGAAGAAGGCCTTGCCGGCGGCCGGCCAGCAGCTGCCTCGCAGGGAGATGCAGCACTCGAGGTTGAGCACGCAGAGGTCGGCCGAGCGCATGAGCTGCGCGACCTCATCGGCGACGAGCCCATCGGGCTTGCCCGCTCGCAGGACCTCCGCGACCCCGCGACCGAGCATGGTGTCACCGGCCAGGGCGAGCTTCATGCCCGAAGCTCCGGCAAGCGGTACGCCAGCGCGCGCAGATCGGGCACTCAGACGTCGAGCGTGACGCTCGCCTGCCACGCCTCGCCCGTGCGCGTGAGCGCGAGCCCGTGCGCGGTGGCGGCCTTGACGTCGCACGCGAGCCCGTGGCGCGCGGGGTCGAGCGCCTCGCCCGCGAGCTCGGCGGTGAGCTCGATGTCGCCATCCGTGCGGCAATCGATGCGCCTCGGCCGCAGCACGAGGTCCTCGGCGTCACGCAGGTAGATCAGCTCGTTGAGGAAGCGCAGCAGCAGGAGCTCGAGATCGGAGTCGCTGAAGTGGAGCGAGCGCGCGACCTTCGGCTCGATCGCTTCCGGCCGCTCGACCGTCGCGGCGAGCAGCGCTTCGGCGGCCGCGTGGAACACCTCCGCCAGCGAGCGGCCCGACGCCGTGAACGCGAGATCGCTGGTCGCCCCCTCGACGAAGCAGAAGCTCCCGCCGGCGCTCATCCCTTCACGTTCCCCACCGGCACGAGACGCGCGACGCGCCGCGAGAGGCCCGCGAGCTCGGTCGCCTCGGCGACTTCGTCCACCGATTTGTACGCGACCCCGGCCTCCTCGGCGAGCCCGCGCAGCGACGCGGCGCGCACCACGATGCCGCGCTGGGCCATCTGCTCGCGCAGCTGCTTGCCGCGCACGAGCTTGCGCGCGCGCGTGCGGCTCATCGTGCGGCCGCTCCCGTGGGCCGTGCTGTAAAAACTTTTGGCCCCGCTCTCGACGCCGGCGAGCAGATAGGAGCCGGTCTCCATGCTGCCGCCGAGGATCACGGGCTGGCCCGTCTCGCGGTAGGCCGCGGGCAGCTCCGGATGCCCGGGCGGGAAGGCGCGCGTCGCGCCCTTGCGATGCACGAGCAGCTCGCGCTCGACGCCCTCGACGCGGTGGCGCTCGAGCTTCGCGATGTTGTGCGCCACGTCGTAGACCATCTCGAGCCCGAGCTCTTCGGCGGAGCGCCCGAGCACGTCGGAGAGCACCTCGCGGATGCGGTGCAGGATCACCTGGCGGTTCGCGAAGGCCATGTTCGCCGCACAGGTCATGGCCGCGAAGTAGGCCTGCCCCTCTTCGGAGTGGAAGGGAGCGCAGGCGAGCTCGCGGTCGATGATCTGCAATCCGAACTTCCCCGGCATCGCGCGCAGGAAGCTGTCGAGGTAGTCCGTCGCAACCTGGTGTCCGAAGCCGCGGCTGCCGCAGTGGAACATCACGACCACCTGCTCCGGCAGCCCGAGGCCGAAGGCGCGCGCGAGCGCGGCGTCGACGATGGCCTCCGGCCGCAGCACCTGGATCTCCAGGTAATGGTTGCCGGAGCCCAGCGTGCCGATCTGCCGCTTGCCCCGCTCGAGCGCCTTCTCACTGACGCGCTCGGGTCTGGCGCCGGCGATGCAGCCGCCGGCCTCCGTGTACTCGAGATCGCGCGCGCTGCCGAAGCCGCGCCGCACGGCCCAGCGCGCGCCCTCGACCAGCACCTCTGCGAGCTCGTCCTGCGCGAGGCGCACGAAGCCGCGCGAGCCGACGCCCGCCGGCACCCGCGCGGCGAGCGCATCCACGAGCTCCGTGAGCCGCGGCTCGACCTCGGGCCAGCTGAGGTCGCTGCGCACGAGCCGCATGCCGCAGTTGATGTCGAAGCCGATGCCGCCCGGCGAGATCACGCCCAAATCGGGATCGATGGCGGCCACGCCGCCGATCGGGAAGCCGTAGCCCCAGTGCGCGTCGGGCATCACCAGGCTCGCCCCGACGATGCCGGGGAGCGTCGCGACATTGGCCGCCTGGACGAAGACCTGGTCGTCCATCTCGCCGACGAGCTTCTCGGAGCCGAAAATGCGCGCCGGCACGCGCATTCCCTCGCGAGTGCCCATGGGCAGCTCGTACTCGGCGGGGCCGATGCGGAGCAGGTTGGCGGGTGCGCTCAGACGGTCCTCCAGTCGCGCGGGCGACGCGGTGGCTCGATGCTACCGCCCACGGCGCGCCCCGCGCTGCGTCGCCGCGCGCCTAGACCGTGCCCGGCGGCGCCGGCCTCACGAACGTCGCCTGTAGACCCTTCTCGCCTCCCTCGAGGTCGAGCCCGACCCGCTGCCCCTCCTCGAGCCGCTCGAAGTCGAGCGCGCCGTGCAGCGCGTTGCGGTGGAAGTACACGCGCTCGCCAGCGTCGGTCAGGATGAAGCCGTGGTCCTCGTCGGCGACGACCCGGTCGATCACGCCGAGCTCGGCCGGCGGAGCCGGGTGCTCGCGCTCCTCGCGCTTCCCGCTGCGGCGATCCCGCATGTGCCGCAGCTCCCGCTCGAAGGCGTCCATCGCCTCGTTCAGGGCGAGGCTGGCATCGGGCCGCGCGCGCGCGGCGACGATTTCCTTGCCGCGCGCCTCGCAGGTGATGCGGACCTCCTGTCCGCCGTGGCGATGATGGCCGCTCGGCCGCAGCGTGATCCGGACGTCGATGACGTCGGTGCTCCCCTGCGTGAGCTCCCGGATGCGAGCCTCGACGAGGCTCCGTTCGTCCTCGGCGAAGAGGCCGGGGTGGACCCAGTGAATCTCCATGGTCTCTCCTTCCAGTCGGCTCGGTCGGGCGACCGCCCTCTCCTCAGGCCGTGCGCTGCACGAGCTCGGGGAGCGCGACGCGCGCGCAGGGCGTGCACACGGCCGTGTCGGGCGCCTGGCGCAGGCGTTCGACGTCGATCGCCCCGCGGCAGCGCACGCAGTTTCCGAAGCGGCCGTGCGCCAGCGCGTCGAGGGCGCGATCGAGGGCGTCGAGCCGCGCCGCGCGCAGCTCGCGCAGCTCGTTGTCGAGCACCACCGAGAGGCCGGCCCCAGCGAGCTCGCCCTCCTCCGCGTGGCTCAGCGGTCGGGGATTGCGCTGGAGCGCGCCTCCCGCCTCGGCCGCCCGGCGCCGATTCTCTTGCGCGATCGCGTTGCGCTCGTCGAGCAGCGTGCGGCGCAGCTCCTCCAGCTCGACGGTCCGCGGGCTGCCGGCGTCCGCGTCGGCGAGCGGCGAGGCCCCGCCCTCCTCCTCGCGCAGGTGCGTGGCTCGCACAGCGAGGAGGTCGCGCTTCTGCCCGGCCGAGAGCACGTCGCACTCGGCGAGACCGACGCAGCGCGCGAGGTGCTTCGCCTCGCAGAGCTCCTCGAGAATCTGCTTGCCGCCCTTGCGCGCGTGGCTCAGGTCGCTGGCATCGACATCGATGACGCGCAGGTACCCGCAGCGATGGAAGTGGTGTCTCATCTGGCGCCCTCCTTCGTGCGCTGTGTCCGCGTGCGCCGGCCGTCAGCGCGGGGCCTCGTGCACCAGGCGCTCGAGCGGCGCGTCCAGGTTCAGCTCGCTTACGTGCCGGAGGCTTCGCACCAGCTCTCCCTCCGCGGCTGTGCGGTCGTCGATGGAGAGCTCGATCAGCACGCGGTCCGCGTGCTTGCGCAGCTCGTCGTGGCAGTCGCGCACCACCGCGAGGATCGCGTCGAGCTCGCCCTCGAGCGACGTTCCCATCGCGTGTACCTGATACTGAAGCGGACTCGAGGCCAGGATCGGCACCACGTCCGCGACCAGACGCGCGAACGAGATGCGCGAGCCGACGGGGGTCAAGCGAAGCTCTGCGAGCATATCGTGTCCTCCTTCGCGCCCGAGCGCCCGCCACACCGCGGCGCGCGCGGTGCTCCCCTTCCGAGCCAGTGTGTCACGACGGCCACGGTCTCCTCATCGTTCGATGCGGACTCCGCGACGGCCGAGACCAGCTCGAACAGCGTCGTCCGAAAGCGGGCGACGCGGCGAATAGGATTCGACCTAGGCATGTCCTCCTCCGGTCTCACGGCGAGGCCTCTGCGCGGGCAGCGAAGGCTGGCCCCAGCATCCGGTGCGACCGCCCGGCGGGCGGCCCTGCGTCGGTGCCGCGAGGGCCTGGCCTCGCGGCAGCCGCCACTACGCACAGACCGCCGCGATCTCCCGCGGCTTTCGAATCGCCGCGAGCGTCTCGCCGATCTCCACCGCTGTGACCTCCTGGCGCCGCGAGCCGGCCTCGCGTGCCGCCTCGCGCGCGATGTCCGCCAACGAGATGACGCCGAGAAGCTGGTTCGCGTCGTCCACGACGGGGAGCCGATGGACCTGGGCGCTTCGCATCGTCTGCTCCGCCTCGTGGACATCCTCGCCCGCCCGGCACGACGCCACGCTGGTGGACATGACGTCCCCGATGCGGATCTGCGAGAGCGGCTGTCCCCTGGTGTAGGCCGCCATGCAGGCGTCGCGATCCGTCACGATGCCGACGACGCGACGGGTCGCGTCGTCCTCGATGATCGGCACGATGCCGCAGTCGCGCTCCCACATGATGCGCGCCGCCTCCTTCAGGGTGTCGCCGGGCGCACAGGTGGAGACTCCCTTGGTCATGAGCTGCTCGATCTTCATGGCTTCGACTCCTTCGCCCCTCCGGGCATGTCGAATGGCTTGGCTCGGGTGCGAGTGCTCCGACGTGCAACACGCGTGCCGTCGTGGGAGGGGCGGTGACGGCCCGAGAGCGCGGCGCGGCGCGGCATCGTGGAACGAATGGGGCGCGCCGCACCAGCGGACGCGCTCCAGGACGTGGGCGCGGGCCCGCTTCGGGGCGGAGGCTCACGTGCTCCGTGAAGCTCTGCGCCGGGTGCGCTGGGGCGCCCGGAACAGGTGCGCGCGCGCCGAAGCCGAGATCGCGAGCACGCCCGGGTGCCGCAGCCGCCGCTCGACGCTGATCGCGTAGAAGCGCTCGCTCAGCCCCTGCAGCGTCGCGATCCGACGTACGCGGTACTGCCGCTCGACCTCCGCCGCGATCGGCTCGGGGGCGGCGAACGCCGCGTCGCCAGCTTGCGCGAAGGCCTTGAGCAACGCGCTGTCCTCGAACTCCGCCACGACCTGGGGCCGGACGCCCTGCGCCTCGAACCAGCTCTCGAGCGCGCGGCGCAGGGCGGTGTTCTCGGTCGGGAGGACGAAGGGAGCCGCATCGAGCGAGCGCGGAAAGCCGCTCGCGAGGCGACGCGCGACCGCCGGGGTCGCGAAGAGGGCGACGGCGCACTCGCCGAGCAGGTGCGAGTACGCCCGCACGCCGCTGCTGGGCGGAACGGGAGCATCGGAGAGCACCACGTCGAGCTCGTGCAGCGCGAGCGCGGCGAGCAGACGCTCGGGCTTGTCCTCGCGGCAGACGAGGCGCACCGGCTCCGGGATGCGCTGCGCCGGCGCGAGCAGGGCGCTGGCGATCAGCTTCGGCACCGCATCGGCGACGCCGACGACCAAGCGCAGGGGCCGGCCGCTGGGGCGGCCGCGCAGCGTTTCCTGCAGCTCGGCGCCGAGCGCGAAGATCTCGTCCGCGTAGCGATACGCCACGCGCCCCAGCTCGGTGAGGGCGAGGCGGCGCCCCTGGCGCTCGAACAGCTTCTCGCCGAGCGCGTGTTCGAGAGTGTGGATCTGCGCGGAGACGGTCTGGTGAGCCAGCCGCAGCCGCGCCGCCGCAGGCGCCAGGCCCCCGTCGCGCGCGACCAGCCAGAAATAGAGGAGGTGGTGGTAGTTGAGCCATTCCATGCCGGGACCTTATATCGAAAAAACCTGCGTATCAAAGCGTGATTTTCTGATTTTCCGAGCAGCAGACACCGGCTACAAAAGCGCGCATGGAAACGATCGGCTCTCCCGTCCTGTGGGGCGGCTTCGTCGCCTTCGTGCTGGCGATGCTCGCCCTCGACCTCGGCGTGTTCCACCGCAAGGCCCACGTGGTGGGCTTCCGCGAGGCGCTCACCTGGAGCGGGGTCTGGATCGGCCTCGCGCTGTTGTTCAACGCCTTCGTGGCGTGGCGCTTCGGCACGCAGCCCGGCATCGAGTTCCTGACCGGCTACCTGATCGAGAAGTCGCTCTCGGTCGACAACATCTTCATCTTCCTCGTGATCTTCTCGGGGCTCGGGATCCCGCTCCAGTCCCAGCATCGCGTGCTGTTCTGGGGAATCCTGACCGCACTGCTCCTGCGCGCCGCGATGATCTTCGCCGGCGCGGCGATGCTCGCGCTCTTCCACTGGCTCATCTACGTGTTTGGCGCCTTCCTGATCTTCACCGGCGTCAAGCTCTTCCTGAACCGGGGGAAGGAGGAGCACCCCGAGGAGAGCCGGATCATGCGGCTCGCGCGTCGCTGGATCCCCTCGACGCCGAAGCTGCACGGGAAGCGCTTCTGGGTGCGCGAG
>Ga0210377_10003474_pt1 | contig 13572 bp, 13 predicted proteins | sample PLM4_65_b1redo_FD_155480 | JGI IMG/M metagenome (GOLD analysis project Ga0210377, IMG submission 155480) | Groundwater sediment microbial communities from an aquifer in East River, Colorado, USA - PLM4_65_b1 redo | ecosystem: Environmental > Terrestrial > Soil > Riparian zone | place: USA: East...
GGACGACGAGCCGAGCCGCCTCGATTGCGACCTCCGCGGTCTGCGCGTCGACGAAGCGCTCGAGCGCGCCGAGGCCACCTTGCAGCGCCTGCTCGGCCGCGGCGGTGGACGCATCCTCTTCATCCACGGACACGGCACCGGCGCGCTGCGCAACGCGATCCGCGCCTGGCTGCGCGTGATTCCCGGCGTCGAGAGCTTCGCGCCCGGCGATCCCCGCGAGGGCGGGAACGGAGTCACCGTGGCGACGTTGGCGGACTGACTTTCACGCGCAGCTCCGCAGCGGCGCGCAGCCCGGATGCGAGCTCGCCCTCGACGTGCGGCGCGATCAGCCAGTCTCCGGCGAGAAAGATCCTCCCGTCGGGGCGCGCGGCTCGCGCCGCGCGAAGGGTCGCGAGCGCGCGGTAGTGGCCGACCTCGAACGCGGGCACACCGGGCAGGCGGTGCACGCGCTGCGCCTCGATCCTCCCGGCCAGACCCGGCACGACCCGCGTGGCGGACTCGATCAGGAAGTGCGCGAGCTCCGCGTCGGGTCGATGACCGTGGCGCGCGAAGAGCCCCGGGCGAGCGATCAGTCGCAAGATCCGCACGCGGCCCGTGCCGCCGGGCGTCGCGTCGATCACGCCCGCGAGCTCGCCGCCCTCGCGCGCCGGCACGAGCACCACGCGCGAGGGCAGCGTGAGATCGGCTCGCATGGCCACCGCGAGTACGAGGGTCGGCGACGATCGAAGCCGCTCGCTTGCGGCGCTCTCCGCTGGCGAGGGCTCGGGCAGCAGGCGCGCGGCTTCCGGCGCGCCGACCGCGAGCACGACTGCGTCGGCTGTCAGGCGCTCGCCGCTCTCGAGCCGCACGCCGCTGCCGTCGGGCTCGAGCGCCGCGACGCGCGCAGCGAAGCGAACCTCGCCCGCGCTCGCGGCCAGCGCGTCGACGAGCGCCGACGCTCCGTCGAGCAGGTCGAGCCCGATGCGGGCGCGGCCATCGAGCAAGCCGAACAAGAGCTCGCGGCTGGTGGCCGTCGCATCGACACCGAAGAGCGTCGCGAACAGCGGCTCGAGCAGGCGATCGAGTGCACGCCGGCCCAGGTACACGCGGCAGAAGTCGGCGACGCTGCGATCGTCGAGCCGGGTTTCGCGCTCGGGCGCTTCGGGGTCGAGCTGTCCGCCGAGCCAGCCCTCGAGCAGTGCCAGGCGGCGCAGACGAAACGGAGCGAGCGGCGACGCGCCCAGGGCCTCGCGGAGCTGCGTCGACCTGATCCGCACGTGATCGTCCCGGAGCTGCCCCGCGCGCGCGAGCGGTGCGCGCACGAGGGGCGCAACGCCGAGCTCGGCCGCGAGCTCCGCGAACGCCCGCGCACCGTGCGGCAGCAGCGCGGGCCAGGCCTCGTACGCGACAGCGGCCAGCGTCTCGGGCGCGTGCTTTCCGCCGGCTCGGGCGCGCGCCTCGAGCACCGTCACGGCGAAGCCGGCGGTTCGCAAGCGATGCGCCGCGGCGAGGCCCGCGAGCCCCGCGCCGACGACGATCACGCGGCCCGTTCGCGCGCCGTCAGGCGGGCGCGAGCGACACCTCGACGCCGAGCCGCGCGCCCGCTTCTTCGAGCGCCTTCGCGAGCCGCGCGGGATCGAGCGAGTCGGGCACCTCCGTCAGCACGTTCATGCGGTAGAGCGCCGCGCCCGAGGGCGAGGGCACCGAGCTCGAGTGCAGGTCCGCGATGTTCACGTGGTGGTCGGCGAGGGTGCGGCAGATGCCCGCGACGATTCCCGCGCGATCCATGCCCTCGGTCTCGATCGCGTAGAGGCGTGTGCCGGGCGCGGGCACCGGCGGACGCGGCTCGCCTTCGAGCGGGCGGATGAACACGGTGAGCCGGTTCTCCCACTCGAGCCGCTTCGCACCCTTGGCCAGCCGCGCTTCGAGGTCGGGCGCCTGTCCCGAGCAGAGCAGGATCGAAGCGAACTCGTTCCCGAGCAGGGTCATGCGCGAGTCCTCGAGGTTCGCCTCGCAGTCGAAGACGAGCTGCGCGAGATCCGCGACGATGCCCGGCCGATCGCGCCCGACCGCTGAGACGATGAACCATTTCCGCACGCGCGTTCTCCCGTGTTCGACCGAGGCCGATTGTACGGCACCGCGCGTCCGGTGACGCGCACCGTCCCCGGCGCGCCGCAAAACGGCGCTCTGTTGCGCATTGCACACGGGTCGCTTGCCGGCGCGTGAGGCGGCCCGCGGCTCGCGTGCGCGAGTCTTCCGACGCAGAAACCGCGACGTGGCGGTGAAGCTGCGCGCGCGACCGCGCTTGGCACATCGATTGCTCAATCAGGGGGTGCCCGGGGTGTGTTGCCTCGGGCATGGGAGTGCCCGGGCCGGAAACCCCTCCCCTCGCACTGTGCGAGGTTCCGGCCCGGGCTTTCTCACCTTAAGGGGCCCGGCGCGCCCCCGCGGGACATCGGCCCGCGGGCCGATGTCGGGCCGCGCGCCACCCTCACTTCGCTCGCCTGCGGCTCGCTGCGCGCGGCGCGGAACGCGCCGCTTGCCGGACTTGCAATCGACGCCGTGTCGCTTGCTCTCAGCGTCGTGCTTGCGTGTGCCGAACGGGTAGAGGTGACGAGCCCTTCCTCGCTGCCGTTCGAGCCTCGCCGTGATGGGGTGCGGCGGTCGATCGTGTTGTCGGGGGGTGGGGCTCGTGGGGCGTACGAGGCGGGGGTGCTGCGGTTCTTGCTCGGGGAGCTGCCGCGGCGGCTCGGGTACGTTCCGCGCTTCGACATCTACTCGGGAACGTCCGTGGGTGCGGTGCACTGCTGCCATCTGGCGGCGATGGCGGACGATCCGGAGGCGGGCGTGCGCGCGCTGGTCGAGGTGTGGCGGCGGATGTCGTTCTCGACGGTGTACCGCTTCGGTGTCGGCGACGCGGTCGGGTTCGGGAAGACGCTGCTCGGACTCATGGCGGGCAGCGCGCTGGGCGGCGGCGCGGACAAGGCGCGCATGCACGGGCTGCTCGACACCGCGCCGCTCGAGCGGCTGGTCGTCGACGGGATTCCGTGGCGGCGGCTGCGGCAGAACCGGCGCGCGGGGCGATTCTCGTCGGTCTGCGTGAGCACGACCGAGATCGCGACGGGGCGCACGGTGACGTTCATCGATCACCACGACCGCTCGGCGCCGACCTGGACGAACGACGTGCTGCACATCGCGCGTCCGGCGCGGCTCGCGCCGGAGCACGCGCTCGCCTCGGCCGCGATCCCGGTGCTGTTTCCGGCGGTGCGGATCGGCGACACGTACTTCTGTGACGGCAGCCTGCGCCAGCAGACGCCGCTCGCGCCTGCGCTGCGTCTCGGCTCGAACCGCGTGCTCGTCGTCGGGCTCCGGCACGGCCGGATGCCGTCGCTCGACGAGCCGCTGGCCGCGCAGCGCATCGAGCGCATGCACTCGGCGGGCTTCCTCTTCGGAAAGGTCCTGAACGCGCTCCTGATCGACCGGCTCGAGTACGACCTCGGCCAGATGCGCGTCGTGAACCGCATCCTGCGCGCGGGCCTCGAGCTCTGGGGCGACGACTACCTGGAGCGCATCAACGTGCAGGTCAAGAAGGAACGCGGCCTCGGCTTCCGCGTCGTCGAGGACTGCCTGATCCGGCCGAGCGAGGACATCGGCGCGATCGCCGCGCGCCACGTCGAGCGCGTGAAGTCGAGCCCCGGACGAAGCTGGCTCGGCTCACTCGCGTTCTCCGCGCTCACCCGCGGCGCACCGTCGAACGAAGCCGACCTGATGAGCTACCTGCTCTTCGACGGCGACTACGCCGCCGAGCTGATCGACCTCGGCTACCGCGACGCGGAAGCGATGGAAGCCGACCTGTTCCGCTTCTTCAGTGCCTAGGGTCCCGGCGCGTGGACGGCCACGCGCCACCCTTCTCCGCTCGGCTTCGCCTCGCTGCGCGCTTCGCTTGCTCGGATCGCAGCGAGCGCTTCAGCTCTTGAACTTGATTTCCAAAGAGGCCGTCTCGCGGCGGCGCTCGAGCGCGTGCTCGATCAGACGGTCGACGAGCTCGGGCAGCGCGATGCCCGAGGCTTCCCAGAGCTTCGGGTACATGCTGCCGTCGGTGAAGCCCGGGAGCGTATTGAGCTCGTTCAGCCACGGCTTGCCGGTCTTCCGTTCGACGAAGAAGTCGACGCGCGCCATGCCCCAGCACTTCAGCGCCTTGAACGCGCGCAGTGCGAGCGCGCGCATCTCCTCGCTCTGTGCGGGCGTGACGTCGGCGGGGATCAGGAGCTGCGTCGACTCGGCCGCGTACTTCGCCTCGTAGTCGTAGAACTCCGACGCATAGCGGATCTCACCGAGCAGCGAAGCCTGCGGGTCGAAGCCGCCGAGCACGGCGCACTCGATCTCGCGCGCGTCGAGCCCCGGCTCGACGAGGATGTCGTGGTCGTAGCGCGAGGCGTCCTTGATCGCCGAGACGAAGTGGGCGCGCGAGCGGACCTTGTGTACGCCCACCGACGAGCCCGTGTTCGTCGGCTTCACGAACACCGGATAGGGGAAGGCCTCCTCGACTGCCTCGACGAAGGCGCTGGTCGAGCGCTGCGCTTCGTGGCGCGAGATCTCCCGGCACGGAACGACGGGAACGCCCGCGTCCCGAAGGACCGACTTGGTGAGCGCCTTGTCCATGCACAGCGCGGTCGCGAGCACGCCGCAGCCCACGTACGGGACGCCCGCGAGCTCGAGCATGCCCTGCAGGGTGCCATCCTCTCCGCCGCGGCCGTGGATGATCGGGAAGACGACGTCCAGCGGCGCCGACAGGGCGGAGCGCGCGTCGTCGCGGCGCAGCAGCTCGAGGCCGTCGCGCAGGCCGGCGAAGCTCGTCTGCGCGTCGGGGTTGCCGACCACCGACTCGGGCAGGAGCTCGAGCTCGCGCTCGGCCACGTGCCAGCGCCCGTCGTGGCCTACACCGATCAGCACCGGCGTGTAGCGCGACGGATCGAGCGCCTGGAAGATGGTCGTTGCCGACGTGACGGAGACCTCGTGCTCCGTCGATTTGCCCCCAAAGACGATGCCCACACGCAGCTTCGACACGCCGCGAGAATAGCAGCGCGACGTCGGCTGTCATTGACACTTCTCGACGGCCGTCCGTACCTTGTCGCCATGTCCACCCCTGTCACCGATCGCCCCGCCACGAGCGACGCTCGCGCCAAGGAAGCGGAGCTGCTCGCGCGCCTCGCGGAGGCCGGGACCCTGGTCGTCGCGTACTCCGGCGGGGTCGACTCGGCGTATCTCGCCTGGGCCGCGCACCGCGCGCTCGGGACGCGCTCCGTCGCGGTGACGGCGATCTCACCCTCGTATCCGCGCAGCCACCGCGAGATGGCCGAGCGCACCGCGGTGGAGTCCGGCTTCCGGCACGAGTGGATCCACTCGCGCGAGCACGAGAATCCCGACTACGCGAAGAACGCGCCCGATCGCTGCTACTTCTGCAAGAGCGAGCTCTTCGATCTGCTCGAGAAGCTGCGCGCAGAGCGCGGCCTCGCGGCCGTGGCGTACGGCATCAACCGCGACGACACGTCGGACTTCCGGCCCGGGCACCGCGCGGCCGAGGAGCACCGCGTGCTCTCGCCGCTGCTCGACGCGGGGCTTTCGAAGGCGGAGATCCGCGCGCTCTCCGCCGCGGCGGGACTCCCCACCGCGGACCTGCCGGCCTCGGCGTGTCTCTCGTCACGCGTGCCCTACGGAATGGACGTGACGCCCGCGAAGCTCGCGCAGATCGATCGCGCCGAGGACGCGTTGCGCGCGCTCGGCTACCGGCAGCTTCGCGTGCGCCACCACGGCGAGCTCGCGCGCGTGGAGCTCGCGCGTGAGGAGATGCCGCGCGCGCTCTCGCCCGAGGCGCTGCGCGAGATCTCGCGCGCGCTGCACGACGCGGGCTTCCGCTGGGTCTCCCTCGATCTGGACGGCTATCGCACCGGCTCCGCGAACGAGGTGCTGCAGATCGAGCCGCCGCGCTCGTGACGCCGCGCGAGCTCGCGGCTGACGGCGCACCGGTGGAGCAGGGGGAGGCGCAGGGGAGGGCGTTCGCGAGCGTGATCGCGCGCGAGCTCTCGCGCCAGCGCCGAGCGCTGCCGTGGCTGGCGCGCAGAGCGCTCGTCCGGCGCGCGCGCGCGACCGGTGCACGCGCCGTCGCGACGCAGCTCCCGTGGCAGCGCGAGCGGCTGGAGGGAATCGCGCTCGCCGCGCGCGTTCCCCTCGCGGACCTCGAGCTCGCGGAGGCGCTCGATCGCATTCAGGGGGCGGTGTTCGCCCGCGACGACGTGCTGCAGGTCGCGTTCGATCTGCCGTCGGACCTCCGCGACCTGCTGGTGATGCGCTCGAGCCGGCCCGACGCCGGCGGCTTTCCGAGCGTCGAGCTTGCGCTCGCGCATCTCTCGGGCTGCCTGTGCGGCGTCAACGCCGAGGGCATCGCCGCGGTCTGCGTTCGCGACCTCGGCCGCGACGAGCCGTCGCTGCGCTTCCACACGCAGGAGATCCTGTTCCGCGCGCGGGATCTTTCGGCGGGCATCGATCACCTGCGCCGGCGCGCGTCGTATGCCGGCGGGAGCGGCACGCTCATCGTCGCCGACGCGAACGGCATCGTGCGCGAGCTCGAGCTCACGCGCGGCGCGCTCGAGGTGCGCGACGCCGATCGGCTGCCCGAACGCGCGGCAGCGCCGACGATCGAGATCGACACCGCGGCGCGTCGGCTGATCTGGCCGGGCGAGGAGCGGCGCGAGGTTCAGGCGTGAGACGGCTCGCGTGTCTGCAGCACGTCCCGTTCGAAGACCTCGGCAACATCGCGGCGTGGGCGGACAAACGCGACTTCCGCGTCGACGTCACGCGCCTCTTCGCGGCCGATCCCCTGCCGCGCGCGGCGGAGCTCGACTGGCTGGTCGTGATGGGCGGCCCGATGGGCGTCTATGACGACGCCGCGCATCCCTGGCTCCCGCGCGAGCGCGAGCTGATCGGCGAGGCGATCGCGCGCGGGAAGACGGTGCTCGGGGTTTGCCTCGGCGCGCAGCAGCTCGCCGCCGCGCTCGGCGCGCCGGTCTACCCGCACCGCGTGAAGGAGATCGGCTGGTTCCCGATCGAAGGGGTCGCATCGGCGGGTCCGTTCGCGGGGCTCTTCGCCGGAACCACCGAGGTCTTCCACTTCCACGGCGACACCTTCGACCTGCCTGCGGGCGCCGTGCACCTGGCGCGGAGCGTCGGCTGCGAGAGTCAGGCGTTCGCCTACGGCGAGCGCGTGCTCGGGCTGCAGTTCCACATCGAGATGACGCGCGCGAACGTCGAGCGCATCTGCGTCGAGTGCGCCGGTGACTTCGTGCCCGGGCGCTTCGTGCAGTCGCCCGAGGAGATCCTGGCGAGCGATGCGCGCTACGCCTCGCTCGAAGCCGAGCTCACGCGCGTGCTGGACCGTCTCCATGCCGCATCGCGTTAGGGCGCGGGTTTCCCGCGCCGCTACTTTCGTCCGATCTTCGAAGCCAAACCGCCGCGCGCTAAAGGTCCCGGGATTCCGGCCGTATCTGTTGATCGGGAACAAGTAACGCCCGACCAACGTCGAACCCCACGCCGCATGGAAACCGTGAATCCTTCTTCTGCGCTCGCCGACTTCCTGGGCCGCTACCGCGCCGCGCTCGTGATCCTCTCCGGGGAAGCGCGCGGCATGGAGTACCGCCTCGACCAGCGGCGCACCGCGCTCGGCCGCGGACCTGGCGTCGACCTCGCGCTCGACGACGCCTCCATCCGACGCCGCCACGCATTGGTGGAGTTCCGCGGCGGACACTTCGTGCTGTGTGACTTCGATGGCGAGGACCCGGGCGCGCTCGAGCTCAAGGACGGCGATCGCTTCCACCTGGGTGCGCTCGAGCTGCAGTTCACGATCAACGCGCGCGACTGACGAATCCGGACAGGCGCGCCGCGTTGGCCGGCACCATCCTGACCCACGGGTGCGAGTCGGCGAGCGCCGTTGTGCCGGGTAGCCCGGACGCCGCGAGCCGCACGCGCACGAGCCCCGCCAGCGCGTGGAGCCCGTCGTACCAGGCGAGCTTGTCCGCATCGAGCGGGCGCCGCGACGCATACGTGGCCGCGAGTCGCCGCGCCGCGCGCCGGCCCGCGCGAGTCAGCAGCGGACGAACGAAGGCGGGCGCGTCGATCGGCAGCAGCTCGAGCAGGAGCGCGGCGTAGGCGACGTCGAACTCGGGCTCCGCCAGGCGGGCATTCGTCCAGTCGATCACCGCGGCGACTCGACCGTCGCGCAGGATCAGATTGAAGGCGTGCATGTCGCCATGACACAGAACGCTGTCCGCTTCGCGCCGCCGCAGCTTGTGCAGACCCTCGAGCGTGTGCGCGAGGTCGGAGGCTGCGAGCGCCGCGATGCTGCGCTCGAGCTCGCCGAGCATCGCATCGACGCCGAGCGTCTCCGCCGATAAGCCGCGCGCGGCGAGGCGCTCGCGAAGCGCCGCGCCCGGAAGCGCGTGCAGGTCGAGGAGCACGCCGGCCACGAGCACCGGGACCCTCGGCAGCGCGGCGAGCCGCTCGCGTAACGGAAGCCCGCCCGCGATCGACCCACCGGCGATCCGATCCATGACGATGAACGCGCGTCCGAGCCCCGCCGCGGCGTCGCCCGCGACGCAAACCCGCGGTGTGGCGAAGCCCAGCTCGGCCACCGCCGCGTGCACCGCGGACTCGCGCTTCGCGCGCGCCGCATCCGGCATGAGCCGCAGCACGAGCTCGCCCTCGAAGCCGGGCGGCGGATCCTCGAGCTCGAACGCGTAGATCTCCGCCCAGTAGCCGCCGTGCAAGGGCGAAGGCTCGCGCCGGAAGCGAAGACCCGTTCCCCCCGAGGCGCGCTCGAGCACCGCGAGGAGAGCTGCGGCGAGCTCGGGTTCGCGCACGTCTCATCCGCTCCGCTCAGTAGCCGCGGAAGTCCTTCGCGGCCTGGTAGGCGAAGTACACGCTCGCGACGTGGATCAGGAAGCCGGGCACCAGAATCGCCCAGTAGCCGAAGCCGGCGGCGAGGAACCAGAGCAGCCCCGCGCCGAGCCGCCCGGCGTAGACGTGGCCAAGCCCGGGAACGAATGCGGACAGCACGGCTGCGATGCCCGGGGTCGGTATGCGCGGCTGCCGGGGAACCAGATCGTCGTAGCGGTCTTCAGGAACCACGGGTGGGGTCCTCCTCTGTGGACCCCAGGGCAGAGCAAGCGCCGTGCCGCAGGTCGCGCCGCCCGTGGGCCGCTCGCCTCCGGCCAGGTGCAGCATCGGGGCGACACGGACGCCGGGTGCTTGCACTCGGCCGGACGCCAGGGCGAAGCTCGACCCGTGCCCGAGCTTCCCGACGTCGCGGTCTACATCGAGGCCCTGGAGCGGCGCATCCTGGGCGCGCAGCTCGAGAAGCTGCGCGTGATCTCGCCCTTCACCTTGCGTTCGGTCGAGCCCGCGCCCAAAGAACTCGAGGGTCGAAGCGTCCTCGCGCTCAGCAGGTTGGGCAAGCGCATCGCGATCAGCCTCGAGGGCGACCTCGCGATCGTCATCCACCTGATGATCGCGGGCCGGCTCCACTGGGCGGACAAGGGTGCGAAGCCGCCCGGCCGAAAGCCGCTGGTCGCGTTCGACTGGAGCACCGGCACGCTCACGCTCACCGAAGCGGGCTCGAAGCGCCGCGCGGCGCTTCACCTGGTGCGCGGCGCGGCGGCGCTCGCCGCGCACGATCCAGGCGGCATCGAGCCGCTCGAGGTCGACGTCGCCGCGTTCGGGCGCGCGCTCCGCAGCGCGAATCACACGTTGAAGCGCTCGCTCACCGACCCGCGGCTGCTCTCCGGAATCGGCAACGCCTACTCCGACGAGATCCTGCACCGCGCGCGCCTCTCGCCGATCACGCTCACCCAGAGACTCGACGACGAGCAGATCGCGCGGCTCTACGCCGCGACGCAAGCCGTGCTGCGCGAGTGGACGGATCGCCTGCGCGCGGACGCGGACGGCGCGTTCCCCGAGAAGGTCACCGCGTTCCGTCCCGAGATGGCGGTGCACGGCCGCTACCGCGAGCCGTGTCCCGACTGCGGCTCGCCCGTGCAGCGCATCGTGCACGCCGAGAACGAGACGAACTACTGCGCGACCTGTCAGACGGGCGGCAGGCTGCTCGCCGATCGCGCGCTCTCGCGTCTGCTCAAGGCCGATTGGCCGAGAACGCTCGAGGAGCTGGAGGCGCTGCGGGCGCGCTGAAGCCCGCGAGCGAGATCGCGAGCCAGATCCCGGGCACCGCAGCGAGCGCCGTCAGTGAGAAGAAGAGCGGCCAGCCGAGCTGCTCGGCCAGCCAACCTGCCGACGACGCGAGCACCGTGCGGCCTGTCGCCGCGAGCGACGAGAGCAGCGCGTACTGCGTCGCGGTGAACTCGAGATTGCAGAGCGCGGAGAGGTAGGCGACGAACGCGGCCGAGACGAGACCGCTCGTGAAGTTCTCGACGAAGATCGCCGCGCTGAGCGCGCCGAGGTCGTGGCCCGCGTACGCGAGCCAGACGAAGACGAAGTTCGAGAGCGCCGCGAGCACGCCCGCGCCGACCAGCGAGCGCCCGGTGCCGCTGCGGAACACGATCACGCCGCCGAGCGCGATGCCCGCCATCGTCGCGATCACGCCGAAGATCTTGACCACGCCCGCGATCTCGAGCTTCGTGTAGCCGAGCTGCGCGTAGAACGCCGTGGACATCCCGCCCGCGAGCGCGTCGCCGAAGCGGTACAGCACGACGAAGACGAGGATCGCGACCCAGCGCGGGCGCGTCGCGAACTCGCGGAACGGCTCGGCCACGGCATCGTGCAGGAACGAGGCGAAGGTCCGACCCGCGGCCGCCGCTCGGTGAGGCGGCTCCGGCGTGAGCACGACCGCGACGAGCCCGACACCGACCAGCGACGCCATCGCGAGGTACGTTCGCGGCCAGCCGAGGAACTCCGCCAGCGCGAAGGCGCCGGCGCCCGACGCGATCATGCCGAAGCGGTAGCCCCACTGGGTCGCCGCCGCGCCCGCGCCCTGCTCGTCCTCGCGCAGGAGCTCGATGCGATAGGCGTCGATCACGATGTCCTGGCTGGCCGAGAGAAACGCGACCAGCGCCGCGAAGAACGCGGTGCGCCACGGATCGACTGCGGGGTCGGCGCTCCCGAGCGCGACCAGCGCCAGCGCGAGCAGGAGCTGGATCACGATCAGCCACGAGCGCCGTTGGCCCAGCTTCGCGGAGATCCAAGGCAGCGGGACGCGGTCGAGCACCGGCGACCAGACGAACTTCAAGGTGTACGCAACGCCGACCAGAGCGAAGAGGCCGATGTTCGTGAGCGAGACCTTCGACTCGGTGAGCCAGTACTGCAGCGTTGCGCCCGTCAGCGCCAACGGCAGACCGCTCGCGAAACCCATGGCCAGGATCGCCAGCAGCCGTGGATTCCGGTAGACGCGAAGGGCTTCGAGCCAGGTGCTCATGGCTTGGCTCGGTGGGGTTCGGGAGGACGCATCTTCGTCCTCATCGGCGCGATCTCACGCGGAATTGACGAGAAACGTCCCGAGTCGGAAGCCGCGCCCGAAGGCGAGCGCGGCGGCGGAGGTGACCGGCTTCTCCAGGCCGCCGAACGCGCCGCCGTCGACCGCGAAGCGTGCGGCTGCGGCCGCGTCCGCCGCGTCGAAGTCGACCTGCTGCGCGTCCCGGACGTCGTCGTGCTCGTAGGTCGCCACGTACCAGGCGCGCCCGGGCTCGAGCGGCACCGCCTTCACGACCAGCGCGTCGTGCCGCACGATCGCGAGCCAGCCGACGTCGCCCTCGAACGGGACCAGCCCCGCGATGCGCGGCGTGTTCAGCGCGTCCTTCTCGTAGTCGAGTGCGAGCAGCACGCTCGCGAGCGCGTCGCGCGGCGGCACGCCGAGCGCGAGCTTCTCCGCGATCGGGTCGGTCTGGCTGCCGTTCGTCGCCACCGCGAACTCGCCCGCGATGCGCACGGCGTTGTACGCGATGTACGGGTTCTTGTGCAGATCGCCCTCGTGACCGGGCCGCGGCACGATCGCGAGCCGCCCATCGACCTCGACCGCCATGCGATTCGGGAACGAACGCGAGGAGACCCGGTACAGCGCGGCGTTGGCGCCCGCGCGCGTTCGCCCGACCGCGACGATCCTGCCGACGTACATGCGCTAGCCTCCCCCCTGCGGAGGGAGTCGATCATAGCCGGAGCCGCCTGCGCGCGCGCCCCGGTCGGAGGAATCATGGCCGCCTACCTTCACGACGGGATCGCCCTGTACCTCGATCACCTGATCGACTGGGACGACTACATCCGGCTGCGCAAGGGCGACGATGCCGACGTCGCGGCCGAGCGCGAAGCGCTGCGCGGCGTGCTCGAGACCTGCGCGGAGATCTGCGAGTCGATCGAGCCCGCGTCGCGCGCCGGCTGGTGGGAGCCCGCGAAGCTCGAGAACGGCGAGGTCGTCCCGCCCGCGCACGTGCGCGACGGCTACGCGCGGCTCGCGTCCGCGGGGCTGGTGGGCTTCGGCGTCGACGAGCGCTTCGGCGGCTTCGCGCTGCCCGCGACGATCGCGAACGTGATCCTGCAGATGGTCGCGCGCGCGGACGCCGCGCTGATGACGGTGATGGGGCTGCAGGCGGGGGTCGCAGAGGACATCCAGCGCTACGCGTCCGAGGACCTGTGCCAGCGCTACCTGCCGAGCTTCGCCTCGGGCGAGTTCCAGGGCGCGATGGATCTGACCGAGCCGCAGGCCGGCTCCGATCTCGGCGCGATCCAGACGCGCGCGGTCGAGGACGGCGGCCGCTTCTTCCTCGACGGCGAGAAGATCTTCATCACCAACGGCGGCGCCGCGGTCCACCTCGTGCTCGCGCGCGACGCGGAGACCTACGAGAAGTCGAAGGGCACGACCAAGGGGCTGTCGCTCTTCCTGTGCCCGCGCACGTTGCCCGATGGGAAGAAGAACGGGATCACGATCGAGAGGCTCGAGCACAAGCTCGGCATCCACGGCTCGCCGACCGCGGCGGTGCGATTCACTCACGCCGAGGCGTGGCGCATCGGCGTGAAGGGCGAGGGCTTCAAGGCCATGCTCGACCTGATGAACAACGCGCGGCTCGGCGTCGCGGCGCAGGGCGTGGGCATCGCCGAGGCCGCGATCAACGAGGCGATCAGGTACTCGCGCGAGCGCAAGCAGTTCGGCATGCCGATCGGCGACCAGCCGCTGATGAAGAACCTGCTCTCGCGCATGGTGGTGAGCCTCGAGGGCAGCCGCGCGCTGCTCTACCGCGTCTCCGGTCTGGTCGACCGCAACACCGCGATCCAGGCCGCGCTCGCGCGCGGGAAGTCACTCGTCGCGGGCGAGCGCGCGGAGCTCGAGCGCATCCACGAGCGCAACCAGACGCGCATCCGCCTGTTCACACCGCTCGCGAAGTATCTCGCCACCGAGAGCTGCGACGCGATCACGCGCGCCGCCATCCAGGTGCACGGAGGCAACGGCTTCATGGCCGAGTCGACGGTCGGGAAGCTCCACCTCGACGGCATCATCACCACGATCTACGAGGGCACGAGCGAGATCCAGGTCAGCTTCGCGCT
>Ga0210377_10003475_pt1 | contig 13572 bp, 12 predicted proteins | sample PLM4_65_b1redo_FD_155480 | JGI IMG/M metagenome (GOLD analysis project Ga0210377, IMG submission 155480) | Groundwater sediment microbial communities from an aquifer in East River, Colorado, USA - PLM4_65_b1 redo | ecosystem: Environmental > Terrestrial > Soil > Riparian zone | place: USA: East...
CGGCTACGGCATCCTCTCGCCGGCGACGCGCGCCAAGCTGGCCGCGCTTCCCAAGGGCGAGCTGATGGTCCGGCACCCTCACTTCACCCAGCCGCTCTTCGTTCGCTTCCCCCGGCCCCCGGTCCTGGCCGGCCGGCTGGGGGTGGAGCGGTTTCCCCCGTCCCCCGACCTTCCCTTCGCCCAGGCGGTGGCCCGTCAGCTTCGCGCGCTCGACTCCTCGGTGACCACCGGCAAGGTCGAGTCGCTGATCGAGGGCCGCCGGGAAGACGACGTGCGCCGGGCGCTCCACGCCACCCGCCGGACCCGCCCGGAGCGGGTACTCCCCTTCTTCACCGCGCAGCTCGGCAGCCGGGTGGAGCGCGAAGTCGTGCCGACCCGGACGGTGCCGGCGCTCCGGAAGAGCGAGGATCCCTATGCCTGAGGGCCGTCATCCCGAGCGTAGCGAGGGATCTTCTGTGAGCCGGGTAGATCCCTCGGAGCGAAGCCCGTCGGGCCTGGCTGGCTCGGCGGCAGGGAGAGCCCGCTAACTGCTCGAACCGATGAGGCCACGGAGGCACGGAGGCCACGGAGAACCGGAGGAGAGGGCAGTCACCATCTGTCTTTGCTTCAGGTGCTCTTCCGGACCTGTCTACCTGCAGACCGCTCCGTGAACTCCGTGTCTCCGTGTCCTCGTCGTCCTGGCGGTTCGCGGGCCATGCTGATCACCCGTGTCGGGGTCGCCACTGGGGGTAGCGGGGCGGGGCCCGTCTCGCGTGGCTGGCTCGGCCGCAGGGTGAGCCCGCTACAGCCGGAACACGGAGGCCACGGAGGAACACGAAGGTCCGTGACCTCCGGCCTTTCTCCGTGTGCTCCGTGTTTCCGGCTGTCAGCGGACGCTGAGAAGCGACGACGCCGGAAGGACGCGCTCACCCCAGCGGAAATGCAAAGCGAATTGTGGGTTCCGCGCGCTTGTTCGCGTCCAGCCGCCCTTCGTGCGCGGCGAGCAGATCAGGCCGCCGCGATGGTGAACGGCTTGCGGCAGGAATGGCACTTGAGCTCGCGCGGAAGGCGGAAGGGTGCGCCGGTCAGGCCCAGGGTCTGTTCCGCGCCGCAGAAGGGGCAGGGTCCCGTCGCCCGGGTGATGATCTCGCTCTGCAGCGCCCGGCGGATGCCGACCACGACGCCGGTCACCAGGGCGACCGGCGGGACGGCGAAGTGCACCAGCGGGATCGGGATCACCGCCAGGCTCACGCCGAGCCCGATCGCCGGGGCGATCGCGGCCCGGCGGAACCGCTCGCCGGGCGAGAGGCTCCCGACCTCGACCTCCGCTTCGGTCGACGGCGTTCCGAACCCGGATAGTGGGAGGTTGAGCTGGCGGGTGTTCACCGGAGCGCCGCCGGCGGGCGGGCGTATCCGCCGGACTGCCGGGCCTGAGCCCGTTCCATGATCGCCTCGGCCTCGAGCGACTGCCGGTCCCGTCCGATGGTCGCCACCGCGACCACGGTGTCTCCGACCAGGTAGTGCTGCTCCCATTGATCGGGCGGCAGCCCCGGCACGATCTCCAGCCGGTCGTACTGGTCGGCATGGCCCACGTAGCTGATCTGCAGGTCGTAGTGCTGGCTCCAGAAGAAGGGCACCACCGCGAAGGACTGGCGGGCGCCGAGCATGTTGCGGGCGGCCGCCTGACCCTGGCGCATGGCGAAGGCCCAGTGCTCCACCCCGATGGTGCGGCCGGTGCGGGGCTCGGGCCAGCGGGCCACGTCGCCGGCGGCATAGATGCCGCGGACACTGGTCTCGAGGTACTGGTCCACCTGGATGCCGCGGGCCAGGACCACACCGGCCCGGCTCGCCAGCGCGACGCGCGGCCGGGCCCCCGCGGCGACGACCACCAGATCGGCGGCGATCTCTGAGCCGTCGTCCAGGGTGACCGAGGTGTCACCGATCGCGGTGGCGACATGGCCGAGGTGGAATGCCACGCCATGCTCCTCGTGGATCCGCTGAACCTTGAGGCCCAGCTCGCGTCCCAGCACCTTCTCGAGCGGCCGCTGATCGGGGGCGGCCACGTGGACTTCGAGGCCGCGCTGGCGGAGGGAAGCGGCCACCTCGAGACCGAGGAAGCCGGCCCCGATGATCACCGCCCGCCTGGCGTCCGCGGTCCTGGCGATGATGCGCCGCGAATCGGCCAGGCTCCGAAGTGTCTCGACGTGGGGGCTGTCCATGCCCGGGAGGTCGAGCCGCGCCGCTTCGGCGCCCGTCGCCAGGAGGAGCGCGTCGTAGGGGAAGGCCCGGCCGTCGGCCAGGAGAACAGTTCGTGCCGCCGGATCGATCCGGAGGACCGGAACGCCCAGCACCAGGCGGATATTGGCGTCGATCAGCTCTTCGTGCGGGCGGAGGGGCAGCCATTCCTCCGGCGCGGAACCGGTGAGGTAGTCCTTCGAGAGATTGGGACGGTCATAGGGTGCGGACGCATCCGCGTCCACCAGCGTGAGCCGGCCGGTGTATCCCTCCGCCCGGAGGGTGAGCGCGGCTCCGGTTCCGGCCGCGCCGGCGCCCACGATGACGATCGAGCCCGGATGCGAGGGCCGGGTCTCGGCCGCCCGCGGCGCCTCGGATTTCAGGTGACCGGTCACGACTACCAGGTCCAGCCGCCGCTCCACCTGGTAGCCGGGGATCGGAGCCAGGGCCGGCCCGCCCAGCGCGCGTCCGGTACGGAGATCAAAACAGGCATGGTGCCAGGGGCAACGAACCGTGTCGCCCACCACCAGCCCCTCGGCGAGCGGGCCGCTGTAGTGCGTGCACCGGGCGCCGACCGCGTAGAACCGCGCTCCCTTGCGGACCAGGATCACCGGCTCATCGTCGAAGTGCCCCTCGATCATGCCCCCGTCGGGAATCCGGTCTTCGGCCACCCCCATGCGCAGGTCGGGGCCCGTGGGCCCGGTGTCGCCGCCCATATCAACCTTCCTCGAAGAAGAAACGTGCGTCTACGTCCTTGGCCTCCATGGCGCCGACCAGGTCGTCCACCGCGCGGCGGATGCTCCGGAGCCGGGCAGGCGGCATTCCGCGGAGCCCGTGCAGCAGCCGGCCCTGGGCGGGCTCCGGGGCTTCGGCCACAAGCGCCAGCGCCCGCTCCGTCGGCTCGATCCGGACGAAGCGGCGGTCCTCCGGGGCCCGCGAGCGGCGGATGAGTCCGCGCCGCTCCAGCCGGTTGACCAGGAGCGATGCGCTGCTCTGATGGACGTGCAGCGCCGCCGCCAGCTGGTTGACGGTCAGGGCGCCGCGGCGGTGGAGGGTCTTGAGGGCCCAGAGCTGGGGTGCAGTCAGGCCGAAGTCCCGGCGCACCTCCTGGGAGTACAGTTCCAGGGCCCGGACCACCCGGCGGAGCCCGCCGACAATGGCGGTGACTTCGGCCCGCGGGGTGGGAGCCGGCGCCGGCTGGCGGCGTGAGACCGTCTTCATCGGCGGAAGTTGTATTGATGTCAATATATCTGCAAGTGGGCTGTAGGCTATCAGCTGTGGGCCGGGAGCTATGGGCGGTTTAGCCCAAAGCCCAAAGCCCATAGCCCATAGCCCATAGCCACTTACTGACCCGGGCTCCCCCCTTAAGATTAGGCCCGTGATTCTCGCCCACCTCGCCGATCTGCATCTCGGCTTCCGACAATACCATCGGCAGACTCCCGCGGGTCTCAACCAGCGGGAAGCTGACGTTGCGCACGCCTTTCGCACCGCGATCGACCAGATCATTGCCGCCAAGCCGGACATCGTGCTGGTGGCGGGCGACCTGTTCCACTCGGTCCGGCCGACCAACCCGGCGATCCTCTTTGCCTTCCGCCAGTTCCAGCGGCTGCGGGAGGCGTTGCCGGACGCCCCCCTCGTCATCATAGCGGGCAACCACGACTCGCCCCGCTCAGTCGAAACCGGGTCGATCCTGGGGCTGTTTGCCACCCTTGGCGCCACGGTCGTGGCCGACGAGCAGAAGCGGCTTTCGTTCCCCGATCTCGATCTCAGCGTGCTCGCGGTGCCCCATATCGCGGTCGCGGCCGGGGAGCGGAACTTCAGGCCCGAAGGCAACGAGGCCAACCAGGTACTCCTCCTCCACGGGCCGATCCCCGGTCTCTACCCCTGGGAACGGCACGCCCCGGAATACGGCGGCAGCCTGGTGACCACCGAGGACCTGACCCGGGGAGACTGGAGCTACGTCGCGCTGGGCCACTATCACGTGCAGCGCGAAGTCGCGCCCCGGGTGTGGTACAGTGGCGCGCTCGACTACGTGAGCCCCAACCCGTGGGGTGAGCTGGCCGACGAGCAGAACTACAGCGTGCCGGGGAAGGGCTGGCTCAAGGTGGAGCTGCCACGGCGCAAGGTGACCCGTCAGGCCATCCCGCTCGCCCGGAAAGTGCTCGACCTGCTCCCGCTCGACGCCACCGGCCGGACCGCCGCCGAGCTCGACACCATGCTCGCGACCGCAATGGGCGGAATCCGTGGCGGCTACACCGATCAGATCATCCGGCAGGTGATTCGCAACGTCCCCCGGCATGTCGGCCGGGAGCTCAACTACACCGCCATCCGCGCCATGAAGGCGGAGGCGCTGCACTTTCACCTCGATCTCCGCCGGCCGGAGGTGCGCCGGGAGATCGGGGTGAGCTCCCCGGGGAAGCGGCAGACCCTCCCTGAGATGGTCGAGTCCTATCTGAGGAGCCGGGACCTGCCGCCCGACGTCGACCGGGATCCGTTCGTGCGCACCGGCGTGGAGCTGATGGACCGGGTCGAGAAGGAGTGGTCGGAGAGCTGATGCAGCTCGAACGCCTGCGCCTGGTGAACTTCCGGCAGCACGAGGATACCGAGCTCGTGCTGGGAGCCGGCCTCACCGGGATCATCGGGCCGAACGGCGCGGGGAAGACCACCCTGCTCGAGGGGGTGGCCTGGGCGCTCTACGGCACCGACGCCACGCGCGGCACCCGCGACACGATCCGGCGGCGGGGCGCCGGGGCGCGGGCCCCGGTGCGGGTCGAGCTCGACTTTGTGCTCGGCGCGCACCGCTACAAAGTGGTCCGCTCGCTGAACGGCGCCGAGCTCTATCAGGACACCGAGGCCGCTCCGATCGCCAACAGTCTCGGCGCGGTCACCGACAAGGTGGGCCGGCTCCTGGGGATGACTCGCGACGAGTTCTTCAACACCTACTTCACCGGCCAGAAGCAGCTGGCGGTGATGGGGGCGATGAAGCCGCTCGAGCGGGCCCAGTTTCTCTCCCGGGTCCTGGGCTACGAGCGCCTCCGCCTGGCGCAGGATCGGCTGCGCGAGACCCGCCTGACCCTCAAGGCGACCCTGCAGGCGCTGGAATCGCAGCTCCCCGATCCCGTCGAGCTGGACGCGGCCGAATCCGCCGCCAGGGAGCGCCTGGCAGAGGCGGAGTCTCAGGAGAAGGCGGGAATCCGCGCCCAGGAGCTGGCCGAGAAGCGCAGAGCCGAAACCACGCCTCGCTGGCAGGAGCTGCAGCAGCAGCGGGAGAAGGTGGCGTCCCTGGAGTCCGATCTCCGCCTGGCCGAGCATCGGGTGAACTCGGCCCGCGAGGCATTCGCCCAGCTCGACCGGCAACTGGTCGCGGCCAACGAGGCGCGGAGCCGGCTCGACGGGCTCAAGGAGCAGCTCGCTCCGCTCGAAGCTCTCCGGACCGAACGGGCGAGGCTCGACGACCTCGCCGCCGCCCACGCCAAACGCCAGGTGGCGCTCGCCCAGCTGGAAGAGTCGAAGCTGACGCTGCAGACGGTGCGGCAGAAGCTGGCCAAGCTGCCGCCCGCGGATGCGCTGGAGGCCGCCCGTGGCCTGGTGGAGGAGCAGCGGGCGAAACTCGAGGTCATCGACGAGAGCTATCGCGAACGCCGCTCCGCCTGGGACCGCGACCTGCAGGACGCCAAGACCAAACGCACCACCCTGCGCGATCAGTACAAGGACCTGAAGGAACAGCTCGACCGGATCACCGGGGCCGGGCCCGACGGGACCTGTCCGACCTGCGCCCGCCCCCTCGGCGCCGAATACGACAACGTGCTCGGCGTGCTGGACCGGCAGCTCCAGGACGTCCTCTTCAACGGCAACTACTTCAAGGCCCGGGTGGAGCAGCTGACGGTCGAGCCGCCGGAGCTGGCGGACCTGGATCGCCAGCGGACCGCCGGTGAGGCCGCCCTGAGCGACGCCACCACGAAGCTGGCCCGGCTCACGGCCCAGGCCCAGGAGGGCCCGGCGCTCCGCGCGGATCAGGCCCGGCTCGAGGCCCGGGCCGCCGACCTGGAGAAGCAGGCCGGCGAGGGACCCACGGACTACGATCCCAACCGGCACGCCGAGGTGCGTCGTCAGCTCCAGGCGCTGGATCCCCTCGCGCTTCAGGCGGAACGGCTGCGGGCGGCCGCGGAGCGGGCGGAAGCGCTGGTGACCGAGGCCGAGGCGGCCGAGAAGGCGCTGTCGGAGCGGGAGGCGCAGGTGCGGGCGACTCGCGAGCAGCTGTCGGCCCTGGGGTACAGCCAGGAGGCCTACGAGGCGGCCAAGGCGGCGTGGGAAGGGGCCGAACGGGAGCGGCGGGAGGCGGAGATGGCCATCGTCCGGGTCCGGGCCGAGAAGAGCGCCGCGAAGGAAGCCGCGGAAGCGGTGGTCCGCCGCCGGGCGGAGCGGGCCCGGCGGGAAGAGGAAGCCCGCCGCGCCGCGCGGGATGTGGCGCTGTACAACGAGCTGGACCGGGCCTTCAGCGATCTCCGCACCGACCTCAACCTCCAGCTCCGGCCCGACCTCTCGGACCTGGCCAGCGGATTCCTGCGCGACCTCTCCAACGGGCGGTACAGCGAGATCGAGCTGGACGAGGACTACGTCGCGACGATCGTGGAGGCGGGTGAGCCCAAGCCGGTGATCTCGGGGGGCGAGGAGGACATCGCCAGCCTGGCGCTCCGCCTGGCCATCAGCCAGATGATCGCCGACCGGGCCGGCCAGCCGCTCTCACTGCTGGTGCTGGATGAGATCTTCGGCTCCCTGGACGAGGAGCGGAGGGCGTCGGTGCTCGACCTGCTCCGGAGCCTGGCCGACCGCTTCCCGCAGGTCATCCTGATCACCCACATTGAGAGCGTGCGTGAGGGCTTCGACCGGGTGGTCCGGGTCGATTATGACGTGGAGCGCGGCGCCGCGCGGGTCCGGGACGAGCCCCAGGGAGTGAACGATGGCCTGGCTGCCTGACAGAGAGATCTACGGTCCCGAGCGGCCGACGGTGCGCGACGTCGATCCGCTCAACCGGGTCTTTTCCGAGGCCTTCACCGACCGCTACCGCCGGGACGGCATGACCGGCGTCCGCGTGCCCTACCTCAATCCGGCCATCTGGCGCTACGCCCTGGAGGACGCCGGGGAGGGCGCGATGGTCTGGCGTGATCCCGACGGCGAGCTCTGCGGCTTCAACATGGTCCACCTCTCCGGGCGCGAGGGGTGGATGGGGCCGCTGGCGGTACGGCCCGACCGGCAGAGCTCCGGGCTGGGAAAGACGATGATCCGCGCGGGCATCAACTGGCTCCGGGAGCGCGGCGCCCGGACCATCGGTCTCGAGACCATGCCCCGCACGATCGAAAACATCGGCTTCTACAGCCGTCTCGGCTTCGTGCCGGGGCACCTCACGGTCACGCTCACCCGCGACCTGCAGCGTCGCCCGTCCCTCCATCCGGAGGTCCTCGCCGCGGCGGGGGCCTCACGCCAGGACCGCCTGGCGGACTGCCGCCGGCTCACCCAGGCACTCCTGCCGGAAACCGATTTCACCCGGGAACTCCACGCCACGGCGGAACTCCGGATCGGCGACACGCTGCTGGTGCGGGATCCCAACGGGGAGCTGGCGGGGTTCGCGCTCTACCACACGGTCCCGCTCGCGGCGGGCCGCTCGCAGGACGAGGTGCGGATCCTCAAGCTGGTCGCCCGGCACGGCGATGCGTTCGACCGCCTGCTGGCGGCCACCGAAGCCGCCGCGCTGGCGCTGGACATCCGCCGGATGAGCCTCCGGTGCCAGACGGCACAGGGCGAGGCCTACCTGCGGCTGATCCGGCAGGGCTTCCGGGCGCACTGGACCGACCTGCGCATGACGCTCGCCACGCACCCGGAGCAGGCGCTGCCGGAGGGGGCGGTGGTGTTTTCCAATTGGGAGATCTGAAATTCCGAGTTCCGGGTGCCTAGTTCCGAGTTCCGAATTGCGAACTCGGAACCCGGAACCCGGAACTTCAGTGCTTAAGTGCCCACCACCGCACCAACAGCACACCGGCCACGCCCAGCAGCAGATGCACCGCCGCTCCCGCGGGGCCGAGGGGAAGGATGAACGTGAAGACCATCCACAAGACGAGGGAGGCGATCGCTCCAACCAGCAGCATGGGCATGACCGGGTCCGTTTCCGGGATTCGAGTTCTCACCACCGCGGGCGATTGACGCCCCCTGCGCCCTATCCTATTTTCGAACTGAAGCGGCGTCGGAGAACTCCGTTATTGAGCCAACAGGTCTGATGAAGGGCCCAGATACCAAGGCCGATGTCACGCCCCTCGGGGGAAGACAGACGCCACTGGTGAGGGCGCCACATTTCTTCGTCGGGCTTCAATAAACCTCTTCGGCGTCGCCCTCGCATCCCCGGGGGCACCGGTCACACGGCCGGTGCCCCTTTTGTTCGAGGATGACCGGTTGAACCGGGGCCGACAGGGGGGCATCTTCCACCCGTCTCCCTAATCCGGACCGATCTCCGGCATGCCGACATGCACTGTAACGCGCCGGGTACACTTCAACGCGGCGCACCGGCTCTACAACCCCGCGAAGCCGGACGACTGGAACACGAGGGTGTTCGGGGTCTGCGCCAATCCGAACTATCACGGACACAACTACGAGCTGGATGTCAGCGTCGAAGGTGAGATCGATCCCGATACCGGCTACGTCATCGACATCAACGTACTGAAACAGCTGATCGAGGAAAAGCTGCTGGCGCAGCTGGACCACAAGAACCTCAATCTCGACGTGCCCGTGTTCCGGGACTCGATCCCGACCGCGGAAAACATCGCCCGCTTCTGCTGGCGGGAACTGGCCGGCGTCATTCCCGCCGGCCGCCTGCTCCGCATCCGACTCTGGGAGACCCCCCGCAACTATGTCGACTACCAAGGGAGCTGACCCCCGCCCGGCCCGGCCCGAGACCTTCCAGACCGAGGTCCGGACCATCCTCGCCGCGCTGGGGGAGGATCCCGGCCGGGAAGGCCTCACCAAGACCCCCGAGCGGGTCGAAAAGTCCCTTCGCTGGCTGACCCAGGGCTACGGCCTCTCGGTGATGGATGCGGTGGGAGACGCGGTCTTCGAGGAAGAGCACAACAGCATGATCCTGGTGCGGGACATCGAGCTCTATTCGCTCTGCGAGCACCATATCCTGCCGTTCTTCGGGCGGGCCCACGTGGCCTACGTCCCCAACGGCAAGATCGTGGGACTGTCCAAGCTCCCCCGCATCGTGGACATCTTCGCGCGCCGGCTGCAGGTGCAGGAGCGGCTCACCGACCAGATCGCCGATGCCATCATGGACGTGCTGGAGCCGCACGGCGTCGGCGTGCTGATCGAGGCGGTCCACCTCTGCATGGCGATGCGGGGCGTGGAGAAACAGAATTCCCGCACCGTCACCAGCGCGGTCCGGGGCAACTTCCGGAGCGACCCACGTACCCGCGAGGAGTTCCTCCGGCTGGTGCACGGGAGAGCCGGGGATTGAGCGCCCTGCGCGGGCGCCTCGCGGTGGTGACCGGGGCCTCGCGCGGGATCGGGCTCGCAGTCGCCCGATCGCTGGCGGGAGCAGGCGCCAGAGTGGTGCGGGTGGCCCGCTCGCTCACCCGGGGCGTGCACGACGGCTTCGCCGACTATCCCGCCGATATCGCCGATCCCGCCGCGGTCGAACGACTGGCGGCCGGAGTCCTGGCGGAAGCCGGGACGCCGGATCTCCTGGTGAACAACGCCGGAGTCTTCGACCGGATGCCCTTCGAGCAGGCGCCGGTCGCGGAGCTGATCCGTCAGCTCCAGGTGAACCTGGTGGGCGCCTTCGCCGTTACCCAGGCGTTCATCCCCGCGATGCGTCAGGCCGGACAGGGGCTCGTCATCACCCTCGGCAGCGTGGCCGATCTCACCGCCTATCCGGAAAACAGCATCTACTCGGCCACCAAGTTCGGATTGCGTGGCCTGCATGAGACCCTCGCCGCGGAGTACCGGGGCACCGGGCTCCGGTTCAGCCTGGTCTCGCCCGGGCCCACCGACACGCCGATCTGGGACGCAGTCGGAGGGGGGCGACCGGTCAGGTCCAGGACCGAGATGCTGACCGCCGCCGATGTAGCCGAGGCGGTGCTGTTCGTCGCGACCAGACCGCCCCGGGTCACTATCGATGCGCTGCGGCTCACGCCCAGCTAGCGTACCGCGGTTCACCGGCGGCATGGGACGGGCCGTCTGCTCATTCTTCCCGAGGAAAGACATGCACCAGGCCGTGTTCAAGCAGTGGGCTCCCGGGCTGCTGGGGCTGCTGGCATTCACCTTCCACGTCTCCCCGCTGGCGGGTCAGGGAGCCGCGCCGGGCCTCGCCCCACTTCCCGATTCGACCGGGTGGGGTGTGCATGTCCTCTCCGTGGCGCGCGACCCCCAGGGGACCGTATGGGTGGGGACCTATGGTAACGGCATTTATCGTCTCAGGCCGGGGAGCCAGACCTGGGAGCACATTCGTCATGACACCACCGCCACCAGCATTTCCTGGGACTTCGTGCATGCCTTCGGCTTCGGACAGCGGGGCGAAGTGTGGTACGGCACCGTGGGGAACGGCTGGGGCTTGTCGACCGATGGCGGCAGCACGTGGAGGAACTGGACCTTCGGGGAGCTGGGTCCCCAGTGGCAGTACCTCGCCTCGGATGGCATCGTGACCCGGGCGGATACGGTCTGGGTTGGCACCGCCGACGGGATTCAGTTCACCACGGATAATGGCGCCCACTGGGCCGCATTGGTCGATGCGACCGGCCCGGCCTCGAAGGGGCCGGCGGACACCGCCGTCGTGATCCTGGCCAACGAGTACGTTCGCCGCATCGGGCTCGACCGGCGCGGCCTCCTCACCACGACGCTCCGGGGCAATGTGCGCCTGGCGTACGGGCCCAGCGGGTGGACCAGCGAACCGGTCGCGTCGGCGGCCTTCTCCCCCCGTAATCGCATCCTCCTGGCGGGGCGGCTCTGGCGCGGTACCAACTGCGGGCTGCGTCCGCTGAACGACACCCTGCCATGCATCAAGCGTGTGGCCGCTGCGGCAAAGGCCCCGGAGAACCCCAGAACCATCTGGTTCCGCCGCCCCATCGGCCTCACCGACAACCCGTACATCGATCAGACCTATCGCTACGGTTCGACGATGGGCGGGAACTTCCAGCAGCATCAGGGCGTGGAGTTCAACAACCCTGACGGCACCCCGGTGATGGCGATCGCCGGGGGCAGGGTGGTCTACGCCGGCCCGGCGGAGCAGGGCGCCCTCACCGTCGCGATCCGGCACGACACCACCGTCGCCGGAGCGAAGGGGCCGCTCCGGGTCTTCAGCGTCTACTACCACAACTCGGCGCTGAAGGTGAAGGCGGGCCAGAAGGTCTCTGCCGGAGAGGTGATCTCGCTGGTGGGCAACACCGGGCGGGCCACCAACGACCACCTGCATCTCGAGGTGCATGCCGCCCCGGGCGAAGACGTCAAATTCGTCGTCGACTCGCTGGAGCGCTTCCCGCCCTACACCACCAATCCCGAGCTCTGGATCGAACCGCTCGCCGGGACGGGGATCGTCGCCGGGCAGGTCCTCGATGCGGCCGGCCAGCCGGTGCCGCAGGCACGGGTCTACGGTCTGGTGAAGCCGGACCCGGTGGAGACGCCGTTCTCCTTCGCCGAGACCTACGGCGACAAGGCGCACCCCCACCCGCTCTACAACGAGAACTTCGCCGTCAGCGATGTTCCCCCCGGCACCTACAACCTCGGCACCGAGATCGGGGGGAAGAAGGTCACCCGGTCGGTGACGGTGGAGGCGGGGAAGCTGAGCTGGGTGGTGTTCAAGCCGTAACTCTCGACCCATGTTCATCGAACTCACCGACCACCTGCGTTGCCCGGCGGAGCACGCCGAATCGTTCCTCGTCCTGATTCCCGACGAGATGGGCGGGCGCGAGGTGCGGCGGGGCGTGCTCGGTTGTCCGGTGTGTCAGCGAGAGTACCCGATCAGAGACGGGGTCGTGCACTTCTCGGAGGGGACGCGGGTGGTGACCCCGCCGCCGGCGGGCGGCGCCGTCAACGCCGGCGCCATTGCAGCGTTCCTGGGCCTGGAGGGCCCGGGCGGTTATGTCGGGCTGATCGGGGAGGCGGCAAGCTACGCTGCCGGGTTGAGCGGTCTGCTGGCCGGCATCCACCTGGTGGCCGTGAATCCGCCCGGGGGATTCTCTCCCGGTGAGACGCTCAGCGTGCTCCTGTCACCCGGAATTCCCTTCAAGCGCGGGTCGTTCCGTGGCATCGTCCTGGGCGGGCCGTTCGGGGGAGAGGCGGCATGGGCGGAAGGGGCGGTGCAGTCGGTGCTGCCGGGACTCCGCGCCGTGGGCCGTGGTCCCACGCCGCAATTCGACGGATTCGAGCTGATGGGTGAAGCGGAGGGATGGTGGGTGGGGAAGAAGAGGTAAGCCGTGCGTCATCCCGAGCGAAGCGAGGGAGCTACTGTGTGAACAGTAGCTCCCTCATTCGCTGCGCTCATTCGGGATGACGCGCGCCCCTCACCCCAGCGTATCGTGCATCCCGCCCTTCGGCTCTGAATACACCGATTCGATCATCGCCTGGTAGTTCTTCTCCACCACCCGGCGCTTCACCTTGAGCGTCGGCGTCAGCTCTCCGCTCTCGATCGAGAAGTCTGTCTCGATCAGCACCACCTTCTTCGGCATCTCGAACTGGGCCAGGTCGCGCAAGGCCTTCCGGACCTCCCGCTCGATCTTGTCGCCGCATTCCGGCATGGCGATCAGGGCCGAATCGCTCGCGGCGGCGTATCCCTTGCCCTGCGCCCAGGTCCTGAGCTCGGCAATGTTGGGCACCACCAGCATGATCGGGTATTTCCGCTTGTCGCCCAGCATCACGGCGTTGAGAATGAACTTGTTGCCCTTGACCCGGCCCTCGATCGGCTGCGGCGCGATGTTCTTGCCGCCGGCGGTGACGATGATGTCCTTCTTGCGGTCGGTGATCTTGAGGAATCCATCCGGATCGATCACCCCGATGTCGCCGGTGTGGAACCACCCGTCGCCGTCGATCGCCTCGTGGGTCGCTTCCGGCTTGTTGTAGTAGCCCTTCATCACGTGCGGGCCCCGGGTGAGGATCTCTCCGTCGGCGGCGATCTTCACCTCGACGCCCGCGATCGGCCGGCCCACGGTACCCATGCGGATGGCGGTGGTTGCATTGACCGTGATCACCGGCGACGTCTCGGTCAGCCCGTACCCTTCGTAGATCGGCAGCCCTGCCGCGAAGAAGAACTTGGCAATCTCGGCAGAAAGCGGCGCTCCCCCGGACACGAAGAAGCGGAGGTGGCCGCCGGTCCGCGCCTGC
>Ga0210377_10003476_pt1 | contig 13570 bp, 10 predicted proteins | sample PLM4_65_b1redo_FD_155480 | JGI IMG/M metagenome (GOLD analysis project Ga0210377, IMG submission 155480) | Groundwater sediment microbial communities from an aquifer in East River, Colorado, USA - PLM4_65_b1 redo | ecosystem: Environmental > Terrestrial > Soil > Riparian zone | place: USA: East...
ACCTCGCCGGCGACATCGAGGTCGCCGAGGCCTTCTTGAAGACGCTGTTCCGCGACGTGCTCGAGGCCTGTCCGGAGGACATGGCATTCTTCGAAGAGCGCATCGACAAGAGCGTGCTCACGACGCTGCGCCACGTGATCGAGGAGCCCTTCGAACGCATGACGTACACGGAGGCGGTCGAGCGACTCCAGCGCAGCGGCAAGGCGTTCGAGTTCCCGGTCGAATGGGGGCGCGACCTCCAGAGCGAACACGAGCGCTGGCTGGCCGAGGAGCACGTGCGCCGCCCGCTGATCGTCACGGACTATCCGGTCGGGATCAAGGCGTTCTACATGTACCGCAACGACGACGGGCGCAGCGTGCGCGCGATGGACGTGCTCGTCCCGAAGCTGGGCGAGATCATCGGCGGCTCGCAGCGCGAGCACCGGCTCGACGTGTTGCGCGAGCGCCTGCGCGACGCGGGGCTCTCCGAGGAACGCTACGCCTGGTACCTCGATCTGCGTCGCTACGGCTCCGTCCCCCACGCCGGCTTCGGCCTCGGCTTCGAACGCGCCGTGCAGTTCATGACCGGCATGGCCAACATTCGGGACGTGATCCCCTTCCCGCGTGTGCCGGGCTACGCGGAATTCTGAGCCGCTTCCCAGCTCGCGCGGCTACGGCTGCAACTGGCTCGACGCGGCGGCTCGCGGTGGCGTAGACTCCCGCCGCGCGCGCCACCGGGAGTCGTATTGATCCAGATCGAGAACGTGTCGCGGGTGTATCGCCGGGGCGCCGATGAGGTGCACGCACTCCAGAACGTGACGCTTCACATTCCGGCCGGGCACTTCGTGGCGCTGATGGGGCCCTCGGGCTCGGGCAAGTCGACGCTGCTCAACCTGCTCGCGGGGCTCGACCGGCCGAACGAGGGCAGCGTCACGGTGGCCGGGCGGCGGCTCAACGAGCTCTCCGAGGACGAGCTCGCGCAGTTCCGCTCGCAGCACGTGGGCTTCGTCTTCCAGTTCTTCAACCTGATCCCGGTGCTCTCTGCGCGGGCGAACGTCGAGCTTCCGTTGCTGCTCACTTCGCTCAAGAAGGACCAGCGGCGCGAGCGCGCGGAGACCGCGCTGCGGATCGTGGGGCTCAGCGAGCGCGGCGATCACATGCCAAATCAATTGTCGGGTGGGGAGCAGCAGCGCGTAGCGATCGCGCGCGCGATCGTGACGGATCCCGAGATCGTGGTGGCCGACGAGCCGACGGGCGATCTCGACGCAAAGAACGCCGTCGAGGTGCTCTCGCTGCTGCGCGCCCTGCGGGTCGAGTTCGGCAAGACCGTCGTGTTGGTGACGCACGATCCACGCGGCGAGGCCTACGTCGACGAGATCCACCATCTCGACAAGGGCCTGCTCGTCGATTCCATCGCGGGCGGTGCCGCGAAGCTCGCGGCGTCCACGATCGACACCCGGCCGTCCCCCGCAAGCCACCACCGGGAGCGGGGCTCATGAAGTTCCTCCCCTTCATCTGGCGCAACCTCACCCGCAACAAGCTCCGCAGCTTCCTCACCGGCGGCGCGATCGCGCTCGCCATTTCGCTCGTCTGTCTGCTGCAGACCATGCCGGAGGGGCTCAACCGCCTGATCGAGGACGTCGCCTCCAATTCGCGGGTCGTCGTCCACAACGAAGCCGGCCTCGTCTACCCGCTGCCCTACTCCTATCTACAGAAGGTGCGCGCGCTGCCGGGCGTGGTGGGCGCGGCGAGCTGGACCTGGTTCGGCGGCGTCTTCGAGGTCGAGAAGGGCGTCACCTTCCCGAACTTCGCGGTCGAACCCGATGCGATCGGCGTCGTCTGGGCGGATTGGAAGATGGATCCGCAGCAGCTCGAGGACTTCCGGCGCTACCGCGACGGCGCAATCGTCGGCCGCGGCACGCTCGAGAAGTATAAATGGAAGATCGGCGATCTCGTGACGCTCAAGGGTACGCTCTACCCGATCGATCTGAGCTTCCGGATCGTGGGAGAGATCCCCAACGCGCGCGCCCCCCACTTCTGGTTCCAGCGCGAGTACCTCGAGCAGGCGCTGCGCGCCGCGGGATCGAGCCTCGATGTGCTCGGAACCATCTGGCTCCGCGTGGACGATCGCGCGCGCGTGGATCCGCTGATGAGCGAGATCGACACGATGTTCCGCAACAGCGAGGCGGAGACTGCCTCCGAGACCGAGAAGAGCTACTTCAAGAGCTTCTTCACGCTGCTCGAGGGCTTCGTGGTCGTGATCCTGCTCGTGACGGGGGTGGTGGCGCTGTGCATCGTCTTCATCGCCGCGAACACGGCGAGCATGGCCGTGCGCGAGCGCTACGGAGAGATCGCGATCCTGAAGGCCCTGGGCTTCAGTCGGCGCCTGATCTTCTCGACACTGGTGGCGGAGGCGGTTCTTCTTTGCACCCTGGCCGGCGCCGTGGGGGCCTTCGCGTCGCTGGGGCTCACGCTGCTCATGCGCACGATCGCCTCCGGCGGCTGGAACACACAGCTCGGCCCGCTCGGCAGCTTCATCGTGACGCGGTCGATCCTGGTGCAAGGCGTCTTCCTCGCGCTCTTCGTGGGCATGATCTCGGGCGTCGTGCCGTCCTGGGGCGCGGCGCGGCGCAGCGTCGCGACGACCCTGCGCGAGGTGTTCTGAGCCGTGCTGCCGCTGCGCTATCCGCTCGGCAATCTCGCCGCGCGCCGCCTGCGCACGGGGCTCACGGTCGGCGTGATCGCGCTGGTGGTGCTCGCCACCACGTTGTTCGCGGGGCTCGTCTCGAGCCTCGAGCGCACGCTCGTGACGACCGGCTCGGAGCGGAACCTCGTCGTGATGCGCAAGGGCGCGACGAACGACGGCTCGAGCGCGGTGACGCTCGACGCCTACCAGAGCGTGCGCTTCTTCGAGGGCATCGAGCGCGACGCCGCCAATAATCCGCTGGTGTCGCCGGAGCTCGTCGTGCAGCCGTTCTTCCGGACGCCCGGCGGCGGGCGCGAGAACGTGCTCGTGCGCGGGGTCGAGCCGATCGCGCTCGCGGTCCACGACGAGGTGAAGATCGTCGAGGGGCGGATGTTCGAGCCCTCGACCGACGAGGTGATCGTCGGGAGCAACGTCGCAGGGCGCTACGTCGGCGCACGGCTCGGTTCGCCGCTCGAGTTCGGCCGCGGCACCTGGAAGGTGGTGGGCATCTTCGAGAGCGGCGGCACCTCGACCGAGAGCGAGGTCTGGTGCGACGTGCGCCTGCTCGGCAACGACGCCAAGCGCCCGGTCCCGTATTCGGGCCTGCGCGTGCGTGTCGCGCCAGGGGCCGACATGGACGCACTCGCTCGTCGCATCGGCGACGATCCGCGCTACGCCCTCGAGGCGACGCCGGAGCGGGATTACTACGCGAAGCAGGCGGAGTCCTCGAACGTGCTCTACTACATCGTGGTGGCGCTGGCCGTGCTCGCCGGGACGGGCGCCGCCTTCGGCGCGACGAACACGTTGTATGCCGCCGTCCAGGCCCGCACCGCCGAGATCGGGACCCTGCGCGCCCTCGGCTTCTCGCGAGCGACGATCCTCGGATCGTTCCTGATCGAGTCGCTCACGGTCGCGCTGCTCGGCTTCGCGTTCGGCGGCGCGCTCGCCTGGGGACTCGCCCGCCTGCTCTCGTATCTGCTCGGCGGGGTGGCCTTCGCGTCGCAGACCTTCACGACCAACGTGATCCAGCTCCGCGTGGGAACGATGGACCTCGCGATGGCGCTCGCGCTCTCGCTCTTCATCGGCCTCGTCGGCGGGATCTTCCCCGCGCTGCGCGCATCGCGGCTGCGGCCCGTCGACGCGCTGCGGAAGGCGTGAGCCCCGTGGCGAGTGAGCCGGGCCGCTCGGTGCGCGACGAGCTCTCCGCGCTGCGCATCGACCGCAGCCAGCGGACGGCTGCGCCGCGGCCGCCCTGGTTCAAGCCCGTCCTCGCGGGCGCGATCGCGCTGGTGTTGCTGCTCGTGTGCTTCGTCACATGGCGCGCGACCCTCGGCCGCACGCCGCAGGTGAAGGTCGCCTACGCCACGCGCACGACGCCCGGCGCGAGGCAGGCCGGCGCGGTGCTCACGGGCTCGGGTTACGTGGTGACGGGCGATCGTTACATCTCGCTCGGCGTGCGCGTGCCCGGACGCATCGAGGCGTATCTCGTCGACGAAGGCGAGGTCGTGACGGCGGGCCAGCCGCTCGTGCGGCTCGACGATCGCAACTACGCGGCCGCCCTCCGGGAAGCCCGCGCGAGCCTGCACCTCGCCCACGCGAACCTCGACCTCCGGCGCAAGGAGCTGGTGCGCTCGGAGGAGCTGCGCAACCGCAACGTCGCGTCGCAGGCCGACCTCGACGTGAAGCAGAATCAGCTCAGCGTCGCCCAGGCAGAGATTGAGCGGCTCGTCGCGCGCACCGCACAGCTCGAGCTCGACCTCGAAGACACCGTGCTGCGCGCGCCGGCGAATGGCGTGGTGCTCGAGAAGTTCAAGGAGGTCGGGGAGATCGCGGTGCCCGGCGGCTTCGCCGGCTCGGGCGAGCTGATCCGCCTGGCGAACATGGACGAGCTACGCGCCGAGATCGACGTCAACGAATCGGATCTCTCGAAGATCGAGATCGGGCAACCCGCGGAAGTCGTTCCCGATGCCTACTCCGATCGGAAATACCGCGCGTCCGTGGTGAAGCTCTACCCGCAGATCAATCGCCAGAAGGGAACCCTGAAGGTCGAGGTGAAGATCCTCGAGCCGGACGAGAAGCTGCGCCCGGACATGAGCGTGCGCATCACGTTCCTGCGCGAGGCGCAGGCCGCGCCCGGCGGCGAGGGCGCCGTGCTGGCGCCGCGCGAGGCCGTGCGCAGCGAGGGCGGCGCATCGTTCGTGTGGGTCGTGACGCAGGACCACCTGCGCCGACTGGCGGTCGAGACGGCCGGCGACGCAGGCTCCGGTCAGGTGATCGTCGCGAAGGGCCTCGCGGGTGGCGAGGCGCTCGTCGTGGGCGAGGCGGAGGGTCTCGCCGAGGGGCGCGCGGTGGAGGTCATCCCGTGAGCGAGTCGGGTGGATGTTCGTCTTCGCTGCCCCGCCCCCGACCCTGCTACGCCTGCGTTCTTCCGCAGCCTGCTAGCAGCAGAACGGCCGCTGCGCTCCGTCTTCCTGCTCGCGCGCGACCGGTCGCACCGGCGCGATCCCGACGAAGCCTCGCAGGAAATTCCGCAGCGCGAGCGCCGCGGCTCGCAGGTGATGGCTCATGTGCGGGCCTCCCAAGCGCTCGACGGCGGCCGCGGCGTCGCGAGTGCGCGCCACCAGGCACGCGCCGCGTCGGCCACGACGATCGCGACGAGCAGCATGAACGTCGCCGTGAGAGCTGCGTCCAGGCGGTTGTTGAAGATCAGCGCCTGCGTCCGCGCCACCTGCTCGGCCGCGACGGCGCCCGACGCGAGCTTCGCCGAGAGCTGCTCGGCCTGCGTCCAGAAGCCGATGCGCGGGTCGGGATCGAGGACTTTCTGCCAGCCCGCGGTCATGGTCACCGTGAGCAGCCACGCGAGCGGAATCGCGGTGGCGATTGCGAACTGCGGCCGGCGTGACTTGACGAGAATGGTGGTGCCCAGCGCCAGCGCCGTCGTCGCGAGCAGCTGGTTCGCGATACCGAAGAGCGGCCACAGCGAGTTGATGCCCCCGAGCGGATCGACGACGCCCTGATACAGGAAATAGCCCCAGCCCGCGACGATCAGCGCCGAGGCGAGCACGTTCGCGGGCAACGATCCCGTGCGCCCGAGCGCCGGATGCAGCTGCCCGAGAAAATCCTGCATCAGGAAACGGCCCACGCGCGTGCCGGCGTCGAGCGTGGTGAGGATGAAGAGAGCCTCGAACATGATCGCGAAGTGGTACCAGAGCGCCTTCACGGCGGGGCCGCCCAGGGCCTGCGAGAAGATCTCCGCCATCCCGACGGCGAGCGAGGGGGCGCCGCCCGTGCGCGAGAGCAGCGTATGCTCGCCGACCTCGCGCGTGAGCCGTTCGAAGGCGTCGGGGTCGAAGGCGAAGCCCCAGCCGCGGATCGCCTGGGCGGCGGTCTGGACGTTCTCGCCGAGCAGCGCCGAGGGCGCGTTGATCGCGAAGTACGTGCCGGGCTCCATCACCGCCGCGGAGAGCAGCGCCATGATCGCGACGAAGGATTCCATCAGCATCGCGCCGTAGCCGATGAAGCGCGCGTCCGTCTCGCGGTCGAGCAACTTGGGCGTCGTGCCGCTCGCGATCAGCGCGTGAAAGCCCGAGATCGCGCCGCACGCGATCGTGATGAAGCAGAAGGGGAAGAGCTTGCCCGCGAAGATCGGCCCGCTGCCGTCGATGAACCGCGTGAGCGCCGGGAGCTGGACCGGCGGGTGCACGGCGAGCAGCCCGGCCGCCAGCAGCGCGATCGTGCCGATCTTCACGAACGCCGAGAGATAATCGCGCGGGGCGAGCAGCAGCCAGACCGGCAGCACGCTCGCAATGAACCCGTAGGCCACGATCAGCAGCGCGAGCGTGCTGCGATCGAAGTCGAACCACACGCGCAGGTCGGGGCTCGCGTCGACCAGGCGGCCCGCGAAAACCGCGAGGATCACGCACGCGAGACCGCCGAGGCTCGCCTCGAGCACGCGGCCCGGGCGGATCCGCACCAGGTAGATCCCCATCGCGATCGCGATTGGGATCGTGGCGGCGACCGTCGAGGTGGCCCAGGGGCTTCCGAACATGGCGTTCACGACGACGAGCCCGAGCACCGCGATCAGGATCACGAGGATCGCGAGGATCGCGACCAGCGCTGCGATCCCGCCGATCGGCCCGACCTCCTCGCGCATCATCTGGCCAAGGCTCTTGCCGTCGCGGCGCGTCGAGGCGACGAGGATCGTGAAATCCTGCACGGCGCCGCCGAGCACCACGCCGATCAGGATGTAGAGCGTCCCGGGCAGGTAGCCGAACTGCGCCGCCAGGATCGGCCCCACGAGAGGGCCCGGACCGGCGATCGCGGCGAAGTGGTGCCCGAACACGACCCAGCGGTTCGTGGGCACGTAGTCCTGGCCGTCAGCCAGTCGGTGCGCCGGGGTGGTGCGCGCGTCGTCGAGCGCGAAGGCTCTGGCGGCGAGAAACGCCGAATAGAAGCGATAGGCGAGCGCGTAGCTGCACAGCGCCGCCACCAGGAACCACGCGCTCGAGAGGCTCTCGCCGCGCGTCGTCGCGATCGTGGCGAGCGCGACCGCGGCCGCGACGGCCACGGCGATCCAGACTGCGTGCCGGAGCGCTCTCAGACGATCTGCTCCTCGGGCACGGGCGAAGCCGCCCCGCCAACCGCTAGCTTCGCGCCGTCCCGCCGCCCGCGCCGTCGGAGCGCAGCATCCCGCGCGCGAGGCTGATCATCGAGCCGATGTCGGAGAGGTTCGCGGGCAACACGATGGTGTTCCCGGCGCGGGCCAGCTGACCGAACTGCTCGAGGTAACGCTCGGCGATGCGCAGCTCCATGGCCTTGCCCCCGCCCTCCTCGCGCAGCGCCAGCGCGATGCGGCGCAGGCTCTCGGCCGTAGCCGTCGCCACCGCGAGGATCGCCTCGGCCTCTCCCTCCGCCTCGTTGATCTGCTGCAGCTTCGAGGCCTCGGACTCCTTGATCACGCGCTGCTTTTGACCCTCGGCCTGGTTGATCTTGGCGTCGCGCTCGCCCTCCGAGGCGAGGATGATGGCGCGCTTCTCGCGCTCCGCGCGCATCTGCTTCTCCATCGCCTGGAGCACATCCGTCGGCGGGTTGATGTTCTTGATCTCGTAGCGCAGCACCTTCACGCCCCAGGGCTCGGAGGCCTTGTCGAGCTCCGTCACCACGGAAATGTTGATCGTGGCGCGCTCCTCGAAGCTGCGATCGAGGTCGATCTTGCCCACCTCGCTGCGCAGCGTCGTCTGCGCGAGCTGCGTGATGGCGAACAGGTAATCGCTGATGCCGTAGGAAGTGAGGCGCGGGTCGAGCACTTTCAGGTAGAGCACGCCGTCGACGCCCACCTGGACGTTGTCCTTGGTGATGCAGATCTGCTCGGCGATGTCGATCGCGCGCTCCTTCAGTGAGTGCCGGTAGGCCACCTTCTCGACGAAGGGCACGAGGATGTGGAAGCCGGCCGAGATCGTGCGGCTGTACTTGCCGAGATTCTCGATGACGTAGGCGCTCTGCTGCGGCACCACGATCGCGGTGCGCGCGATCAGGATGACCACGAGGATCACCACCACGACGGCGGCGATGACGGATTCCATGCGGGTCCCCCTCCTCGGTCGTGAATCAGCTCGCGCGCCGCACGTGTAGCACGAGGCCCTCGACGCGCTCGACGCGCACCCGCGCGCCGGGCTCGAGCGCGGTCGGCTCGTCGTTGCGCGCGGTCCATTGCGTGCCGCGCAGCTCCGCGCGCCCGGTGGCGCCGGCAGCCAGGCGCTCGTGGATCAGCGCGATCTCGCCGACCAGCGTGTCGTCGACGCGGGGATCGCCCGCGGGCATCCGGCGCTTCAAGGGGCCCCGCACCGCCACCAGCAGCACGAGCGAGAGCGCGCCGAAGAGCAACCACTGGCCCCAGATCGGAACGTCGAAACCGGCGAGCCCGACCCCCCCGACCCCGAGCGCCGCGACGCCGAGGAACACCAGGAAGAAATCAGTCGGGACCAGCAGCTCCGAGGAGAGCAGCAGCGCTCCCGCCACGATCCAGCCCCCCCACCCCACGACTCACCCCTCGCATGCCCGCGTCGGACACTGCGAAGAGAGTATCCCTCGCCGCAGACCGGCGGTAGATCGAGGCGCCGAGAACGAGCCGCCGTCCCAGGATCGCGTGATTCGCGCGCTGGGGAAGTCTTCTCAGGCCGCGCACAGGAAATCGCATGTCTCGCGGAAGCCTCGCTTCGCGAGCTCGGCCCGGATCTGCGCGCGCGCCGTTGCACCGGCGACGGAGACGATCAGCGGCAGGCCGAGCTCGCGATCGAGCGCAGCGGGCGAGATCACGCGCGCGCCCTGGATCCGCGCGCCGATCCGGCGCGGGTGCAGCTCGACGATCACGCCGGGCCGCTTCCCATGCTGGAGCAGCGCACGCGCGAGCGCACGCCCGGTTCCGCCGTAGCCCCAGAGCCCGTAGTGCTCACTGCCGGCGAGAAATCCGCGCGCGAGGAAGTCCGCTTTGCACGCCGTGAAGCGGGCGGGCGCATATGCGGCGTCGGTCTGGGATAGGCGCCCGGGAGCGTGTCGCCAGGAGATCAGGCGCCTGGCGACCACGCCGATCTGCGCGCCGCGTTCGAGCAGCCGGAGCACCAGGTCGTAGTCCTCCGGCCAGCCGAGCTCGCGATACCCGAGCTCGCGGAGCTTTTCACCGCGCAGCATCAGCGTCGGGTGCGCGACGGGGCATTCGACGAATGCCTCCTCGCGCACGCGCGCCGGAGAATCGATCGAGCACAGCCAGCGGCCGTAGGCGCGCATGCCGGGTCCGAGCGCTGCGCTCGGGAAGAGCCGCGGGTGGCAGCCGACCGCGGCGAGCTCGGGTGATGCGTCGAGCACGGCGGCCTGCGCCGCGAGCCGCTCCCGGTGCATCACGTCGTCGGCGTCCATGCGCGCGACGAAGCGGCCCCGGCAGCTCTCGAGCCCGGCATTCAGGGCGGCAACGAGGCCTCGATGCGGGCGGGCGAGCACCTCGAAGCGTGCGTCGCGGGCGGCGCAGTCGCGCGCGATCGCGAGGCTCGCGTCGGTCGAGCCATCGTCGACGAGCGCGCATTCCCAGCGGGTTTCGGTCTGGCGCCGCAGGCTCGCGAGGCAGGCAGGCAAGGTCGCCTCCGCGTTCCAGACCGGGAGGAGCACGGAGATGCGAGGCGCCGCGCGCATGGGGCTGCTCCCGGAGTCGACGATCCGCGTTCTCTGACGGCTCACTCGATGTAGATCGGGCTCGACCACGCGGCGCCGCCGTCGCGCTGCACCACGCGAACGTAGACGTACTCGCCGGGACGCAGATCCTCGACGCGGCGCTCGAGTGTCACGTCGCGTTCGCCCGCGAACTCGATCGTGTCGACGACGCGCCCGCTGCGGATCAGATCGACGCGCTCGAGAGACCCAGGCGCGATCACCGAGACGAACAGCGATTCGCTCACGCTCCCGCCCGGACCGAGCGTCAGGCTCGAGCCCATGGGGTGCGCGCCGAGCGCGCTGCGCAGCAGGATGCGCGGGCCGTTGGTTGCGTAGACGCGCCGGGCGCGCAGCGCCGCGAGCACGCTCTCGCGCGTGCGCTCCTCCGAGAGGATCGCGGCGAGGCCGCCGACGGGGGACGCGAGCTGCGCGAGACCGGGATGCCCGTCGTGGCTGTCGCCGCTTCCGATGAAGCCGAAGCGGTAGCCCCGCCCGAGGGCCGCTTCGCGCACGAAGTTCCCGGCGACGGCATCGTAGATCGGCTGCGGCGAATCGGGGGCTTCGCTGCTCCCGTGTACGGACACGATCTCGGTCACGGGCTCGAGGATGGGATCCGGTGGGATTGCCCAGTTCGTGGGCACCGGTCCGCCCGCCGAGTGGTGCGCGAAGGTGAGGACCGGCTGCCCGGCGAGCGCGGCCCACAGCTGGACGGGCGACTCGTAGGCGGGATCGAGCGAGGAGAGCACTTTTCCCTCGTCGTCGAAGCGCAGCACGTGGCGGTGTCCCTGGATCCAGCTGGTCCACTCGTAGCCGAGAAGTGTCACGAAGCGGCCGGGCTCGTGGAAGCGCTTCGTCTCGCGTTGGATCTCGTCCCACATCTCCGGATGGGAGTCGAGCGGGAGCATGCCCCAGTGATCGTGGTCCGTGAGGGCGGCGACGTCGAGCCCGGCGACGTCGCGTGCATAGAGGTAGTAGTCCTCGGGCGTGCCGGTCCCATCGGAAAAATTCGAGTGCCCGTGCAGGTCGCCCCACAGCACGCGCGGTCCGTCGCGCGAGATCTGCAGCGGATTGCTCTCAGCCGAGAGGTCGTGCGGTCCCTCGGCGCGTAGCCGCACGACCCCGGGCTCGCGCGCCAGCGCGAAAACCGTCTTGCGCCCGCGGTCGCTCGCAGCGAGCGCGACGTGCGGCGGGAGCTCGAGGCCGGGCGGCGGCGCGGGGAAGACGATCTCCCCCGCCGTCAGCGTTCCTGCGTTGCCTTGCGAATCGAGCAGCGCGAGCGTCACGGGCACGCGCTCGCCGGGCCGAGCCACGCTCGGAAGCGTTACCAAAAGCCTGGCGGGTGCGCCCGCGACTACCTCGACTCCGGGCGAGTCCGGCAGGATCCCGCGAATGCCGTCGCCGTCGCCGTCGACGGCGAACCAGAAGCGCGAGCCTCGCTCCGCGAAGCGATCGGTGCTGGCGCCGCGCTCACCCGCGCCGTAGAGCAGGCTCACGCGCTCGCCCGCGACCAGCGGCCGGCCCACGACCTCGATTCCGAGCAGTTGCGGGCCCAGCGTCTTCGCATCGAGCTCGATGTCGCTCGCGCTGGCCTCGAGCTCGGTGTAGCCCGGCGCATCGCTGTCCTCGACCTGCGGCGTGCTCCAGTCCCAGAAGGGCGACACCTGCAGGTAGATCGCGCCGTGCTTCGCGATGCCGAGAGGGCCCACTTCATAGACCAGTTTGAAGCGGCTCGAGCTGCCGGCCTGCACCTGCGCCGGTCCCTCGGGGCTCGGCTCGAGCCACGCGCGGCCACCGCCGTCGGAGGGGCTGCGCTTTGCCGCCTCGTCCTTGCGCAGCATCTCGACGACGTCGAGCCGCGCGTGCGGAGGCGTTCCGGGCGGCGTCTCCGCCGCGGCCGGCGTTCCCGCGGACTGCGGCGTCGCAGCCTCGGGCGCCGGCTCGCCGCATGCGAGGGCCGCGAACGCCAGCAGGGCGGCGAGCGGCGCGGTCCGGCAGGTAGATCGCTGCATGGAGCCCCGGGGAATGGAAGTGAGCGGCGAAGATAGCGGCTGCCCTGCGTTCCTTCAGTTTGGAGCCCCGCCTTCCGCAGAGAGACGCGGCGTGTTGGAAGACGCAAGGGCGTGGTGTGCCCGCCGCCGGTCGTGAGATCGCGCACGCGGACTCGCTACAGAGGCATGGAATGCGTGAAGCCATGCGCGAAGAGGGGGTCGCGGTGCGGCAGCCGCCGTGGGTCACCTTCGCCCTGCTCGTGCTCTTCCTTTTCAGCTTCGCGTACCTGCGTGTCGAGCGGAGCCAGGTCGATGCCGAGCTCGGGAGATCCCTCGCGGAGGCAGAGGACTACTTCCGCGCGCATCCCTATTTGACCCCGCTGCCGCTGCTCGAGAGCCGGGTCGGCGCGCCGCAGGCCGAGCAGCTGCGGGCGCGTTTCCTCGCGGCGCAGCGCAGCCGCAGCGCGCTGCCGGTCCCGGCGGGCATTCAACGCCGCGAACAGGAGCGGCTCGATGGCCTCGTGGCCGAGGCGGCAGGTCGCCTTTCGGAGCACCCGACACAGCGCTGGGGCATGCGACCCGGAGAATCCCGGCCGCAGACGCTCGTCAGCCACTTGCTTCTGCACGCAGGTTGGCTGCACCTGCTCGGCGGCCTCTTCGTGCTGCTGCTGCTGGGCTTCCATCTGGAGGCGTCGTGGGGCGCTTCGCTCTTCACGGGCGTCGCGCTCGGCTCGACGATCGCCGCCGCGAGCGTCTTCGCCGCGCTCGTGACACCGGGTGCCGGCACCTGGATCGGCACTTCCGGCCTGCTCGCCGGACTCCTCGGCGCCTTCGCGATGCGCTTCGGCGATGGCTGGCGCGACCCCTCGCGCGCTCTCGTCTTCGCGACGGGCTCGCTATTCCTCTGTGTACCGCTGCTGATCGGCGTCCAGTGGTCCGTCGTACCCGAGGCGCGCCCCATCGCCGTGAGCGTCTCGGCCTTCGCCCTCGCGGCCGCGTTCGCCTTCGGCGCAGCGGCGGCCGCGGCCATTCGTTTCACGCAGCTCGAGCAGGTCTTCGGGCGGCGGGCGCCGAGCGGGGTGCGCAGCGCGGGCAGCGGGGCGCAGCTCGAACGGGCCCTCGAGCACCGGGTGGCGGGACGCCTGGATCAGTCCTTCACGGTGCTCCTCAATCGATTGCGCCAGGATCCGAACGATCGTGATGCTGCGCTCGTTCTCTGGGACGTCGCGAGCGACCTCGGGCGCCCGGCCGCGGCGGCGCCGGCCCTGCTCGGTGTGATCCGCGAGGAGGTCAAGCGCGGCGCCAGCGAGCAGGCGGTGGAGCATTGGCTCGAGCTCGCCGACGCGGGGCTCGAGCGCGATGCCGAGCCGGCGCTCTCGATCCGCATGGCGGCGCTGCTCGTCGCCGCCGACCAGCGGGTCGCCGCGGCGCACGCCCTGCAGCACGCGCTCGCGCGTGCACAGGGCGCGAGTGGCGCTGCGCTCGCGACACGCGTCGCGCGCGCGGCGTCTTCGATCGACCCGGAGACCGCCGCAGAAGCCGCCTGGCGCGCCCTCGGCTCGGTCGAACTCACGCTCGAGGAACGCCAGAGCCTCGAGGGCCTGCTCGCGGAGGTGCTGCCGCGCAACGCCGAAGCTGCGCGCCACGCCGCACCCGCACGACGCATGCCGGTGTCGAAGTCCGCGCCGGCGCGACCCTCTGTGCGATCCGAGGCGCC
>Ga0210377_10003477_pt1 | contig 13565 bp, 15 predicted proteins | sample PLM4_65_b1redo_FD_155480 | JGI IMG/M metagenome (GOLD analysis project Ga0210377, IMG submission 155480) | Groundwater sediment microbial communities from an aquifer in East River, Colorado, USA - PLM4_65_b1 redo | ecosystem: Environmental > Terrestrial > Soil > Riparian zone | place: USA: East...
TTCGCGCTTCTCTACTGGGCGCCGGGTCATGCCTTGAAAACTCCCGAGGGCTTCGTAACGTTCGGCGCCTGCCTCTATTTCAGCGGCACGACCTTTTTTACGCTCGGCCTGGGAGATATCGTGCCCTATACTCCCTTTGCGCGGGCCCTCATCGTGTTCGAAGCGGGCATGGGCTTCGGCTTTCTGGCCATCGTCATCAGCTACCTGCCGGCGCTCAACCTGTCCTTCTCGAAAAGAGAGATCAATATCTCGCTTTTGGATGCGCGGGCGGGCTCGCCTCCCACGGCCCTTGAAATGCTGCGGCGCCAGTTACAGGACTCCGGCACGGAATCGCTGGCGCGGCTCCTCCACGAATGGGAGCGATGGTCCGCGGAATTGCTCGAAAGCCATCTCTCCTTTCCGGTCCTCGTGTATTTCCGCTCCCAGCACGATAACCAATCGTGGCTTGCGGCGCTGACCTCCATCCTCGATGCCTGCGCCTTCGTCATGACCAACCTCCAGGGAACCTGCGTTCGCCAGGCGCAATTGACCTTTGCCATGGCCCGCCATGCGATCGTGGACCTCGCGCTGGTGCTGCACGTCGCGCCCGAAGAGCCGCTGATCAACCGGCTTCCGCCGCAGGCGCTCGCTTCGATGCGGGCAGCGCTCGTGGCGGAAGGCATGCAGATCCTGGAGGACGCGGAAGCGGCCCCGCGGCTGAGCGAGCTGCGGCGGATGTATGAACCTTACGTGTATTCGCTTTCCCTTCGTTTACGGTTGTCCGTGCCGCCCTGGGCGCCGGAGGCCAGCAGGACGGACAACTGGCGGATCAGCGCCTGGGGCGATCATATCGGCAGGAAGCGGACCGGTCGGGCCCAAAGCCGGAAGGAAGGGCATTTCTGATCGCTCATGGTGCTTGTTCCTCTGCAATGCCTGTAAAGCAGGAATTACAATTTTGAGCTTAAACGAAAGCAGACGCTGAGGGGCGATCACGAAGCGGGCGGTTGGACGCGAAGAAGCCGATGGCCGAAAGCAGGCGGTCCTGAGCACTGAGGGTCGGTCTTGAAATATCAGGAGCACGGAAGAGACGTTGGTGCACCCGCTGCACAGCGGCTCTTGCCATCTGCGGGAACAACCACCATCGCTCGCAGTCGACATAAAGACGGCGTCTACATTTCAAGACGCAAGGCCATTTCGCAGCAAGGCTTTTCCGCGTCCAGCCGCGTGCCGAAATATTCTTCTACGGTCTTACAAGACCAGCCGCCGTGTCCCAGACGCTGGAGCTTCCCCGACAAATGAGGCCTTACCGGAGAGGCCGGTATCTCCGGAATTTGCGGGGCGCCGTTGATCCCGGGCCGCGCGGGTCTATAGCCCGCGCCGTTCGTGGAAATCGCGAGGAGGTCATTGTTCTCATCGTACAAAACGCCATATTCGGCCCACCCGATCTGGATGCCGGTCAATGAGTAGATGCCTCCGCCGGCCAGCCAGCCCAGGTTGCGGCCCTGTCTGCTGATAAAACGGTCCTCGTAGAGAAATAACCGTATAAGTCCGTTTTTATCAAAAAACCATTCTGTCATTTTCGGCGTTTCCGCATTCTTTTTCATCAAAAGCGATACCGGACGTAACAGCGCTAAAACGATCAAAAAAATAAGCAGTTCGTTCAGCCGGAATCTGTTCTCCGGTCACACCCCCTTTGATCCTGCAAAGCGGGAAGATTATGCGGTCTGGGAAGGGATACGCTTTCATTTTAATAGAACAGCGTGCGACACCTTTTTCGACGCTGAGGAGAGGCCCCTTTCATGCCGCTCCATCGTATAAAACATGAGGCCCGCGAACACATACACGATCGCGAGCAGCGCCCAATGGTTCACATGAAACAGCTCCGGCAGCGTGACTGCTCCCATGTCGCTCGTCTTATAAAACCCTTCAAGCGAAGGGTAGAGCGCGGAGAACAGCAGTGCCCCGCTCCCGATGCCCATCATTACGACAAGCGCGTCCAGCCGGCCCGAGGCAAGGCCGGCCGCTGCCGTACCGGGACAGTAGCCGCTGATGAGATAGCCGAGCCCGAAGAGCGCTCCTCCGACCAGCTGGGGCCAGAGGAACGTGGGTATGATCCAGACCCTGCCCATGTCCAGGACCTTCAGGTCCGACAACAGGCAGAGCCCCGTGGCCGCCACCAGGATCGCGGTGAACATTGCCTTGGGCACGGCGAAATCGGTCAGGTAAAAGACGCCCGTGAGCTTGTGAGGGTTTCCCAGTCCTCCCCGCTCGAGGAAGAAGCCGAAGAACAGGCCCATGACCACGGCCACGATAAGATTGACGGTATTGCTTAGGACAAAGGGTGCGCTCATGACCACAACCTCCTGAAGAGTGCGGCGAACAAAAATCCGCTCGCGAACATGGCGATGACGAAGACCCAGCCCGACAAGGCGAACTGGGCGCCGCCGGTCAGGGCAACGCCGCTCGTGCAGCCCCGTGCAAGCCGGCTGGCAAAGCCGAGGATGATCCCGCCGCCGAAGGCCGCCATCACCCGCATCCCTACGGTCATGCTTACACCCCTGTCGAACCGGAACTTGAAACCGCTGCTCAAGAGCACGCCGAGGAGCGCGCCGATCAGCAACCCGGTCACTTCAATAAAGGTCCAGTCCTTGAGAGGAGATAATTCCAGGTACTTCGACAAATAGGAGAGGGTCGCAGTGTATGCGGGGAGTATCGCTTTCATGCCGGCGCCCGCAACAACAGTAAATGCCCGTGATGCGCCGAGGCCTTGTCCCGCAATAACGAATGCGGCCAGAAGCGTGAGCCCGAGCCCGGCTCCGGCGAAATAGGGAGACCAGAAACCATTTTTGTTCATAGTCACCTCCATAGTGTTTAACCGGGGAGCCTTAGCTCCCCGGACAATAGCCATGCGGTAAAGAGGCAGGGTGAGACAGAATTGAAATGATAATTTTCAACATCCCGATTATAAGAAAATGACGTTGCGGCACAGGACGTCTTAGAGTTTGATTGTTTAGAATATATGCAACTTTAGGTATGATTATTATCCTGTTTTTGCCCGTTGTCAAGAGAAAAGCCGGGGGCAGGCCGTAATATAACCCTGTTTGATTACAAAAAAAACGCCTCACGCACGGGCAACGGGCCTTATGGTCGTTGCTGCCTCCGGTGCAGCATCCCTTATCATGTCCCGCAACCGGTTCTGCCCCCTTCTTACTTCTTTCACAACTTCTGGGGTACACGAGAGAAGAAGCGGACCGTTCTGCTACGATGGTTGCACGGGAACGAAATGCCTGTCCGATCCGGTGGTATATTTTAATTAATGACAGCCGATGGCAGCCGGTGGATGCATTGGCTGCCGGAAGATCAGTTCCAAAAAAATGAGCTATACCTGAATGACCCTCGACCCGATCCGCTCTCGTGCGGGAGGGGGGCCCAGGTGAAGGAGGCACCTATGGCAACCGTTGCAGTAAAGACCCATATAGCAAACTGGTTCGAGATCCCGGTCAAAGACCTGGACAGAGCCGTCAAATTTTATGAAAAAGTGTTCGACGTGAAGTTTTCTTCCGAGGACATGGGCGGCATGAAAATGGCCATGTTTCCCTTTACGCAGGACGCACCGGGAGCTGCGGGCGCGCTCATCAAAGGAGAATCCTATGAGCCGTCCCATGCGGGAACGGTCGTCTATTTCAGCGTTGAGGATATCCCGGAGACCTTGCGCAGGATAAACGCGAACGGCGGAAAGACGCTGATGTCGAAAACAGCCATCGGAAAGTACGGGTTCATCGCGCAGTACAAGGACTGCGAGGGGAACAGGCTGGCGCTTCATTCGATGAAATGAGCGAAAGCGAGGGAGCACGAACGTGAGCCCGGATCGAGGGGAGAAGTGTATCCGCTGATCGCTTCTCCCCTTTCATTTCATTAAGGACAGAAAAGAGGGGCGCAGGATGACAGTCGAAAAAAAGATCATCGCAAATAATAAGGTATGGTTCAGCATTGTTTCCATCATCCTCATACTCGCGGGGATCGTGTTCGCTTTCCTTGGGCTCGGCATCCTGCCGGTTCAGAGAGATGTCTTATTGCAATGGGAGAGCGCGATCTACGGTGCAATTATGATGGGCTGGGGAACAACTCTTTTCTTTGTCGGACGCCTCGCATTCCAAAGGAACGACCCCGACTTGATGAAACCGTTGCTGTATGGGCTCACGGTGTGGCTTGTTGTCGAAGCTTTGTTTTCAGCATATCTCGGCGTCTGGTTCAATGTCGGCGTGGATGTCGCAGTTCTTGCGCTGTTCAGTATTCCTTTGATAAAGAGCATTCGGAAAATATAAAATATGTCCCCGCAATTCCTGATTCCATGAAACCGAGGCCATCAAGATAGCCGGAAGTCGCCTTCAGGGCCCTGGCAACGGCTGTTTTCCCAAAGATCCCGATCGCAGTCTATGCGCATCTTAACTCACTACTCGATGGTCATCCGGTTTCATCGTCCTGGAGGGTGTTTTTATCCTTATTTTTTATCCCCCTTCAGTTTTTTCCTTCCACCTTCAGCGAAGGTGCTTCTCAAATACCTTGCGGAAATGGAAACCGTAAATCGAGAGGGTGACGGCCTGCGAAAAAAGGCTGGGACGTCTGAACAGGGTCCAGAACAGAAGCCTCCAATAATGGAACCTCTCTTTCCCGACGATCCCGAGGACGACGAGGGACCTGAAGAACGCGGCCAGGTAGTTGGGCCGAAATCGAAAGGGCATCTTTTTTTCTTTTTGGGGGACATATTCCCTCAGAAATGTCCTGACCCTTTCATAGTAGTGTCTGGGTGAATAGAGGGTGCTGAGGACCTTTTTGTAGCCGTTGATCAGCAGGTGATAGTCCATCCTGGGGATAAAATTGGTCGCGAAATCCGTATTGTTCCCCGAGGTCTCTTTCAGCAGCCGCTGTTCCTTTTTGAGTCTCTTGTAGAGCTTCGTGCCCGGAAGGGCGATGAGAATACCGACCATGGCCGTTACGACCCCGCTCGCCTGGATGAACCTGATCTGGGTGTCGAAAATCGTAAGGGGGTCGTTGTCGAACCCGACAATGAATCCTCCCTGCACCTCGAGGCCGGACTTCTGGATATTCCTGACACTGGCGAGGAGATCGCGGTTCTTGTTCTGGAATTTGCTGCATTCCGCCAGGCTCTGCTCATGGGGGGTCTCGATGCCGATGAAGACGACATCGAATCCTGCCCTGACCATCATCTCCATGAGGTCTTTGTGATCGGACAGTTCTATGGATGCCTGCGTATTAAAGGAGAAAGGATGCCTTCTCATCTCCATCCATTCGATGATGGCAGGGAGGACCTCCTCCTTCAGCTTCTTTTTGTTCCCGATAAAATTGTCGTCAACGAAGAAAACCTGACCCCTGAACCCTGACGCGTAAACACTCTCGAGCTCCTTGATAAGCTGGTCCTTACCCTTTGTGCGCGGCGTGCGACCGCAGAGCAGGGTAATGTCACAAAACTCACAGTTGAAGGGGCAGCCCCGGGAATACTGGATATTGATCGAGGCATAGTGCTTCATATTGACAAGCCCCCAGAGCGGGATGGTTGTCTTGCGTATGTCCGCCCACTGATCAGTGGTATAGAGACGGCCTGCAGCTCCATTCCGGAAATCTTCCAGGAAGCGGGGCAAGGTGATCTCGGCCTCGTTCAGCACCAGATGGTCTACCTCCCCGAACGTCTCATAATCGGTCGTGAAAAGAGGACCGCCCGCGACGATCGTGACACCGGCTGCCCTGCATCTCGCAATCACTCCTTTCACGGATTCCTTCTGGACAGACATCGCGCTCACAAAGACGAGATCAGCCCATCTCAGGTCGTCGTCATGCAAGCTTTCCACATTCATGTCGACCAGTCTTTTCTCCCACTCTTCAGGAAGCATCGCTGCAATGGTCAATAAACCGAGGGGTGGACTGCTCGCCTTTCTGTGAATGAATTTCAGGGCATACCTGAAACTCCAGAAAGTATCCGGGAATTCAGGATAAATGAGTAGTGCTTTCATGGAATGCTCCTTATCCATCTACTTTCTTCCACCTTCAAGAGCTCTTCACGGGTTTCACACTCTTGATTTCCCTGTACTGACAACAAAATAACCTTCTTCAATTCTCTCCTCCTGTCTTTAGATGTACAATCATCTGATTGCGATGTTAATAAGTGTATCTACGGGAAATTAATATCTGTAAATCATTTACAAAGGTTTTCTTCCCTGGATGATCCTGACCAACACCACAACGATTGCGATCACCAGCAAAATATGAATGAACCCTCCCATCGTGTAACTGCTCACCAACCCCAGCAGCCACAGAATTAACAGTACCACAGCGATCGTCCACAACATTTGGTCCTCCTTCCGGATTGCTCAGGCCCGCCGCACACGCGCTCATCGGTCCGGCAATCTATGCGTACCTGAATTCAACTACCCGATGGTCTTCCGGTTCTTTACGCTCTTCACACCGCTTATGTCATTGACGAGTTTGGCGACCTCCTTTCTACCGTTTTCCCGCTCCTGCTCATTTGAACCTCGAGCGCGCGTCGTGGTAGGCGGTCTTCACTTCAGCCCAGGCCTTTTCAGCGCCTGTCTTGAGGTCTTCCCATGCCTCATCGCCGGCGGTCTTCAGCTCCCGCAGCTTCGCCTTGGCGTCATTCTGCTTGCGCTCCAAGGCTTCGATGGTTTTGTAGTATTCGATCTTCACCTCAGCCTTGGCCTTGTCCGCCTTTGCCCTGAGCAGCTCGAGCTGCGCGTTCCATTCCTTCACCTGCGCATCAAGCTTTTCTTCGTACGCTTTTCTTTTTTCCTTCATAGCAACTACCTCCTGAATTGGGCCGTTTTAAAAACATTTGGCGGAATCGATAAATAAACGTGTCAACCTCTCCTGCTTTTTTGACGCTCTGTGCCGAATCGACAAAACCGCTTAGCTGAACTACCCCTTGGTACGTCTCGACATTGATCTGGAACGTTTTCAGTGACGGTTCGTCCAGGATTGCGGCTTTTATCTTGGCGGTGATCACCGAGTCATCGATATACTGGATACTGGCCGGTACTTTCGTGTTTCTGCGTGGCTGCGCACCCAAGGAATAAGGTTATCAGCCAGATGCAGATCAGGAATTTGAACATGCGGTCTCGCTCTACCATGATATTCTCCCATTTCTCTTTGCGGGAAATTTCACGTGCGATAGATTAAATATATCTCACCCTGCTGGCAAGTCAAGAGGCAGTGCACGGACTATTGCTATTGACCAATTATATCATTAATTGAGCTCGTGCAGCGCAACACTGTGCATCTAGTTTTTAGTCGTCAGAATTCAACAATCGGTATTTGTCGGAAAAATGTTGTTTGATTTTTATTAAGAGGCCGCATGCTTCGTTGGTATAATGAATACAGTAACTAAAAAAGCTTTTCCGTTTAGGAGGCAGGACCAGCCCGCCGGGGAGATCCACATGAGCAAGGGCCGTATGGAAGCGTTCAGCGATCGGGAGTACTTTGCAGTTTCGATTCGAGACAGGAGGTTCTGACTTTGAAGTTTTGGAGATGACGCCTCCGAAGAGGGTACGATGGAAATGCGTGGCCGGGCCGGACCAGTGGCTTTACACGCGCGCGCTACACGTTGAACCGGAAGAGCATGATGTCCCCGTCCTTGACCACGTAGTCCTTGCCCTCGGAGCGAAGCAGGCCGGCCGCTTTCACCGCCTGTTCGGTTTTGAGCTTCATCAGATCGTCGTAAGGGAACACCTCGGCGCGGATGAAGCCTTTCTCGAAATCGGTGTGGATCTTGCCCGCGGCCTGGGGCGCCTTGGTCCCTTTGGTGATGGTCCAGGCGCGCACCTCGTCCTTGCCTGCCGTAAAGTACGTGATAAGGCCCAGGAGCTCGTAGCCTGCCCGGATCATCCGGTCGAGTCCCGACTCCTTGAGCCCCATGCCCGCGAGATACTCCTTGCGCTCCTCCAGCGGGAGCTGGGCGATCTCTCCCTCCACCTGCCCCGAGATGACCACAACCCTGGCGCCCTCGATATCGGCGATCGCCCTGACCGCGTCCACGAACGGGTTCGGCTTGTCCACCATGTCCTCGGCAACGTTCGCCACGTAGAGCACGGGCTTGGAGGATAAGAGCGCGTAGCTCTTAAGCCACGTCGTCTCTTCTTCGGAATGGGTCGCCCGGCGGATGAGCTCTCCCTTGGCCAGCATGTCCTTGAGCCGTCGCATGAACTCCACTTCATCAACGGTCTTCTTGTCCGCGGTCTTGACCAGCTTCTCGGCCTTGTACAGCCGCTTCTCGATCGCGTCGAGGTCGGCAAGCATGAGCTCCGCCTCGATCACTTCGATGTCCGCTTTCGGATCAACCTTGTTCGCGACGTGAATAACGTTCGGGTCTTCGAAACAGCGCACCACGTGCGCGATGGCGTCCACCTCGCGGATATTGGCGAGGAATTTGTTCCCGAGCCCTTCGCCCTGGGAAGCGCCCTTCACCAGTCCTGCGATGTCCACGAACTCCATGCTCGTGGGCGTCAGTTTCTTCGGCACGTAGATCTCGGCAAGCCTGTCGAGACGCTCGTCCGGCATGTCCACCACCCCGACGTTTGGGTCGATGGTGGTGAAGGGATAGTTCGAGGCCTGCGCCCCGGCCGAGGTGAGCGCGTTGAAGATGGTAGACTTGCCCACGTTCGGCAGGCCGACAATGCCGCAGTTAAAACCCATGAGAAACTCCTTTAATGTATGTGTTCACGCGGAGGCGCGGAGCGCGGGGGGGGGTTCCGCACCGCCGTGATTCTTTGCCCAAGCCCCGCACTTCCGAAAGTGACTGATCTAATCGTTATCTGGTGCCTTACGTGTTACCTCTGCGTCATCCGCGCCTCCGCGAGAGACGCCTTTGCCCCGGTCTCTATAGCGGATTCGACAACAAAAAACCCGGAGCTGTCGGAATGGTCCTTCAGGTCCGGGCTTCTGAACGATTATTTCTTGTTAACGTTATTCATGGCCCGCGCCGGGCCTTCCGCTACGATCGCCCTGGCCGCTTCTGCTGCCCGCGCCATGATCTCCGGCACCGCTTTCCGCTCTTCGCCGAGAAAGGGACTCAAGACATAATCGGCGGGGTCGATGCCGGGCTCCGGCCTGCCGATCCCGATGCGGACACGACAAAAATCGGCAGTCCCGATATGTTCGATGATGGAGCGGAGCCCATTGTGCCCGCCGTGCCCCCCGCCGGTCTTTACACGGACGGTACCGAGCGCCAGGTCCAGCTCGTCATGGAGCACGATGAGGTCCGAGGCTTCCGCGTACGCGGACCGGAGGATCGCCGCTACGGCCCTGCCGCTCTCGTTCATATACGTCTGCGGCTTGGCCAGGATGGCCTCTTCGGAACCCATCCGTGCCCGGCCGATCAGGGCGTGGTATTTTTCCTGCGTGAGTTCTATGCGCAGGAGGCCGGCAAGCTCGTCAATTGCCAAAAAGCCCGCATTGTGGCGCGTGCGTTCGTACTTTTTGCCCGGGTTGCCGAGACCGACGATGATTTTCATTCGCGCCTGTTACGAATAAAGGATTCGCCGTTCCCCTACTTCTTCGGTCCGGCTTCCTTCTTGGGAGCAGCTTCTTTCTTGGGAGCGCCGGCCGCCTCTTTTGCAGCGCCCGCACCCTTGGCGTCGGCAGCAGGCGCGGCCTCAGCCTCGCCTTCCTTCTTCGCCTTCTTGACGAGTTCAGGCTCGCCGCCCTCCACTGCCGCCGCAGGGGTTGCGGTCAGCATTTCCTCGAGCTTGGCCTCCGAGATCGGCGGCTGGATCGTGGCAACCGTCGCATCCGGATCGGTCAGGATCTTGATGCCTTCGGCGGCCTTGATATGCCGTACGTGGAGCGACTCGTTGATCTTGAGCGCCGAGATATCGACCTCGATGGAATCGGGGATCTGGCCCGGCAGACACTCGACTTCGAGGTGGCGCTGGCCGTACTGGAAGATGCCCCCTTCCTTGACGCCGATCGATTGCCCCGTAACATGCACGGCAACCTGTATCTTCACCTTCTCATTCATCGCGACTTCCATGAGGTCCACGTGCATGAGCTTGCCGCTGATGGGATCCACCTGGTAGTCCTTTATCAGGGCCAGGCGGTCGGCCGCTCCCTTGCCCCCTTCGAGCTTGAGATTGATGAGCGCGTGCTCGCCGCCTTCGGTATTGAGCACCTTGGTGACTTCTTTATCGCCCATGGCGATCGGCGTGGACTTGCCGTGGCTGTAAAGGACCGCCGGCACCATCTGGTTCCGGCGCAGGCCCCGGGCAACTCCCTTGCCCGCCTTTTCCCTGACTTGTGCTGTTAATGCTATCTTTTCCATTTCTCCTCCATAGAGTAAACACCGTTTAAACTGTTTAAACCGTTCAAACGGTTTGAACTGTTTTCTTGTTAAACGAACAATGAGCTGAGCGACGTCTCCTCGTGGATCCTTGTGATCGCCTCGGCCAAAAGCGGCGCCACGGAGAGGACCGTCAGTTTTTTGCATTCCTGCTGCTTGCTGTCCAGCGCGATGGTGTTCGTCGTGATCAGCTCGTCGAGCGCGGATTCGTTGATGCGCGAGATGGCCGGTCCGGAGAGGACCGCGTGCGTACAGGCCGCGCAGATCGTGCCCGCTCCGTTCGCCTTGAGCGCCGCAGCGCCCTCGGTCAGGGTGCCGGCGGTATCCACCATATCGTCGAGGAGCAGGCAGTCATGACCTTTGACGTCGCCGATGATGTGCATGACCTGGGCGACGTTCGGCTTGTCCCGCCGCTTGTCGATGATGGCGAGCGCGGCGTCGAGCCTCTTTGCGAAAGCGCGCGCGCGCTCCACGCCGCCGGCATCGGGCGAGACCACCGTCAGATTGTTCAATTTTCTCCCACGGATATAATCGAGCAGCACCGGCGACGCGAAAAGGTTGTCCACCGGGATGTTGAAAAACCCCTGGATCTGTCCCGCATGCAGGTCCACGGTAAGCACCCGGTTCGCGCCGGCGGACGTGATCAGGTCCGCCACCAGCTTGGACGTGATCGGCACCCGGGGCTGCACCTTGCGGTCCTGCCTGCTGTACCCGTAATAGGGCAGGACGGCCGTGATCCTGGTTGCCGAGGCGCGCTTGAGCGCATCGATCATGATAAGCAGCTCCATGAGGTGCCGGTTCACCGGGCTCGCCGTGGGCTGCACCACGAAGACATCCATGCCGCGCACGTTGTCCACGATCTGCACGTTGATCTCGCCGTCGCTGAACCTGCCGACGACCGCGTTGCCGAGGGAAATGTTCATCTTCAGGCAAATTTCCCTTGCCAGCCCGAGGTTCGAATTTCCCGAAAAGATCTTGAGTTCCCGTTTCCTCACCATGATTATCGATTCCTCGTTTCGCTGACTGGTTCGGGGACAGGGAGTCGGACCCCGATTAAAGGCTTCAAAGGCCTCTGTCCTACCATTAGACGATCCCCGATCAACGGCCGTATTTGAATGACCCGGGCTGCCGGCCGGATAAACCCTGTTAGAGAACAGCTTATAATAAGACCGAACGTCCCTGTACCGGCGTAGACCGCCGGATGTATGCAGATTATCCCGCCGGGGAACCGGCGGCATGCTCTGCCGGATAAACATGAAAAGGATAGGCTTGCACGCCTATCCTCTCGCATCAAATGCAGAATCGGCAGAACTTAAAATCAGTGCGGCGGCCCGCTATGTAGCTTCTTTCTCTTTTAAGGGCGTCAAGGGCGGTTCCCGTTTCGTGGGATTGGCCAGCTCCCGCTCGTACTCGGAGAGGACTTTCGATTCGATCATCTGCCGGGTCTCGCTGTTCAGCGGATGGGCGATGTCCTTGAAGGTCCCGTCCTTCATCTTCCTGCTCGGCATGGCCACAAACAGCCCGGCGTTGCCGTTGATCACGCGGAGGTCCCTGATGAGGAACACGTTGTCGATGGTTATCGTGGCGTAGGCCTTGAGCCTCTCTTCATTGCTGACCGGAAATACCCTGACCTCTGTGATTTCCATACTCATACCCCCTCATGTTGTACACATCGCGGGTTTTCGGGGCAGCGTCGAAATCACCTCTCGCTGTCCGAAACTCTACTGGTATGGTACACCTCAAGAGGCGATTCCGTCAATGCCTCAGCGGGATAGAGCTTCCAGCCTTCTCCGGACAGGCTTGCCGCGGCAGCCCGGCAGCCTTCTTCGTTCTCGAAAATTCCGAATACCGTGGGGCCGCTCCCGCTCATGCGGGCGCCCAAGGCCCCGTGGGCCAGGAGCGCTTCTTCGATCCTGCGGATCACCGGGTGCGCGGCAGCAGTAACGGTCTCGAGGTCATTGTGGAGCCCCTCTGCCATGTTTCGGACCGTAAGCCTTGCGATTTTATTACAGTCAACATTTTTTGTCAACCTCAAATTTAGGTTTTTATACACCCAGGCCGTGGAGGTCTCAAAGCCCGGATTGACGAGCAAAACCCAGAACCCGGGCAGCGGCGTCACGTGCGTGAGAAGCTCTCCCCTGCCCCGCGCCAGGGCCAGCGGCCCGTGAAAGAAAAAGGGCACGTCCATGCCGAGCCCGGCGCCTCTGTCGGAGAGTTGCCCGCGATCGAGCCCGGTCCCGAGCAGTATATTGGCCGCAGCGAGCACTGCCGCGGCATCGCTGCTCCCCCCGCCGAGCCCTGCGGCCGCCGGGATTGCCTTTTTGATCGCCACGCAAAGCCCCGTATCGAGACGGGCATGGTCGAGTATGGCTGCGGCCGCTTTCCAGGCGATGTTCTCCTCTCCCGAGGGGATTGTCTTGTCATCGCAGGTCACGCTGACGCCCTTTTTTCCAAGGGAGACCCGCACCTCGTCGTAGAGGCCGACCATCTGCATCAGCATGGAGACTTCATGGTAGCCGTCCGGCCGGCGGCCGAGTACGGACAAACAGAGGTTGATCTTTGCCGGGGCCTGGATCGTAAGCTCTTTCATCGGATCATCGCCTTTTCCCGCGGTCTGTTCATTTGGAACCGGCCTCCGCGCCGTCCGACAGCTTGAACGCATCATCGCCAAGAGGCACGTTCACTTCCATCTCATTGTATTCGACCGTGAGGGATACCTTTTTGCCGGGGTTTTCGATGCGCACGATCTTCGCCATCACGTACCGCGAGCTCGGCTCTGCCTGTTCGTACCGGGCCCGGTATACAAGCTTGCCTGACCGGTACAATTCACTCGTGGTGATCCGGATGCTCTGTTCGGGGCCCGGGCCGGAAAGCAAAACGTACCAGCGGCGCAGAAGGTCCCCCTCGCTCAGTTCGATCACCGGGCCTCCGTCCGGCCCCTGAAATGCCCTCGCTTCCTTCGAGGAAACGGCTGCCGGAAGGTTGCCCGCCAGAACAGCGCAGAGCTCTCCCGCGTCCATGGCCACGCCGAGCATCCTCTCAAGGCCCGCCGGGCCCGGCATGAGCACCCTGCCGTCGTCCAGGCGGAGCAGGACCTCGTCGCCGTCCCAGACGAGCGTTGCCAGGGACTGGCCCAAAGGCCCGTAGGCTTCCACGCGCAGCCGTTGCTGGCCCTCGATCACGATGCCGACCGTATCATAAGAGCGTTTGCGGCCGGGCCTGA
>Ga0210377_10003478_pt1 | contig 13563 bp, 22 predicted proteins | sample PLM4_65_b1redo_FD_155480 | JGI IMG/M metagenome (GOLD analysis project Ga0210377, IMG submission 155480) | Groundwater sediment microbial communities from an aquifer in East River, Colorado, USA - PLM4_65_b1 redo | ecosystem: Environmental > Terrestrial > Soil > Riparian zone | place: USA: East...
GTTCAGCCCCAAAGAAACGAAAGCCCCGATGACCACACACTCAATTCCCCCGGCAACCAACACCAAAGAGCTTCATACACAGAAACGTCGCTTCGCTTTTCTCAAGCTCTTCGAACTGCTTTGCATGCGAGCAGACTGCCCGAACAAGCCAATCATCGATATCTCAACTATCGAACGTGCAAAAGCATTGGACGATGCCCTAGACGAATTATTCGACTCCGAACACCAGCGCGTTTATTCCCATGACCCCATCGCTGGCACCTACTACGGAGTCGCCGCAATCGTGCGCGAGGTCATTCGTCGCTACAAAGACAACGACGCAATCGAAACCACACAACAGCTTCTTCCTGGCTACGAACGACTTCAGTGTTCCTATGCCCTCGAACGCAATGGGTCGCCCTGCATCATTCCATGCCTATCCGGTTTCTTCCCAACCGGACCTAAATTCACGCACTTAGCCGACCCGGGAAGAAAAAGTACCCCGTGACGTATTATCCGCTTGCCACCCACGACCAATCTGCTATTCTCTAGGTGTGGCTAACGAGAGCCACAGAAAAGGACACTACAATGACCAAAATCACTACCACCGTAATCGTCGAGACCATGCCCGAGCATATTTGCTCCTCACACCGAGCCGCCGGCAACTGGGGGACATATCCGGTCAACGGGGCAATTCGCGAACGACTAGACCTGGACGAGGCCGAGGAAATCGTCGAATCCGACGAGGATGGCTATGCCCATATCATCGAGGGCACCGAGCTTACAGCTGGAGAAAAATCAGACGTGTCTGATTGGGAGACCGTTGCCACCTTCGTTTGCACTTTCGAGAGTGGTACCGATCAGCCGGGCGCTTGCGACGTCGAGGTACAGATCGGCTGCGCGGGGAGCGCGTGGTACCTACGGTCCAATGACGACGCTGGCGGCTCCGACGATTGCGACGACACGGCCTACGAGACCGAGGAAGCGGCACGCGAAGCGGCAGAAGAGTATGCCAGCGAAAATGATGAGGCGGAAGCTGGCGAGAACTCCGAGAAATACCTGGCGCGACATCTCGAAGAGGCCGCTGGTGAGCCCTGTGATGACGGCGAGTACTGCGTATATTGGGCGAGCGCCTGCAAAGAAGATGAAGGCGTATCGGCGCGCTATGAGACCGCCGAGCAAGCGACAGCGGCCGCCGAAATCAAAAACAAGGGCCTACACCAGCACAATCCCGGACAGCTCTTGTGCGGGTTCGAGGTCCGCCAACTGACATCAGATGACGGACACATGAAATGGGTAGCTATCGAGGAGTAATCGTATCGACCCCTGAGAGCCGTCCACTTCGGTAGGCGGCTCGAATGGGGCCGGTCTAGAGTAGTGTCCGGATCGTGCCCCTTCAAGTTTTATGGCCAAATCAACTACACCTCTGCTTGATATTGTCAGGTCGTCATGCTCAATCGATGAGGCGGTATCGCGCCTGATGGCAGCATCGAGTGATCCGCCGACTACTCTGTACGTGTCAGTCCGCAAAATGAGGCTAGGGCGCGGTGGAATGGTGACCGGGCTTTGGGGTGAGCAGGGGTGGCCATCGTGGGATGATGTGCCGTGCGAAGTACCGGACAAATCCGGCGCATCATTTGATGCCGCCCGCAAAACAGTGAAGCGACAAATAGCCGAATCAAGTGGCATCCCCTACGCTCAACTACGTTGCATCGGAGTATTCTAAAATGGACTCCCGAGGTTTCCCTACAACGCTACCAGAATTCCAACAGGTATTCCCCGACGACGTGGCTTGCGCGGCGTACCTGGAGCGGCTTCGCTGGCCGACAGAATTCGCGTGTCCGAAGTGCGGCGTGGTTCGCGAGCCATTCCGGTTTACGGCTCGCCCGGCCGTGCTCCGGTGCCGTGACTGCCGCGCAGATACCTCGCTCACGGCTGGTACTGTCATGCAGTCCACGCACCAGCCGCTTTCGATCTGGTTCTGGGGTGCGTACCTAATGACCACTCAGACGCCCGGGCAAAGCGCGATGCAGTTCCAGCGGCAGCTCGGACTGACTCGCTATGAGACTGCCTTCCAAATGCTCCACAAACTCCGCGCTGGCATGGTGCGGCCCGACCGTGACCAGATTGGTGGCGAGCATGCTGTCGAAGTGGGCGGAAGGACGCGAGGAAAGGGCAAGGGCGTCCACGGCAAAATCTACGTGCTCGGAGCGGTCGAGTGCAGGCAGCGCAAGCAGGGCGAGGCAATGGCCGCAGACGGCCTACTGAGCCACCGTAACGGCAAGCCACTCAAGAGGCAGACCTACGCTGGACGGCTACGTCTACAGGTCAGCAGTGACCGGCGCGCGCCAACCTGCGAAGGGTTCGTTGCTGACAATGTGCTACCGGCTTCGCTTGTGCGAACCGATGGCTGGAATGGGTACGATGGCCTCATGGGACGCGGCTATCGACACGACGGGCTGACGCTAGCTGGTGACAGCTCGCTTGCGGAATCGCATCTGCCGATGATTCATCTCGTTTTCTCGAACTTGAAAACCTGGATACTCGGCACGCATCACGGGACTAGTCAGCAGCACCTGCAAGCCTATCTGAATGAGTACACGTTCCGCTTCAATCGCCGATTCTACCCGATGACCGCGTTCAACTCGGTGCTTGGCATTGCGGCGAAAACTGTGCCGCCAACATATGAGGCTCTCTACTCGGGCGAGTGGCAACACCCGGGCTCGCAACCTACGTCACCACAGATTGCGATGCCGTTCGTATGACTTCGATGGGCACACCGTCCAGCAATGCCGCTAGGCCTTCAGGGGTCACGAGCATGCCGCGATCTACCTGCTGGATGAATCCCCGGCGAGTGAGTGCCTGGATAGCTTTCGCCCATGCGTACTTGCGTGCGCTTCCTTTGGCCGCGACTTCCGCGATTAGCTTGTCGTCACTTTGCGCGTATGCTCGAAGCACTTCGGCTTCTGACTCAGTAAGTGATTCAGCGAGGTACGCGTCAACGTGTTTCATGCGAGACATTTTGGCGCGCAATTCAGCCGTGCGCACGGAGAAAAGTTATGGGAGAAATCCGGATAGGCATGCTTTCAACGGTACCGCCTGAACACTGGCACCGATTGGTCGACGAACGTGGCAACCGATTGTTATACGTGGAAGCACCGAAACGAGTGTCGTTGAGTAGTGATGACCTTTGCGCCGAGTGTGGCGATCCGTTCATCATGCACGATGCAGCGGGATGCCACCAAAACACAAGGCTCGAGTTTTGCAATTGCAAAGGTTTCAAAGCACCGAAAGGAAAGTAAAGCATGTACTACCACACTGCAGTTGTAGGACTCGAGCACGGGCCGCCCGCCGACCATTTGTGATAAGCTGCCCGCGAGGTTCCAACTATGGCTTGGCAAGACTACCGCAACATTACCGACCCCGAAATCGAACTACTCAGGCAACACGAGGCCGGTCGATATCCCGGATTCAATGAAGCTTGCGAGCTCGCCTTGAAGAAAAACGCGCGCGCCGAGCTGCACGCCGCGTCAAGGGACATTTGCGCGGCACACTTCGCGTCGTTGGTAGCACGCGCAAGCCTGCAAGATGCCGAGGGCTACGAGGTAACAAACAAGGCGTTAGGTATTGTGTCCGCGGCTTGGAAGGAACTAGTGCGAAAGTCGTTCGCCCAACCCCGCGGCATCATGCACAAGGGCCAACGGCTGTTTTTCAAATGACGCCGTTGCAGAGTTTGACGCAATGAAAGGAGCCACAAACGATGTACCTGGAAGCAAAGACACGGATCCCCATAGTTGAACGAAGCCCGGACGCGGGCCTAATTACCAAACACAAGATTAAGATCTTGATGTCACGCACGGTCGACGAGTACGAGGCCGCGGGCTTGCCGGTACCGGATAAGACAGACGGCGACGGCTTGCGCCAAGTGGTCGTTGGAACGGCGAACGCGCAGCGCTTGCATATACAACTCGTCGACCAGTCCACTTGCAACTTATTCGACATTTGTGACGCTGATTCGCAGATCTGGTGTGACTTGTTCGGTGCTTTCCTAACCAACGGCGACGGCGGCGAGCCCGGATTTTACAAAGAAGACTTTGCAGAATGTTGCACCGGGGACGTGCTCCTAATTGAAGATATCGACGTCGACGTGCCTTACAAAGATCGAGGCGTCGAAATGGCGATCGCTCGGCGCATCATTGAAACATTTGGTGCCGGTTGTGATCTCGTAGTCTATTGGTACGGCAATCAACCCCACCCTAGGTTTCCACAAGGGCCCCGTCGACGAGCTCGGCTTTTTTGAACTCAATTACGCGCAGCCACTGGTCGACGAACTGGAAGACAAAGACCACCACAAGCTTTGCAGGTTCGAAACTGAAGAAACAACGGAAGACCGGGAAGTACTGGGCGAACATGAGACCGATCCCGCCCTGCAATGACGAACTGCCGAAGCTTTGCAGGCGGCCCCCCGACTTGTGCAACGAATCCCGACGGCTGCCCGGGTCCAAGGTTTTGCACTTGTGACGTCTGCGAAGGCGACGTACTCGCGTCGGTGTGTGCCGCGAATGCACCGCTAGATCCCGAAACGTTGCTTTCGTTGATTCAGTGCGAACGTTAGGCGCGGGCCCGTGCTCGAGCACGCGCCGGCGGTGCCTTCGGTGGTTGTGTTGCCGGCGGCTTGCGTAGTTGCTCAATTTCGACGAGCGTTGGCTTTTCGCCGTACGGAGCGATCTGTTCCCAGGTGCGGCCGTTGAGAGTGAGCCGCGCGCCGTACGTTGCATCATAGGGGGACTTGGGGAACGTTGAACGCGGATCGCGTTGGGGGTCCGCTTTCGTCGCTTCCTTTTTTGACGCTGCAGCCCGCCTAATGATCCCTTCGATGCGGTGGTACCGCTTGATCAGTCGCAAGACTTGGCGTGAATTGCCAGCGCGTGAAATGACCGTGTCCGACAAGTGCCAGTCGACTTGGCTAATGACGGCTTTCAGCAATTCGAGCCGGAACACTTCGGCCCCTGGCGTTTCCTCAGTTTGCATTTTGTAACATTCCTTCGCGCATTGAGGGCGGCCGGGTGCGCAAATAGGCCTTCACGAGCTCGGGCACCGTGCGAACCGTGCAAAGGTCGAACGCGTGCGCAAGCTGCAAGGCGAAGTCGAGCATTTGTTCGGGGATGCCCAGAGGAAGCTTGATCCCGAATTCACGCCACGCGTGCGCCCGGATAGTTTCGGCGCTTGTGATCGCGAATTCTTGCACCGCGACGGCGGCGAGCTGCCCACGTTGTGACTCGGGCAGGTTCACTATGTGCCAGATCCAGAACTTGAATTCATCGTCGACCAGGTAGTGCGGGTACATCCGAAAACGACCGACACAACCCGTGCTCGAGCACGGCCGTTTGTGCTTGCGCCTTTTCATAACAAATAGAGCAGGTGGCGAAGTTTTCCATTGACCAGGTACGCGCCGACACTCGAAACGGCGCTTGACGTGTCGTCCCGATAGATCGCTATCTTTTTGGAGTCATGTAAGACTTGCATTGCTTGATCGAACTGTTTTGGGGTGACCTTTGGCAACGCGTCGCGAATGTCACGGATCCGAACTTCCTTCGATCGGGTAGCGCCGAGCTCGCGCGCGGCGTTCAAGATCTGCGATTCAACGGTCATCGATGGCGCCTTACCTTTGGTGGTTGGTTTGCGAATGGCCTTCGGTTTGGGCTTCGCCTTCGGTTTGGTTGCTGGCTTTCGTTTCGGCTTTGGCTTCGCCTTGGCCTTCGGTTTCGCCGCGGCAAGCGCTGCAAAGGTATTGTCCGCGCGGCTCAGTATATTGAGCAAGCCACGCACGCGCGCCGTCGACGTAGTGTCGAACGTGGCAGCGCGTGCCAAGTGCAACCGCGCGGCGCGCAGCGCACGGCGTGCTTGTGCGAGGCTCGCCTTTTGTTGCTTCACTGCCGGGGACTTGAGTTTGCTTGTGGCCATGGTTGTTGCTTTCACGCTAGGGCCTTTAGAATGACGCGCACGGCGCGCGGCTCGTGTTTGAAGTTCTCGCCGTCTTTGCCAAGTGGACGTTGGGGCGCGTCCACTGTGATCCATGCGTCGATTGCGGGGTCACTGACTTGAATCACCCCCTGAACGATCGCCGACTGTATGACGATCGGAATGTTGCCCAACTGGGCAACGTGCAATAACTGGCGCCCGCCGTCCCGACTCATGAAAACGAATTCTTGTTGTACTTGCTGCCCGAGTTGTGTGAACTGAACCCGTGATCCAAAGTAGTCGGTCAACGTCAACAAAACGCCAGCATGCCTTCCAACGTGGGGCATATGTGCCAAGGCGTCGGTGATACGATTAGCCACCCAGATCGCATTTGACCGAGCCCGTCCGTCGCTATCAATAACGAGGTTCCGCACTTGCTGCAGGGTTTGCGACAGGCTCGCCGCGGCCTGTATGGGCAGCTGGTCGAGCGTAGGGAATGCGACATGTTGCCGCCAACCGTTGGACTGTGCTCGAGCACGGACCCAAGCTCCGGTGTGGTGTGGTATCATTAGGGATCTTTCTGGGGTTCAGGTAAAGCGAGACCATGGATCCGGGCGTAGCGTGTCGCATGGATCCGGCAGACCTCGAGGCAATGCCGCACACTGTGCCCGGCGCGTGAAGTGTACGACCACAAAACGAAAAACGCCGAGCCTTCGCCGCACCTGGAACACTGCCCGAAGCCGGGCGGCAGTGGATGCAAGCGAAAGCCCGTTGCGCTCATTGGCGTGGAAACTTTGGCTGAAGTTGGTCTAATGCCTCGGCGATCATCACGGCTTGAAGTTGTGACCGATCTTTGACTAGTGCGACAACGGAGCGTGCAAGGTGGCGAGCCGCAAGCCCCCGGCGGCTCGAGTCAATGAGCTGGCAAAGCTCGCGGATCGCAACTTCGATTTGTAGTGGGTCAGCCATTATCGGACGTGAACCGTTTTCGACGGGTTCGGGTTTGAGATCTCGACGGGTGTTGGGAAAAACCGCTTTTGACACGTTGGACAAACCACGTAGTAAGACGGCACCGGTGGCCCGGGTTCGGGTAGCTTATCCTCGGGCACTAGCAACCATCCTTCGGGCGGGCTGATCTGGTACACGTTGACGCCCTCGGCTTGGGCGAACACAAGATCGCCCTTTGCCTTGCAACTCAAACAGACCACGGGAAGATTGCGCGCGGCCATTACTGCACCACCGGGGGGCATTGAGAGGTGTCGACGCCGACCATGGGCGTCACGGTGGTTGGGATCTGGTGGCCGAGTGAGTCGGTGCAGTTGCAAACGGTAGTCATGCAAAAGCCGTCGTCTGTTGTGTTGCAGTAGGTGCCACTTGGCCCGCCAAGTGGCGAGCATTGGGGCAAGCCGCCGTCGACGTCGGCGTCGGCGAGCTCGCCGGCGTCAACGATGACCATTGCATCGGCTTTGCCGTGCTCGCGCCCGTCGCCTTCACCGTTGGCGGGTAGAATGCAACCGGTTGCGAGTAGCACACCGGCGAAAGTCGCAATGAGGTTTTTCATGGGTTGAGGGTCCTTTAGAGTATGTCGCCGAATAGCTTTCGCACTTCACGCGTGAATGCCTGGACGGCTACCAACGCGTTTAAGCAGTCGTTTAGACATTTAGACGTTGCGTTGTTGTTGAGGGTCGCCGCGTGGGCGCGAAGCTGGTTCACGGCGTTGTCAATGTTGCCGATCGTAACGTCGATCGGGTGTTGTTCGGCGTCGGGCGGTGCGTCCGGCGCGTTTTCATCGGGTATGGGTTCGGTGGGTTGGTGGTTGCCTGACATTCTGAGATTGCTTTCCAGGTAGGTGAGTAGGTCGGGCTCTGAGAAATGGCCCGAGTGTCTAAGCATTGCCGCCCCGCGAGTTTTTGCGGGACTGGGCGACGGTTTGATCGAGTAGCCAGTTAAAGAATTCATCCGGATCGAAGCCAAAGCTCTTTTGGAACAAGTACACCAGTCGGATCAATTCCTTCGCCCGGTTCAGGGGCAAAAGTAGGTTGTGGCGTTTGTGCGCTTGATCGACCATGAGTTGCGCGCCTTCGGTGATACCGTCGGGCCCGCGTTCCGTTTCGAAGTCCGACCAGTTCCGGAGGGCTTCGGCAACGTCTTGCAAAACGCGGTAGGCCATGCCGTCACGGCCGCGGACGCGTTCGCACATGTCGCAAATCTTGTCAATGTCGGCGCTAGCGATGACCGCTTGCACTTCGGGACTGAGTAGAGTGAGATCCATGGGCATAATGCTTTAACTTCCGTTCGGCTGATTGGGCTTCGGTACGCAGTCGGGGCAACGGGCAAGGCCACTTGCGAGGCCTCGACACTCGAACCAATTCAAGGGCAACGAATGCGCCCAACCAGCAGGCATTTGCAACCAGCTGAATTGAAAGCCGCCGGTTTCAGTTTCTTGCGTGCCGGTGCGCAAGCCCTTGGCAACGCCGGCAACGTTCGACATTGTCACGGTCAGAACGCGTGCAACGTCCTTTCGCCCGCACACTGGACACTTGACATCGACCACTTGGCAAGACGTGGGGAACGCCGGCGGCGCCGTTGGTAGAACTTTGCTTTTGAGCTTAGGCATTGCGGGGCGTTCCGTTTTGCGTGGTGCGCTTGTAGTCGACAATCCGTTCGTGTTTGGTTGCAATGCGTGGGCGTGGCGTTGCAAGGTGTGCGGTCAAATTGAGGTTTGCTGCTTTCATACGATCGGTCGCTTGTGCGAGGCCGGGCGCCAATTCTTGCAACAATTCGAGACCGGTTTTGCTGGGCTTGGACATAGATCCCCCTTTGTGGTGTGGGTTGAAACGTTCCGTGGTTGGAACTGCAGTGGGCACATTTCACCTATACGACGGGACTTGATACAAGTTGAGTATCACAAGTGACGGGCCCACGGATAGGTGCGACAGGGGCATACCCATTTTTGACCAGCCCTGAAAATGGGTATTGCAAAACCACCCATTTGAACGGGTGCATTGAAATAGCCCGGCCCTGAAGTTGTTGAACCTGCGTTCAACCCTTGTCTAACCTATGCCGATCGGTGAAACTGCCAGTTGCTGACCTGAGAGCCAAAGGAGATCCGAGCGATGCAAGCAATGCAATCAACTGCCCACCGACTAGCCGCAATGTCCAAAGATGAATTGGTAGGCCTCGCCGTGCGAGCCAAGGCCGGCGCCCTACGCGCTGCAGAAGCACTTAAGAAGCCCGCACGGCAAGGAACCCATACGATCTTCGGATACGCCGGCGGCGCAACTTCCGGAGTCATCCGGGCATTTGTGCCAACGGTTTTCGGTTTGTCGACGGACGGCTGGCTGGGCTTACTCGTTTCGGGCTTCGCGCTTCTCGGAGCCGGTGACATTTGGGTCGACTCAATTGCGACTTTTGGGGTTGGCATGACGTCGCCCGCGATTTCGCGGACGACAGAAGGCGCCCTGCGTAGTTGGTTCGCTCAAAGCAAGAAACCGGCAGCAGCAGCCTAACCTCTAAACTGCAGTTTTCCTCATTTCGAGGGTTTTAAGAGGTCCCAAACATGGGACGAAATTATTTTGGAGTTGACGTTCTCGGCTTGGATGACTTTGGCGACGACGACGCGGCGAACCAGCTCGCCCAGGTGTTTGGATTAGATCCCGCACCACGACAACAGCAACGCGGCTGGCACGTAGAAGGCAACTTGCAAGCCTTGATGGCTGATGCCCTTGCCGCGGATATGATGTTTGGAGCCGACTCACCACAAGCGATCGCGACAAAGGGCGCGGTGGTCAATGCGATGAGGCAACGCGGGCCTTCGCCGCAAATGCAAATGCTGCAAAAGGCAGCCCTTGCACATTCCGCGGGTAAAGGAACGTTCACGTCGACCGGTGAAGCAAACACCTCAATCAAGGCCGAAATGCTGCCGATCCCGCGGACAGTCGTCCCGCTGAATTCGCAGACCACGATCGCGGTGCGCCCGATCCGATCAATGCAGATCAACACGGTTCGATTTCCCTCGGATCGCGCTGCAACGGCTGCTTGCCGCGTGGAGGATATTTCGATTCTCGGCACAAGCCAGTTGAACGGCCCCGGCGGTATCGCCTGCAGCGGTTTGACGGAAGTTCGGACGGCTCCGATCCTCAAGGGCAGCACGGCGCAAGCTGGGCAAGACATCCTAGTCACGATCTCGAACACCACCGGCGTCAACCAGACGATCGAAGGTTGGTTCGAAGGTCCCGACCTGGTGCGCGTAACCTAAGCGGCGCCCATGATGCCGATCCTGTTTGACGTCCAGAGCCAACTTATCACGAGCAAATCAGCGAGTGAAAACGTGGCGGACGTTAAGCGGTGTGTGGCTGCCATCCAACAGGCGGCAGCCACGCACGATCGGTTTTTGGCTGAGCATTGGCCGAACGGGGATCACAAATACAAGGCGCAACCAAAGTTTACGCAATTGTCCGGGGGTATCATCATTGGCAAATTCGGGATTCAAACTGGCTTGATGAATCGAAAGCCGACGCCCGATGATAACGCGTACGACGTTGCCGGGTGCCTCCAAGCCTGCGTTCACGCGCTTGCTCTCATCAACTTGATTCTGCTGCAGCATCACCCGCAGTTACCTGGGCTCTATGATTCAGGGATCCGATACCAGGTGGATCCGAATGCGTGGAAAGCCCAAACCATGAAGTCGATCCCGACCGTGCTCGAGCAAGGCGGGACGGACTGCAAGAACCTGGACGGCTACGAGCTCGCCTTTAAGTGGCGAGATGAATTGTTGCCACCCCCCATGGGGTTCGGTTGCCGAATGAGCCGAGCAAAAATCTACTGGCGCTTTTTGGAAAACGATAGATTGCGCAAGCAATTGCCGGCCGACATTCTCGCCAGTTTGCCCGCGCAAGGGCCAATCCCCCAGGGTCGTTTGTTTCATGCCCAAATGCGCAGCCCGGACCAACCGTGGCCGCGTGGATACACCACTCCCGACGGGGAAGTAACGGACCAGTCTCGCCTTTTAGGAATGTGAGGTAATTATGTTTTGGATCGTACCAGTTGCAGCAGTGAGTGCCCTCGTAGTGGCCGCGGTCGCCAAAAAAACATCAATCGCTCCTTTGCCGATTGACGTTGCGGCAATCCTCCGTGGGGGTCTGCAATCACGGAGTGATCCGCAATTGAGCGCGGTGCTGGGGCAGATCGCCACCAAGTACCCACGCCAAACAAAGATCGTCTACAAGGCATGGGGAGCAACGAAAGCGCACGACGGCACGCTTAACGTTGGCGCTGACATCGATGGCCTTTATCAGAACGCGTTTCACAGTGGCGACCCGGCTCAACTCATCGCCGTGGCCAAAGCGCTCGACGTCAAGTATCACTTTTTGTCGACGCACTTGCTCGACATGGCCTCATTGCTCGCAACCCTTGCAACCCGGGCGGCTTAATCATGTGGTGGTTACTCGCGATCCCTATCGTTGGTGTACTCGGCGCGGCTGCAGCTTCGGCAAAAGCACGGCGCGACGCCGGCACCGCTGCAGGTGCGGCCGCGTATGACGCCGGACAAACTGCAGGTCCCGCGGGAACCGCGCAGCCGTCACCCGGTGCACAAACGTCACAAGGTCAGCCCACGGCAGGCGCGCAAGCGCAAGCGGGGCAACTGGCACAAGCGGACATGATGAATCTGGTAACCGTCGCCCTCGCTTCGCAGAATCCGACGCGAATGAGGGAAGCGGCCGCCCAGATCCGATCGCAATACCCCTTGCAGGCCCAAACACTGGACGCCGCGGCGCTGGCAACCGAGCAAGCGATCGCAGCTGTCGGCGCCCAGCAACCAGGCACCACACCGGACACGCCCTCGGGTGGTGCGACGCCTTCGCCGGCGGGCACAATGTCCGCGGCGGAAGTTGCAACACTGCTAGGCGCCGCGCTCGGCTCCGGCAATGCGCAAACCATGCGTGACGCTGCAACGAAGCTGCGCACCGCTGGTTATCCTGCCCAGGCCCAGATCCTCGACACTGCCGCCGGCACGTTAGCACCGGCGCAACCTGCAACGCCGGCGCAACCTGCAACGCCGGCGCAACCTGCAACGCCGGCGCCGGGTGCGATGACCACAAACGACGCTATGACGTTGTTCAATGTGGCTATGACTTCGCAGAACGTCGAAACGATGAAACAAGCATCGGCCCGACTTCGCGCGGCTGGCTTCGTGGCACAAGCAAACATCCTCGACACTGCGATCGCGACGTTGACCGTTGCGCAGCAGAAGCCACCCGGGACAACCCCAACCCCAACGCCGGCGGGAATGTCAGCCGCGGACGCTGCAACGTTGCTAGGCGCTGCCATGGGTTCAGGCAACCCTCAAACCATGCGCGCAGCCGCGGCCAAGCTGCGCGCGGCTGGATACGCTGCGCAGGCGACGATCCTTGAAACCGCTGCGCAGGCCATACCGCCAATACCCGCAACGCCGGCGACGCCACCCACACCCGCAACGCCGCCCGCCAATGCATCGGGTAAGGCGATGGCCGCGGCTCTCACCCTGAAACTTAAGACCGGTAAGAAAGGCACGGCAACCGAGCCGCGCACGGAAGTTCAGCAATTCCAGATTGCCGAACGCTTGCCCCGAACCGATGGATCTTATGGGTCCGAAACGGGCCTAGCGATCGCGGACCGCTACGGAATTGTGCCAGCGAAGCCCTTCTATTGGGGCAAAAAAGGCGGGGACTATTCGACCTTGGTTGCGGACAAAAATCAATATAAAGCCCACTTGCTCAATTTGGCCGCGAGTGACGCACCGCGCGCCGACGAATGGCGATCGGCCGCTGCAGTGTGAAAGGGCGTAGCGATGCAACAAACACTCGACAATTTCGACGAGCTCGGCGCTGATACGATCGGCGGCGGGAGCGACGGCACTGATTCGCCCTACATGGGCCAAGACATGTACAACGGCGGGAGGGAGGACGTTATTCTAGGGGATCTCGATGCTCTTGGAATGTCCGCCGGGTTCGGGGGTGATTTTGTCGGCGGCGCCGCGCCGTTCGAATATGAGCCCCAACTTAAATTTGGGCTTGATGACTTCGAAGATCTGACCGCCCTCGGGATTGACGAGCCCATGACATGGGGATCTGATTCCCCTTGCACCATGGGTTGGGACGAAATGGGCGTCGACGTGTTTGGGTGGTCACCCTTCGCGGCCGTAGCTTCTGCCGTGAAGAAAGTTGGAACGACTCTTAAGCCGCCGGTCATTAGGGCCGCTGTGAATGTCGCGAAGCCTGCACCGCCGAAACCTGCAGCAACGGGACTTGCTGCAACACTCGCGAAGGCGAAGGCGGCACAAGTCGCAACGGCAGCAGCCAACGCCGCCAGGGCCAAGGCAGCAGCAGACGCCGCCGCCAAGGCGAAGGCTAACGCGGCCATGTCGGCAGCAGCAGCCAGCCAACGCGCGGGGGCGGCGGCAGCAGCCAACGCCGCGAGAGTAGCTGCCGCAGCCAAGGCAGCAGCCGCCGCGAAGCCAGCTAGTGCGGCAACAACGGCGCTTCTAAAGTCGTCGATCGTGAAACCGGTCAACGGCGGCGCTGCGCTTGTGTTCCGCCCGTCGGGTGTTCCGATGGCCGCGGGGCTCGCTGCAGCTGCCGGCAT
>Ga0210377_10003479_pt1 | contig 13562 bp, 14 predicted proteins | sample PLM4_65_b1redo_FD_155480 | JGI IMG/M metagenome (GOLD analysis project Ga0210377, IMG submission 155480) | Groundwater sediment microbial communities from an aquifer in East River, Colorado, USA - PLM4_65_b1 redo | ecosystem: Environmental > Terrestrial > Soil > Riparian zone | place: USA: East...
GCGCGGCGAGCGCGTTCGCGAGACCGGCGACCGCGTCGCCGAGACCCCCGCTCTGCGCCAGCGGCGCCAACTCGCTCGACGCGAAGAAGACGCGCACGCCGCCGCCTAGACGTCGTACTCGTCGCGCTGACCGAAGTCCGCGCGCGAGACCACGACCACGCCGCCCTCCGAGACGGTGAAGCGTTTGCGGTCGGCCTCGAGGTCGTAGCCGATGACCTCGCCCTTCGGAATGCGCACGCCCTTGTCGACGATGCAGCGCTTGAGCTTCGCGCCGCGCCCGACGTCGACCAGCGGAAACAGGATGCTGTCCGAGACGTGGCTGAAGCTGTTGAGGCGCACGCGGTAGAAGCAGACCGTCCGCTCCATCTCGCCGCCCGAGACGATCGTGCCCGAGCCGACGATCGAGTCGACCGCGTGGCCCACGCGTCCCTCGGCCTCGTCGGCGAACACGAACTTCGTCGGGCCGGACGGCGGCTGATTCCCGCGGATCGGCCATTGCTCGTTGTACAGGTTGAGGCGCGGCTCGATCGAGGTCAGGTCGAGGTTCGCCTCGTAGAACGAGTCGATCGTGCCGACGTCGCGCCAGTAGCCGCGCGCGCTCTCGCTCTCGCCGGGACAGAGCTGCGACGCGAAGTCGTAGGCGAGCATGCGCATGCGCTTGTGCGCGCTGGTCAGCACGTCGCGGCCGAAGTCGTGGGTGGTCGCCTCGGAGACGGCGTTGAGCCGCAGCTCCTCGAGCAGCGCGGGTGTGCGGAAGGCGTAGTTGCCCATCGACACGAGCGTCATGTCGGGGTTGCCGGGCATGGCGGGCGGGTCGTCGGGCTTCTCCATGAAGTCGATGACCCAGCCGGCCTCGTCGACCTTCACGCAGCCGAACGCGCGCGCCTCGCTGCGCGGCACCGGAAGCGTCGCGACCGTCAGGTCGGCGTCGCGGCGGCGGTGGGCGTCGAGCATGAGCGAGATGTCCATCTTGTAAACGTGGTCGGAGCCGAAGATCACCACGTCCTTCGGGCGCAGCTCGCGCAGCAGGTCCAGGTTCTGCCAGATCGCGTCGGCCGTGCCGCGGAACCAGAACGGGCCGATGTTCTGCCCGGCGGGAACCGGGTCGATCGACGCGTCGAGCACGCCCCCCAGCGACCAGGCGCGCGAGAGGTGGCGGATCAGCGACGTCGCGCGGTACTGCGTCAGCACCTTGATGTGCGCGAAGCCGCTGTTCACCAGGTTCGAGAGCACGAAGTCGATCAGGCGGTAGCGTCCGCCGAAGTACACCGCGGGCTTGCTGCGCTCGTTGGTGAGCGGGGCGAGGCGTCGGCCTTCGCCACCCGCGAGCACCAACGCCAGGCTGTCCCGTACCGGAATCACGTCGATCGTTTCTAGCCGGGGGGCCGGGCCAGGGCAAGCGAGCGCGCGCCTTCGGTTTTCCGTAGGCTGCGGCGGGCAGCAAGGAGAGGATCCGCATGAGCGCAGACGGGGCCTGGCGGGCACTCGAAGCGCACGCTCGCCAGCTCGAGCGCGTCCACCTGCGCGAGCTCTTTGCGGCCGACCCCGGGCGCGGCGAGCGGCTCACCGCCGAGGCCGCCGGCCTCTTCCTCGACTACTCCAAGAACCGGATCACGGACGAGACGCTCGCGCTGCTCGTGCGGCTCGCGGAGGCCTCGGGGCTGCGCGCGCGGATCGACGCGATGTTCCGCGGCGAGAAGATCAACGTCACCGAGGACCGTGCGGTCCTGCACGTCGCCCTGCGCGCGCCTCGCGGAGCCGTCTTCGAGGTCGACGGCCGCAACGTCGTGCCGCAGGTCCACGCGGTGCTCGATCGCATGGCCGGGTTCTCGCGGCGCGTGCGAGGCGGCGAGTGGAAGGGCCACGGCGGCGAGCGCATCCGCAACATCGTCAACATCGGCATCGGCGGCTCGGACCTCGGACCGCGGATGGCGTGCGAGGCGCTCCGGACGTACGCGGACCGGAACCTCGCCTTCCGCTTCGTCTCGAACGTCGACGGCAGCGACTTCGCCGAAGCGGTTCGCGATCTCACGCCGAGCGAGACGCTGTTCATCGTCTCCTCGAAGACGTTCACCACGCTCGAGACCATGACCAACGCGCACACGGCGCGTGCCTGGCTCGTCGCGGGATGCGGGGGCGACGAGAAGGCGGTCGCGAGTCACTTCGTCGCCGTGTCGACCAACGTCCCCGAGGTGACGAAGTTCGGGATCGCCGCCGCGAACGTCTTCGAGTTCTGGGACTGGGTGGGCGGACGCTATTCGCTCTGCTCGGCGATCGGGCTGTCGACGATGCTCGCGATCGGGCCCGAGCACTTCCGCGCCATGCTCGACGGGTTCCACGCGTTGGACGAGCACTTCCGCACCGCTCCGTTCGAGCGCAATCTCCCCGTTCTGCTGGGACTCCTCGGGATCTGGTACGGCGACTTCCTCGGCGCGCGCACGACCGCGATCGTGCCGTACGATCAGTCCCTCGCGCGCTTTCCCGCGTACTTGCAGCAGCTCGCGATGGAGAGCAACGGCAAGCACGTGACGCTCGACGGCTCGCGCGTCGACCACCCGACCAGCGCGATCTACTGGGGCGAGCCGGGAACGAACGGCCAGCACTCGTTCTTCCAGCTCCTCCACCAGGGAACGGAGCTCGTGCCGTGCGACTTCATCGCCTTCATCGAGCCGCTGCACGCGCTCGGCCGGCACCACGACATCCTGCTCGCGAGCGCGTTCGCGCAGGCGGAGGCGCTCGCGTTCGGAAAGACCGCCGACGAGGTCCGCGCCGAGGGCACGCCGGATGCGCTCGTGCCGCATCGCGTGTTCGAGGGAAACCGGCCGTCGAACGTCCTCCTCGCCGAGCGACTGACCCCAGCGTCGCTCGGCGCGCTGGTCGCGCTCTACGAGCACAGCGTCTTCACGCAGGGCGCGATCTGGAACATCGACTCGTTCGACCAGTGGGGCGTCGAGCTCGGCAAGGTGCTCGCGCAGCGCATCCTCGGCGAGCTCGAGGGCGATGCGGCCCCCGCGCCCGCCCACGACAGCTCGACGCGCAATCTGATCCGGCGCTATCGCGAGCTCAGGCGCCGCGGAGCGGCCAGCCGAGCATGAGCATGCCGCTCGCGGCGAGCGCAGGCGTCGCCAGCAGGATCAATGAAGCCGCGGCGCGAGCCCCTTCATTGATTGCCCTGATTCTCGTCGTGCGGATTCGCCGCGAAGCACGTCTCCGATCCTTCCTGGCACATCACGACCAGGGTCGTGCGCTGACCGCAGCCCTCGATCCCGACCGTGTACTCGAGACGCGACAGACCCATGACCCACGGTCCTTGGATCGCCGGCTGGATGAAGTCGTCCGAGAGCAGCACGCCCGTCGCGTTGGGGCAGCCGAGCTGGAAGCGCCCGCGCCGCAGCGCCGTCTCCATCGCCAGGGGCTGCGTCGCATCGAGCTGCTGCTGCGTCGTCTGACAGCCCGCCCCGATCGCGACGAGACTCGCGATCGCCAGCAGTCTCTTCGTGGTCGACATGGTCAAGTCTCTCCTTCGAGTAGGTACAGAGTCAGCGCGCACACAGTCTAGCGCCGGCCGCCGCCGCGGAATCCCCCGCCGCCGAATCCGCCGCCGCGAGAGCCGCCGCCTTCACCGAAGCGATCGCCGAAGCCGCCGCCACCGCCTCCGCCAAAGTGACTGCCCCAGCCGCCGCCCCCGCCGCCGCCAAAGCCACCGCCTCCGAATCCTCCGGAGGCGCCACCGAAGCCGCGGTTGTTGAAGCTCGACTGCGCCTGACTCCGGCCCTGCGACTCCTTGTCCGCCCAGGAGTTGTCGCCGCCTGCGTTCTGCCAGCCGTTCGTCGTCGGCTGCTGCCAGCCGCTCGCGCTCTGTCGCTGCACTTGCCCGCTCGGGCTCGCGTACACGTTGTTGCCGCGATCGCCGGTGCCGGTCGTGTAGGTCTGACCGGTCTTCGCGCTCGTGACGGTGGTGCTGCCGTCGAAGGTCGGCGGCTTGCCGCCGCCGGACGAGGCCGACGTCTCGTGCGTGTAGTCGCTGCCGCCCGCGGTCGTTCCGGACGCGCTCCCGGTGTAGTTGTACCGGCCCGTGTCCACGTTGTACGACTGCTTCGCGCTCACGTTTCCGCTGCCGCCGGCCTGCGTGTTGTACGAGGCGTTTCCTTTTCGATAGGCCTCGTCGCTGCCGTAGTCGTAGCCGCGCGTGTCGCTGTACGAGCCCGTCGTGCCGGTCCGCTCGTTCGTGTAGGTGCCCTTTCCCTGCACGCCGTAGCCGGACGAGTTCGCGAACGCCGTCTCGGATCCGCCGTACTGCACGTTCCCGTAGTGGCCGTACACGTTCGCGCTGGTGGAGCCGCAGCACGGATAGCCGTGATACGCGCTGCCGTAGGCATAGGGCGCGCCCCAGCCGTAGGCCATCGACGCTGTGGTGAGCCCGAGCCCGTAGCCGTAGCCCCAGCCCACGTACGGGTTGTAGATCGGCTGCGCCGCGATGCCGAACGTCTCGGGCGGCGCGTACCAGTCATTCCCCACCCACGGCTGGTAGTCGTAGCCCGTGCCGTACACGACCACGCCGTCGGGCGCGACCACCGTGCCGAGATAGCCCGGCGTATAGCCGGTGTAGATGTACTCCGGCGATTCGCCGTAGATCTGCACGTAGGTGACGTAGTGCAGCGGCGAGCTGGTCGGGATCGTGTAGATCACGTCGGGCACGGCGTGCGCGACGAGCCAGGGTCCGGCGGCGGACTTCGCGGTGAACCAGACACCCGCGCGCAGCGCGTACCACTCGTTCGCGCGCACGCGGATCACCGGGGAGGGAGAGTTCGCCACGTACTGCAGGGGCGTGCCCTCGATCGCCAGCAGGGTGGGCTTGCCGTCGAACTCCGCGGAGAACGTGGGCGGACTCGCGAGCGGAACCGCGCCCGTCTGCGGGACCGAGTTCGCGATCACCGCCTCGCGCGCCTGCGGCGTGCCCGCGACGGCCGCAAGCACCACCCCGGCGGGAGAGCTCGGCGGAATCTGCAGGAAGTCGACGGGCAGCGCGGAGCTCGCCACGTAGGCCCACGGCCCCGTCAGCGCGCCCGCCGAATACCAGCGACCGGAGATCAGCACGTAGTAGCTGCCGGTCCCCGAGTCGACGAACACGTCGGAGGTCGTGTTCGTGCAGAAGAGGAGCGACGTTCCCGAGATCGGCACCAGCTCCGGCTGGCCCTTGAAGACGATCAGCTCCGAGGGCGTCTGCGTCGTGTGGATCGCGGGCACGCCGTTCGCGAGCGAGGGCTTGGGCTGCGCCGTCCCGCCGTCGAGCAGATCGCCGTGACCCTCGGACGCGAGCTTCTTCGCGATCTCGTCGAGTCCGAGCGGCGGGCTCGGCGCGAGCGCCCACGGTCCGGACAACGCGCTCGCCGACAGCCAGCCGTCGTAGAGGTGCAGGAACACCGTGCTCGTCCCCGGCTCGCGCAGGACCACGGCGCGCGTGTTGATCACGCGCTCGACGAGAGCCCCCGGGACGCGCTTCCAGACCGGCGCGCCGTCGATCGGAATCAGGATCGCGGGCGCGTAGCTCACGATGATCTGCGGCACGCCGTTCTTCACGGGCAGGCCCGCCGGCTTCGCCGCGCTCGACGCCGCGAGCGACGCCTCGATCCGATCGAGCGCGATCGTCTTGCCCGCCGCCGGAAGCTGCGCCTGCAGGTCCGAGAGGTACGCCGCGCCGTTGTCGGGAAGCGTCGGGAAGTTGCTCCGCGTGAGCTGCAGGTTCTCGAGCGAGACGAGGCGTGCTTCGCGGTTGACCTGCGTCTGCGCCGTCCCCCAGACGACCCCGTAGACCTCCGCACCGGTCATCGGACGAACGCCCACCGCGTTCCGGAACTTCAGGACATTGCCCTGCCACGATTCGACCTGCGGCGAGTACACGAGCAGGGTGGCCGCGGCGGTCTGGATCGAACGCGGCCACGGATCGGCATCCGGCGCCGCAGGCGTTCCGGATGCGGGCGGCGGCGGCGCGTTCTGCGCTTCCGCACTGAGCGGATCTGTTTCGAGTCCCGCGTTCGGCGACGCGCATCCGCCGATCCCGCATACGCACACGACGCTCAAAGCAAAGAAGGCTCGACGAAGGCTCAACGCGGCTCCTCGCTCAGGAATCCCGATTTCTCGCCGGGCGAGTTGCTGAATATCACATCGCTCGATGAGAATGGCTTGTGATCGCACGCCACGCGCGAGCCGGGCAGACACGGCCGGTGCCGTTGATCCGGTCCGCGCCGGTAATCGCCGGCGTGCGCTTCCTCGAGCGCAGCGGTGCGCCCGCCATGCGCATCGCAGATGCGGTGGATCTGCCGCGCGCGGCGCTCTGCGATCCGGAGATGCTGATCCCGTTGCACCTGTGTGGACGATTCGCGGCGCGGGTGGCGCGCAGCGAAGGGCTCGACGACTTCGGCTTCCGCTTCGCGGCAGCGTCTCCGCTCGAGGGTCTGGGCAGCTTCGGCGCGCTGTTGGCGCAGGCGACGACGCTTCGCGAGGCGTGCGACCAGGCGGCGCGCACGCGCGATCTCTTCAACTCGGGCGCGCGGATCTGGCTCGCGCACGAGGGCGACCGCGTCTGGGTTCGCCAGGCCATGGATCCGGGCATCGAGGAGGGCCGCCGGGAGCTCGAGCAGTTCTGGGCGCTCAAGGTCCTGCAGCTGGTCCGCGCTGCCGCCGGACCCGAGAGCCCGTCGATCGAGCTCCATCTGCGTTCGCCCGAGATCCGCAGCGCGCGCGACAACCCGCTTCTCTCGGACATCGACGTGCGCTTCGGGCAGTGCGCGACCGCGGTCTCGTTTCCGAGCGTCCTGCTCGGCCGGTCGCTGCGGCCGCGCGAATCGATCCACCCGCGCGGCGAGTTCGAGCGGCGACTCGCCGCATCGCGGCCCGCCGCCGACTTCGTCAGCTCCGTTCGCCAGGTCACGGGGGCGCTGCTCGAGCAGGGCTATCCGGACGTGCGCCGGGTGGCGGCTGCGATCGGTCTCAGCGCGCGAACGCTCCAGCGCCGGCTCGCGGAGTGCGGCGAGAGCTACTCGCGCCTCGTCGCGAACGAGCGCTTCGCGCGCGCCGTCGCACTCCTTCGCGACGAACCGGCGAGCATCACCCGGATCGCCCTCGCGCTGGGCTACCGCGATCTCGCGACCTTCACGCACGCGTTCCACCGCTGGACGGGCGGGTCGCCGCGCGAGTTCAGACGCCGGGCCGCGGCGTCGACTCGCCCAGAACGCGCAGCGGCTTCGGACGCGGGCGCCGCGCAATGAGCGGCGCGGTGCGCTCCGCAATCCAACGCACCGCCTCGTCCGCGTCGTCCGTGAAGAGCAGCATCGCCGCGTCCGCGCGCGCGATCGTCCCGGCCGGGATCATCGTGTTCTCGATGAACGAGCGCAGCGGCGCCCAGTAGTCGAGTCCCATCAGCACGCACGGGAAGCTCTCGATCTTCCGCGTCTGGATCAAGGTCGCGACCTCGAAGACCTCGTCGAGCGTGCCGAAGCCGCCGGGCAGCGCGATGAACGCGTACGAGTACTTCACGAGCATGAGCTTGCGCACGAAGAAGTGCCGGAACACGACGTAGCGATCGAGGTACGCGTTGGGCGCCTGCTCGGCCGGCAGCTCGATGTTGCAGCCGATCGAGAACGCGCCCGCGTCGCGCGCGCCGCGGTTCGCGGCCTCCATCAGACCCGGGCCACCGCCCGTCATCACCGTGAAGCCCGCGCTCCCGACCTGCCGCGCGGTCCGGCGCGCGAGGTCGTAGAACGGCGTGCCCTCGCCAAAGCGCGCCGAGCCGAAGAGCGTGACGCACGGCCCCGCGAAGTGGAGCGCGCGGAAGCCGCGGATGAACTCCGCGAAGAAGCGCAGGGCGAGGATCAGCTCGGCGAAGCGCCGGCTCGGTCCCTCGAGGAAGTGGCGCTCACTCTGATTGGTCTGCAAGGTAGACTCCCCGGGCGTACAAAATGGAGGTTCCGGAACTTGTTGATCATCGCAGGAAAGTTGTCGGTCGATCCCGCCCAGCGCGACGCTGCCGTCGCCGCGGCCCGCGAGATGATGGCGGAGACGCACAAGGAGAAGGGCTGTGTCGCGTACACCTTCTCCGCGGACCTCGCCGACCCCGCGTGCTTCCACCTTTTCGAGCGCTGGGAGTCCCAGGCCGCGCTCGAGGCGCACTTCACGGCGCCGCACATGGCGCGCTTCCAGGCCGCGATCGGAAAGCTGGGCGTGCGCGGCATGGAGGTCCACAAGTACACGATCTCGGGAGTCGGCCCGGTCCGCTGAGCTCGGCCGCGCGCGCTACACCGACGGCCCGTCGCTAGTGATGGTGCTCCCGCTCGTACGCCTGCGCCTCGGCTCGGGTCCGGTGCACGGTTCCGTCCGGATGCTCGGGCGGTGAGTAGATGGTGTAGAGCTTCAACGTCTCGTTCGCCGAGGTGTTGATGACGTTGTGCTTCGTGCCGGCCGGAATCACGACGGCCGAGCCGTCCTCGAGCGCGAGCTCCTTCCCGTCGAGGACGGCGGTCCCGTGTCCCGCCTCCACGCGGATGAACTGATCGACGTCCGCGTGGACCTCGAGCCCGATGTCCTCACCGGGGCGCAGCGCCATCACGACCAGCTGCGCGTGGGGCCCGGTGAACAGGACCTCGCGAAAGCAGGTGTTCTCCAGCGTCTTCTTCTCGATGTTGGTCAGATATCCGGCCACCATGATCTCCTGCCGAGGTTTGACTGAAGTGGGTACCCGAGATCACGGCGATGCGCTGCTGCGGGTCACGCTGCCACCGTCGAGATTTTCGATCGACGTTCGCGGCCGCGTCGGATAGGGTGAGGGAGCAACGCGGGCCCGATCCCGCGGGAGGAGACGCGATGGCAGGCGACAAGCCTCGACCCGACTTCTCGAACGTGAAGGCCGGCGGATCGTCGACGGCGCCGGCGCCGAAATCGCCGGCTGCGCCGCGCACCTACACGGTCGCCGCGGGCGACAGCCTGTCGAAGATCGCCAAGCACCTCTATGGCGACGCGAACGCCTGGCGGCGGATCTACGAGGCGAACAAGGACCAGATCAAGAATCCCGACCTGATCCATCCGGGCCAGGTCCTGAAGATTCCCGAAGCCTGAGCGCCAGGAGGAGTACACCATGATGTTTCATTCCAACGCGCGGCGACTGGCCGCGGTTCTCGTCGTCTCCCTGATCTGGACCGGTTGCAAGGGCAAGGAGGCCGAGACGTCGGCGCCCGCGCCGGTTCCGCCGGTCGGGGCAGCGGTGCCCGCCTTCAAGGTCAGCAAGGTCGAGCTCGGCAACGCGATCGGCGCGGACAAGCGCATCGCGGCGCCCGCGAGCGTGCTGGCGCCCAGCGACACCATCTACGCCGTGGTCGTGACAGAAGGTGCCGCGCCGTCCGTCACTCTGGCCGCGACCTGGACCTACGAGGACGGCCAACTCGTGAACGAGTCCATGCAGACCATCGCACCGACGGGCCCCGCCGCCACCGAGTTCCACATCTCCAAGCCCGACGGCCTCCCGCCCGGCAAGTACAAAGTCGAGATCAAGGCCGACAACGCGCTCGTCGGCACCGAGACTTTCGAGGTCCGCTAGCCACTCCATCTGAATGGGTGTGCGCAGAGCTCGGCGGCCGGGCGCACGCGACGAGTGGGTCGGGTACCCCCGGGGACCCACGAGGAGCGAGCGCCCGGCCGCCGAGCTCCGTCGGAGAGTTCGCTCCGTCAGCGCTCCCTGAACCAAGGCATCACATCGCGCGCGAACCCCTCGAGGCTCGCGTTCATCGCCTCGGGTGCGACACCCGGAGGGACGCCCCACGTGACGACGTCGGTGATGCCGAACTCCGTGACGAAGCGCTCGAGCTCCTCGCGACACTGTGCGGCGTCGCCGACGATCCAGGTCTGCGGGATCGGCCGCGCGTCTTGCGACGGTCCGCCGAGCGCGAGCGTCACAGCGTCGCCCGACTCCGCGATCCAGTCCGCGTAGATCTTGCCCTTGTAGCGCTCGGCCTCGCGCACCGCGGGCCAGTCGCGCTCGCGGTTTCCGGTCACGAGCCAGGGGCGGATGATGCCGACGCGGAAATCGTCCGTGCGCTTCCCGGCCGCCGCGAGGTCCGCGCGCCACGGATCGAGCACGAGTCGCCGGTCGCCCTGAGGGAGCAGGTTCGTGCCGAGCCGCGCGGCGCGGTGCGCGCCCGCCTCGCTCATGGCCGCGAGCCAGAGCGGCGGTCCGCCGCGCTGCACGGGCAGCGGGCGCACGAGCGCGCCGTCGAACGTCCAGTGCCGGCCGTGGAAGTCGAAGCGCTCGCCCGACCAGGCGCGCCGCAGCACCTCGATGCCTTCCTCGGTGCGCGACACGCGCTCGCGCCGCGAGATGCCGAACGCGCGGAACTCGTGCGGCGCGTAGCCCATGCCGACCCCGAGCTCCATCCGGCCGCCCGAGAGGTTGTCGAGCACCGCCAGGTCCTCGGCCAACCGCAACGGATGCGCGAACGGCAGCAGCAGGATGTCCGACGAGATCCGCACGCGCAGCGTGCGCGCGGCGATCGCCCCCGCGACCGCGACGAAAGAGGGCACGTAGCCGTCCTCGACGAAGTGGTGCTCGGTGATCCAGATCAGGTCGTAGCCGAGCCGGTCGACCAGCTCGGTCTGCGCGAGCACGCGCGCGTAGAGCTCGGGATTCGACATGCCCGAGCCGGGGGGGTTGCGGAAGTCGTACGCCACGCCAAAACGCAGGGTCTGCGGCATGGCCCGAGTCTATGGTAGAAGCAAGCGCGATGGCGGAGACGTTGGCGGAGCGTTTCGATCCCGAGGTGGCCGCGGGCTTCATCCGCGCGAACGACAGGCTCACCGGCCTGCCGAAGTTCCTGGGTCTGCGGATCGTCGACATCGGCCCGGGCACCCTGCGCGCCGAGATGGACGTCCGCGACGAGCTGCTGACGCCGTTCAAGAACGTGCACGGCGGCGTGATCTCCGCGGTCTGCGATCACGTGCTCGGCTGCGTCTGCTATCCGGTGATGAAGCGCGGGCAGTGGGCGGCGACGACCGAGTTCAAGCTGAACCTGCTGGCGCCGGTCACGCAGGGGACGATCACGGCGGTCGCGACGATCGCCTCGCTCGCGCGCACGCTCGCGGTGGTGCGCATCGACGTCTCGAACGAGGGGCGTCTTTGCGCGATCGCCCAGGGCACCGTCACGATTCGCGATCCCAAGGGCTGAGCGTGGCGGGCACGTTCTCCGCGCTGGGACTGCGTTCCTTCCGTGTGCTCTGGATCAGCACGCTCTTCTCGTTCCTCGCCTTCTTCATGTCGACCACCGTGCAGAGCGTGGTCGCGTTCGACCTCACCGGCACGAACGGCTCGGTGGGCTCGGTGGTCGCGGCGCAGGGACTGGCGATGCTGCTGCTCGGGCCGATCGGGGGCGCGTTCGCCGATCGCGTGCGCAAGCGGCGCTTGATCGCGGGCGCGCAGTCCGTGACCGCGGTGGTCTTCCTGCTGCTCGCGCTCTCGCTCGCGACGGGAACGATCCGCGTCGAGTATCTCGCGCTCGGCTCGCTCGTGATGGGGGCGACGTTCGCGTTCCTCGGGCCCGCGCGACAGGCGCTGACGATCGACCTCGTTCCGGCCGACGGCCGCGGCAACGCGCTCGCGCTCACGCAGGTCGGGCACAGCGGCTCGCGGGTGCTCGGACCGACGCTCGCCGGTCTCTTCCTCGGCTGGCAGGTCGCGGGCGCGACCGGCGCCTACCTCGCGATGGCGGCGTGCTACGTCGCTTCGGTCGCCGCGCTCCTGCTGCTGCCGCAGTCGGTCGTGCGCCCGGGCGCGCGCGACAGGCACGTGTTCGCCGACATCGCGGCGGGTCTCCGGTACGTGCGCGAGCAGCGCCGCTTGCGCCTCCTGATCGTGTTCTTCGTCTCGGTGATCATGGTCGGCTATCCGTACGTGACGGTGCTTCCGGGGCTGCTCGAGCACGCGCTCGGCCACGACTCGCACGACGTGGGCACGCTGTTCGGCGTCTCCGCGCTCGGCTCGCTCGGCGCGTCGCTCCTGGTCGCGCGCTTCGCGGACTCGGCTCACGCGCTGCGCATCTACGCCGGCATGGCGCTGCTCTTCGGCGCGTCGCTCGGCGCCGTCGCGCTGGCGCCGTCGTATCTCGCCCTGGCGGTGGGCATGTTCCTCGTCGGCGTCGGCAGCGGCGGCTTCCAATCGCTGAACGGCGCGGTGATCGTGCGCGAGACCGAGCCGGCCTTCTTCGGACGGGTCTCCTCGCTCACCACGCTCGCGTTCGCGGGCTTCGGACTGATGGGCCTGCCGCTCGGCCTGCTCGCGGATGCGATCGGGGAGCGCGGGGCACTCGCGGCGATGGGCGCGGCGGTCTGCGCGATCTCGCTCGCGCTCGCGTCCCGACTCGGCGCGACTACGAGCGCGCGGCCCAGCGCTCCCGAAATCGCGCAGTGACCCAGAGGCACACCTCCCAGATGTCGGCGAGGGGCGCGCCCGTGCGCGGGTCGACCGGCTGGTAGTTCGGCGGACCGAACTCGGGGTTGATCGTCAGGAACGCGCGGCCCTCGGCGCGGCGCGCCTCGATGATGCGATCCCACCAGACCTCGAAGCGCTCGGTCCAGCGCAGTCCCTTGCCCACGCGCGGATCGGGGACCTGCGGACCGTGCTCGTAGCCCACGCGCGCGTGGATGTGGTCGGCGCGCGCGATCGCGACGTCCATCAGCTCGCTGTAGCCGGGCTGGGTGAGGGCGCTCTCGGCGACGGTGGTGAAGTGACTGAAGTCGGCGCAGATGCGCAGCTCGGGCAGCGCCTCGAGATAGCGCGCGGTCGTCCACGGCGAGTAGAGCAGGCGCGTGCGATGGGTCTCGAAGACGACCGGCACGTCGACCTCGCCGGCCATCTCCATCACGGCGCGGAAGAACGCGAGGCCGCGCTCGAAGTCGTAGCGATCGCGCCCGGGATGGCAGTTGATCAGGATCGGGCGCGTCCGCTTGATGCGCTCGAGCTGCGCGCGAAACGAGGCCTCGTCGTCGCAGAACATCATCGCGACGTAGTCGAGCTCGTGCTTCGCGCACAGGTCGCCGAACTCGCCCGGGTCCATCTGCACCTGCGCGCACTCGATGCCATCGTAGCCGGCGGCCGCGAACGCCTCGATTCGCGCGCGCTGGTCGCCCAGGTGCTCCATTCCCCAGTCGCACTTCAGCAGCTTGAGCTCCATCGGCTCAGTAGCATACGGGAGGCGGAGTCACGGGCGGGGACGAAGGCGGCGGGTTCGACGGCGGCGGCGAGCTCGGTCCCGAGCCGCCACCCGATCCTCCCCCGCCGTTCCGGGCATCGCCCGACGAGCCGCTCGAGCCGCCCTGGTTGTGCTCGATCACCGCGCCGATCGTGAAGGCGTCGAGGATCGAGATCAGCCGGTCGATGTTGAGCTGCGTGTCGGTGCGCGTGTAGGCGCTCGGTGCATAGGCGCGGTCGTGGCGCGCGAACGAGAGCGGGTTCCAGGCGCCCAGCATGCGCTCGCTGGCCGGCAGGTTCTTCGCGACGGCCGACGTGACCACGCCGATGCCGT
>Ga0210377_10003480_pt1 | contig 13561 bp, 15 predicted proteins | sample PLM4_65_b1redo_FD_155480 | JGI IMG/M metagenome (GOLD analysis project Ga0210377, IMG submission 155480) | Groundwater sediment microbial communities from an aquifer in East River, Colorado, USA - PLM4_65_b1 redo | ecosystem: Environmental > Terrestrial > Soil > Riparian zone | place: USA: East...
TGTGGCTCACGTCGAAGCATTCGATACGCTGCGCGGAATCCGGCAGGCCAAGCGCCTGTCGCAGCGCACCCATGCGCTCTTCCTGCGCGCTGCGCTCGTGCGCCCGCTGGGCCAGGGCCAGCTCGGCGTTCTTGGAGGCCATGTTCAGCCACATGCGCCGCTCGCCCTGCGCCGGCACCGTTGCGTCGAACTCCACCGCGTGGCTCACCAGCACCAGCGGCGGCGGCGGTTGCTCGACGTAATGCTGCTCGAGGAACGCCTGCAGCACTTCGTCGGGCGCCGCTGCATCCGCGTTGGCGGGAAAGAAGCTGCGATCGCCGACATGCCGCCCGCCGCGGATCATCGCCAGGTTGACGCAGGCCATTGGGCCCTTCACCACGCAGGCGACCACGTCCGCGTCCACGCCGCGGTTCGACTCGACGTACTGCCGTGCCTGCACGCGCGACAGCGCGCGCACCTGGTCGCGGTAGGCCGCCGCGGCCTCGTACTCGCGCGCTTCGGCGGCCGCCTGCATGCGTTGCGTGAGGCGCTGCATGACGTCGTCCTCCCTGCCGCGCAGGAACAACTCCGCGTGCTGCACGTCCTGCGCGTAGGCATCCCGGCCGATCAGGCCGGTGCAGGGCGCCGAGCAGCGCCGGATCTGGTGCAGCAGGCAGGGTCGCGAGCGGTTCTCGAACACGGTGTCCTCGCAGGTACGCAGGCGGAACACGCGCTGCAGCAGCTGGATGCTCTCGCGCACGGCCGAGGCGTGCGGAAACGGCCCGAAGTGCCGGTTGCCCGGCTCGCGCGCGCCGCGATGGAAGCCCAGGCGCGGGAACGGATGGCCGCTGAGCATCAGGTAAGGGTAGGACTTGTCATCGCGGAACAGGATGTTGTAGCGCGGCGCAAGGCTCTTGATGAGGTTGTTCTCAAGCAGCAGTGCCTCGCCCTCCGAGCGCGTCGCTGTGACCTCGACCTGCGCAACCTGCGTCAGCATCATGCGGATGCGCGGGCTGGCGACGCTCTTCTGGAAATAGGTGGCTACGCGCTTCTTCAGATCGCGCGCCTTGCCGACGTACAGCGCCTCGCCGGCCGGGCCGACCATGCGGTACACCCCGGGCAGGCTGGGCAGCCCGGCGACGAAGCTCTTGGGGTCGAAGCGCGGCGCGTCCATGCGGAGCTGGAATTCTAGCGCCGGCCCTCGGAATCAGTGTAAAATTCGCGCCCTTTTCATAGCGTCCTTCCGTCATGGCCAAGGTCTCCGCAGTCGAAATCCGCGTCGGCAACCTGCTCGAGTGGGACAAGCGCGTCTGGCGCGTGCTCAAGTGCTACCACGTGCACGTCGGCGGCCGCGGCGGCGCGTTCATGCAGGTCGAGATGAAGGACATCGAGGCGGGCACCAAGACCAACCAGCGCTTCCGCACCGAGGACAAGATCGAGCGCGCGTTCGTCGATCCGCGCGACATGCAGTTCCTCTACCAGGATGCGAGTGGCTTCGTGTTCATGGACAAGGAGAATTACGAGCAACTCACGCTGCCCGCCGAGTTCCTCGAGGGCCAGGCGGGCTATCTGCTGCCCAACACGGACGTGCAGATCAACTTCTACAACGGCCGCGCCATCGGCATCGAGATCCCGCCCTCGGTGGTGCTCACAGTGGTGGACACGGAGCCCGGTATCCGGAACGCCACGGCCACCAACACCTTCAAGCCGGCGACCATGGAGACCGGCATCACCGTCCAGGTGCCGCCCTTCATCAACAAGGGCGAGAAAATCAAGGTCGACACCAACGAAGGCACCTACATGGAGCGCGGCTAGGCCAGCGCCGCGAAGGCCTGCTGCGAGTCGCGGTAGGCCACGCTTTTCCTCAGGTCGCGCGCGCCACCCCGGCGGCGCATGCGCTCCGCCCGCCCCGGCATTTCCAAGCCGACACCGGCCAGCGATTCAAGCAGTCCTTCCTGCCCCGTCGGATCGTTGCACAGCAGCAGCATGTCGCAGCCCGCAGCCAGCGCCGCGCGCGCGCGCGCGGTCATGTTCCCCGCGGTACTGGCCCCTTCCATCGACAGGTCGTCGCTGAAGATCAGGCCATCGAACCCTAGTTGCCCGCGCAGGACCTGCTGCAGCCAGACGCGCGAATACCCCGCGGGCTCGTGATCCACCTGCGGATAGACCACATGCGCCGGCATCACGGCGGCGAGGCCCGCGCTGATGGCGGCGACATAAGGCGGCAGATCCTTGCGCCGGATCTCGGCGAGCGGACGATCGTCGGTCGGTACGGCCAGGTGGGAATCCGCGACCGCGTAGCCGTGTCCCGGAAAGTGCTTGCCGACCGCCGGCATGCCGCCTGCGTCGAGCCCAGCGATCAGCGCTGCCGCAAGCGCGCCGGCGGCGATCGGGTCGAAGTGCAAGGCGCGGTCGCCGATCACGGAGCTCGCGCCGTAGTCGAGGTCCAGCACTGGGGTGAAGCTGAAATCCAGTCCATGGGCCGCCAGCTCCGCCGCGATGATGTAGCCGGCGGCGTGCGCGGCCGCCCGCCCCGCCTCGCGGTCGCGGTCCCACAACCGGCCGAGCGCGCGCATCGGCGGCAGAGCGGTGAAACCTTCCCTGAAGCGCTGCACGCGGCCGCCTTCATGGTCCACGCCGATCAGCAGCTGCGGCTCGCGCAGCGAGCGGATCTCCTCCGTCAGCGCCTGGAGCTGCCCGGGGCTCTCGTAATTGCGGCTGAACAGGATCACGCCGCCCGCGGCCGGGTGCAGCATGCGGCGCCGATCGCCGTCGACCAGCGCGGGCCCCAGCGGGTCCACCACCACGGGACCCAGGGGCAGCCGCGCCCTCAGTCGTCGCATTCGAGGATCACGGTCGCGGCAGCCATGTCGCGCTCGTCAGTGAGCGTGAGGTGCGTGCGCCGGATGCCGCGATCCTTCAGCAGCCTCGCCAGCGCGGCGGAGAATTCCAGCTCCGGCTTGCCGGACTTCAGGTTGATGACCCACACGCCATGCCAGTTCGCGGGCGCGTGGATTCCGGTGCCCAGCGCCTTGGTGAAGGCCTCTTTCGCGGCGAAGCGCTTGGCGAGATAGGCCGCCGGCCTGGCGTGGGCGTGGAAGCGGCGCAGCTCCGGCTCGCACAGGATGCGCTGGGCAAAGCGCACGCCGAAGCGCGCCAGTATCCGCTCCACGCGCGGGATTTCGATGAGGTCGCTGCCGACGCCGTAGATCACCTGGCGGCCTGCACGATCAACTGCTTCATCTCCCGCACGGCCTCGCGCATGCCGACGAACACCGCGCGGCTGACGATGGCGTGGCCGATGTGCAGCTCGCGCACGCCAGGCAACCGCGCAACCGGCTCGACGTTGAAGTAGTTGAGCGCGTGGCCGGCGTTGAAGCGCATGCCAAGCGCGCGGATGCGCTCTCCCGCTCGGCGGATCTTCTCCACCTCCGCCGCCACCGCCGGCGATTCGGCATCGCGCCCCTTGGCGTGGAAGGCATGAGCATAGGGCCCGGTATGCACTTCGCATACCGACGCGCCGATGCGCTTCGCGGCCTCGACCTGGCCGGCCTCCGCGTCGATGAACACCGAGACGACGATCCCCGACTGCGCCAGCTGCGCCACCACCCCGCGCAGGCGGGCTTCCTGCGCGACGATGTCCAGACCGCCCTCGGTAGTGATCTCGTGGCGTCCTTCCGGCACCAGCATCGCCATCTCGGGCCGGATGCGCCGCGCCACCTGGACCATCTCGTCGGTGGCCGCCATTTCGAGATTGAGCTTGATGTGCGTGAGCTCGCGCAGGCGGCGCACGTCTTCGTCCTGGATGTGGCGCCGGTCCTCGCGCAGGTGCACGGTAATGCCGTCGGCACCGCCGAGATGCGCCTCCACCGCGGCCCACACCGGGTCCGGCTCGTAGGTGCGGCGCGCCTGGCGCACCGTCGCCACATGGTCCACGTTCACACCCAGCTCGATCATAGTTCCTGCAACTCCCGCAGCACTTCCCGCGTATGCAGCGCCTGCCCCGGCAGGCGTGCGGCGATCAGCCAGCGCATCAGGTGCCGCGCCTCGTCGCGTGTCTCCGAGCGCGTATAGTCGTCGCGCGCCATGTCAAGCAGCGTCTGGCCGCTGACGGTGTTCGCCTGCGCGGCGGCGCCGTTCGCGGCCAGCGGCCCGCGCTCCGGCTCATAGGCGTAGCGCCGTGCGGGCTGCACCGGCAGGCCACTGCCGGCGTCGCGCTCGAGCAGGGGAGCATATCCGAGTTCGGTAAGCAGCCTGCGCTCGAAGGCGCGCAGCACGGACGCGTGATCCTCGCGCGCAGCGAGGCGCGCCACGCTCTCGGCGTACGCGTCGAACAGAGCCTCATGCGCATCCTCCCGCGGCAGGAGCTTGAGCAGCAGCTCGTTGAGGTAGAAGCCGCACATCAGGCCCATGCCCGCGAGCGCTGGCTGCCCGCCGCTCCACTCGGCCGCCAGCAACGTGCCAAGCTCGGCGGACGCGCTCCAGCTCAGCCGCAGGGGATAGAACGCCAGCAGCGTGCCGCGTATCGCCGAGCGCGGCCGCCGTGCGCCGCGTGCCAGCAGTCCCACGCGGCCGCGGTGGCGCGTGAACGCTTCCACGATCAGGCTGGTCTCCTTGTAGGGATAGCTGTGCAGGACGAACGCGGGCTCGTGCTCGGTGCGCCGCCGCGTCATGAATAACCCAGCTGGCGCAACAGGCGCTCGTCGTCGGTCCAGCTGCGCCGGACCTTGACCCAGACCTGCAGGAAGACCTTGCCGCCGAACAGGCGCTCCATGTCCTTGCGCGCTTCGGTGGAAATCCGCTTTAGCATCGCGCCCTGCTTGCCGATCACGATCGGCTTTTGGCTGTCGCGCTCGACCCAGATGGTGGCCTCGATGCGCCGCAGCCGACCTTCTTCGCGGAAACTGTCCACCACGGTCTCGCAGCGGTAGGGCAGTTCCTCGCCGAGCAGTCGGAAGATCTTCTCGCGCAGCAGCTCCGCCGCGAAGAAGCGCTCGTCGCGGTCGGTGAGATGGTCTGCCGGATAGATCGCCTCGCCCTCGGGCAGCCTGTCGCGCAGCACGCGCAGCAGTTCCGGCAGGTTGCGCCCGGTAGCCGCAGACACTGGGACGATGGCATCGAAAGCGCGCTCGCGGGCGACGCGCTCCAGGAACGGCAGCAGCTTCTCCGCCGGGCGCACCAGGTCAATCTTGTTGACCACCGCGACCACGGGCTTGCCCTCCGGCACCCTCGCCAGCGCCGCCCGGTCGGCCGCGTCGAAGTGCAACGCTTCCAGTACGAACGCCACCACGTCCATGTCGCGCGCCGCCTCGCCGGCGCGACGGTTGAGCGAACGATTGAGCAAGTTGCGGTGCTGCGTCTGGAAACCCGGCGCATCGACGAATACGTACTGGCAGTCCGCGGTGGTGAGGACACCCATCAGCAGGTGGCGCGTGGTTTGCGCGCGCGGCGACACGATGGCCAGCTTCTGGCCCAGCAGCTTGTTGAGCAGGCTGGACTTGCCGGTGTTCGGCCTGCCCACCAGGCCCACCGTGCCGCTGCGAAAGCCGCTCATGCGCCGAGTTGCCGCAGCAGCGCCTCGGCCGCCTGCTGCTCGGCTGCGCGGCGCGTCTCGCCGTGGCCAGTGGCGCGCAGGCCGAGCCGCTCGACCACGCATTCCACCTCAAAAACCTGCTGGTGCGCCGCGCCCTGCGTCGCCACCAAGTGGTAGCTGGGTAGTCCCTGTCCCCTGCCCTGCAGCAGCTCCTGCAGGCGCGTTTTCGCGTCCTTCACCGGACCGCGGAGATCCAGCGCGTCGAGTGACGCGCCAAAGTTGCTGCGCACCACGTCGCGCGCACTCTCGTAGCCTGCATCCAGGAAGACGGCGCCGTATAGCGCCTCCAGCGTGTCTGCCAGGATCGACGGCCGCGCGCTGCCGCCGGTCGCGCTCTCGCCTTCGCCCAGGCGGAGGCACTCGCCCAGCCCAAGGTCCCGCGCCACCACGGCGAGAGCTTCCTTGCGCACAAGGCTGGCGCGCATCTGCGACAGGTCGCCTTCGCTCAGGGCCGGATGGCGCGTGAACAGTTCCTGCGCGATGACGCAGCCGAGCACGCCGTCGCCGAGGAACTCCAGGCGCTCGTTGTGCGGCGAGCCGTAGCTGCGATGCGTCAGCGCCTGCTCGAGCAGCTCGGCGCGGTGAAAGCTGTGGCCTAGGCGCTGCTCGAGACGCGTGGATCGGGACAAGCTGCGCGTGCCGGACCGGTCAGTCCTTGCTGGACGCCGTGAAGTCGATGTACACGCCGATATTGGCAAACAGCGGGACTTCCTTGCGGTAGGAAGCGGTGATGAGCAGGTCGTTGCCCTGCTTGCTGATCTCGAGCGTGCTCGGGTGGACGCTGCTGATGTTGTCGATCGCGGACCGGTTCTCAAACGCGCGCCGCACGTCCGCCACCGTCGCACCCCGGCCGCGCGTTTCGAGACCGATGCCGGTCAGCGCCTTCTTCACCGAGAAGTACTCGAGATAGGGAGGCAGCAGCTTCATCGCCAGCAACGCGGCGAACACGAGGACGAACGCGCCGATGATCAGCCCCATCAAGGTGATCCCCTGCTGCCTGTCGCGCATGGTCGGTCTCCTGTCGGAAAGTACCTTCATCGGAACGAGCCGAAGCGGCCGAGCTCTCCCAGATTGAGCCAGATGAAGAACGCGCGGCCGACGATGTTCTCGTCCGGCACGAAGCCCCACACCCGGCTATCGCTCGAATTGTCGCGGTTGTCGCCCATCACGAAGTAATGGCCTGGCGGCACCGTGCACGCCAATCCGGCCATATTGTAGTTGCAATCGCCGAAATGCGGGAATGGCCGCGCCTGGGGCACGAACGCGGGCGCGTCGTCCTCCAGCACGATCTGGTGCTCGACGCCGTCCAGCTTCTCCAGGAAGCGGCGCGAATACTGCATGCGCTCGCGCGACAGGTAATCCTCGATCTGCTTCACCGGCACCGGCTGGCCGTTGATCGAGAGGCGCTTGTTGCGGTACTCGAGGCGGTCGCCAGGCACGGCGACCACGCGCTTGATGTAATCGAGCGAGGGATCCTCCGGATAGCGGAACACCATCACGTCGCCGCGCCGCGGCGAGTTCAGACCCAGCACCTTGGTGTTGACGATCGGCAGCCGGACTCCATAGGTGAATTTGTTCACCAGGATGAAATCGCCCACCAGCAGGGTCGGGACCATGGATCCCGACGGGATCTTGAAGGGCTCGAACAGGAAGGAACGCAGCAGGAAGACGATCAGGATCACCGGAAAGAAGCTGATCGAGTACTCCACCCACCAGGGCTGCCGCGCGTCGGCTTGCCGCCGGCGGCGCAGCCAGTACTTGTCCAGCAGCCAGACTACCCCGGTCACCACCAGCAGCAGCAGGAGAAACCCGGCGAAGCCGAAGGTGGCCGCACCCGACTTCATGCCGAGCGACGCGAACAGTCTGGCGAGGAGATCTTCCATGCGCGCGCCTAGTCGGAGTCCCGTTGCAGCACGGCGAGAAACGCTTCCTGCGGAATCTCCACCGCGCCCACCTGCTTCATGCGCTTCTTGCCTTCCTTCTGCTTCTCCAGGAGCTTGCGCTTGCGCGTCACGTCGCCGCCGTAGCACTTGGCGAGTACGTTCTTGCGCAGCGCTTTGACGTTCTCGCGCGCGATGATGTTCGACCCGATCGCCGCCTGGATGGCGACGTCGAACATCTGCCGCGGGATCAGGCCGCGCAGCCGCGCCGCCAGCTCGCGCCCGCGGCGCTGCGCCACCTCCCGGTGCACCATGCTGGAGAGCGCATCCACGCGCTCGCCGTTCACCAGCACGTCCAGGCGGACCACGTCCGCCGGCCGGTACGCCTTGAACTCGTAGTCCATCGAGCCGAAGCCGCGCGTGAGCGACTTCAGCCGGTCGAAGAAATCGAGCACCACCTCGTTGAGCGGCAGGTCGTAGGACAGCACCACGTGCCGCGCCGAATAGTGCAGGTTGGTCTGCGTGCCGCGCTTCTCCGTGCACAGCGTCATCACCGGGCCGACGTACTCCTGCGGCACGAAGATGGTGGTGGAGATCATCGGCTCGCGGATCTCGTCGATCTGCGAGGGATCGGGGAGCTTCGCGGGGTTGGAGATCTGCTGCACCGTGCCGTCGCGCAGCAGCAACTCGTACACCACGGACGGCGCGGTGGTCACCAGTTCCATGCCGTACTCGCGCTCGAGGCGCTCCTGCACGATGTCCATGTGCAGCAGGCCGAGGAAACCGCAGCGGAAGCCGAAACCCAACGCCTGCGACACCTCCGGCTCGTAGTGGAAAGAGGCGTCGTTCAGGTGCAGCTTTTCCAGCGCGTCGCGCAGCGCCTCGTACTGGTTGGACTCCACCGGATAGAGCCCGGCGAACACCTGCGGCTTGATCTCCTTGAACCCCGGCAGCGGCGCCGCCGCGGGCTTGTCGGCGCGCGTGATCGTGTCGCCGACCTTGGCCTCGCGCAACTCCTTCACCCCCGCCACGACGAACCCGACCTCGCCCGCCTCGAGCGCATCCCGCGCCTGCGATTTTGGCGTGAACACGCCCACCTGCTCGCACAGGTGGACGGCACCCGTGCTCATCAGGAGCACCTTGTCCTTCGGACGCAGCGTCCCTTGCACCATGCGCACCAGCATCACCACACCGACATAGTTGTCGAACCAGGAATCGATCACCAGCGCCTGCAGGCGCCCCGCGGGATCGCCCTTCGGCGGCGGCACGCGGGCGATCACCGCCTCCAGGATCTCCTGTACGCCCTCGCCCGTCTTCGCGCTGGCGCGCAGGGCGTCCTTGGCGTCAATGCCGATCACGTCCTCGATCTCCTGGATGGCCTTGTCCGGATCCGCCGAGGGCAGGTCGATCTTGTTCAGCACGGGGATCACGTCGACGCCCTGCTCGATCGCGGTGTAGCAGTTGGCCACGGTCTGCGCCTCGACGCCCTGCGAGGCGTCCACCACCAGCAGCGCACCCTCGCAGGCGGCGAGTGAGCGGCTCACCTCGTAGGAAAAATCCACGTGCCCAGGCGTGTCGATCAGGTTGAAGAGGTAGCGCTCGCCGTCGCGCGCCTGGTACTGCAGGGCGGCGGTCTGCGCCTTGATGGTGATGCCGCGCTCGCGCTCCAGGTCCATCGAGTCGAGCACCTGGTCCGCCATCTCGCGGTCGGACAGGCCGCCGCACAGCTGGATGATGCGATCGGCGAGCGTCGACTTGCCGTGATCGATGTGGGCGATGATCGAAAAATTGCGGATGCGGCTCTGCGGCGTCATGGGGGAACACAAAAAAGGGTGCCTGGGGCACCCTTCTCTGCTGCGGCCGCTATCTTACCGCAAGCCGCGCCCGCAGGGCCGGCTCATCGAGGCGGAAATGGCAGACCTCGACGCCAGCGGCATCGGTCAGCACCGGCACCCGGTCGCCATAGCGGGCCTCCAGGGCCGGGTCGGCGTCGACGTCGAGCTCCTCGAACGCCACGCCCAGGGCGCACAGGGCGCGCGCCATGTCCTCGCACAAATGGCAGTAGCTGCGCCCGTAAAGCCGCAGTTTCAGGGCGCCCTAACCCTTGTCCGCGAGACCGGTCACGGTGACGAACGCGGTGTTCTCGCCGCGGCGCACCTGCAGCGTGATCACGGCGTTCTTGTCCAGGCCGGCAAGCAGCTTGTTGAACTGCTCGGACGATTTCAACTCCGTGTGCTGGCCGTTGTGCACCATCTTGAGGAGCACGTCGCCGCGCCGCACGTCGGCACGCGCATCCGGCCGCACGTCTACGACCACCAGGCCTTGGGCGAGGCGCATGTCCTTCTTCTGCTCGGCGCTGAGATCGCTCACCACGATTCCCAGGCGGTTCGCCGCGAGCTCCTGCGGCTTGCGTTCGCCGCGCGGCGCGTCGCGCGCGGCGATGCGTTCTTCCTGCAGCTCGCCCACCGTCAGCGACAGGGTGCGCGGCGCCCCCTTGCGCCAGACCTCGATCTGGGCAGCGGATCCGGGCCGGGTCGCGCCGACGATGCGCGGCAGGTCGCCCGAGGAATCCACCGGCTTGCCGTCAAAGCGCGTGATGATGTCGGTCGCCTCGATGCCCGCCTTGTCCGCGGGGCTGCCCTTCTCCACCGAATTGACCAGCGCACCGCGCGGCCGGTCCAGCCCGAAGGACACCGCGAGGTCCTTGGTGACCTCCTGGATAACGACCCCGATGCGGCCGCGGGACACGCGGCCCTTGTCACGCAGCTGCTTCTGCACGTCGAGCGCCATGTCGATGGGGATGGCGAAGGACAGGCCCATGAAGCCGCCCGTGCGGCTGTAGATCTGCGAGTTCACGCCGACGACCTCGCCGCGCATGTTGAACAGCGGCCCGCCGGAATTGCCCGGGTTGATGGCCACGTCGGTCTGGATGAAGGGAACGAAGTTCTCCTGGGGCAGCGAGCGCCCCTTGGCGCTGACGATGCCGGCGGTCACTGTGTTCTCGAAGCCGAAGGGAGAGCCGATCGCCACCACCCATTCGCCGACCTTGAGGCGGCTGGGGTCACCCATGCGCACCGTGGGCAGGCCGGTCGCCTCGATCTTGATCAGCGCGACATCGGTGCGCTTGTCGGCGCCTATCACCCTCGCCTTGTACTCGCGTTTGTCGGTCAGCTTGACGTTGATCTCGTCCGCGGCGTCGATGACGTGCGCGTTGGTCAGGATGTAGCCGTCGGTGCTGATCACGAACCCGGAACCGAGCGAGCGGCTTTCCGGCCGCGCGCCCGGTCCGGGCTGCCCGGGCTGCTGGCGCGGGATGAAGCGGCGGAAGAATTCCAGCACTTCCTCGTCTTCCATGTTCGGGATCTGCGGCACGCTCGTGCGCCGTGCCGCCTGCGCGGTGCTGATGTTGACCACCGCGGCGCCCTGTTCCTCGACCAGCCGGGTGAAATCGGGCAGCTCACGGCCCTGCGGCAGCGCCACGGTGGCGCACACGGCGAGGACGATCGCGACGGCGGATCTGATCAGTTGCATGATGATTCCCTCTCGGAAGTCGTGCACCTCGGACGCATCCGCGGCGCGGAAGTTCACTGCGGCGGGTGGAACTCCACCCCGTTGCCGACGCGCTGCACGCTCGCGGCCGGCGCTTCACCCACCACCGTGACGAGGTGGTTCGCCACCTCGCGCGTATAGACGTTCACGGCGCCCATGGTGGCCAGCCCGATGCTCGGGGGCTCCGTGCGCCCTGCGATCGGCTCGATGAACACCGACACGGCGGCAAGGCCATCGGAATACACCACCTGGCGCACCGGCCGCGCATCACGCAGCATCCTGTTTATCTCGACCACCTTGCGGAATCCGGGCAGTTCGGCGTGCACACTCCAGCCCGCCTCCGCCAGATTGGCGGGCGACACGGTCGCCCTCTCGATGCGCCAGTTGCGCGATTCCTGCCGCGGCCGCAGCCTGTCGCGCGGCACGTTGCCGATCTCCAGCTGCGTGAAAGTGAACTGCTCCACGGTCTCGCCCTTGCTGTTGAATGCCCGCGCCTTGAGCAGCATGCCAGTCTGCACGTCGGCCCACAACTTATAGCCGTAGCGCAGTTCATCCTTGGGGGCCAGCACGATGGCCCGGCAGTCGAAGCCCGCGATGCGCGCGCTCTCGTCCATGGTGATGGTGTAGGACTCGGTCAGGCCGGAGACCTGCGCGGGCAGCAGCGCCGGGAAGCTGCCCCCCCGCTCGCCGCGACGGCGGTCCACCTTCACGGTCTGGCTGTCTGGCAGGTAGCAACGGATCTCGTCGCGCGTGCGCACCACTTCCCGCGGCAGCCCGTCGAGCACCTCAAGCCGTTCCACGCCACCGGCGGAGTCCGCGCGCCGCGTGATGCGGGAGGTCTCCGTGCGCTCGCCCTGCTGGTAGACGAACGTCCCCGTGTAGGACAGTTTTTCGGTCGCCTGGTAGATCTTGCGCAGCCAGTCCATCGCATCGGGTGCGCCCTGAGCCTGCGCCAGGCCCGCGGCCGCCCAGAGCAGCAAGGCGCCGGCTGCGCGGCTCACGGCTTCTTCCTCGCCACAGCCTGGTCGGAAACCGAACGCACATACGGCGCCATGCCCTGCAGCGAATTGCGCGGCGAGAACACCTGGTGCGCGATGAGGTAATCCTGCGTGGCGCTTGTGACCGGCAGCCGCGCCGGCTCCTTGGGGGGTTGCGCGTCGGCTATCTGCGCGGGCGCCGGACCCGGCCTCTGCTGCGGCGCGAGCGCCACCCAACCGACGAATGCGACTGCGGCAACGCTCGCGGCCAGTGCCGAGGGCACGAACCAGCGAGCGCGCTCCGGCGGACGTACCGCCCCCGGCAGCGGTCCCACCAGGGCCGGCTCCTGCGCCAGACGCTGCGCCACCCGCGGCACGCAGTCGGCCGCGAGCAGCGCGCCGCCGCGCAGCGCATCGCTGATCAAATGGTAAGTACGCCAGGAATCGCGCGCCTCTCCGTCCTGGCCCAGCGCGTCGAGCGGCTCGCGCAACTCTTGCGTGTCGAGCTCGCCGTCCATCAATGCCGATATCTTCGCTTTCATCCTGCTACCACCTCTGGTCCTTGCGCGTATCGAGCAGCGGCCGCAGTCGCTCCGCAATCGCCTCGCGCGCCCGGAAGATCCGCGAGCGCACGGTGCCGATCGGGCAATCCATGATGCGCGCTATATCCTCGTAACTCATGCCCTCGATCTCCCGCAACTGAATCGCCGTGCGCAATTCCTCGGGCAGCTGCTCGATCGTCGCGTTCACCGTTTCGGCGATCTCTTTCGACAGCAACATGCTTTCCGGCGTGTTGATGTCGCGCAACTGCTCTCCGTCCTCGAAACCTTCCGCATCCTCCGCCTCCACCTCGGTGGAGGTCGGGGCCCTGCGGCCCAGCGCCATCAGGTAATTCTTGGCGGTGTTGATGCCGATGCGGTACAGCCACGTGTAGAACGCGCTGTCGCCGCGAAACGCCGGCAGCGCCCGGTATGCCTTGATGAACGCTTCCTGCGTCACGTCTTCGACCTCTGCCGGGTCGCGGATGAAGCGCGCCAGCAGCCGCCCCAGCTTGCGCTGGTACTTCTCCACCAGCAGCTCGAAAGCGCGCTTGTCACCGCGCTGCGCGCGCTCCACCAGCTGCTGGTCGATGTCGCGGTCAGACATCGCCGCCACCCGGCCTCAACCGGCCCGCCCGGGATGCTTCCCCGCTTCGAGCCCAGCTGCAACGCCTATGTGCCACAGACACTGACCTTTTGAAATAGTTCGGGATGCCTGCCGCTGGCCGCTCAGGCGGCGAGCTGCGCGCCCGCCACGCCGGGAACCCGCCCCCACAGCGCCCACAGCCTGAGGCGCCGGAAATCGCCCTCGGACAGCATGCCCCGGGCAACCAGCAAGGTGCGGCCTGCGGGCCCGCGCACCGGCAAGATCACCCACCACGGGCACACATTGCGGCGAGCAGCGACTCCGCCCTGGAGGCGGCGGCCATCCGCCAGGCCGAGAACCGCCTGCCCGTCTGCCGAGAGTTCGAGAACGCGCACGGAGCGCCCCGAGCGCAGAAGCGCCCGGTCCCAGGCCGCCGCGACGCCCAGCGCGAGAACCAG
>Ga0210377_10003481_pt1 | contig 13559 bp, 11 predicted proteins | sample PLM4_65_b1redo_FD_155480 | JGI IMG/M metagenome (GOLD analysis project Ga0210377, IMG submission 155480) | Groundwater sediment microbial communities from an aquifer in East River, Colorado, USA - PLM4_65_b1 redo | ecosystem: Environmental > Terrestrial > Soil > Riparian zone | place: USA: East...
TTTAAGGGAAATTGATGAGGGGAGAATGATCCCCTAATGGAGTAAACCCCGTTAGAAAGTCTTCTACTTTCTAACGGGAAGGCTCACACGGGGCATAAAACTCCGTGTTCGCTGAAAAAGGAATAGTTTTCATCCCCGCTGCAGGCAGCGGGGCTTTCTAACGGGGTAAAGAGGTGGAGAAAAAAATTCGTATCTTAGTCGCAAAACCTGGTTTGGACGGTCATGATCGAGGGGCGAAAGTGGTGGCGCAAGCCCTCCGCGATTCGGGGATGGAGGTCATTTACACCGGCCTTCATCAGACCATCGATCAGATCACCCACACCGCCATCCAGGAGGATGTGGATGTCATCGGCCTATCCATTATGTCCGGAGCCCACCTGCCGATCTGTGAAAAACTGATGAAGGAAATGAAAAAGAAGAAGATCGATGACATCCTGGTCGTCATCGGCGGTGTCATCCCCAAACGGGATATCCCTCCTCTCCAAAAGATTGGGATCCAAGGCATCTTTCCCGGAGGGACTTCTTTCGACGAATCGATCCGATGGATCAAAGAGAACGTTAAACTCCGGTCTTGATCGGGGAAAACTTCAAATTCGAACCACCTGCCTGCACGAAGCCCCGCCTTGCGGGACGAAGGCAGGCGAAACCCGAAACAAATATCAATGTCCAAGAAACCAATTTCTCTAACGAAGGCCCTTTGAAATTCATATCTGGATGAAGGCGTAAAAAGTAAAATAAGCCTAGGATCGTCATTCCGGCGAAAGCCGGAATCCAGTCATGTCAGATAACGATGAGAACACTGGACACCGGTTTTCACCGGTGAGACGACTTTTAGCGAAACCATCATTGTTGGATTTATTTAGAATTTTGATCTTAGGATTTCGAATTTTAGGAGTTCACGATGGGTGTTGCAAAATATATCAAAAACGAAAAAGACGAAGTTCGGGATGTGATCCTCCAATCCGGCATCCACGTCAAACCTCTCTATACGAAGAAGGATTTGGAAGCGATCGGTTTTGACCCGGACAAGGACTTAGCTCCTCCAGGCGAATATCCTTACACCCGGGGAATCCATTCCCTTGGCTACCGGAGTCGGGAGTGGACCACCCGGCAGTATACGGGTTTCGGAACACCCGAAGAGACCAACGAGCGTTTCAAACTGATGATCTCCCATGGCCAGACCGGTCTCAATGTCGCCTTCGATCTTCCCACACAAATGGGCCTTGATTCCGATGACCCGCTGGCGGAGGGTGAGGTGGGAAGGGTCGGTATGGCGGTCGATTCTCTCAGAGACTTCGAAGTTGCCTTCCAGGGCATCCCCCTTGACCGAATTGGCGCCGGCCTCACCATCAATGCTGTGGCAAGCATCATGCTGGCCATGTTCCAGGCGACAACTGAAAAATATGGATTTAAAAAAGATCGAGTGAGCGCTACCCCTCAAAACGATATTCTCAAAGAGATGATCGGACGGGGAGCGTGGATCTTTCCAGTGAAGCCCGCCGTACGGCTCATCGGTGATACGATCGAATATTCGATGAAGGAACTTCCCCGAACCAACCCTGTCAGCGTTTGTGGTTATCACATTCGCGAATCGGGTTGTTCTCCTGTTCAGGAAATCGCTTACGCCTTCCAGATTGCCAATACCTATATCGAGGAAGTCTTGCGCCGCGGCCATCCCATTGACGATTTTGTCAGGGGCTTCACCTTCAACCTCAATGTCTTTGGAAACCTCTGGGAACAAGTAGCCAAGTTCCGTGCGGCAAGGAAACTCTGGGCAAAAAACCTGAAGGAGCGCTACGGAGCCAAGGATAATCGGTCCCTTCTCTTGCGGGGAATCTTTGGCGGGGGCGGGTATGGAATGACCAAAGCCCAACCCGAAAACAATATCATTCGAGGCGCTTACTATGCCCTGGCGGCGGCCTTGGGCGGCGCTCAGACGACTGCTCTCTGTTCCTTCGATGAAGCTTATACCATCCCAACGCCCCGGGCAGCGCTCCTCTCCCTCAGGACATTCCAGATTCTGATGGAAGAGATTGGGTTGAGGGATACGGTCGATCCCTTGGCGGGTTCCTATTTTATCGAAACCTTGACCAAACAGATGGAGGAAAAAATTATTGAGGAGATGAAGCGGGTCGATGAAATGGGAGGGATGATCAAGGCCGTTGAGACCGGCTACGTTCAGAAAGAAGTCGCAAGGCAGGCCTACGAGTTTGAGAAAGGGGTCCAAAAGGGAGAGTTGATCAAGGTGGGAGTAAACAAATATACTGAAGGGGAAGAGATGGAGGTTGAACTCCATGAATACCGGTTGGGATCTGCGGAAGAACAGGTCCAGCGGCTGCGAGAGGTGAAGCGCGAAAGGGACAATCGAAAGGTTTCACAGTTGCTGAAAGATCTCGAAAGTGCTGCAAGGGCTGAGAAGAATGTCATGCCCTATCTTCTCGAATGCTGCAAGGCTTATGCCACGGTGGGTGAGATGACGAAGGTCTTTAAGGGTGTCTTCGGAGAGTTTAAAGAACCGTCCATCTTCTAAAACATGGAGTGATGGAATGTCGGAGTACTGGAATAACGGGTTTTCGACAATCCAGTATTCCACTATTCCATAGCCTTCCCCCCTGCTCGCCTGCCGGTAGGCATCAAAGGGGAAGGTGATTGAATCCTTTCTTCATCGCCTTATAGTTCACTCCAACTTTTCAAGATGATTAACACCAGTGATTGGATACGAGAACGGAGTTTTCTTCAACCTCATAAGAAAGCTTTCATCTTTGAAGAACCTCCCAAAACGGCAAGCGGTAAGATTCAAAAGCTCATCTTGAAAGAAACGCATGGGGATCACCAAATTCCAAGCACCCAATCACAGATGAACTCCAATGGATCGACCTCGAAATCACGAACAAAAGAGTTTAGGTCATTTGACATTGGAATCTGGAGCCTGTTTGGCCTGCCTGCGCGAAGTCCCGCCTCGCAGGACGAAGGCAGGGATTTGCCTGCCTGCCCCGCCCTCGGTCGGGACCGGGGCCGGTAGGCAGGGATTCAGCGATTTAGGATTTCAGATGAGGGGGTCAGTATGACTGAAAAGTCTTATCGATTAGGCTGTGACATTGGCGGCACCTTCACCGACTTTGTCCTGCTGAACGATCGAACAGGGGAGATAAAAATCTATAAGTGCCTGACCACTCCCAAAGATCCCTCTGATGCCGTGGAGCACGGCATCAGAGAAATGGAGAAAAATACACCGGGTTTTGTGGAGAAAACGGACGAAGTGATCCATGGAACAACCCTGGTCATCAATTCTATTATAGAAAGAAAGGGAGCCAAAACAGGTCTGATCACCACAAAGGGCTTCAGGGATGTTTTGGAAATCGGAAGGGGGATCCGGTACGCGCCTTACGATGTTTTTGCTGAATTCCCCAAGCCCTTGATTCCGAGACAGTTCCGTCTCGAAGTGGATGAAAGGATTCGGAGCGACGGGACCGTCTTAAAGCCGCTCGACCCCGAGGAGGCGAGGCAAAGGATCCGGTCTCTCCTCAAAATGGGCGTAGAATCGATTGCTGTCTGTCTCATTAATTCTTTTGAGAATCCAACCCATGAGCTGATGCTCAAGGAGATCATCGAAAAGGAAGCTCCCGGGATATCGGTCTCCATTTCATTCCGGGTTTTACCGCAGATCAAAGAGTATGAGCGGACCAGCACCACAGCGACCAACGCCTATGTGAAGCCTCTGACGGGAAGATACCTTACGAGGTTAGCCGGAAGGTTGGAGTCCATTGGCTTCAAAGGAAAGCTTTTCATTATGCTTTCAAGCGGCGGTGTTACGTCCGTTGAGACAGCCGCTGAGTTTCCTGTACGGATCATCGAATCTGGTCCGACCGCGGCGGTCATTGCGGGCCAATACTATGGCAGACTCTTCAACATTTCAGAAATGTTCTGTTTTGATATGGGGGGGACAACCGCCAAGTCCTGCCTGATTCAAAAAGGGGTTGCCGGTGCCGTACCGACTTTCGAGGTTGGCCGAGTCCAGAGGTTCATGAAAGGGAGCGGCCTGACCATTCAAGTTCCTGTGGTTGACTTGATGGAGATCGGAGCAGGAGGCGGGAGCATTGCAAAAGTAAGCAGAATGGGGACGCTCCAGGTGGGGCCGGAAAGCTCGGGAGCAGATCCCGGGCCAATCTGTTACGGAATAGGGGGTGCGGACCCCTGTGTCACCGATGCTGATCTCTTATTGGGCTATCTCGATGAGAACTACTTCTTGGGCGGTGAAATGAAGCTCGACAAGGAGGCAGCCAGACGTGGCGTCGACGAAAAGATTGCCAAACCTTTAGGGGTCTCATTTATACAGGCGACATGGGGAATCCATGATCTTATCAATGAAACGATGGCTGGAGCAGCGAAGACGCATATTGCCGAAAAAGGTGGAAATCCAAAAATCGTCACGATGGTTGCTTTCGGAGGAGCGGGGCCGGTCCATGCTTATGGTTTGTGCAAGAAATTGGGAGCGCCTCGGTTACTCGTCCCACCGAATGCCGGAGTAGGTTCGGCTCTCGGCTTCTTCACTGCCCCTCGGGCCTTTGACCTTCTCAGGAGCCACAAGGTTTCCCTGGGGGCTGCCAATTTTAGTGAAATTGAAAAGATTTTTGAGGAGCTGGAAGCGGAAGCAACAAGAATCTTAAAGAAAGAGGCCACAGAAAAAGATATCAAGATCGAAAGATCCCTGGATATGCGTTTTGTCGGTCAGGGATCGGAGACCCATGTCCCACTCGCCGAAAGAGACTTCACAAAGATGAAGAAGGATGGAGTCCGGCGACGCTTTGATGAAGTCTATGAGAAGTTATACGGAAGGACCTATCCTGACTCGGAAGTAGAGTTTATTAATTTTAAAGTCAGGGCGAGTCTTCCTGAACGACTGATTCAATTTCCAAAACTTGAAAAAAAAGGGAAATCTCTTGATCGTGCGGTCAAGGGGAAGCGCAAGGCTTACTCCCCTATGGCCAGAGATTTTATCCCCTACACGGTCTACGATCGATACAAACTTTTTCCGAAGGCAAAGTTTAGAGGCCCTGCGATCATTGAGGAGAAGGAGTCGACCGTCGTCGTCGGCGAGGACGCCTCGGTTTCAGTAGACGAGTATGGCTTTTTGTGGATTGATCTGAAGTACGAATCAGTGTGATCCCACCCCCACCCTACCCCTCCCCCTGAAGGGGAGGGAAATGCCGCGCGCTACGCGTGATTCCTCCCCCTTCAAGGGGGAGGTCAGGAGGGGGATGGGGTATCTGTCGGATTTGTATTCGCTGTCATTCGCGTAATTCGTTTTTTTCATTCGGGTAATTCGTACTTTTCAGGAGGCATGAAGATGGGACGAAAAGGGCGCACATTCGATCCAATCACATTAGAAATACTCTGGCGAAGATTGATCTCCATTGTGGATGAATCAGATAGTTCCGTTGCCCGGACAGCATTTTCAAGCCTGCTGAGAGATGCGCATGACTACACCTGCATGTTCACAGACCAGAAGGGTCGGGAGTTGGCTCAAGGGTCGTTTGCAACCCCCGGCCAATCCGGAGCGATGGCATTGGGAATCAAAAATCTCGTCACCAAACTTCCTTTGGACACTTACAAGCCCGGAGATAGTTTCATCACCAATGACCCCTGGGCCCTGGCAGGCCATCTGAACGATGTCTGTGTGATGAGTCCTATATTTTATAAAAATAAAGTGGTGGCCTTCACCGCCTGCGTTTTTCATCATTCGGATATCGGAGGTCGCGTCTCCTCGGACAACCATGATGTCTTTGAGGAAGGACTCTTCATCCCCCTTGTGAAGCTCTACGACGGAGGGGTGCTCAATCCGTCCGTGATGGAGATGATCCGCTGGAATGTCCGGACACCCGATGAGGTGATCGGAGATATCCGCTCCCAGATTGCAGCCAATCATGTCTGCTCGGAGAAGATCGGCCAGATGCTCAGGGAAAATGATTTAGAGAATCTGAATGATCTCGCAGATCAGGTGATCAGCCGCACGGAGAAAAGCATGAGAGAGGAGATCGAGAAGATCCCGGATGGCATCTACCGCGCGGAAGGCATCATCGAACAGATGAAGGGGCAACAGGATGTGGTGATTAAAGCAGCCGTTGAAGTAAAAGGAAGCGATATCACGGTGGACCTCGATGGGTCCTCCCCTCAGGTGAATTGGGGCGGCAATGTGGTCTATAACTTCACTTATGCCTATGTATTCATGGCGATCAAGAGCATGTTTGGACCGGATATACCGAACAATGATGGCTGCGCAAAACCCGTCAAACTGAAAGCACCCGAAGGGACTGTGGTGCACTGCAAATTCCCTGCAGCCGTGGCAGCGAGGCTCGTGATCGGCCATTACATTACGGAGATCATTTACAGAGCCCTCTCGGAAGTCGCACCGGACAAGGTGATTGCAGCAAGCGGGGGCACGCCTGCTCAGATGAATGTGTTCTATGGGAAAAAGAATGACGGAAGGCCATGGCATTCCGTGATCATCCGGGGCGGCGGAATGGGAGCGAGTTCCGTCAGCGATGGGAATTACGTCTACATCTTCCCTGCGAATGGCGCGAATACGCCTGTTGAGATATTCGAAAGCGACACCCCTCTCCTTGTAGAAAACAGGGAGCTGCTTGCCGATTCGGGCGGTCCAGGCAGGATGAAGGGAGGGATTGGACAGAGAGAAGTCTTTCGAGTGCCCGATGATCAGTATGCCCCTCTTCCACCCGTGAACTTAGGGATACAGGCAGGAAGACACATCCATCCCCCGGAAGGTCTCTTCGGTGGCAACCCCGGGGCCAAAGCACAGTTTCTGGTAAACGGAGTCTCTGGAAATCCTTTTGGGTTGACGCAGCTAAAACCAGGTGATGTCGTGACCATCGATGCTGCCGGCGGAGGAGGCTGTGGAAATCCGCTGGAGCGTGAACCTGAAAGGGTGGAGCGTGATGTGATTGAAGGATATGTGAGCCTTGAAAAAGCCAGGGAAGATTATGGGGTCATCATCCATCCCAGGACCCTGACGCTTGACGAGGAGGCCACCAGAGAACTCAGGGAGTCTTTGAGGAAAGCTATTTGATATAATTTACTAAGGAGTCCATAACTAAAAAAACACATCTTCTGAAAATCTCCCCTAACCCCTCTTTTTCAAAGAGGGGAATTCCTCCCTTTTGTAAAGGGAGGGAAGGAGGGATTTAGTTCCCGATGCCTACGTAATTATGGCTTAAATAACAGCAGAAATTTAAAGTATCATGGCGGGGGATCACCTATGGGACGAACCTTCATGCCGAAAATCAGGACGGAGAAGGAGCTGAAGCGGATTCAGACCGAAGGGCTTCAATGGACAGCAAACCATGTCTATAAGAATTCCGAATTCTATCGAAAACGATTTGACGAAGCGGGAGTGAAGCCCAAGCATATCAAATCTCTCAAGGATATCCCTAAACTCCCTTTCACCACCTCGAAAGATCTTCAGGAAGGATATCCTTTTCCGCTGAGATCAATCCCTTTTGAAAAGATTGTCCGAATCCATGCTTCCTCCGGAACGACCGGAAAGCGAAAGGTCCTCTGCTATACACAGAAGGATATTCATGACTGGGCCCATATGTTTGCCCGCTGTTATGAGATGGCTGGATTGACCACGAAGGACCGGGTCCAAATTGCCGTGGGATATGGCGTCTGGACGGCCGGAGTTGGTTTTCAGTTAGGAGTGGAACGTTTGGGGGCGATGGCCATCCCCGTCGGTCCGGGCAATATCGATATGCAATGTCAGTTCCTGGAAGACTTTCAATCAACCGTCTTATGCTGCACCGCCTCGATGGGCATCCTCATGGCAGAGGAAATCGAAAAGAGGGGCCTGAGAAACAAAATCGCTCTCAAAAAATTGATTATGGGCTCTGAGCGCTCAAGCGATGCCCAGAGAAAGAAGATGAAGGAGCTCCTGGGCGTGGACCATGTCTTCGATATTCCCGGATTGACCGAACTTTATGGCCCCGGCACAGGGCTCGATTGTATCTATCACGAAGGCATCCATTACTGGGCAGACTACTACATTCTTGAACTTCTGGATCCCGAAACACTTCAACCCGTACCACCCGGAGAGACGGGCGAGATGGTGATCACATCCCTCCGAAAAGAAGCTGCGCCTCTTGTCCGCTACCGGACCCGGGACCTCACCAAACTCATTCCAAAGCGGTGCTCTTGCGGCTCCATCCTTCCGATGCATGACCGATTGTTGGGTCGTTCGGACGATATGTTTATCATCCGGGCGGTCAACATCTATCCCGGTCAGATTGATCATATCCTCTCCAACATAAAGGGTGTGGGCAGTGAATACCAGATTCACCTTGACCAAAAAGAAGATGGCAAGGATTATATGACAATCAAGGCCGAAAGGACGGAAGGGGGTCCTCCCACAGAAGACCCAACCCTGGCCAGGTCGATTGAGGAAGAGATTAAGAAACAGATTCTGGTCAGCGGCAAAGTGGAGATCGTTGACTACGGAACTCTTCCGAGATCGGAGCGGAAGAGCAAACGGGTTTTTGATAACAGGGGCATTTGAATCGAATGCGGAATCGAAAAGCTTTGGCCTTGGAACCCTCGAACCCTTGAACCCTCACTATTTTTTTTTGGAGGAACACGATGATTCCACAAATAAAGAAAATTCTTTATGCCACAGACTTGAGTAAAAACTCTGTCTACGCATTTCGATATGCCCTGAAGATGGTAGAAAAATACGATGCGGAGATGATCATTTTACATGTCATTGAACCTATCCCGTCCATGGCAAGACACTATATGAAAATTTATGTGGATGAGTCTAAATGGAAAGAAAAGATTGAATATGAGCAGGATTTAGCCGTTGAGCGAATCAAAAAAAGGTTACACGAATTTTGTAAGCAGGAAACCCAAGATGCTCCTCAATGCCTTGCTCTGGTTTCGAGCATCCTCGTCCGTCCCGGGTATCCTGTTGAGGAGATATTGAAAGCAGCGGACGAAGAGCATTGCAGCATGATGGTCCTTGGAACCCACGGAAAAGGGTTCTTAAAACAAACCTTTCTCGGGAGTGTGGCCCGCTCGGTGTTGGATCGAGCCAAAAAACCAGTTTTCATCGTTCCTCTTCCTCACGGGGAAACCGGTCTAACCATCGGTGAAATCTGATATTTCTTAATTAGAAAAGGAGGTGACTGAGCTCAAAAAAGCTTGACAGGAGGTTGACACATTGTATACAGTATACCGTGAATGAGTCATGAAACTTCGAAAGGAGGTCAAGGGAAAATGAAACAAAAGAGCATATCCATGGTGGTACTAGGCGCCTTCTTATTGGGGATCAGTTTATTATCCGTCCCCGCCCAGGCTCAGATTAAATTGACTTATGCGAACTTTCCCCCTGCTCCAACCTTCCCGTGTGTCCAGATGGAAGAATGGAAAAAAGGGGTAGAAAAAAGGACCGCAGGAAAGGTGGCCATCCAAACCTTCCCCGGCAGCACTCTGCTCAACCCGAAAAATATGTTCGAAGGGGTCATCTCCGGGACGGCGGATATTGGCTGCTTGGCGATGAGTTACCAACCGGGGCGTTTCCCTATCTCAGAGGCGGTTGACCAACCTGTCGGATTTTCGAGCGCAAAAGTCGCAAGCCTGACTCTCTATGATCTCATCGAAAAATATAAACCCAAAGAATTTGAACAGGTAAAGATACTTACCTTGTTTACATGCCCGCCGGCGAATATCATGACCATTAAGCCGGTGAAGTCTCTTAAAGATCTAAAAGGACTGGAATTGAGGGTGGGGGGAACCCAAGCAGATATTATAAAAAATTTGGGTGGGATCCCTGTCGCCATGCCGCAGTCCGATACACCCGAGGCGCTCCAGAAGGGTACGGTAAAAGGCCACGTGTCTTCCATGGAAGTCCTCAAAGACTTTAACTACGCTGCATACACGGCGAATGCCACCATCGCAAACCTATGGGTGGTCACCTTTAGCGTCGTGATGAATAAAGATAAGTGGAACTCACTGCCTGCCGATGTGAAGAAAGTGATCGATGACATGAGAAAGGAATGGGCACTCTGGACGGGAAACTATGTTGATAATCATGTCCTGGAGTCGCTCACGTGGTCAAAGGAAAAATATAACCTTCAGATCTTTGAACTTCCTGCCAGTGAAAAAGCAGAGGTACCCAAACTCATTAAACCCCTGATCGATAACTATGTTGAGAGAGTGACGAAAGCGGGGTTAAACGGCAAGCAGATCATGAAGGATGTCAACGCGTTGAAGGAGAAGTACGAAAAGCAGTACAAGTAAGGAACGACGGGGCGCCTGGGAAATTCCCAGGCGCCTTATTGATTGAGAGGGACGGGGGAAGAGAATGAGTTATCTCGAAAAGGTGAATGTTTTCCTCAACAAGATCCTGATGGTTTTAGGCAGTGTCGCCGTACTCCTCCTCATGTCCATTGCAACAACGAATGCATTCTTGAGAATCCCCTTGATTAAATCAACCTGGCGAGGGGCCTATGAAACCGTTGGGTTTTTAGGGGCCATCGTCATCGCTTTTGCGCTCGGCTACACCCAGAAAAGAAAAGATCATATCGTTGTCGACATCTTGACAGAAAAATTCCCTAAGAAGGTCAACAGGATTCTGGATGGAATTAATTATTTCATCACCATGATATTCTTTGCCATCATCTCCTGGCAGGTCCTGGTCTGGGGCATGAAGATATCCAAATCAGGAGAGGTCTCGGAAACCTTGAAAATCATCTTCCATCCCTTTATCTATAGTGTCTCATTTGGATTCGCAGTCTTCTCCCTCACACTCATTATAGATTTTCTCAAGAACTTAAAAAGCAAGGAGGACTAGACAACAGATGGAAGGTCCGATCGTTGGAGTCTATGGAATTCTTCTCATGTTCGTCGTCCTCTTCCTCCTCAGGATACCTGTCGGCTTTACGATGGCATTGGTTGGGTTTTTAGGATTCAGTTATGTGGCCGGCTTCAAAGCAGCCCTTGGAATGATCGGCACCGATATGTGGAATATCTTCTCCAATTATGGCCTGACGGTCATCCCCATGTTCATCCTGGTCGGAGAATTTGCTCATTACGGAGGATATAATAATACGCTTTATTTTACGACCTACAAATGGTTTGGCCATTATAAAGGAGGTTTAGCGATCACCACGATCATGGCCTGTGCTGCCTTTTCAGCCATCAGCGGTTCGAATACGGCAACGGCTGCGACCATGAGCTCCGTGGCCATACCGGAAATGAAAAAATATAACTACCACCCGATGCTCAGTGCAGGGTCGGTCGTGGCCGGTTCTACCCTCGGGGTCATGATTCCCCCGAGTATTGTGCTTGTCGTTTATGCGATCTACACAGGCCAATCCATCGGCAAACTATTTTTCGGAAATGTGATCCCCAGTGCCATCCTTACCCTTTTAATTGCAGCCACCGTCATCTACATCTGTCATCGACATCCGGACTGGGGTCCCAAAGGGCCCAAAAGTACCTGGAAAGAAAGGTTTAAGGCCCTTCCCGATGCGATCGATATCGTCATTCTGTTTCTTATCATCATGGTTGCCCTTTTTACAGGGATGGTAACAGCTACAGAGGCTGCGGCAGCGAGCAGCGCTGTGGGTCTGCTCATCTGTATTGTGAGAAAAAAACTGACGTGGAAGGGATTTGTGGCTTCCTGTGTTGACACGCTTCGTATTTCATGCCTGGTTTTTATGATTGTCGCGGGCGCCACGATTTTTGGCCGTTTTCTTGCTGTGACCCGGTTACCCTTCGAAGCGGCATCGTGGATCAGTACGCTTGCGTTGCCAAATTGGATGCTCCTCTGGATCATCCTCATCTGCTATATGGTCGGCGGTTGTGTCATGGACGCATTGGCTTTTCTCTTAATATCCCTCCCCATCTTTTACCCGATCGTCCAGGGAATGGGTTATGACCCGATCTGGTATGGACAGATCATTACGATCACCACCACCATGGGAGCCCTCATGCCACCCATCGGAATCTGTTGTTATGTCGTCGCCGGAATGGCTAAGGATATTCCCATCGGAACTGTCTTCAGAGGCGCCGTATACTATATCCCTACTTACATCATTGCTAATATTCTCCTGTGTCTCTCCCCCTACTGGACCGTTTTGGTTTTATCCGATCTTGTGAGATAAAAATCGGCCCACATTCATCCTCCCCTATGGGGAATTCATGGAAAGGGGATATCGGAGGCTTCTATGAAAAAGTTTGATTATTTTAAGCCAAAGACCTTCGAGGAAGCTCTCACCCTTCTCGCTCAGTATGGCGAGAAGGCAAAATTGATTGCGGGGGGGACGGATGTCATCGTTATGATCAAGCAGAAAGCGATGGCTCCAGATGTTCTCATCTCCTTACAGGGGATCCCGGGTCTGGACAAGATGAAATACAATGGATCTTTGACCATCGGACCGATGGTCACTCACCGGACGATCGAGAAGTCTGAAGTCATCAAAAAAAATTTCTCCGCCTTGGCCGATGCCGTCGATTATCTCGGCTCCATCCAGATCCGTAATGTAGCGACCATTGGCGGCAACATCTGTACGGCTGCCCCTTCCGCAGATACAGCCACTCCCCTTCTGGTTCTCGGGACTCAGGTCAGGATCGAAAACCCCAAGGAAGAGAGAACCCTTCCCATTGAGGAGTTCTTTAAAGGACCAGGGGAAACCGTATTGAAGACAGGGGAAATGGTTAAAGAGCTATTGATTCCTGAGCTATTGCCCAATACCGGATCCGCTTACTATAAACTTCAGAGGCGACTTGCTTTAGACCTTCCTATCTTAGGGGTCTCCGTTCTTCTTTCACTCGATAAGAACAAAGTCGCCTGTTCAGACCTGCTTTGCACAGCCTCCCCTATTTCAACCATCCTTCATAAGATGGAAGAAGATGAGATCATTTGCAGGGACGTGAGGATTGCTTTGGGAGTGGCGGCGCCGACGCCGATGAGGGCATTGAAAGCCGAAGCCCTTTTAAGGGGGAAAAAACTGAGTGATGAACTTCTAGAAGAGGCGGCAAATACCGCTTCCCGAGAAGCTCAGCCAAGAGACACCCTCCGAGGGGAGGCGTGGTACCGTAAAGACATGGTTCGAGTCCTGGTAAAACGAATGGCGATGAAATCCATAGAGAGAGTGGTCCAGCCTGAAGAAACGATCTTCCCAGAGAGGCTTTGGTAAGTACAAATTCCCCCTCTCCCTCGATGGGAGAGGGGGGGGTGAGGGTGAATCTCCTCCCACCAGGGAAGGGGAAAATTCTATTTAGGAGAACGAAGCCAATGAAACAGATCGTTCATTTTAATTTGAACGGAGAATCGGTTCAGGTGGAGATCGAACCTCATCTCACCCTCCTGCAATTATTGAGAGATAAATTGGAACTGACAGGAACAAAAGAAGGGTGCGGCATGGGGGAATGCGGCGCCTGCACCGTTCTTTTAGATGGAAAGTCCGTCAATTCCTGCATCTTCCCTGCCATGGAGGTGGACGGGAAGAGCGTGATCACCATCGAAGGCCTGACCGATGCCCAAGGAA
>Ga0210377_10003482_pt1 | contig 13555 bp, 10 predicted proteins | sample PLM4_65_b1redo_FD_155480 | JGI IMG/M metagenome (GOLD analysis project Ga0210377, IMG submission 155480) | Groundwater sediment microbial communities from an aquifer in East River, Colorado, USA - PLM4_65_b1 redo | ecosystem: Environmental > Terrestrial > Soil > Riparian zone | place: USA: East...
GCATGGAGAATCCGTGACGAGGGTACGGATCGCGTGGGCGGCCCGCGATGGGGCACCCTGCGATCCGGCGTTATCATGAAGCGTCTCTGCGCCGATGAATCCCGGGCGCACGTGACCAGGAGTCCGAGACCCGCGACCAGGAGTCCGAGACCCGCAGATGGACCGCACCGAAAGGCCTGACCGCAGCCAGAGGCCGGACCTCGAACGCAGGCAGGGCGGCGAAGGCATGCCCGCGCCGGCCGGCCGTGAGCCCGAAGCCGACGACGACGAACGCGACGTCTCGGACACGCTCTCCGGCTTCGGCGTGAACGCGGCCCTCGTCGAGGAGATCCGCCAGCGTTACGAGGTCGATCCCACCTCGGTCCACGCGAGCTGGGCCGAGTTCTTCGAGAAGCCCGAGGCGGCGGCTCCCGCCGCCCCGCCGCCCCCCGCGGCGTCGGCGCCCGCGGAGCCCCAGCGCGGAGAAATCGAGGCGCAGCTCGCCGACAAGCACGCGCGCGTTCTGCGCCTGATCCACTCGTATCGCGCCCGCGGCCACCGCATCGCCGATACGGATCCGCTCGGTGGGCAGTCGCTCTACTTCCCCGAGCTCGATCCGGCCCACTATGGCTTCGGCAGCGACGATCTCGATCGGCCCTACATCGCCGGCGATCTTCCGGGCGGTCCGGTGCAGACGCTGCGCCAGATCCTCGAGCGGCTGCGCGCGACGTACTGCCGCAAGGTCGGCGTCGAGTTCACCCACGTCCAGGACCCCGGCCGCAAGACCTGGCTGCAACGGCGCCTCGAGGATTCCTCGAACACGACGCCGCTCTCGACGGGCGAGCGCCTGCGCATCCTCGAGAACGTCTCCGCGGCAGAACTATTCGAGCGCTTCCTCCACACCAAATTCGTCGGGCAGAAGCGCTTCTCGCTCGAAGGCGCGGAGTCGCTGATCCCGCTGCTCGACACGATCGTCGAGGAAGCTCCCGCGCACGGCAGCCGCGAGATCGTGATCGGGATGGCGCACCGCGGGCGCCTCAACGTGCTCTCGAACACGCTGCGCAAGTCGCTCGAGTCGATCTTTTCCGAGTTCGAAGACATTCCGCTGATCGACAGCCCCTTCGGCTCGGGCGACGTCAAGTACCACAAGGGCTACACGAACGATCGCGTGGTGCGAACGGGACAGCGCGTGAACCTCTGGCTCGCCGCGAACCCCTCGCACCTCGAGGCGGTCGACCCCGTGGTGGAGGGCATCGCACGCGCCAAGCAGCGACGCACGGGCGACCTGCGCGGTGAGAGCGTGATCCCCGTCTTGATCCACGGCGACGCCGCCTTCGCGGGGCAGGGCATCGTCGCCGAGACCTTGAATCTCTCGAACCTCGCCGGGTACTCGACCGGCGGGACGATCCACGCGGTCGTCAACAACCAGATCGGCTTCACGACGACGCCGGCCGAAGCGCGCTCGACGCTCTATGCGACGGACGTCGCCAAGATGATCCAGGCGCCGATCCTGCACGTGAACGGAGACGAGCCCGAGGCCGTCGTGCACTGCGTGAAGATCGCGATGGAGTGGCGCCAGCGCTTCGGGCAGGACGTCGTGATCGACATGGTCTGCTACCGCCGGCACGGCCACAACGAGGGTGACGAGCCTAGCTTCACGCAGCCGCTGCTCTACGAGAAGATCCGGAACAAGGAATCCGTGCGCAAGCTCTACACCGAGCAGCTGCTCGCGCGCGGCATCCTGCAGCGGGCGGACGTCGAGCGCATCGAGGCCGATCTCTCCGCGCAGCTGCGCCAGGCCCTCGATCGCATCGTGACGCGGCCGCCCGCGCCGAACGAGCTGCGCGTCTCCCAGCCCGGGGTCGCGCGCCCGGAGTCGGAGGCCGACCCCGCGACCGCTGTCGCGGTCGAGCGTCTCGCGCAGCTCGCGGAGCGGCTGGCCGCCACGCCGCCCGGCTTCGCGGTGCACCCGAAGCTCGTCGCGATGCTCGAGCGGCGGCGCAAGGTCGTGGCGGAGGACGGGCCGATCGACTGGGGGCTCGGCGAGGCGCTGGCGTTCGGAACGCTGCTGGTCGAAGGCACCTCGGTGCGCCTCTCCGGTCAGGACAGCTGCCGGGGCACGTTCAGCCACCGCCACGCCGCGATCGTCGACCAGAAGACGGGCGAGGAGTACGTGCCGCTCGCGCACCTCTCGCCACAGCAGGCGCGCTTCGAGGTCTACGACAGCCTGCTCTCGGAAGCTGCGGTGCTGGGCTTCGAGTACGGCCACAGCATCGCGGACCCGTCCACGCTCGCGATCTGGGAGGCGCAGTTCGGCGACTTCGCGAACGGCGCGCAGGTGATCATCGACCAGTTCATCGTCTCGGCCCAGGTCAAGTGGCAGCACATGAGCGGCCTGGTGATGCTGCTGCCGCATGGCTACGAAGGCCAGGGGCCCGAGCACTCGAGCGCGCGCATCGAGCGCTACCTGCAATCCTGTGCGGACGACAATCTCCAGATCGTGAACTGCACGACGCCCGCGCAGTACTTCCACGTGCTGCGGCGTCAGATGCGCCGCAGCTCGCGCACGCCGCTCGTGATCTTCACGCCGAAGAGTCTGCTGCGTCTGCCCGAAGCGATGTCGAAGCCGCAAGACTTCGCGAGCGGCGGCTTCGAGCGCCTGATCGGCGATCCGCTCGCCGCGGCGGCTCCGGAGCGCGTCGAGCGCCTGATCCTGTGCAGCGGCAAGGTCTACTACGATCTGCGCGCCGAGCGCGAGCGTCGCCTGCCCGGCGCGACGGGCCGCGTGGCGATCGCGCGCCTCGAGCAGCTGTATCCGTGGCCCGAGCAGGCCGTCGCCGAGATCGTGCATCGGTTTCCGCGCGCGGAGCAGGTGGTCTTCGCGCAGGAAGAGCCGGCAAACATGGGCGCCTGGACCTTCGTGCGCGAGCGCCTCCAAGGAGCACTGCTTCCGTCGCAGAAGCTCGCCTATGCCGGACGTCGCGAGAGCGCGTCGCCCGCGGTGGGCTCCGTGCGCATCCACAAGGAACAGCAGGCCGCGCTGCTCGCCGCTGCGTTCCTGGGGCTGGACTGAGGCGCGGCTCCGCATTCGCCGTGATTGCGGCGTGCGCGGGCCTGCTCGCGGCCGGCCCCGATGATCCCGTCGCGGCGCTCGTCGCTGAGGCGCGCGCGGCGCTCGCGCGCGGGGATGCGCGCGCGGCGCGGCGCGACGCCGAACGTGCGCTCGAGCTCGATGCGGCGCGGCCGGCGGCGCACGCGCTGCTCGCCGAGCTGACGGGCCCGGCGCCGGCGGGGACCGCGCGCACGGCGGAGCAGGCGCTCGAACGCGCTGCCGCCCATCCTTATGACGCGGCGGCGCTCGCCGCCGCCGCCGAGACGTTCGCTCGAGCCGGCCGCAGCGCCGACGCGGCCGCGCTGCTCGAGAAGGTGCTTTGGCTCGCGGACACGAACCCTTCCGCTGCGGCGGCTGCGCTCGCCCGGCTTCCCACGCTCGACCCGCGTTGGCGCAACCGGCGCGCGATCCCCGTGCACGTCTTCGCCGATGAAACGCTGGCTGCCAGGCCGGGCTGGGAGTTCCAGCTTCGCACCGCGCTGCTCTCGGCCTCGAACTCGCTCGACGGCGCGCTCGGCGTGCGCTTCCTGGCGGTTTCGTTGCGTGCGCAGGAGCTCGGCCCGCTCGATGCCGCGTCGCTCGAAGCCGTACACGCGGCCTTCGCGGAGCGCACCCAGCCAGCGCCGGCCGACGGCATTCTCGCCGGCTTCACCGCGCGGCCGGTTCCCGCGCAGCCGGGGCCCTGGAAGCTCGGCCTCGCCGAGCTGCTCGGCCGCCGCCTGACGGTGCGTCTGCCCGCGGGCGCCGTCGAGAGCCGACCGCTCGCGCACGAGCTGCTGCACCTGTTCGGCGCCGTGCACGTCTCGGGCGAGATCGATTCCCTCATGAACCCGGATGGATCGCAGCTGAGGCTCGACCCGCGCAATCTCGAGATCGTGCGCGCGACCCGGGGCCGCGGCTTCTCGCGCGGCGGCATCGAGCGCAACGTGCTGCCCTTCGTCGATCGAAAGCGTCTGATCGACGCGTACTCCGCCGCGCTGCGCACGAATCTCGCGCTGCGCGAGCTCGGGATCGAAGAGGTGCTGACTCTGCGCGAGGTCTCACCGCCGCGCGCCGCCGCGCGCGCGAGCGAGCTGCGAGCCTTCGACCCCCACCTCGCCGAAGTGGCGGGCCTGGTGGCGGCGCTGCTCGTCGTCGACGGGCGCGAGGCGTCCGCCGTGGGGCTCTACGAGGTCGCGGCGGCGCTCTGGGGCGCCGACACCGAGAAGGGGCAGGAGAGCCTCGCGCGGGCGCAGAGCCTGCGCTCCTCGCCGGGCGCGCGCGCGCCGGCAGCGCCGGGTATAATGCGCGCGCCCGAGCCCCAGCCCTGACGGAGGTGAGCCGCATGGATCTCAGCTATGGCAAGCAATACGAGGACTTCCGCGCCGAAGTGCAAGCGTTCCTGAGCCGCAATTGGCCGCCCAAGGGCGCCGATGCCGAGCTGGCGAAGGAGGAGGGCGCGCGCCGTTTCCGCGCTCGCGCCACCGAGCAGGGCTACCTGAACCGCGCGATCCCCAAGCAGTATGGCGGCTCCGAGCAGGAGCCGGACGAGATCAAGGCCACGATCATTCGCGAGGAGTTCATGAAGGCGCGCGCGCCCGGCGACGTGCGCGGCATCGGCACCATGATGCTCGTGCCGACGCTCCTCGAGAAGGGCGAGCCCTGGCAGAAAGAAAAATTCGTCGCTCCGACGATTCGAGGCGAGATCGGCTGGTGCCAGGGCTACAGCGAGCCCGGCTCGGGCAGCGACCTGGCTTCGCTCAAGACCCGCGCCGAGCTGGTCGGCGACGAGTGGGTGATCAATGGTCAGAAGATCTGGACGACTACGGCGCAGACGGCCGACTACATGTTCTGCCTGTGCCGCACGGAGCCCGACGCCCCGAAGCACGCCGGCATCTCCTACCTGCTGATTCCGATGAAGCAGCCCGGAGTCGAGGTGCGCCCGCTGCGCCAGATGACCGGCGGCGCCGACTTCAATGAAGTGTTCCTCACCAACGCCAAGACGCCCAAGGATTGGGTCGTCGGCAAGCGCGGCGAGGGCTGGCTCGTCTCGCGCGCGACGCTCAAGCACGAGCGCAACTCGATCGGCGCGGCGGCGCAGTCGACCGCGATGCTCGCGGGCCTCGTGCACCTGGCGAAGACGACGAAACGGGGTGGCAAGCCCGCGATCGAGGATTCGGAAGTGCGCCAGCGGCTCGCGACGATCGAAGGCTACGTCCGCTCGCACGAGTACTCGGGCTACCGGCAGCTGACGCTCAACGCCCGCGGCCAGAACCCGGGCATCCTGCAGCTGCTCAACAAGCTCGCGTCGACGAACATCGGGAGCGAGGTCGCGAAGCTCGCGCTCGATCTGCTCGGCGAGGACGGGCTGCTCGATCCGACGGCGTCGGAGGAGATGGTCGTGCTCCCGACGGGCAGCCGCTCGTGGATCAATCAATACATGTACTCGCTCGGGATCGCGGTCGCGGGCGGGACGGCGAACATCCAGCGCAACGTGATCGGCGAGCGGGGCCTCGGGCTGCCGCGCGACGTCTTCGCGGACAGGAGCACGAGCAAGTGAACTTCGAACTCTCGGAAGAGCAGCAGCTGCTCCAGCAGACGGTTCGGCAGTACCTCGACAACGAGTGTCCGGCCACGCACGTGCGCGAGCTCTTCGAGGGCGATACGGGCTTCGACCCCGCGCTCTGGAAGGGCATGGTCGAGATGGGGCTCGCGGGCCTGCATCTGCCCGATCAGTACGGCGGCGCTGGTCTCGAGCTGATCGATCTCGCCGTGGTGTCGGAGGCGATCGGCTGGGGCGGCGCGCCGGGTCCCTTTCTCGGTCACGCGCTCGCTGGGCTCGCGATCCAGCTCGGCGGCAGCGACGTGCAGAAGAAGAGCTGGCTGCCCCGGCTGGCCGCCGGGGACGTGCTCGGGACGGTCGCGTTCGGCGAGGCGGGGGGACTCTGGCAACCGGAGGAGTGGGCGCTCGCGGCCGGGCGCAAGCTCAGCGGCGCCAAGCTGAACGTGCCGTTCGCGTCGCTCGCGGACGTCTTCGTGGTCGGCGTCGCGGGCGGCGGGCTCGCGCTGGTCGAGAAGGCGGCAGGAGGCTTCGAGATCCGCTCGATGGAGGGCGTGGACCGCGGCCGGCGCATCGACCGCGTCAGCTTCGATGGGGCGCCCGCGGAGGCGCTCGCAAATGGCGCCGAGGCGTCGCCGCGCGTGCGCGACGCGGGCCTCGTGCTGCTCGCGGCCGACGCCTTCGGAGCCGGCTCGCGGCTGCTCGACATGTGCGTGAAGTACGCGAAGACGCGCGAGCAGTTCGGCGTGACGATCGCCCACTTTCAGGCGCTCAAGCACCAGCTCGCGAACATGGCGCTCGAGATAGAGCCGGCGCGCGCTCTCTACTGGTATGCGGCGCACGCGTTCGACCACATCCAGGCGCAGGCGCCGCGCTCCGCCGCGCTCGCCAAGGCGCATCTGACGGACCGCGCGATGCAGATCGCGCGCGACTCCGTCGAGGCGCACGGCGGAATCGGCTTCACCTGGGAGTGCGACGTGCAGCTCTGGTTCAAGCGCATCATGTTCGACCGCGCATTCCTGGGCATCCCGTCCGTCCATCGCGAGCGCGCGGCGAAGCTCGCGGGCTGGTAGCGCGCGTGGCTGCGGCGTCGCTCGGTGCGCCCCGGGTCGACCCGGTCGGCTGCGAGGTGATCCGCGGCGCGCTGGAAACCGTCGCCTACGAGATGGCGACGCACGTCTCGCTGACGGCGACGACGCCGATCCTGAACCAGAGCAACGAGCGCAACGCCACGATCCTCGATGCGCGCGGGCGGCTCGCCGCGCTCAGCGTCGGCATCCCCCAGTTCATGCTCTCCTCGACGCTGCCGGTGCGTTTCGCGCTCGAGTTCTTCCGGGAAGAAGGCCTGAACGACGGCGACGTGCTGGTCGCGAACGATCCCTACCACGGCGGCGGCCACCTGCCGGACTACAACGTGTTCGCGCCGGTGGTCGTCGACGGCGAGCTCGTGCTGATCGCGTCGATCCAATGCCACCATGCCGACACCGGCGGCGGGATGCCGGGCGGCTACAATGTCGAGGCTCTCGACATCTGGGCCGAGGGTGTGCGCTTCCCGGCGGTCAAGGTCTGGGATCGCGGCCGCGAAAGACGCGACGTCGTCTATCTGCTCCAGACCAACAACCGCACGCCTACTTTCATTGGCGACATCCGCGCGCAGATCGGCGCCGCCCAGCTCGGCGCGAAGCGACTGAAGGGGATCATCGCGCGTCACGGGGTCGCCGGCGTGCGCGGCGCCGTAGACTTCTCGATCGCCCACGCCGCGCGGCGCTTCCGCGAGGAGGTGTCGGGCTGGCGCGATGGGCGCTACGCCTCCGACGTCTACGTCGACCACGACCCCAAGGGCAATCTCGACATCCACGTTCACTGCGAGGTGACCGTCGCGAGCGGCCGCCTCACGGTCGACTTCACGGGCTCCGACACGCGCCCCGAGCTCCAGGCGTGGTCGACGTTCGGCAACACGCGTGGCTACGTGGTCTCGCAGCTCGCGTCGATGATGGACCCCGCAATTCCGAAGAACGAGGGCTTCTTCGACGCGATCGAGCTGATCGTGCCCGAGGGCTGCTGCTTGAATCCGAAGCCCGGGCGCTCGGTGGCGGCGGGCACGCACCACCCGGGCGTCGAGGTGGGCGAGGCGATCGCTATCGCGCTCGCGCAGGTGATCCCCGAGCGTGCCTGTCCGCAGATCTACAAGGCCGGCATGCCCGCGATCCTCTACGGTCTGCACCCGGAAACCGGCAAAATTTTTGTCGATCACTCCGTCGATTCGACCGCGGCCTATGGCGGCGCCGTCCACGGCCAGGATGGTTGGGGCTCGGCCAATGCCGCCTTCGGGAATCTGATCAAGGCGACGGCGGAGATCAACGAGTCGATCTTCCCGACGCGGCACGAGCACCTCGACTACAACCCCGACACGGGAGGTCCCGGGAAATGGCGCGGCTGTCCGGGCTCGCGCTACGTGAAACGCCTCACGGCCCCGGCTGCGGTCTTCACCTACCAGGTCGGCATGAAGTACCCGATGCCGGGAATCGCGGGCGGCCGCAATGGCAGCCCGAATCGCTTCACGCTGCGTGCCGGCCAGCCCGACGCGCAGCTCGTCACGCACACCGCGAACATGGTGCCGCTGAAGGCCGGCGAAGCCTTCGAGTACGCGTTCGGCGGCGGCGGCGGCTGGGGCGATCCGTTCGAGCGCGAGCCGCAGAAGGTCTGCGACGACGTGCTCGACGAGTACGTGACCCCGGACGGCGCGCGCCGCGACTACGGCGTCGTGCTGCGCGGCAGCCTCGAGGCGCTCGATCTCGCCGTCGACCTCGAAGCGACGAAGCGCCTGCGCGAGAGCCTGCGTGAGCCTTCGGATGCCGCAAGGCCGCAAAGCGGCCGCGCAGCGAGCCGCAGGCGAGCGAAGGTCGAACAAACTTGCCGCAGGCGAGCGAAGCCCAGGGAACCGTGAAGTTCGGCGTCGCGCTCGCGCGTCTCAACCCCGCCTTCCACGTCGAGGCAACGCTCGAGGCCGAGCGGCTCGGCTTCGAATCGGTCTGGATGGCCGAGCATCTGGTCTTTCCGCTCGAGATGGCGGGCTCGCCGCATCCGGGTGAGGACCTGCCGCCCGTTCCGCCCTCGACGCCGGTGTTCGACGCCTTCGCGTATCTGAGCTTCCTGGCCGGCAAGACCTCGCGCGTCCGGCTCGGCACGAATGTCTATTTGCTGGGCCTGCGCCATCCCTTCATCGCGGCGCGCGCCGTGCAGACGCTCGACCGGGTCTCCGGCGGGCGCGCCGAAATTGGCATTGGCGCGGGCTGGCTGCGCAGCGAGTGGACGGCAGCCGGGCTCGACCCGCGCACGCGCGGGCGGCGCCTCGACGAAGCGCTCGCAGTCTGCAAGCGGCTGTGGAGCGAGGAGATCGTCGAGCACCACGGCGAGTTCTTCGACTTCGGCCCGGTGATGTTCGAGCCCAAGCCGCTGCAGAAGCCGTGGCCGCCGCTTCACTGCGGTGGCGAGTCCCCCGCAGCGCTGCGTCGAGCAGCGCTGCACTGCGACGGCTGGTATGGCCTCGTGCACGACGCCGAGAGCGCGGCCGCGCGGGTGAAGGAGCTGCGCCGGCTGCTGCGCGAGGCGGGGCGCGAGGGCGCGCGTTTCGAGGTCAGCCTCGGCGGCAGGCTGCGCGAGCCGGACGACGCGCGCCGCTGGGAGGACGCGGGCGTGGATCGCCTCGTCGTGTCGCCCTGGCAGCGCTCGCCCGAGTGCATCGACGGCCTGCGCCGCTTCGCGGAACGGATGCTGCGCTGATCTCGAGCGCGCGACGCGCGCGCAGCGAGGCGAAGCCGAGCGAAGAGCGGATTCCGCGAGGCCGGCTACTTCTGCACCCACTCGGAGACGCGATAGGCGAGCGAGCGTCCGACGAAGCCGGCGAGATCTGCTTCGCAACGTTCGCGCGCCTCGCTCGACGAGAAATCCTTCTCGTTCTCACCCTCAGGCTTCGTGTAATGCAGCTCCGCGATGCCGTCCCAGCGCTCGCCCGACTCGGAGAGCCGAGCCTCGACGACGTTCGCCACGTACTGCGCGAGCCCGGGGCGGCTCGCGAGCGCGAGCGGGACGTGGACGTGCAGCCAGTGGTCGACGAAGGCCTGACGGCTCATTCCCTTGCGCCGTTGCAGCAGCCAGATCTCCTTGGACCCCGGTGAGCGCTGGCCGAGCGGCGCCGCGGGCGGCGCAGACCTGCGCTGCACGTACTCCGTCGTCGCGTAGGTATCGGCGCCGCCGGTCATGAAGCGCGCGACGTCTCGGCGGATGATCTCCTGCCCCTCGGCTGAATCGTAGAGCCGCTCGCGGAAGTCTTCGAGGCTCGCGAAGTAGAGCGCGGGCAGGCTATCGATCTCGGGCCCGCCAGGCGGCGAGCTCTCCGCGATGTTGATTACGTAACGCAAAAGTGTCGGGTGATGCTTGAGCGCGAGCGGCGCGTGCCCCTCCAGCACGAAGGCGGTGTACTGCTCGTGCGTGATCTCCGGACGGCGCCGGCACAGGAAGATGATCTTGAGCATGGCACCCCACCGCAGACGCGCCGAGAGTACTGGAGAGCGTGCGGTGCTGTCAGCACGCGAGGCAGGCGATGTCAATCGCTCGAGAAGAGCGCGAGCTGGGAGTCCTTCGGCTTCCGAAAGAACTTCGTCGAAAGCGGCGGGGGATCGTGGGCGAGACCCGCGCGACGGCAGGCGAGATCGAAGAGCGCGTGCAGCTGCTCGGCGAAAATGCCGTGACCCGTCATCCGGGAGTGAAAGCGCGGATCATTCACGCGGCCGTCGCGCACCGCGCGGATGCGGCCCATCACCTTGGCGCGCCGCTCCGGAAAGTGCCGCTCGAGCCAGTCTTCGAAGAGTGGCGCGACGGCGTGGGGAAGTCGCAGCAGGAGATGGTGGGCCACTCGCGCGCCGGCGCGTGCGCAGGCGCTGACGATCGCGGGGATCTCGTGGTCGGTGAGCCCCGGAATCACCGGCGCGACGAGCACGCCGACCGGCACTCCCGCCCGCGCGAGCGCTTCGATCGTGGCGAGCCGGCGGTGCGGCGCCGATGAACGCGGCTCGAGCACGCGATGCAGCGCGGGATCGAGCGTCGTCACCGAGACGTAGACGGTCGTCGCGTCGAAGCGGGAGAGCGCCTGCAAGACGTCGATGTCGCGCGCCACGAGCCCGCTCTTCGTCACGATGGAGCACGGATTCCGGAACTCGCGGAATACCTCGAGGCAGGCGCGCGTGAGCCGCAGGCGCCGTTCGATCGGCTGGTACGGATCGGTGACGCCGCCGATCGCCACGAGCTTCGGCGTCCAGCGCGGCGCCGCGAGCTCGGCGCGCAGCAGCGCGGCGATTTCCTGCTTCACCAGGATCTTCGTCTCGAAGTCGAGCCCCGCCGAGAAGCCCAGGTACTCGTGCGTGGGCCGCGCGTAGCAGTAGATGCAGCCGTGCTCGCAGCCGCGGTACGGGTTGATGCTCGCGTCGAACGGAACGTCCGGACTTTCGTTGCGGACGATCGCGCTGCGGGAGGGATCGCGAAAGAACTCGGTGCGGGGGGCGGGCGCCGCCTCCGCGTCCGGATCCGGCTGCACGACGTCGGGATCCTCGACAATTGCGAGCCGCTCGAAGCGGTTCTGCGGGTTCGAGGCGGCGCCGCGCCCGCGCAGGCTCGGGTCCGACATGAATGGCGAAAATAAGACGAAAATCTGCCGGCCGCCACCCGGGGAGCCGAGCGAAGTCCCCGCGCAAGTCCGCGCGCAGCGAGTGCAAGGCGGCAACGCCGCCGCGCAGCGAGGCGAAGCCGAGCGGAGTCGAACGAGGCCTGTCCGAGCGAAGTCCCCGCGCAAGTCCGCGCGCAGCGAGGCGCAGCCGAGCGAAGTCCTCGAACTAGCGGAAGAACACGAACGTCACGAGCGCGAAGATCGGCAGCAGCACGCCGCAGGAGTAGGCCATGTAGCCAAAAAAGCTCGGCATGCGCACGCCGTGAGTCTCGGCGATCGCCTTCACCATGAAGTTCGGCCCGTTTCCGATGTAGCTGTTGGCGCCCATCATCACGGCGCCGCACGAGATGGCGGCGAGGATCTTGGCCGCCTCGGGGCCGCGCGCGAGCAGCTCCCTCAGGTAGCTGCCTTCGAGCGCGATGCCTTGGGTGCCGCAGGCGGTGGCGGCGAACGTCAGATAGGTGGGCGCGTTGTCGAGGAAGCTCGAGAGCAGACCCGAGGCCCAGTAGAACTGCCACGGATGTTCGAGGCCGAAGTGCGCCGCGTTCGCGTTGAGCAGCAGCAGCGCCGGCGCCATCGTGACGAAGATCCCGGCGAACAGGACCGCTACCTCGATGATCGGGCCGAAGGCGAAGGCATTGGCCGCGCGGTAGGCGTGGGGCGTCGCCACGTAGGCGGCGACGCCGATGCCGAGCAGCAGCGCCTCCTGCACGCCGAAGGGCCAGCCCGCGCCGGCGCTCCCGAGCCCATGGCCGGCGGCGAGGATCGTCCCCACCACCGCGGCGAGAAACAGGAAATTGCGTCGGCCGTCGATCGCCAGCGGCTCGTGCTGCATCACCTCCTCGAGCTGGGAGCCCGGGCGCTCGGCCTCCTCGCGCGCGAACACGATCTGGTCCCAGACGTTGAAGATCACGAGCAGGAGCCCGTTCACGAGCAACCACTCCTTCCAGAGCTGGAGGGTCCATCCGAACGGGACGCCCTTCAGGAAGCCCAGGAAGAGCGGCGGATCGCCGAGTGGAGTCAGCAGGCCTCCGCAGTTCGACACGACGAAGATGAAGAAGACGACGACGTGCGTCTGGTTCTCGCGTGGCGCGTTCGCGCGCAGCAGCGGCCGCACGAGCAGCACGGAGGCGCCGGTCGTGCCGATCGCGTTCGCGAGCACCGCGCCGAGGGCCAGCAGCGCCGTGTTGAGCAGCGGGGTGCCCGAGAGCGAGCCGCGCACGCGGATCCCTCCGGTGATCGCGAAGAGCGCGCCGAGCAGCAGGATGAAAGAAGCGTACTCCTTGGCCTTCTCGAGCAGCTCGTGAAGGCCGGCCTCGCCGTGCGCGACCAACAGGTAGAGCGCCACCGGCAGCGCGAAGAGGCCCGCGACCAGGCCCTTGTTGCGGTTGCTCTCCCAGAAGTGTGGCGTCAGCAGGGGCAGGATCGCGATCGAGAGCAGGAGACACGCGAACGGGAGCACCGTCCAGAACGGGAGCGCGAGGGCGTGAGCCATCGATTCACCTCGCTTCGGTCCGGCGTGCAAGATAGCGGGGGTCGGTCCCCCCGGCGGGTCGATCGCGCATTTTCGGTGTTCGGAGCGGGCCGCGCACTGCTAGGTTTCGTGACGTGGGCAGCGGACCGCGCAGCCCGCAGCCAGACCCCGCACACAGGAAGGGAGGAGCCATGCTCAGCGAGTTCAAGGCGTTCATCATGCGCGGCAACGTGCTCGATCTCGCAGTCGCCGTGATCATCGGCGGCGCCTTCGGCAAGATCGTCACCTCGCTCGTCAACGATCTGATCATGCCGCCGGTCGGCCTGGCGCTCGGCAACGTCGACTTCAGCAGCCTGTTCGTGAGCCTCTCGGGCGTCGATTATCCCTCGCTGGCCGAGGCCCAGAAGGCGGGTGCGGCGACGCTGAACTACGGCCTCTTCATCAACGCGGTGGTGAACTTCCTGATCGTCGCCTTCGCGATCTTCATGGTCGTGCGCGCGGCGAATCGCGTGCAGTCGCTCCAGGCGAAGCCCGCGGCGGCAGCGACGACGCGAGATTGCCCGCAGTGCCTGTCGAGCGTGCCGATCAAGGCGACGCGCTGCGCGCACTGCACCTCGACGCTCCAGGCGGCCTGAGTCGCGCGCGCTACGGACGGGAGTGCGGAACGCGCACGACGGCATGCTCGAGCAGCACATCGCCGTCGAACAAGAAGCTGCCCTCGACGTCGCT
>Ga0210377_10003483_pt1 | contig 13554 bp, 14 predicted proteins | sample PLM4_65_b1redo_FD_155480 | JGI IMG/M metagenome (GOLD analysis project Ga0210377, IMG submission 155480) | Groundwater sediment microbial communities from an aquifer in East River, Colorado, USA - PLM4_65_b1 redo | ecosystem: Environmental > Terrestrial > Soil > Riparian zone | place: USA: East...
ATCAGGGTATATTTCATCCCCTCGACCGGGGCCGGCTCGGTTGTCCACCCGAGGAGACTGGTATAGAAACTCTTTCCACCTTCAACGTCTGTGGTGGCAAGTTCGGCCCAACTGAAAACGCCGTTTTTAGATGGGAAATTGTACTTGATACCTGCCCGAATGCGGCCAATAGAAAAGAGTGCATTTATCGATCTGAAACAGTGAGGGAGTGCTTTTGAAGAAATTGCTATTCGTCGGCCGGCTGGGGGTGGATCTGTGACAGACTACCTGGTCAGGATAATCAGCAAGACGGAAAACATAATGGCGCTGGCCTGTGTGACCACCGGCCTGGTGGACGAGGCCCGTCGCCGTCACGACTGCTGGCCGACCGCCTCAGCGGCGCTGGGGAGAGCACTGACAGGCGGGGCGTTGCTGGGAGCCCAGTTGAAGACCGGACAGCGGTTGGCGCTCAAGTTCGAGGGGAACGGTCCGCTGAAAAAGGTCATCGTGGAAGCCGAGAGCAACGGAGTGGTGCGCGGCTATGTGGCTGCGCCGCATGTGCAGATGGTCAATGAACAGGGAACGCAGGATGTGAGCGGAGCGCTGGGACGGGCCGGGTTCCTCACCGTTACCAAGGACCTCGGCATGAAGGAGCCATACAGGGGAATGGTCCAGCTTTATACGAGCGAGATTGCGGAGGATATCGCCTATTATCTGACCGGGTCCGAGCAGATCCCCTCAGCGGTTGGACTCGGTGTCTTCGTCGAGCCGGACAACCGGGTCTCCGCCGCCGGCGGTTTCCTCATCCAGACCCTCCCCCCGGCCGATGATGAGCTGGTTGACCGGCTCTTGGCGCACATCGAAAAACTTCCTTCCATAACGCAACTGCTGCGCCAGGGGAAGACCCCGGAACAACTGCTGGAGATCCTCTTCTCCGGCATCCCTTATGCAACCCTTGAGAAGAGGGCGCTCGCTTTCAGCTGCACCTGCAGCCGGGAAAAGGTCGAACAAACCCTTTTTTCTCTCGGCGCGGCGGAGATCTCCGACATCATCGAACGGGAAGGCGCAACCGAGGTCACCTGCGAATTTTGCCGCGAGGTCTATTCCTTCGGCCGTGTCGAGCTGGAACGGCTGCTCGTGGAGATAAGATGATGTCACTACAATTATTTTTATTCTTCCTTCTAATCCCAATTCTCATATGGTCATTCAACACGTTCGACAATTTGATAAAACTGGAGTACGAGAAATTTCATCAAAACTGGATAAAGGACGGACAGCCTTCAGGCCTGTATTGGCGTCCTCCCGACTACCGGCCGTCTTTTCAAGGTGGAATTGCCACGCAGAAGGCCATGCTTGTTTTTCTTTTCAAAAAACCGGAGTGGGTTGCATCAAGCGGCTATGCCAGCAACTTGCTTAAAAAGTATCGAATATTGGTTCTGACCTGGAATATAAGTATCATTACATGGTTCTTTACCAGGTCCAGTTTTTATTAGTCCAGCTCCATATGCATCTCGGGCCGCGAGAGTCGGCGCTTCGAAGGAAACTCATACCATCAACGCCTGTCATCAACATAAGGCGGTTTACTTCCTAAATAATCCAGGACTTTATTAACTTCATCCAGTTTTTGCTTGAGAGTCCTCAACTCTTCAGGTGTATAAACAGTTGTCCCTTTGGCGATCTCCCTTTTCAGCCTCTCGATTTTGTCCTGGATCGATTGAGCGGAATTACCACACTGCGTAGTGATAAATAAGCATTCATCTTTGTTCATTGAATTATCATTATCCTCGGATAACACAGGTAGAACGTGACCCACAATTCCCATCATCAGGACCAGGATTACAAGAACCATTCTTCGCATGAGCACCCCCCTTGAGGAAAGTTTATATAATAACTATATCACCCGGCGTCACAGAAATACACCGAGTTGCATTGGACTAATTCTCCTCAGTGGGGATTCTCAATCGTCCCGGGAACAGGAAATCGGCGCTGAAGGCCGTCCATCCTTGCCCTGCGGTTTTGCTGCCGGCTACCGTGTTTAATGAATTGCTATTGCACATCGTAATATGCTATATCTAATTATGCGCCTGAACCACAGGGACCAACCCTGTGGTTTTTTTGTGGGCACGGAAAGAGAGAAAACGGATGATAAGTGCAAACAATGTAAGCCTTGCCTATGGCAAGAGGGTAATATTCAAGGACGTAAACATCAAGTTCGTGCCGGGCAACTGTTACGGCCTTATCGGCGCCAACGGCGCCGGCAAATCCACATTTCTGAAGATTCTCGCCGGAGAGGTGGAATCAGACTCGGGGACAGTTTCCGTCGGACCAAGGGAGCGGATAGCGGTCCTGAAGCAGGACCAGTTCGCCTTCGATGAGGAGACGGTCATCAACACCGTCATCATGGGTCATGCCCGGCTGTACGAAGTGATGACCGCCCGGGAGGCTATGTACGCCAAGGCCGATTTTTCCGAAGAAGACGGCATCCGCTCGGCGGAGCTGGAGTCTGAATTTGCCGAGATGAACGGCTACGAGGCCGAGGCCGAGGCGGCGGTGCTCCTGAACGGTCTCGGCATCCCCGAAGAGTTGCGGCACAGGAAAATGAAGGAACTGGAAGGGGGCGACAAGGTGCGGGTGCTGCTGGCCCAGGCCCTGTTCGGCAACCCGGACGTGCTGCTGCTGGACGAACCGACCAACCACCTGGACCTGAAGTCCATCGCCTGGCTGGAGGATTTTCTCTTTCGCTTCCCCAATACGCTCATCGTCGTTTCCCATGACCGCCACTTCCTCAACCAGGTCTGTACCCATGTAGCCGATATCGACTTCGGGCGGATTCAGGTCTATGTGGGCAACTACGATTTCTGGTATCAGGCGAGCCAGTTGACCCTGAAGCAGAAACAGGACGAGAACCGCAAGATTTCCGACCGGGCCGGCGAATTGAAGGAATTTATCCAGCGTTTCAGCTCCAATGCCTCCAAGGCCAAACAGGCCACATCGCGCAAGCGTTTACTGGAGAAGCTCACCGTGGAGGAGATGCCGGTGTCGTCGCGCAAATACCCATACGTAGTCTTCAAGCCGGAGCGGGCCTGCGGCGACATCATTCTTGAGATCACCGATCTGGCCAAGGAGATCGACGGGATTTCGGTGCTGAAAAACCTGACACTTACGGTGCGCAAGGGGGATAAGATTGCCTTTGTCGGCGGGAACAGTCTTGCCAAAACCACCCTGTTCCAGATCCTGGCGGGGGAGCTGGAGCCCGACAGCGGCAGCTTCCGCTGGGGAGTGACAATCACCAGCAGCAATTTACCCAGGGAGAACGCAGCCTATTTCGCCAACGACCTGAACCTGATCGAATGGCTCGGCCAATACTCACCCCCCGGCGAGGGGGAGGCGTTTGCACGCGGCTTTCTCGGCCGCATGCTCTTCTCCGGCGATGAAGCGACCAAGAAAACCGCTGTCCTCTCCGGGGGGGAGCGGGTCCGCTGCATGCTTTCCCGGATGATGCTTGCCGGCGCCAATGCCCTGATCTTTGACGAGCCGACCAACCACCTCGACCTGGAATCGATCACGGCGCTGAATAATGGCCTGATCGCTTTCAGCGGGGTGCTGCTCTTCGCATCCCATGATCACGAATTTGTCGCCACTGTGGCGAACCGGATCGTGGAGATTACTCCCTTCGGCATCATCGACCGGGCGATGTGCTTCGAGGAGTATCTGGAAAACACCGAAGTGGCGCGGATACGGGACCAGCTCTGTCACGGGCATCGCGACCTGACCCTCTAGCCGCCGGTCAGAAGAGGCGATTTTGCCCCTTGGAGGTTCACCCTATTGGTCGATTTGACAGGAAGTTCGGAGTATAAACAGGGCGCTCCCCTTTTGGCCGGGAAGCATTTTTCTTGATTTTAATCCTTGCTTACACTAAAGTGGTTTCACTACAAAACATAAACTCAGCAGGGGATAGACGACAATACTTAACCATCCGCGAGGGTGGGACGGAAAGCCCACAGGATCTCAAGCAGATAGCCGGGTCGCCGAAATATCTTTGGATATGGGCGACCCGGCTTTTTTATTGACGGGATCCAGCGGCATGAAGGGAGTAATGTACTGATCCCTGCATGTGTGATCCGCCCTTCAGTACAAAGTAATTCCAAAATATATTAATGTAGAGGTGGCGATTATGAAAACTTTTAAGGCATTGCCTGACCCGAACATATGCCGCAACCGAATGGTGAGTGCGGATTTTTTTGAGTGCCTCGTAAAAAAACCGAACCCGAAGTTTTGCTCTTATTCAATGTCAATGGGTAATGGATATCTTTGCAAACATCCTCACCGTAATGAATTTGTCAAAAGCAAATCCTGACCCTCCCGCGGCTGAAGTTTAGATAAAAGGGGATAGTTTTTTCAATGTGTATTTTATGAACAACTCCGCTTGATGATTTTAATCTCAATTACATTCGGAAACGAAGAAGCGCCGTCAGTAGTGACGCCGCTCGCGGCTGGAGCGAAGCTGTTGTCGCCGGAAGAGGCCGGAAAACTCGCCACTGCCCTCTTTGGCATGTGATGAGGCATGCAAATACGCTGCATAAATAATATCAAAAAAAACGTCCTGCCGACTAGATAGCCGACAGGACGCTGTGAACTTCCTTTCTGCGCTTCTCCTCATCCCGGCTCACTGGCCGTTCAGCGCATCCGTGTCAACTTGAACGACACACCGCCCTTCTCTTTCCCCTTCTCGAACATTGTCCATTTCTGGGTTATATGGTCATTATCCGTGAAGGTAATGCGCACGGCATGCATATGCTTCACCTTTGCCGGATCGATATCGTTCCCCTTCTTGCTAAATACCAGTTCAATCGTCAGCGCATCAGCCTTCGCGAGCGTCATGCGGGGCTGGTTGCGGAGCATGCAATAATGGGTCATTGCAAGTTTCCCCTTCCGATCGTGATAGACGGAAACCATCTCCTCGGCACTCCCTGGGAAAAGCGTCTCGACCAGCGCGCTGCCGCCGGCCGTCAGACGATATGACACCCGGACATTCTTCCCCTCTTTTCCCATGTCCGATCGCCCTTCCCATACGCCGACAAGCTGCTTCATCCGTTCGAACTCCGTGGAGCCCGTATACGGAGCGGAGCGGTGATCCCCGGCATGGGAAGCGACCAGCCCCGCAAGTGAAAAGCATACCATTACGACCAATAAAGACGCCAGTTTCCTCATTTTGAACCTCCTTTTGGTTACATGGTTTGTATCAATTTTTACCCTCCTAGGCTGCCCGCGCCAGTTTGACTCCTTCGCCATGCCCGCCGAGAAACTCCTTGACGAACCGGACTTCGATGCCGTATGGCGAGTGGGCCTTCAGGATTTCCATGCAGCCTTCATAGGTCGCGCTTCGTCCCCAATCCTGTTGCAGCTCGAACAGAAACTGCAGGGAAGTCATTGGAACCGCGCCGGCCTGGACAATCCGCTGTACCGCCCGTTCGTGTGCTTCCTCAGTGATGTCCCCACAGGCATCGGTAGGAACGTATACCTCATATCCGGCCTGGAGCAGTTCAAGGGTTGGGAAAAGCACACACGCCTCCGTCCAGAGTCCGGCCACTACGATTTTCTTCCGCCCGCTCTTCTCGATGGCACTCCTGAAGCTCGAATCGAGCCATGCGTTGATGGATGTTCTGTCAATAGGCGCCAGGTCCGGGAAGACAGAGCTGATTTCAGATATCATTGCACCGCTGAAACTCTCCGCCGCAACTGTCGACAGGATTGTCGGCAACTTGAAGAGCCGGGCGGCCTTGGCAATTACCTGAACGTTTTGCATTATTGTGGTTCTGTCATGTGAATGAACGCCCGAGAACATCGCCGGCTGGTAGTCGATCAGCGCCAGCGCGCAGTCAGCGGGTGACAACATGCCGTTTAGGGTCTTGCTTGCCATGGTTTACACCTCCTCTCCCGGGGATCTTTGTTTCCCTGATAAGCCTGCCGATTCCCCTGGGATTCTATATCGATATTATATCACATCCCTGCATGCGTAAGGCCAGATAAAAAGGGGTTTTGCGTTAAAATAGATTTTCATTTTCAATTATGTGTTATAATTTATGTGGCAATAAAGGATACGCGAAAAGATATGTAAAGAAAGAGGGGTTACAGTCAGAATCTGTAACCCCTCGTTTTATTTGGCTCCCCAAGCGGCACGCTCAGCAAATCATTTTTGTTTACAATTTCGGGTTCAGAATGGTTCCCCACAAGAAAAACCATCCGAGAACTGAATATTTGTTTCAGAGAGTAGGAATACAACCTGACAAAAAATTAACCAGAAGCATTAGCGATCCGATGGAGCGATACGCCATGCGGTCTTCTATGGCCTTATCTCAACAACCGTGCCGTTTGGTGCTATCTTGTCTATTTCCTCTATTTCTTCGTCTGTTACGGCAATACACCCTTTCGTCCAGTCAACCTCTGCTTGAGCATCACCAACCCACGAGAAACCATTCTTGATGCCGTGGATCATTATGTTCCCCCCCGGAGAGACACCCAGTTCTCTTGCCCGCTTTTTGTCCCTCTCGTTTGGATAGGAAATATGAAGAGACCGGTGATAATGGCTGTCCCTGTTTCTTGAATCGATAACATAGGTTCCCTCCGGGGTTTTGTTATCGCCCTGCCTTTCCTTTGTACCAATCGGGTTTCCACCCAGGGCTATCTTGTAGATCTTGAGCACCTCACCCTTTGAGATCAACGTCAATCGTCGCGCTTTTTTTTCTATCAGTATCTTATCTGCCGATCCCTTCCGGATTGCAAAAGCAAAAAACTTTTTTTCGAGCGCTTCAATCTTTTTTTGCAGTTCATTAATCTCATTCTCCTTGCTTTTAACCTCTTGCTGGAGAGTCTCAATCTGTGTTTGCTGCGTAGAAATCATCTTGTCCTTGATAGCGACATTATTGATATTAAATATCATCATCTCACTGTTCTGCCTGTAGTCACTCGCTGGGTAATCCTTTATGAGTTTCTGAAAACATTCCAGGGATTTCTGATAATCTTTTTGCTCATTCTTCGGATGCGCATAAATAATGCCCATCTCGAATAGGACTCTCTCTCCCGTCGTGGGATATTTTTCAATAATCTGCTGATATTTGTCCAGGGAGGCCGTGTAATTTCCCTGATTAAATAAAACATTCGCTTCTTCGAAGGTTGACTTAGCTTCATTCAAGTGACTGCATCCGGATATCAGAATTGGTGTTATTAGTAAGATAGAAGTTATTTTCTGCGCTTTTCCGGCAGAAAATAACTTCGTGACCGCACTTATCCTGCTTACCAGGGCTATGATGCAGACAAAGAAAAAGGAAAGTTGCTTACCCATCCTGCTCTGTTTTTTTGCTATATATGTCAAAGACCGTCTAAATCTGTCAGACAGTACAATTTGGAAGATTCTCATTCCCCTCACCCCTTGGCAGAATCATCAGTTTTGAATGGTCCGGGCAGAATTAAAAGATGGACAATGAAATGGCAGGGCTTTGAGACCCTGCCACTTCATTATCCGGAGCACCAAAGGTGATATTACGGCTCCCTAAAATTGACTTACTTCCTCATCGATTTCTGGAAAGCCGCGTCAGCCTTTTTCACCTTTTCATCTGCGATCCGTTCCCTTTCCTCAGCCGCCTTTACGGCATTTTCGGCTCGGGCTTCAGAAGCATCTGCCTTTAACTTGGCCGCATCGGCTGAAGCCTTGGCAGCTTGGGAATCCTGCAATGCCTGATCAGCTTTCGCATCGATCAGTTTCTGCTGTGCCTGCACCTTCTCGAGGTCACCGGATGTTGCACAACCAACCAACGTAACAGCGGGAACAAGCATCATTGAGATCAGCAAAAGAGTTCTCTTCATCTCTAATCACCTCCTTTCTGTTCAGGATACCTTACAAGGAAGAGGGATCGACTATCCCTTCTTGACAGGTTCAATCAATATACCGTCTATGTCCAAATCAATTTTCAAGCGTTTGGCTGCATCTTTGGCCTCACCGATATCATTGAAAGGGCCGGCGATAACACGGTAGCCATTGCTCTTTGATAACACCCTTGCCGGGATTTGCGGCCCCTGGTGGTTGATAATGGCGGCAATCCTCTGGGCATCGATCTCGTCACGCAGATCGGCAGCCAGAACATACCATGCATCCAGTTTCAGTTCCGGTATTTCCGGTCTGCCATACAATGTATCCGGGTGCTCGACTTTTATCGGTTTCGCACTCTCTTTTTGATTCCCTTGACCCATCTCTAAGATGGGAACAGGAATCCCCCGGGCCTCGGCCTCTACTTTCTTAACTTTTTTCCAGTCAAGCGTGCGCGTCGATTTTTTTTCGATATTTCTCAATTTTGCATACATCTTCTCAAGCTCAATAACACCCGAGTCTTCCAGGGGCGTATGAACTTCCATGTAAAGTAATCCATCACGCTGACCTATAAGATATGGCTGGTTAACAATGGCTACCGGTGTATTGACCGGAGTGTCCCTGTAGAGCATCTTTATGTTTTCCGGATAGAGTCTCATGCAGCCATTGGTTGCTTTAAGACCGATGCTGGCCGGTTTATTGGTGCCATGGATCAAGTAACCCAATTTACTTAAATAGAGCGCGTATTCTCCCAGGGGATTTTCAGGTCCCGGCAAAACTTCTGCGGGGAGAATATCTCCTTTTTTTCGATGATCCGCAGCAATTGAAGCAGGCACATGCCAGGTCGGCCGGGTTGTCTTGCGATAGACATGCATTTGACCTGTGGGGGTGGGCCGCTCCTCGGTTCCGACTCCGACCGGGTAGGTCGATACCTCCAGTGACTTGCTACCCCCTTTGTATTCAAAGAGCCTCATTGTGGCCAGGTTGATCACAATCCCTTTTCTGGGAGTGTCCGGCAGGATAAAATTCAGAGGTAACACGATACGCTCTCCGGCCTCAGGCACCCATACATCTACACCTGGATTGGCCGCACTGATCGCATTGATCCCCAGACTGAAGTGCCTGGCAATATCCGGTAGCGTATCCCCCTTTTCCAGCCTGATGACTGCCAACCGACCAATGACGTCATCTCCTTTTGCAACCGAAAACTGATTTCGCTCGATCTCCTTTTCAGGATGGCCTGGGAAAAGCCATGATTTCTCCTGAATACTTTTCATAAAAGCACATCCATTGAGAGATACAATGAATATGCATAGAGCTATAAGACGAAACCAATTGGATAAGAGTGACAGGTCAAGGATTCGACACATGGGTTAAATAAGCACCTTTCTCAACAATGATAATTATAATTTCCGCGGCCGGACACAGAAAAGCCGGGACCGAATATCGAGTGATATTTCGGCAACCCGGCTGTCTCAGTAAGACCCGTAGGCTTTCCGCCCCATTCTCGCGAATGGTTTAGTATTATCGTCTACCACCAACCGTATAAAGCCGTTTTCCGCTTCCTGCGGGAACCGGCATAACACGGCGCCCTTTAAATGCGGACCTCTTGCTGACTAGAACTCCCTTTCATCGTTTTGGCAATAAAAAAGCCGGGAGCGAATATCGTGTGATATTTCGGCAGCCCGGCTATCTCAGTAAGACCCGTAGGTTTTCCGCCCCATCCTTGCGAATGGTTGAGTATTATCGTCTATCTCTCTAACAATTTTTTGCATCCTTGCATTTACGTGAGGGTTTGTCAATATTTTTCTAACGTCAAGTTGAGCGGAAGTGATGATGAACGTTGAACTGCTCATGCTGGCCTGCGCGGCGAGATCATCGATACTCAACGGATAGTAAGATTAGGCAGGAAATTAACAGGATTGGCCTACCTGCTTTTGTTCTTTCTGGAGTACGTTATAATCATTAAAAGTGAAGGGAGAAAACAATGCTTAAACGTACATTGGGAAAAAGCGGTCTGGAAGTTTCGGCTCTCGGGCTTGGCTGCATGGGAATGAGCTTTGGTTACGGTCCGCCCGCGGACAAACAGGAGATGATCTCACTTATCCGGGCAGCCGTGGAACGGGGCGTGACATTCTTCGATACGGCAGAGGTCTATGGCCCGTTTACGAACGAGGAACTCGGCATCGGCCTCGTGCCCTATAGCCCTCTGGGCAAGGGGTTCCTCACAGGGAAGTTTAACGAAAAGACTTCGTTCGACAGTTCCGACTTCCGCAGTACCCTGCCTCGTTTCACGCCGGAAGCGCTTAAAGCGAATCAGGCCCTGGTTGATTTGCTCGGCAAGATCGCAAAACGGAAGAAGGCGACCCCTGCTCAGATAGCCCTTGGCTGGCTGCTGGCCCAGAAACCGTGGATCGTGCCCATTCCTGGCACCACGAAGCTGCATCGCCTGGACGAGAACATTGGAGCGGTTGCCGTCGAACTCACGTCCTACGATCTACGTGACATTGAAAACACCGCATCAAAGATCACTGTGCAAGGGGCTCGGTATCCGGAAAAGCTGGAGCAATTGACCGGTCGTTGAGCTACGAGGGCACCCGGAACTCCGAGGGCACCCGCGAGGGGCGACCCTACGAATCAATAATAATTGTAGGGCCATCCCCTTGCGGGTGGCTTGGTTATGCCATGCAACGACCATGAAATATAACCCTGATGTTCATCACCGTCGTTCCATTCGCCTCAAGGATTATGACTATTCCCGGAACGGCGCATGTTTCGTGACATTGTGCACCTTTGACCGTGGCTGCTATTTTGATCGATTTCCTCAATTACGAGACATCGTTGACGGTCAATGGCAAATGATTCCTGAGCGTTTTTCTAATGTGGAACTGGACGAATATGTGATCATGCCCAATCATTTCCACGGGATAATCGTGATCCACAACAATCGTAGGGATACCCCTGGCGGGTATCCTGATTCAACACGGGTGTCTTTGGGCGATATTGTCGGCGCATACAAATCATTGTGTGTCAACGCATGGTTGAAGGTCATCAAGACAGAGGATATAAACACCAGAGGCAAATTCTGGCAGGACAATTATTATGAGCATATCATTCGGAATGCGGAAGAAATGGATCGCATACGCCAGTATATCGTCAACAACCCGCTAAAATGGGAATTGGACAGAGAAAACCCGGCGCAAAGCGAACAGCAACCGCAGTCGGAGAAATGGATGGTTTGACACAAAGCTACGAGGGCACCCGCGAGGGGTGCCCCTACGAATCAATAAAAATCGTTGGGCCATCCCCTGGCGGGTGGCCTGGTTATGTTCACCCGCCGAAGCGGTCTATGATCTTGTCGCGGTAGCTGGGGAGGTCGTCCAGCTCCCCCCGTGCCATCGCCTCGCGGATCTTGCGTTCAGCTATGATTGCCAGAATGTCCATGGTTCACTAGCCCCCTGAAAACCATTGTTGTCCAGCTTGCCGTAAAATTTCAAGCCCAGAAACAGCAAAGGCGGCCGATTGGCCGCCTTATGCGTTAAGCATACTCTCTCCGAAATTCCCGAAGACGCCCACCCGTGCACGGTTATGCACTCATGCTAGCCAGTTCATCCGTTGTGAAGAGCCTGTCCATATCCAGCAGGATGTACGGCCTCTCCTGCATCTTTGCTATCCCGAGTATACATCGGGTATCAGATGACATGATCGAATCAGCCGGATCCTCAATTTGAGTGCCGTCAATGCTCACAGCCTCGGAAACCGAGTCCACCACAATTCCGACCGTGACGATGTTCGCCGCACTTTCTATTTCCACGACGATGATACAGGCGCGACCTGCATTGTCGGAACTCCCCAGGTTCAGCCTGAGGCAGAGATCTACCACGGGGATCATGTCGCCGCGCAGGTTGATGAGCCCTCTGATATATTGCGGTGAGTTAGGTACAGAGGTAACCGACACCATCCTGATGATTTCCTTGATCTTCACTATCGGGATGCCGTACTGCTGGTCATACAAAGATACGAGCAGGTATTTGCCGGTAAGCCGCCTTATCCTTTCCTCTTCCTTTTCACGTTTCTTCTCATCAGATATATCTATCAGTGTCCCGGTGATGCTATCAATTCTCCCTTCACTGTTGCAGATTATCTGGGACAGTTCGAGTAACCATTTCTCCGTGCCTGCCTTCGTACGAATCCGGTAGGAACGTGTGTATGTCTTGTCTCCCTTCAGCCCCATTTTCAGAGCCTCTAATGCCTGGGGAAGATCTTCCTGGTACATGACATCCTTTATCCAGTTTATGGACTTGTTATTGAATTCCTCTTTCCCGTACCCCACCAGCTCACATATTCTGTCGCTGAAGAAACTGACCGAGCCATCGGGAAAACCTTGATAGCCTACATTAAAGATGTTTTTCAGATCCATACCATCTACCTCCTGCAAAAAGTCTGGCGGTTTGCTTTACCGGACTTTGCGGCTGCGCCCACATGGCAAGAGCATCGATATCGCCGGGGACCGACCTCTAATGAAACGGGGTCATCTGATAGTCTTATCGGCGCCGGCGAAAAAATATTTATACATTATTATTTCAGGAAAAGTTCCAATTTGCGGATAAAGATCGGGAGTAGCCCCGAATTCAACGAAATGAAGCGCCACGGCTGCGATGGCAGACGGGGCGGCTTTGTTCCATTGGAGTGCGGAAGTGGGATCGAGTCGGGAGAAGGTTGCGATGGGACCATATTTTAGTTGGTTACGACGTCTAAGTTGACAAAGGTACCAACGTCCCATTAGACTTACGCGTTCCATTAGACTTAGTAAGTCAGATCCAAGGAGGAAATCGCCATTTTTTACCGACTATTCATGATATTCCTATTCCAGTCGCTCAGCACGTTCTCTGCTTCAGCCGCAGTGCCGCCGTCATCCATCAACCTCAGCGTGGAGACCACCGCGGCCGATCTCGCCGCCATGATTAACCGGTCTCTTCCGAAAGAACTCTATAAGGGGGAGGGGGGACTCGGAACGTCGGTCACCGTTCTCCGTACCGGCCCGATTGCAGTGACAGCGGCCGATAATTTTGTCTATCTCACTCTCCCTGTCCAGCTGACATTCAGTTATTTTGCATATGAGAGTTATCCGCTCCGGGCAGGCCTAAGATTCAAGGCCAAGGTCGGTGTCACTCCGGAGTGGCGCCTCAAGACCGAACTTTTCTATACCGGATTGTCGGATAATCTGGCCGACACCTTCAAACTCGGGCCGCTCTCCCTGAAACCGAAAAGCATGGTCGAGAATATCGCGCAGCCGGTGCAAAGACTTCTCGCACCGATCATAGACGCCAAGGTCAACGACTCTGTCCACCTCCGGGCCAAGGTTGCCCCACTCTGGCAGAATGCATTTTCCCCGACACTCGTCAGCAAGGAATTCAGCGCCTGGCTGAAGCTGGCTCCGGAAAAAATCGTCATGACTCCCTTGATGACGGCAAACAATATGGTCCGGTTGTCCATCGGTGTCATAACCGGTGCGGAGATAATCGTCGGGCCGAAGCCGGCCGCTGCTCCGGTGAAGCCGTTGCCTCCGGTACGGCACCTAGCGGCCTTCGACAAGAGTTTTCATATCCGCCTCGCCGCCGACATCTTCTTTGCCGATCTTGTGGCGGCGCTGAACCCGGTGCTTTTGGACAAGACATTCGGTGACGACAGGAAAATCACCATAAAAAGTT
>Ga0210377_10003484_pt1 | contig 13554 bp, 13 predicted proteins | sample PLM4_65_b1redo_FD_155480 | JGI IMG/M metagenome (GOLD analysis project Ga0210377, IMG submission 155480) | Groundwater sediment microbial communities from an aquifer in East River, Colorado, USA - PLM4_65_b1 redo | ecosystem: Environmental > Terrestrial > Soil > Riparian zone | place: USA: East...
TTGTCTTCTACTCGTGCAGTCATAACTTCATCGAATATGAACAAGCCCGTTTCCGCATCCTGGCCTACGATACTCGACAGGCGATGTTTTACTACTTGATGGCTCGAGATACTATGGATGAGTTGGTGTACGAAGCACAGACTCGGAAGAAGGACCTATCAACTCTTGTTTTTGACTACTACCGGAGAAAGAGAAAATGAACCAACTTGCCCTTATCGCCCTCGCGACATTGTCCGCCTACGAATCGAGTTACGCGGATGTCAGGGACGACGAAGAGGAAGATGAAGACCCGACGGAATCCGAAGAAGAGTCGGAAGAGGAAGAAGCCCCCAAACCCAAATCGAAGAAGGCGAAGAAAGTCGTGAAGAAGAAAGGCAAAGCATCGAAGGAAGAGAAGAGCACCAAGGCACCCAAGGCCGACAAGAACGTCGTGCGCTTGAAGGACCTGGCCAAGCAGGCGAAGATCACCGAAGCCGTCGCACGCAAGAAATTGCGTGAAGCCGACGTGCCTCGTGGGGAAGGTCGCTGGAGCTGGGACCTCGGCTCGAAGTCACTGAAGTCGGCTCGCAAAGCCCTGGGGCTTGCTAACTGAGTTCAACGTGTCCAAAGAGTCGAGCTTTTGGACGTGGCTGCGCGGGCGACTCCCGCGCGGCCATTTTACTAGAATAGAGTCCGAAGTAAGTACCGGCGTCCCAGACGTTTACTTCGCATTGAAGACCATCGGCAAGCGAGACGGCTGGATCGAGCTGAAGTCAGTACCCGAACCGAAGCGCGACACCTCCCACCCCCTGAAACGGAAGGGGCTCCGGACCGATCAGGTGCGCTGGATAGAGGACCACGTTCGTGAGGGGGTTACGATTTGGATATTCGTGAAGATCGCACGAGCCGTCTATATTTTCAGGGGGGATCAAGCGCGCGAGCTGAATAGTTTGAACTACTTCAAAATCCGAGTTAGTTGTCACCGATCTATTCCACTAGGCAGGAAAAAAGAATGGACCCGATCAAACTTCCACCAACTTCTCAGCGAATGCCCGAAGGCTACGATTACCTCATCCCCTTCCGTGGTCACAATCCCCGTTTCGAGAACGGCAAGCCGAAAGCGGACTTCTCGATTGCGCAAGATCTCCCCATATTCAAAACTCAAGAAGAAGCGCATCATTTTCTGATGAACACTCCCGATATGCACTCGCAGATCATTGAGTATCGCGGTCATTCGGTCGAGGAGATGAAGAACACCCCAGGCATGGATGTCTTTCTTAAGAGGATCCAGCAATGAGCGAAGTTAACGACTTGCTTGAGTGGCATAAGAGAAATGGTGGATTCGGGGGTAGACCAGCTGGTCACGCGTTGCGAGCACTGCGGGAGATGACCGAATTCTGCGTTGCTGCCGGCGCGACGCGCGAGGAAATCGAATTGGCGACGCATGCTGAAATTATCAAAGCCGAGCTGCGTGGAGAGTTCAACTTATCGTCGGATGATGTCCAGGATCGAATTATCGAAGAATTCGCCGACGTGATTATCTTGATGATGATTTTCCATGGATACTTCATGGACGAGACCGCCGTAACGACTGGCATCGAGAAGAAATTTGAAGTGTGCAAGGGCCGTGCTTGGGTAGCCGATACCGATGGCGTGCTATGGAGGCCGCCAGGCGATCAGGTCGGGTAAGCGCCCCGACGATACCCGGAACCCCGAAAAGCTCCTAAAACCGAGCCTGGGGTCTTCCGGGCATGCGAGCGGTGCTAGCCCTCGGGCTGCAATTCGCGGCAATCGGCCAGGACTTGCATCGGCGGGTTGAGAATTTTCTTACCGTTCAAGTCCGTCAGGATACGTCGATCCGCCACGACGTTCTTACCGTTCACGTTATCTGCTTTACAAGGTTTTCCCAGAGGGACCTTCGTTCCTGTGATCACCGCGAGCTTCACCTGGTTCGTGTTTCCTACGTTGATTCTATAGGCTATCGTATCATCGATCACAAGCACCGGCGCCTGAGGCTGTGAGTTGACGTCGATTGATAGCGTCTTCGCCCAGTTCTGAGCCGCCACGGCCGGAACCGCTGGAACCCCGACGATGGCCTTATTCACCACATTCGAGTTCACCGACTCACCCCCATTCGTGTTCCAAGCTCGAATGGCGAAATACTTTGTACCGTCACTCAATCCTCCAATGGTATAAGTGGTCAATGATGGATTGTTGAGCTGTACCATCTGAGTCAGAGTAGCAGCCGACGAGCCGTAGTAGATTCGATACCCGGCTAGATTCGTCAAAGCCGTTCCATCTGTGTTCAGGGTTGGAGGAGTCCATCGCAGCGTCGCAACTCCTGGAACCCCTGGCGTGCCGGGAGTCCCCGGAGTCACACACGACAACCCGTAAGTTGCATCATTCAGGAGATTCGTAACGGTCAGCGAGCCCGATAGCGGCTTTGTACCCGTCCATGACCCTGCAGCCGTGCAGACCGTTGCAGCCGTTCCACCCGTCACGTTCCAGTCGAGTTTCACGGACAGTGGCGCATTGCCCGTTGTAGGCGTTGCGGTGAATGTCCCTCCTAGCGCCGCTAAGCACGGCGACGCTACTAAAGACAACAAACAGATAACAAATAGTTTTTTCATTTTAATCCTCTGAGCGATCTCCGGCTTCCTGATAGGATTCCCTGACGACTTTCCGATAGCTATCACCTGATGTGTGTTTGGATATAAACTCATCAACGTCCTTTGAGGTATATCCCTGATCTGACAAAGCGTATCCTACGCTCTTCGGCGAATTATGAAGTCGTTTTCCTGATCCTAGTTGCTTGATGATTGAAGCAAAACGTGAGACTTTTCCTCCCTCGGAGAACGTCGCAAGCTTCCCTTCTCGGACCGCGTTCTCTCGACGAGCAGCCGACTCCCCCAAATCGGCCGGAGTAACTTCTCGTTTCGTTAGTTGGATCTCCCTTTGAATTCTTTTCGCAAGAGCAGTATCACCTGACTCCAAAGCTGCCTCGAATTTCTTAGCAAGGTGTCTCAGCGCAGATATCCCAGAACTGACCTTGCCACCCTCGGCCTTTTTCATTCGTTTGACTTCTGAGCTGATACCTTCATCATCTGGATCGTCATGCAAGGTCTCATCATCGACCTTCTGCTTGGCTTTCTTCGCATTCAAGGCTTTCTGGGCTCGACGCTTCTCGAGCGGTCCAAGTCGTTTGGCGAGCATTGACACTTTTCCGCCAGAAGCTTTCATCATGCGCCCGCGACCAGACGCAATGCGAGCGACTACGCGGTTGAGCCCGTCGCCGGTCTGATTCAGGGTTGTATCGGCATCGGTCATAGCAGTCGACGCCATCTGACCGGCTCGCTTGCCGGGAGGGGGAGCGATCTGACGGAGGCCAGGAGCATAACGTGAAGGTTTCATGATTATTCCTCGAAGCTTTTGTTGAGTAAATCTACCAGGTCCTGGGGTCCTTCATATCCAACGTCCCAATACGCCCCGGCGTGAGAGATATTGCCCGAATCGGTTTCTAAAAAGACGGGTTTCTGAAACACCCTGAATTCGGATGCTCGACTTGGATCAATCCCGGCGTCCTCCAGATGCTCAGCCATATTTTGAAGAAGTTCTTTCTTCGAGATCTTGTGTTCATCCAGATAATCGAATTCACCAGGAACGTCCGAAACGGGCTTAGAGAATTCAAGAGAAATACGGGAACGACCCGGCTTGATAACTTCCTTCTGGGTCGCCGCAGCTTTTCCGTTAGAGATTCTCTGATCCACCTGTTTTCCGATCAAAGCCCGAAGCTCTTGATTCGACACATCCGTCAGCTCGAGGGGTACAGGTGGAGGAACGGGTTTTCCTTTACCTCCCGAGATCATCTTCAGGAGAGGTTTGATTTTTCCGCCTTCGGCTTTCTTCAAAGATCCTCGATCTTTCAAAGGACGACGAGTAATCACCCCTACATTGTCCTCATCACCCTCGTAATCTACTCCTAGACTTTGAAGCTCTTTCATGATTTTTACTTGCTTCCGAAAAATACTTCGGTCAGTAGCTAGATCAGAAGAACCAAGTTGGTCATTCAGGGCTCGAAGACTCTGTATGGCGGCTTTAACTTTACCCCCCTTGGCTTTTCGTGGCATAAGTCTACGATCTCCAGTCTCAGTGCTAAATCCCCTTCCGGGGTCGACGCGCGGCGGTACGACCGGCGGACCCATATTAGCCGAACGGGGCGCAACAGGGAAGAGTCTCTCGTGCAATTTTATCAACGCGGCTCTCAGGGTTTCCTCGTCCCCGATCTGAATAAGATTGTCGATTTGGGCTCCTTCGGCAGGAGTGATCATCCCATTGATGACGCTATCCCTCGTAGCGGACTGAATTTCTTGCACTGGAGGGGGCATTGCATGTCGATCCGTCAGCTCATCCCGAGGGTTAAGTATTTTCAACAGAGCCTTCAGGGAGTTGACTTTACCCCCCTCAGCCCGATGAACCTCCGGGGCAGCTTCGTCTCCGAGCGTACCGAGCGCCCCGCCGGCGAGTGTTCCCAGTCCGTAGTTCGCCATGCCCGGCTCGACGGTAGGCGCCAGAAATTCCCAGGGGGATGTCAGAACCTTGCTTCCATATTTCTTCAGCAGCGCCAGTGCACCTTTGGTTATCTCGGGGGCTTTAGTCACAGCCTTGCCCGGTACTGGAAGCTGGCCTGCCATGATGCCGGCCGCGTTCAATGCGTTCTGACGGAACCCTTGCGGAGCGGCTAGTCCCATATCCGCGTTCGTATTGTCATGGATGCGATCCGCCGAGGCAGACGCGTTCTGCGCCCATTGCGGCCCTCCTCCGAACATCGACGGGATAGCCATGGTGTCCTGCACGATGCCAGGCATGATCTGCGGCTCCGGTGGCATCCCTTGTCGACGACGCTCATCTGAGTTCCACATACGCTTCATGTTAGCGATAGCCGTGTTCTTCAGCTCGCCGGTTTCAGGATCCTCTCCCAAATACTGGGACATGAACCCACTGACCGGACGCGCGAGCGAGTCGTCTATGGTCTCCTCGGTATCGTCATCCAACCCTGGGATTGCACCCGCCAGGGACTTCGTGACCGCCCGCAGCAATGCGAGCGATTCGTTCTTCTTCCGCTTTTTCTCCGGGGTACGCTTTTCAGCTGTCTTTGGCATGATCTTACCGTCCCATCCGACGTGTCAGGGGGGATACGATGTCATCGGCTCCGAAGCGCGATCCATTCAATACTTGTTGCGTGATGTGATTCCAAACCGGGTCATCAACCTGACCACCCTCGGCCATCCCCGTTTCTTCGTCGGCTGGAGGCTCGTCGTCACCATTGAAGTAGTCTTTCGCAAACGGGAAGGCGGCTCCCAGAGCCGCGCCGGCCATAGCGGCCTTTCCGGTCCGCTTTTTACGGGCTAGTTCCCGACCAAACTTCGGAGTCAGACGAGCCTCCAGTTTCTTTAGATCTTTCGGGTCACTGGTCTTGAGGATACGAACGATTTCACCAGCTTCCTTCTTGCCGATGGGCTCGCTACGGCGCAACCACCGGATGGCCCACTGCGTAGGGCTAAAGATTCCCAGGGTGGGGGCTTTCTTGACCGTGCGACGCAGAATGTTCGACTTCGGATCACGTGTCGACGATAGCGCCGAACGGCCGCGACGGATCGTGGACTGAGACTCCTCGAACATCTTCGACTCGAGGTCCATCGCTTCCTTGAAGATTTTGAACTCGTTCGGTTTGTCGAACAGCAGTTTGAGTTTCTCGTTCAAATCAGGGGTGTCGATAACCTTCTCGGCTGGGCTTACTCGGTGACCGACTTTTCCGATCTTCTCGAACAGAGACTGGGCCACCCCTGATCGAAGTGCATCACGCTCCGAGAAATTCATGTCCTTGATAGTGTCAGCGACTTCCGCCGCCGGCATTTTCATGAAGTCCTCTCGACCGAAGCGCAATGCATCGATTGTCTCAAGGTCTCCAGCATACTGAGATCGAGCTTCCTTGTACGCTGAGACTCCTGTCTTCGGGTCCGTCGTAAGGGTGTCTACCTCATTGCGCAACGCGTTCCTTAAATCACGCCAGCGCTTGCCTCGCTTCGTAGCCTTGTAAACACCTCCGGACATTTCCTCATCCGTGATCATATCGTCGTAGGCGTTTTTGACCTCGTCCAAGAATTCCAGGGAAGGCTTGGTGACCATGCCAGTAGCATCGGTCTTCCCCAGCGAAGCCCCCGGCCGGTCCTGAATGGCTTTCACGGCTTCCTTCACAGCTCTCTTACCAGACGGAGTCCCCATCAGTTGCATCAAGGCTGGAGATTTCAAGGACGGGAACTTGGCGTACAGATCCTTGTATAGGGGACTAGAGTTAGATTTCAAATCCGATTTCAGCTTCTTCATCTGACCGAAGTAATCATCAGGCTTCAGGGACTGATTGATACGACTTTCGACGCGACCACGCGCGCCGGCCTGTCGATCCCGCATCGTTGCGTACAGGTCTCGGGTTTCCTTGTTCTCGGGGTTCATTGAAGCCTCCCCGAGGGCGCGCAGCTCGACTCCTCCTAGGTCCATCCCGGTAGCCGGTACACCCATCTTCTGAGCTTGAGAAACGAGACGAGTCCACTCGGTGGGAGTCAGTCCTTCGTTTTCGAGCCCCTGGAGCACTCGCCCCTCCGCGTCAGACGTCTTATGGCCAGGCACGAGGTCTGCAAGCCCGTATCCGAGCTTGGAGCCGTACCGTCCGCCGGCCGCTCCTAATAGCCCGTGTCCGAGCGCCGAGCCGCCAAGCCCGATAGTCGTCTCCGCGTCGAAATCCATGCCCGGAGTCACCGAGTCGATGGCTTCTTGGTTAATCTCCCCATCGGGCGCTCCGGTCTGTTCGTCTTCGAATACCTGGCCGGTCATCGCCTCGTACCGCTTCTTGACCTGCTCGTAAGGAACCTGAGGCGGAGCCGAGATGATACGACCATCAGGCATCTCATGATCAACGCGACCGTTTACCCCCCCGCCTTCGGCATATCCATCTACTTCTCCACCTTCCAAGAACTCTTCCCCAGCGGGCACAAGATCCTCGTATTGAATCACTCCACCGTCCCAAGGATCGTAGGAATCGTCGTTCTTCGATGGAGCTGCCCTCGGCTTCTTGCGTGCAGTAGGTTCATCTTTGGGCATGAAATCATTGATCGACCAGCTCTTCTTACCCTGAAAGCCACGAGGATCAGAAGCACTAGGCCCAAGCGTACCATGCTCTTCGAAGTAGTCGGCGGCGGCCTTCTTCGCTTGGTTCGCCCGTTCCAACTGTTTGAGAAGTCGATCCAGTCGTTCGGCGTTGACTTTCTCGTCCAGGCGAGGGTTGTAAACACGGGCGATCAAGCGCTCGCCTTCTTCCTTCGTGAATTGCGATCCCAAGATGGGGCGCAACGAACGCTGAACCGTATATTCGACAGTTTCCTGCACATCCGACGAGTCGGGGTAGAACACGTCCTGAACCGTCTTTCCGATCCAGGGTAGGTTCGACATCGTACCAACCACAGGACCGGTCAGGTTATCGGATGCTCCGCGAACGGACACTTTCTTGCCAGACTCGGGGTCAATGGCGTATCCACGCAAACGGTCACGAGCCGATCCGAGCTCTTCGAGAGCCTTCGCCGCATCCGATGCACCGGTTTGGATGTAGTCTACGTAGTCCTTCGCGTACTCACGGTCCACGGCACGACGAGCCATCTGAGGAGTCTTTCCATCCTCCCCAACTTTGCGACCCATCGTCTTCAGGGCTTCTACCGACATGCGTCCTTGGGTTTGCTGTTTCAGCTTCAGCAATTCGAGCTGAGACTTCAGGAGAGTATCGTCCACACCGGCCAGACCCAGATCAAGGTCTAGAAGGCTTTTCTCTTTACCTTGATTGAACTCTCGCTTACGACGGGTTGGCTCGATCAGGTTTCCGGCGACTCTACCGATGCTCTCACCAAAGGCTCCGGTCTTGGTCGGGGCGCCAAAGCCGGCCGCAGCAGCAAGCCAGGCTTCTTTGTTGCCAAACTCTTGAGCTGATAGACGTTCCCGCGCGGCCCGTAGCGCGTTGCGAGCGATGTCAGCATTGGACTGAACCCTCTTGATATAATCGGTTTCAGCTGGATCTTCTCCAGGCTGAGTAGATTTCTCAAGGATTTTCCGAGCGTAAGATAACGCCTCAGGGGTTGTTGTCTGATTCCCCAGCTGAAGCATCGCCAACGCCCCACCGCCTCCAGACGGTGCGCCGTAGTCCTCTTCATCATCATATTCACCGGCCATTGCTGATTCTCCGCATGGTGGCTAGGCCACCTTGTGCATAATTTCTGCGTCGAACTGGAACCATCGCTCTGCCACCGCTAGCGTACCGGGCCAGGCCTCCTCGACTCTTTTCGGTGACGCCTTTGTAAATCGAATACAGGGAGGCGAGCTGTGACGCCAAGGAGGGCTGATAGTTCTCGGCCGGTCCTGTGCTCGACGTGTTCGTGGTTCCACCCTGGTTCGGCAGACCATTGATGATCTGCGACATCCAGTTGACTTGTTCTTTCGGGTAGTCCCGCTGAGCCTGGAAATCCCCGTAAGCGGTATCAAGATTGCGCTGAGTGAGGGCTTGCTGATCCGCACCGGCCGCAGCGAGTCCAGCCGTGTCCTGTCCACGAAGCTGCGAGGTAAGCTGGGCAAGCGCTCCCATGCTCTGTCCGGTCGCAAGCTGCCGATCCGCGTCCTGTCCTGCGAGCGTGCCCGTCGTCTGCCCCACTTGGAGTTGACGGCTAGCATCTTGTCCGTAGATGTCTGCCCCGGTGTTGTATGAGTCAGCCAGAGCCGCACGCGCCTGGCTTTGCACTTCGCCCGTCGTATCCCGCAAAGCGTTACCCACCGCACGCTGCTGCGCGGCCGATCCGAACGCACCAGACTTGATGAAGTTGCTGTTGATCGATGGCAGCAGTTTCTGAGTCAGATTGCGGTTAGCCAACTCCGTGGATCGATCAATCACATTCTCAGTATACGGGTTCATGTACTTCTCGACGTTGTCGATGTACGAACCTCCCGCACCCTGTAGATATTGCGATGCCTGAGCAAGTGCCCCAGGGGAGTTAGCTACACTTGAATACTGTCCCTCCGCAGCATCCGTCAATCCACTCCATTTGCCGACGTTGTCTGAAGCAGCCGTCTGAGCGGCCGTCTGCAGCGGTGAGAACTCAGCAACACGAGGACCTTCGTAAGCCTGATACGGCTCCGCCGAGACGGTATTCGCTCTCGCGATCAACCCCTGCGTGTAATCTGACAGCCAGGTGGGAACGTTCTGGACGGACTGCCCATACGTAGTGACGCTAGCTGGGGGCTTACCCTCGAAGAGAAAATCTAGGACGCTCATATGTTACTCCAAGTAGCCTTCGGGGGTGCGGGCTTTCTCACTAAACTTCCCCTTTGAAAGTTTCTTGCCTTTGTGCATTCGCAATTTCTTCCTTAGTGCATCGAGTCTTCGCGCTCCCTCATCGGTGCTGCCATCTCCAAGCAGAGCCACCGTTTCAGAGTCGAAGACGTATTCACCATCTGACAGACGAGCAGGGATGTCGTCAGACCGTCCGGTCCCAGGTCCCTTGACGAGTCGAGTCGCTCCCGGCGCTCCACCGGCATTGTACCCCATGTGGAGTCCGCCGCCCATTGCCCTGGAGACTTGAGGCATTGCCATCACAGGATTACCGGGCTGCTGTATCATCGGACGCTGTTGGGGTTGTGCTGCTTGTTGCCCGTAACGGTAGTAAGACTGCGGGCTATCAAGGGGCGATAGGCGAGCCATCGAAGCTGCTTGGGATAGCCCTCCACGCTGCGGATTCATAGGTTTACCTTTCATTTGAGTTGAGACACGACCACCTTCTTGAAAATCCATGACCAAATTGAGGCCTTTGATAGAATCTTCATCCAGAACCATCGGATTCTTCAGGTACTCCAGATAACTGTTGATAGAGTCTTCGGTCCAGTTAGAGTTTGGGGAATAAGCCAGATTCAGCATCCTGCGATCCTGCTCAGAGACGTTCGAGGGGTCCAGACCAGCCGCTGAAATTCTCTGATTAACACGAGGGTCAATGGGGGGAATTCGAGTAGTCTGAGTGTAAGTACCCATCTCAGGCTCACGCGACGAACCACGGTTATATTGAACCTGTTGTTCGTAAACTTGTGTACCGTCGTCTTCAGTTCGTACCAGAGAAGCCCCTGGGGGAACGTTACCCATGTAGTCAGTGGATGGTCCTTGGCTATATCGACTGGATCCTGGCAACGCTTGTAATCCCATGACAGCGGCAGCAAACAAAGCCCCGACTGGGCCGGCGCCAGCTGCCGAGGCCATCAAGCCCGCCCCTGAATTTACGACCGAGCCTGCTTCAGCCCCGCTGTCAATACCTCCCTCAAAAGCACTGCCGATGTTATACAAGTTGCCGGCTATCGGAATGTAGTCTCCCGCCGCACTGGTCAAAGCATTGTCATACCCCAACGCATCGGCCGCGTTCAGAGCCCCCGCCCCAGCCTGCAGGTATCCTTCGGCTCCTCCTTGCTGAATACCTGAGTAAACGTCGCTCAAACCCCCCAGAGTATCTCCGGCCGTTCCCAGGTAGTTTCCAGCCGTATCGAATCCCGCGACATCCGCAAGATCACCGGCTCCCGTGAGCATGCTACCCGCTCCTCCCAATCCACCCTGCTGAGACCCGAGGTATAGATCAAGAGCACCGGCTCCTCCCTGTTTGATGTTCTCCCACATGGACGGATCGATCTCTGGCATCTGCATGCCACCAAGCTCTTGATCAATCCATGCGTTCGTGTCGGACGTGTCAGCCGCTCCTCGATCCACTTCACGCATCCAGTCAGGGTAGTTGGTATCGAAATTAGCCTGAGGCTGAGTCGTATAGAACCCGCTCAGATCTGCTTCGTTATTCGCCTGCGTGCCCGATACGTCGACCGCACCCGCTCCACCCGGACCCGTGCCAGGTCGAGCTTGATAGGAATCATACAAGTCACTACCGATCCCCGCCCCTAGTCCTATCAGGGGGATAATGTCTCCGAGGCTCGTTCCGCCACCGGAACTTGGGAGTGGAGTAGCCGCATCATGTTGAGGACTGAATCCGTCCAACCCAGGAATCTGGCGAGTACCGAAGAAATTGTACTCAGGTCCTGCTCCGTAATTTTCGTACCACTCCTTAGACTTGAGTTCTCCACGAGGATCTACTTCACCGCCCTCCGAATAATCATTATCCCCGTATTCATCGTTGGCACGTAACTCATTAAGCTTCTCAACAAGACGATCCCGTTCTTCCCGTAAAGCTGGCAAATCCTGAGCAGCCGGACGTCTAGTTGGGTCCTCGTGCAGCATGGTATCTTGTAGCTGTTTCCAACGAGCATAGATTTTCCCATACAATCCTTTTGCGTTTCCAACTTTACCTCCTTCCGCTTTTCGCAGAAGGGATAGTGCCCCCTGCTTTAGTCTTTTCTTACTCACTACTGCTCTCCCGAAAGAGAATCGTTGAAATCAATGGCCCATTCTTCAAAACCGTCTTTCTCGTACAGATTGGGATTCGGCGGATCGAAGATGGAAATCTCGGACAGCTGTACTACCTGATTCGCCCAGTCTTTCCAATCGACACCAACTCCGATGATTGGAATGGTCCCGAATCGATCCAGCTCGAGAACCATCTGATCACACCAAACCCGGGGCTCAACATTACGTGGATCGATTAACTGGATGTTGATCATCCCGTCACCCGTCCGTCGTTCGGAGCCACGTGAGCCAAACAATTACCCATCTCATAATCACCGTCCACCGCGTTCGACTCGAACTTGAATCGCAACAATCGGCGCACGGCGTCCTTGAAGGTCACGGTCTGTTCGTCGGCCGTCGTGGCAACATCAGGGTATGTCTTCATTGCAGTATCGATGTCGGCCGCGCGAGCGTTCGCTTGTCCAATGACAGTCAGATTCATCGGTCCAACCTGAACGAAGTCGGGCTCGACTCGCTCCACCCTGAGAGACTTGCTCATAGGCTGTTCAGTGTCGAGTAGACTAATCGTACCCGTCTGGAAGAACGAACGAATCGGTTCAACCGAGCTTCCCAGGATTTGATTCACTCCGGTCTCGTGCTGCCACAGAACGTACCCAGGAGTAGGCAATACGTTCAAATCGAAGCCCGTCATGAACGGTTTCTGGTACACCTTCGCGAAGATTCCGTCCGTGCGCCCCGAGTTCGGCAATGGCGTATCGTACCAGGTGTTCTCACGGTAGTTGTAGATCACTGCATGGTTGCACTCGGTTGCACTGCCGAGCGGGAAGCACCACCAGATCTCACCGAACCGTGGAACCTTGTACGCGAATACTTTCTGACGTTGAGTGAAGTTCAAGTTCTGGAAGAAGAAATTCACGTTCAAGCTGTTCGGAATTTCACGCACGACACCGCTGAACATATAGAATCCATCCACCCCCGCCCAGTAGTAGATCCCCAGGTGAGTAATGATACACCGTGATGAAAGAACTGAGATGTCATCTGCAATGGTGTCAAAGGCAAAATTCGCCTCAGCCGGGTCATCCGTAACGAAAGTTGCTCGGATCAAAGAATCGAGAGACCAGAATAACCCAGACGGCCCGCCACCACCCCCTCGTAACGATAAACCTTTCACAATTTTCTGAGCGGTGACGAAAGATGAATCAGGAGTTGGAGTCATGAAATCACCAGCCACGCTCTGGTCGATTCGTCCGGCATTACCGTAGGTCAGTAGATACGGGTACAGAACAACGATTCCACCGCTCTGAGGATCCATCCCAGTGGCGGTAAGAACCCCAGTTCCATCTACGTCTCCCGCATAGATCGGGCTTTCAATTGAACTGTCGATCTCAGCTAAGTTCTGAGCCCCATGAGCTAGTAAAGATGGATCAACTCCCGTAGGGTCAATCATCGTGTCGAATTGCCACAAAAGGTTCGGACTGGTTACTAACCCGGCGGGAGTCCGATCCGATTGACCCATGAAGTTGCCGGCATAGTTCGACCGCACCTGAGTCAACTTCGTTGCCGATCCCATGTGTTGATAGATGGCCCCAGAACGAGAGAACGAGGTCATCCCGTACACGAACTCGGGCAAGCTCGCCGTCAGGGAGGAGTATCCCCCCATCTTGCGAGGCAACCCACGCTGAAACCGACACCAACCCGCGTCGGTATAGAAATCACCCTCGAAACGAGTCCCATCACGCTTGACACCCGCTTGGGACCGAATCGGAGTTGGAGTCGACATCGTCATGTTAGATCCCGTCTTCGTAGATCTCAAGAAATTGAATCACCTTGGCAACTGCACAAAATCCAAACACTGAGTCTTCCATTCCGGCCAAAGTGACCGTGGTGAGAGAACTGTCAAGGGGTTTGAAACCGTTAGTTAAAGTAACCCCGTTGGTAGAGCCAAAAGCCGCCTGGTTACTGCTACCTCCGAATCCGAACATTCTCAACTCTTTCCTCCCACTCCGGGAAGGAACAATCTCCGTAGCCGTGTTCGCTACTAGAGTAACCTGACCTACATTTAGTTTAAGCACGATATTCTCCTAAGTTGCTCCCAC
>Ga0210377_10003485_pt1 | contig 13553 bp, 3 predicted proteins | sample PLM4_65_b1redo_FD_155480 | JGI IMG/M metagenome (GOLD analysis project Ga0210377, IMG submission 155480) | Groundwater sediment microbial communities from an aquifer in East River, Colorado, USA - PLM4_65_b1 redo | ecosystem: Environmental > Terrestrial > Soil > Riparian zone | place: USA: East...
AATGTGCTATCTGCGAGACTGCATCGAAACCACGGTATTATAGGCCATCAACTCTTTTTGTCAATACCATCGATGGCGAGGTCTTTCGGACGCGATAAGCCGTGCTTCCGAAGTCTTATGGCGCTGAGCTCATTTTATTGAGTCGGCGCAGACCACTTATTTTTGGTTTTTTGGGAATCCGCCAAAAAGCTTTAAGGTTTTTCGAAGCAGAATGTCAGGGAATCCCTGATAACAATTTCAAGTTTACTATTCATACATTAATAATTTTGCATTCATGCCCCAAAAAAATCCGCAACGGATGTCGAATTTAATTGACCGATGGATTAGCATGTGATATTTTTTTTATCGTCATAAAAAACTGAATAGACACAGGAGAAACTTCTCATGCGGACTTATTCTTCAACTTTGAAGGTAGCAGCATGTGTTACGCTCGCGTTCTATGCGTGGACTTTCGGACCGCTGTTCGAGATTCCCACGGCGCTTGCTGCGGAAAGCCGTAAAGCGCCAAGCGTAAGGAGCGAGGGCTCAACGCGGACCGCCGAGCCTCGGCCCCAGACCGCCGCCGACCGCTTCGAGAAAGCGCTTGACGACATCCGGCAGAAGCTCAGATGGGCGGAGGACAAAAGCCGAGAAGGTGTGGAGCCTGCGCCCGAGATCGAGGCGATAAAATCCAGAAAAGCGGAAATTGAATCAATAGATTCCGAATTAAAGGCTGAATTCGCAGCCACGGAGAAAAAGCTCAAAGACGCGCACCTGCCGGGAGAAATACTCGAACGGCATCATAAATTTGTAAAGCACTACCAGGACAATCTTAAAGAATTAGTCGCAAACCTGGAACAGGTGGAGCGGGCGGGGACAAAGGCTGAGGTTGATACTGCGGTCAAGAAGACAAGGGAACATCTTGAGAAAGTAAAAGCGCAGACGAAGCATATCCCTCTCGATCCGAATAAGTTGCCGTTCAGGACGGTGAAGGCGAAGGAGAGAGCGCCGAGGCAGAAGAAGGAAGAGTTTGAGAGAGACTTTCCACAACAAAGACACCAAGGTACGAAGACTGCCGATAGCCGACTGACGACTGATTTTCCGCCACAGAGATCACCGAGAACTGCAAATGGACAGTGGATAAAAGATGCAGGATTCATGATTCATGATGTTTTTAAACCTGCCTCCTGGACCATGCATCGTGCATCCGTTCGTAAGCCCATCCTTGTTGCTTCCAACGGCCCGTTGACCGGCCTTTTATCATCTGATCCTAAACCCGAAACACTTGCGTTGCCTTTCTCTGTGAACTCTGTGCCCTCTGTGGCAAATGAAGTCGCTTTGAACTCCGAACTTGGAACTCTGAACTTGGCGCTAGCTTCACCGCCCGACCCGCCAACCGCCGACGATCTCGCCGAAACTCCGGAGGTCCAGTTCACCCAGGACATCCAAAACCTCGCGGCGCAGCTCAATCACAGTCCGGTTAAAATCTTCGAATGGGTAAAAAACAATATCGAATTTGTCCCAACCTATGGCTCCATTCAGGGCGCCAATATGTGTCTCCAGACGAGCCAGTGCAACGACATGGATACTGCGTCTCTGCTCGTTGCCTTACTCCGTGTGTCCAATATCCCGGCTCATTATGTCTACGGGACCATTGAAGTGCCTATGGGTAAGGTCATGAATTGGGCAGGCGGTTTCACAGATCCGAATTCAGCAGCCTCAGCGATCTCTTCAGGCGGTATCCCATCTGCCGGAAAGTTGTCAGGCGGGATATTATCCGCCATCCGGATGGAACACGTATGGGTAGAGGCATATATCCCCTACGGCAATTACCGTGGAGCCATTATGGACCAGAGCATCAAGACCTGGATACCGATGGACGGGAGCTATAAACAATACACCTACACCAACGGCTTCGACATGACAGCTACTGTACCCTTTAGCCAGGATACCTATCTCAGCCAGGTCCAGAGTCAGAATCCCGTGCATTACTACCAGAGTCAGATACAGGCCTACCTTGATGCCAACATGCCTGACACCTCAATCGTGGATGTGAAAGGCTATCGCCAGATAACACAGGAAATATATCACTTCCTGCCGTCTACTTTACCCTATGTGACCGTCGCGGTATTGGGGAAGTACTTCGCTGTACCGACTGGCATGGTCGCAACGGCAACATTTACCCTGTCCAACCCGGCTACCGGATCAAATGTTTCCTATATTGCTTCGACCTATGATCTGGCCGGCAAGAGGGTAACGGTTTCCTACCTCTCGGCAACTTCCGCGGATGAAGCCTTGATAGCTTTCTATGGCGGTTTTCTCTATAACGTTCCCGCGTATATGCTGAACCTGGTGCCGGTACTTAAGGTAGAAGGCGCTATACAGCTGACAGGAGAAGCAACAACACTAGGTTCCGGGCAGAACTTGACCATTCAGTTTGCGCAGCCGAGCGGCATGAACGAATCGATAAACAAGAACCTGATCGCCGGAGCATACTATGCAGTCGGGATGGATCTGCAAGGAGTAAATGAGAACGTGCTTGGAAAGAGGAACTACAATCTGACAACCAATGTGCTTACACAAACCGCGGGCACGCTCGGCAACGACGATCTTATAGGGGAACACCTGCATATCCTCGCGACGACCTATTTTCTAGCGAACGATAAAATCTACAAGTCAGGCGCAAAACTCTATAACACCACTATTACGCGGACACTCTCGGAAGGCATAACATCGTTCACGCTCTCGGTATCCTATCTTTTTGGCATTTCGAAAGCTGCGACGCCGTCGGGGATCAATATGGACGTGGCTATGGATAGAGTGATTGTTGTTGCAAAGGACGGAAATGTCAGCAATGAAACGGCATACATGAACATCGCAGGATTAGTAAGCTCTTACAATGAGCATGACATTTTTGAGAAGATAGACGGATTCTCATCCGTTTCAACCGTTCGGGCATTGCAGGTTGCGAGTGCGAATGGAATAGTGATCCGGAAAATTAATTCCGGCAACATTGCACAAATACTTCCGACATTACAAGTAGGTCCCGATATTACGACTGATATTCAGAATGCAGTCAATGCGGGTAAAGAGGTAACAATTCCGCAGGCGAACGTGCAAATTAATGATTGGAACGGAACGGGATACATCGTAAGAGACCCACTTACAGGCTCGGGTACTTACATGATCTCAGGCGGGCTTGCAGGCGGGGACACCACGAGTCAAACGGATGGGATGCAGGTTAAAGAAATATTTAGGACACCGCTTGGTTGGATTAATGATATGCTCGATCTATTAACGAGAAATAATATTGCTGAGGCTGCGGAATTAAATCTGGGAGAAATAATACAAGGGGTAGCCGAGGATCTCGCAGGTATGGGTTACACTGATATCGGCCAATGTGTCGGATTGGCTAGGGTGTCGTATTGGGCAGCGGGAATTTGCTTGGATATGTGGTCACCATGGGCACCACCAGGTGGCGTAGGATCATGCGGTCAGAATAATCTTGTTACAAAAAACAATATTTCAGGAAGCAATGGAGTATCTTATCATTACAATTTGGCAAATAAATTAAAAATAAGCAAAAGCGTACGCACAACTAATGATCCTTTAAAAGGAGATATTGTCTTTTTTAATAATACAGATAAGGAGAATCACCCTTTAAGTCATGAAGGGATTGTGCTTTCAGGACCTAATGCGAGCGGGATGGTTCGATTTATGCATTCTACTAGGAGGCAAGGGGTACACCCAAATCAGATAAATCTTCTACTGCCCACCACAAGCACTTATTCAAATCCTGCCAATGGAAATGATTATGTAGGTTCATATTGTCCCAAGGGGGCAGGTAATCCATGCCTTGCAGCACCCTTATTCGCGGGTTATGGAACAATCAGAGATACGGCTCCAGCTCAATAGTTTTTGATAAATTAATTTACTTCGTATTCGTATGCAATAATTCGGGAGGATTATTATGATTAACAGACAGTATCCAACAACCCAGGAAAGGTCGGAATCGAAGCCTATGAAAAAGAGAATTAAGAAATTTTCCTCCAATGTAATACTATTTTTTTGTTTTATACTGATATTTTTTTACTGTAAAACACTGTCATATTCAAATGAGACAGCGGCAGAAATAGCAGCGTCCGGGATTATATTCAAAGAAGAAAAAAATATTTCAATTGAAAAGGAAGACTTATATATAAGTCAAGATAGAGTCGAAGTCTCTTATGTTTTTAAAAATCATTCGAGCGAAGATATTAAAACCATAATTGCGTTTCCTGTTCCCGATTACGACTATGATTTGACGGCAACGGGAAATCAGGCCAGTTGGAGGGATTTCCACGATTTTACCGTTGAGGTTGACGGTCAAAAAACCGCATATCAAGTGGAAGCGCGTGCTTTGTTTAATGGAAAAGATTATTCCCAGTTAATAAATGCGATGGGAATTTCCATCAAAGATTATGGTGAAGGGGATCGATTGAAACATAACACCTTTCATGGTCTGTTCAATAAGTTATCTGAAGAAAACAAAAAAAGATTAATTGATCTGGGACTGGTTTTATTTGACAACGGGGTGGCTTTCCCTACGTGGAAGGTATCGTTAAAATATTATTGGAAACAAACGTTTCCTGCAAATAGTACAGTATCAATCCGGCATACGTATAAACCAAATAACGGGTACGATGTATTTGCAGATAAGTATTATAAAGATGCTTGCATAACCAAAGAGGTCGCTCAATGGATTCGTAATTCAACCTATTATATTAGAGTACGATACGTCAAATATATTTTGGTAACTGCAAATAATTGGAAGCAACCCATAAAAGATTTTCACTTAATTGTTGAGGAGCCCAGTTTACAAGATAATCCAGAAGGGTGGCGCATTAGCATTTGCTTTGAAAATGAACTTACTAAAACAAGTAATAACCATTTTGAATTCACTATAAAAAATTACATTCCCCAAAAGGACGTTGCAGTTTATCTGTTTTATCGATAGACGCAGAATTGCAGGGCTGTTTAGCCTTATCCGAAAAAGGACCATACAGGGAGCCTCGTTATGAAAAAACTTACGTTGCAGTTTTTAATCTGCGCAATTTTTTTCTGTGCGCTACCTTGCTATGCTCAAAACCTCTCTATATCGAATGGCATATTATGGCTCTCTGCCAATCAAAACACTGATGGTAGTTGGGGCGTTCAGCCTGATTTGTCAGTTGTAAACACCACAGATGCTGTTAACGCCTTGCTTATATCTTCCGGAGTTGGGTCTAATTCTACGTCAGGCATCACTTGGCTCTCTTCTCAAAATGTGATCTCAACTGATGAGTTGTCGCGAACCATTATATCATTGGTCAGTGCAGGCACACCTTCCGCCTCATTCGTTACGACCTTGACAGCTTATAGAAATACCGACGGAGGATGGGGTTACGAACTTGGAAATGCTAGCGACCCTCTCGACACGGCTCTTGCCCTTCAGACCCTCAAGGTCGCAAACTACTCCGAAACGACTCTCATCGGCCAGTCATTGAACTATCTGACGGCCAATCAGAACATAGATGGCGGATGGGGGTTCTATCCTTCGACTGGCTCAGGACAGGCTCTTACTGACCCGAGCAATGCGTATGTTACAGCTATCACGCTGCGAACATTGGCAGCGTTCAGTTCACAGTTCAGCGTTCAAAGTTCAATAGATAAAGCAAAAGCATATTTGTTGACCAAGCAAAATGCAGACGGCGGGTTCGGGTCGAGCCCTTCAAACGTATACGAAACGGCGCTATCATTCATGGCGCTTATTCAATCAGGGCAGGGAAGCACGCAGACCCTCCAGAACGCAATAAATTATCTCACAACTACTCAACTTGCGGACGGATCCTGGAACGACGATCCTTATTCAACGGCGCTTGCGCTTCAGGCGTTGGCTGCTGCGCGGCCGAATCTTACGGTTTCATCCATCACCCTGTCCAAGCCCATGCCTCAGGAAGGCGAAACGATCACGATCACAGCCAATGTCAACAACACCGGGCTTGATAATGCCTCGAACATTATCGTCCGATTCTTCCTGGGCGATCCTTCGGCAGGCTCAGGACAGGTCCCGGCCGGGGGAATTCAGATCGGAATTGATCAGGTTATCCCGACACTCATTGTCGGAGGGTCAGCTCAAACATCGATCACTGCGTCCTTTACGGGGACCGGCGGCAAGACTATTTTCGTTGTCGTTGACCCCGACAACCTCATCTCCGAGACATCCAAGGCAGACAATAAAGCCTCAACCCGGCTCTGGGTCGCCACGGGGCCTGACCTCGCGGTATTCTCCGAAGACCTGAAGCCCTCGACCTTTGTCCCCACACCGGGCACAGCCTTCACCCTCGCGTATACGGTAAGAAACCTGGGAGAAGGAACGACGGGAGCTTTCTACGTGGCTGTGTATGACGGCAATCCGTTGTCAGGCGGAACTATCCTGCAGACCGAGCATATCTCCGGCTTGAACGGGACAGAAGTCCGCACGGGAACGATCGGCATCACGCTTACGACGAACGGCCCTCATACTCTCTACCTTGTTGCCGATACAGGGTCCGCGATCCAGGAGGTATTGGAGACCAACAACACCGGTTCCGTCACGGTCAACGTCGGCGGCAGCTTGACCCAGGCGGACCTCGCGATCAACGCCGCCGACCTCATCCTCGTTCCCTCGCGGCCCCACGCGGACGACACGGTCCTGATCGCGGCGCTCGTCAAAAACCAGGGCGCGGACAATGCGGACAACTTCTCGGTCGAGTTCTATGACGGCGCGCCTGACGCGGGCGGCGTCCTCATCAACACCCAGACCGTCTCCCTTGTCGCGGGCGGGGAGAAGTCCCTCACCGCGCAATGGTCCATACCCGAGGGGACCCATGACGTGTACGTCGTCATCGACCGGATGAACGCGATCGTCGAATCCGATGAAAGCAATAACAGCACGTCGGTCCGCGTCATGACCGACATGGTGGACATCGCGCTCTCGGCCACGGACCTGGTCATTGGTCCCGGCCACCCCGTGTCCGGGGACGCGGTCGCGCTCACCATCACCGCGCACAACACCGGCATCAGGGACACCGGCGCCTTCAACCTTGCGCTCTACGACGGCGATCCGAACGCCGGCGGGGCACTGCTTCAGACGTATCCAATCAGCAACATTTCCGGAGACGGCAGCACGACTGTAAGCTATCCTTTTACCGCCGTACCCTGGATCTATCGTTTTTATGTGATAGCGGACGCGGAGAACGCCGTGGTCGAACTTTATGAAGACAACAACCAGGCGATCCGCTCCCTCAAGGTAAAAGCCCCCGGCGAGATATTAGGCCCTGATCTTGTGCCTGTGAAGATCGACCTTTCTGACACCACCACCGATCCCCAGACTCTCGCCATCAGCGGAACGGCCCATGTCACCCTCCAGAACAAGGGAGACGACAAGATCACCACGGCCTTTAACGTCCTCGTCTTCGAGGACAAAGACAACGACGGCAGATACACCGCGGGCGTGGACAACCTGATCGGCACGGGCACGAACAGCCTTGCTCTCTGGCCCGAGGGCGCGAACCTCGTTGATGTCGCTCTGTCCGGCACCGTGCAATTCCTCCACGCGCCGCTCTATGCGTTCGTAGACTCCGGCGACTCGATTCTCGAGCAGGACGAGACGAACAATCTCCTCGCATCGTGCAAGGACTGCCAGGTCGCGCCCGCGAACCCGATAGAGCCGGTGGTAAAGTGGAGAAAGACGGGGATGCGGATAAACAGTCAGCCGGTGATTGCTCCCCTCATAGATACCAATGGAGATGGAAAGATTGATGACAAAGACATTCCAGCCATTCTTTTTACAGAAGGGATCCCGTACGGGGACGGCAAATTATGGGCACTGCGGGGCGACACGGGCGCTGTTATATTCACTTACTATAACTCCAGTCATAGGATAGCCCAAGGTGGTGCGCAAATCGCTGTAAGCGATATTAACGGCGACGGCTTTCCCGAAATCGTCGTACCGAGGGATTCCGACCCTTCCGGCCTCCTTGTATTCGATTATAATGGAAATCTCAAGTGGGATAACGCGGTGGCCGTGGCCGCATGGGACAGTTCACACGCGTATGAGGAGTATGCCACAATTTGCTCTGCTTGCCCGCCGGTTCTTGCCGACCTGGACCATAACGGAACCCCCGAGATTATCGTGGGTTCAACGGTGTTCAACTCCTCCGACGGAAGTATCAGATGGGCCAGGAGAATTTCCGGGGACTCTGTGTCATATTATCCAGCCACGGTTGCGGACCTTGATCTGGACGGGATACAGGACATCATATACGGGAAAAAGGCATATGATTCCAACGGGACCCTGAAATGGCGGAATGCATCGCTGTACAGCGGGTACAACGCCGTAGGAAAACTCGGCAGCGACAGCCCTTATCCGGAGATAGTGCTCGAATCGCGTCCGGTAAATTTACCGATACTTCAGTTGCTCGATCATGATGGAAAAGTAAAATGGGGGCCGGTGTACATTAAAAACCTCGATCCAGGCGGCCCGTGGTCGAGTCAAGTCGCTTTTCCGATCATTGCGGACTTTGACGGGGACGGAGAACCCGAGATCGGCGTGAGCGGATATAATAAATACTTCGCTCTCGACAAGAATGGAAACCTGAAGCATGCCTATTCCATACCGGGCGATAAGGCCTTTGATCCGAGTTCAGCCGCTACGGTATTCGACCTGAACGGAGACGGCAGGCCAGAGGTGCTTATCAACATCAGCCGTTACTTCAGGATATTCGACGGTGAAAGCGGTGCGCTTCTTTATGAAGAAGCGGGTGACTTAGCTACCGGCGCCTACGGAATACAGAATGTGATTATCGCAGATGTGGATGGCAATGGCCGTTCCGAGGCTGTTGTGGTCGGCAGGGACGGCATCAGGATCTACGAATCTAAAAATCAATACTGGGCGGGAAGCCGCAAAATCTATAACCAATTTGACTACCATGTCACCAACGTGAACGACGACGGCTCGATTCCCCAGTACGAATCGCCTTCATGGCTCCTGAACAACACCTTCCGCACCCAGGCGGCGGTCAGCGCAAGCACGAATCCCTACGTCACGCCGAACCTCACGGCGTCGTACCTGCGCGCGGAGCAGAACGGTTTGTCCGTGGACATCGCGGTCAGGATCGGCAACGGTGGGGCAGTACAAGCGCCTGTCGGAGCGGCCGTCACGTTCTACGACGGCGATCCATCTTTAAACATCGTCATCGGGACGGCGGCAACCACCCGCGCCCTCCAGCCCGGCGAGTACCAGGACCTCACGTTCAGCGCGAGCGGCCTGAGCGTCGGGGTGCATCACGTCTATGCCGTCGTCAACGGCTGTTCAAGCGGTTCAAACTGTTCAAACCGCATTTCAGAATGCAATTACGACGACAACCAGACGACTATTGACTTCACGGTCGAGAACGGCTACGCGGACCTTAAGATAGGGCCTGAGGACATTACTCTTCCTCTTGCTCCGTATTATGAAGGAAGCATTATTCCGGTCATGGTGAACGTTAAAAATATCGGCGCCATCCCGGCGTCGAACGTATCGGCTAAACTGTACAACGGCAGCCCCGCGGCCGGCGGCGTGCAGGTAGGAACTACCCAGACTCTATCCAGTATCGACGCGGGCGGGTCAACGAACCTCATCTTCAGCTTCGACACCCTGGGAAAGACGGGCACGAACGTCCTCTATATCGTCCTTGACCAGGAAAACAGCGTCATCGAATCGAACGAGACGAACAACGTCGCCCTTGTTTCCATCGACGTTCAGACGTCTGTGATGCCTAATCTCGCCATTACAGCTGACGGCATCGCGATCATGCCCTCCTCCGTCCAGGAAGGCCAACAGGTTCAGGTTACGGCCGCGATCACCAACCGGGGAGCTGCCGTGGGCAACATTCCCGTCCGCATCTATCTCGGCGACCCGGCTGCGGGAGGCATCGTCATCTCCGAACAGATGATCTATCCCATCCTCTCCCTCGGCCAGACGGCAACAGTTCAAACTACCTTCGACAGCGCAGGTTTGTCCGGACAACAGACCGTCTTTGTCACGATCGACCCGCTGAACACCATCGTTGAATCCAGCAAAGACGATAACAGCGCGTCAAAGAGTTTGTTCATCCAGTCAGCGGGACTATCGTCCTCCCTTGCGCTCGATAAGACCGCCTATCAGCCGAACGAGACCGTGACCGCAACGATCACCGTCACGAACTCCCTGACTTTGTCTCGCAACCTCAACCTTAACCTCGCAGTTACCGACAGCGCCGGGAACCTGATCGCCACGGTCGCATCAGCAGTGCCCTTGACCGCCGACCCCGGCAGCCCCTCTACCATCATGAAGACCTGGAACACCGGCGCGGCGCTTGCGGGGAACTACTCCATCACCACGGAGCTCGCGGAGGGAGGAACCGTCGTATCGAGAGCAAATGCCGGCTTCACGATCGCTGCGGACAGGAACATCGCCGCAAGCGTGACCGTGGACAAGGTCTCCTACAAGCCGAACGAGACCGCCGCCCTCACGTCGACGATCACGAGCAGGAGCGCCAATTATATTCAGGAGAACTTGTCAGCGAAGATGACCATCGGTTCAAGCAGTTCAAGCGGACAAGTCTACACCGAGACCAAAACCATCGCCACCCTCATGCCCGGGGCCTCGTACACGTTCAAGTCATACTGGAACACCGGGACCTTTGCCCCGGGGACCTACCCCGTCCTGCTCGAAGTGCGCGATGCAACAGGCGCGGTCGTCGCCACGGGCGCGCAGAACCTCGTGATCGCGAGCACCGTCGATCCTTCAGCCCTTCTCAAGGGACAGATAGCGGTGGACCGGCAGGTCCTCCTCGCCGGAGAAACCGTAGCAATAAACTACAGCGTCATGAACGTCGGGAACACGGACCTCCCCGATGTTTCGCTTGCGATCAAGACGGTCTCGGTGGACGAAAAGACCGTGTACGACACGCTCACCGACCATGCCGGCCTCGCGAAGGGCGGGTCGTATGCGAACGCGCGCGAGCTTGACACCGCACAATACGGCGCAAAAGACTACCTCGTCGTCCTGCGGGCGAACATCTCCGGCACGGAAGAAACGCTGTCAGGCACTTACTTCCGCGTGGAGGGCTCTCCCACCGAGCCGTCGCTCAACTCCCCGGAGAACGGCTCCGACGTCGAGGCCTTCACCCCGGTCCTGACCGTGAACAACGCCTCCGATCCCAACGACGACAAGATCACCTACGAGTTCGAGCTCTACGCCGATCCCGGACTCACCCTGCTTGAAGCCTCCTCGGGCAGGCTCGCGCCGGGCGCGGGCGTCACCGGGTGGACCGTGCCCTTCATGCTTACGGAAAACCGGGTTTACTCCTGGCGCGCACGCGCCTTTGACGGATGGCTCTACGGGCCCTGGATGGCCCCGGCCTCCTTCCGGGTCAATATTGTAAACGATCCGCCCACGGCGCCCGTTCCCACGAGCCCCGTTGACAACGGCATCGTGTCCACGCTCTTGCCCGCGCTCACGATCGACAATGCATCGGACCCCGATAGCCTTGATCTTACGTACAACTTCGACCTGGCCCTCGATCCCGACTTCACGCAGCTCATTGCGTCGGAAAAGGGCGTCTTCGCGGGACCGGGGATGACCTCATGGCAGGTCCCGGCAAGTTTGGCTGAAAACGTCACGTACTACTGGCGCGCCCAGGCCGACGACTGGCTCATCACCGGCCCGTGGTCCGCGACCAGCCGGTTCTTCGTGAACACGGTCAACAACGCACCCACCGCGCCGGCGGTCACGGTCCCCGCGAACAACGCCGAGATAACGGCCCTTGCAGCCGATATCGCGGTCCAAAACAGCACGGACCCCGACTCCTACGTCATCACGTACTTCTTCGAGGCCGACACCGCGATGACCTTCGACTCATCCGGCGCGGTCCGCTCCGAGAGCGTTCCCCAGGGGCAGGGGACCGACCCTTCGACAGGCTCAGGGCAGGCTAACACCATCTGGCACATGGGAGGCCTCAGGGACAACACGATCTACTACGTCCGCGCAAAGGCCTCCGACGGCCAGGCGGAAAGCCCGTGGTCCGCCGTCATCAGCTTCTTCGTCAACACGGCAAATGATCCGCCGGGCGCGCCGGTCGTCGTCAATCCGTCGAACGGCGCGGGAGTGAACGTGTTTACTCCGACCCTGTCGGTGCAAAATGCGGTTGATCTTGACAACGACGTCCTCACTTACGAATTCGCGCTCTACGCGGACGCGGGCATGACCACGCTCGTCGCTTCCGCCTCGAACATCGCGGAAACGCCCGGGGTCACGGCCTGGACCGTGCCCGCTGCGCTTACCGAGAACCAGAACTATTACTGGCGGGCAAGGGCCTTTGACGGAGAACTCACCGGCGCCTGGACGCCCCCGGCCTCCTTCATGGTCAACACGGCCAACGACGCCCCGGGCGCGCCCGCGCTCTCCTCGCCGGCCGACGGAGCGAGCGTCTCAACGCTCTCTCCCGCGCTCACGATCATAAACGCCGTTGACCCCGACCGCGACAGGCTCGTGTACGACTTCGAGGTAACCAGAGAAGGGGCGCTGGTAAGCGGGGTCTCCGGCGCGGCCGAGGGCGGCGCGGGCACTACCTCCGTCACCCTTTCCGCCCTCGCCGATAATACGGCCTATCAATGGCGGGCGCGGGCTTTTGACGGAGACCGCTACGGCCCCTGGATGACCATGGCGGGCTTCACCGTCCACGTCCCGCGGACGGGCATCGATGCCACGATCGACTTCGATCCCGACACGCTCAACAAGACGAGCAACGGAACATGGGTAGTCGTTTACATCGAGTTGCCCGCTGGTTACCGGCCCGTTGACATCGATATCTTATCCATCCGCCTGGGGGACGCCGTGCCTGCCGAGACGCGACCCTATGCCGTGGGCGACCATGACAAGGACGGCATTGCCGACCTCATGGTCAAGTTCAGGCGGAGCGAGGTCATCTCCGTCCTGCCCGGCGGAGAGCACGTGCCGGTCCATGTTTCCGGCAAGGTCGGTTCCACGACCTTCGATGGAGTGGACGTGATCAGGGTCATTCCCTGATGCAGCAGCAATAAAAGGTATGGTAAATCCCGGACCGCGGTTTCCTTTACCCGGAACATCATAGAGCATCATAGGGTAGAACAGGAATCTATAGGGAATCTATAGGGTCACCCATTTAAAGGGCACCGTCAAGCGAAAAAAGCTATCTTGTGGCGAGAAACGAATGTTTCTCGCCGAGCCTTTTCGTTATCGTCATCATTACCATTGCCGCAAACCTATAGCAAACCTGTAACAGTTTAGTAACAGTTTAGCCCTTTTTACTCCGCACCGTTACTGACCTGCCGAAGGGACAGCATATCCATCTGCTCCTCGTATTCGTACCTACTGGAAGCCTGGAAGCCATCATGCCGTTATTGTATTCTTAGCGTGATTTTATTTCAACCAGAATTGTTGTACAGCGAGGCTTGTGCCGTAGCGGCATCGGCGGTGTGGAGGATGTGCAGAAATTCCCGCGGATGAA
>Ga0210377_10003486_pt1 | contig 13552 bp, 14 predicted proteins | sample PLM4_65_b1redo_FD_155480 | JGI IMG/M metagenome (GOLD analysis project Ga0210377, IMG submission 155480) | Groundwater sediment microbial communities from an aquifer in East River, Colorado, USA - PLM4_65_b1 redo | ecosystem: Environmental > Terrestrial > Soil > Riparian zone | place: USA: East...
CGCCCAGGGTGGCGGGTCCGGCGGATCCGTAGCGCTTCGCGACCTCCGCGGCCCACGGGAAGTCGACGCGGCGGGAGAAGCTCTCTCCACGTAGCCCCTCCGCGAACGACCGGAGCTCAGGATAGTAGGGCCGCGCCCAGGCCGCCAGCGCGGTCAGGTCGGGGAAGCTCCCCAACTCGCGTACGCCAAGCGGCTCCCCCCTCCAGACGTGGAGGTAGACCCATTGGACGGTGTGGAGATGGTGCAGCCGCTCCAAAAGCCGGGGATCCTTCCCCGCCGGCTCCAGCTTCGAGGCTGCCTTCCACACGAGCGCGTCCGCCCACTCCATGTGCCCCAGGAGGCTTCGGAACTCGTCTTCGTGCATCGTGGCACCTTCTTGCTCAAGGCCCGCCAAGCGCCAGGAGGGCCCACGAGGCCAGGAACGAACCCACGGAGAGGGCGCATCCGAGGATCGGGATCCGGAACCAGTACTTCACCGCGAGGCCCAGGTACGCCGTGGAGACGACCGAAGCGAAGGGGACCGCGATCGAGGCCAGCTCTCCATAGCTGCCCGCGCTGCGCCCGACGGTGATCACGAAAGCACCGAAGACGAAAGCACCGAGGCTGTGGCTCAGGTTGAAGCCCACCCAGGCGCGCCACATGTCGGTGCGGTTCGTGAGTCGAGGAGACGTGCGGGCCATCGCATCGGCGAGGTCGGGGGCACGCGGCGAGAGCCCCTTGCGGTCGCCGGCAGCCAAAGGGGTCGCCATCGCGTGTGCCAGTCCGAGGACGACGAAGGGAGTGGCTCCGGCAAGAAAGAAATACCGACTCAGCTCGAGCATGTTCCCCAATCAGCCTGGTCCGCAGCGCCGATCCCCCGGCAGGCTTCAATCGACGACAAACAGCGTGGCGCCGGTGGGCGTGAACGAACGGTGGGCCTCGGCGCCGTCGGCCACCTGGTAGCTCATGCCCGGCTTCAACACGGCGATTCGGCCATCCTTCAACTCGGTGTGCAGCTCCCCCTCGACGCAGAACAGGATGTGACCTTTCTCGCACCAGTGATCCGCTCGGTAGCCTGGCGAGTACTTGAGGACTCGGACGCGAAGGTCGCCGAACTGGCGCGTGCGCCACTCGGCTACCCCCGATGCGCCTCGGCGCTCGGTCGAAGGCACGGCGGCCCAGTCCGTGGTCTCGAACGGAATGTCGCGGAGGTTCATGCCCGTCCATCGCGCGCCCGAGCGCTCAATCGTGGACTTCCCGGCCCTCGATCACTTTCGCGGCCTTGAGGTGGACCGACGGCGTCCCAGGATCTTGGCCTTCATCGCTTCACCTCCCCCGCGTGAGCCGAGCGGAGGGCCGGCGGCCCTGGGCGGACACCGACTGCCGCCGGACTCGAGGACTCGAAGGGGAGCTTGGAAGCCTCGAGGGCGACGAGGGGCGCGAGCTCGTAGAGATTCCGGTAACCGTAGCTGTAGAGCGCTATGTAGGTGGACAGGTTGAGGGAGGCGGTTGGGAGCTTGGAGGGGAACGGGCCCTCGGCGTTCCGGAAGTTGTTGTTGCAGTAGATGAGGATGCGCGTGCTCTTGTCGGGAATGGTCCGGCGCAAGCTGTCGATCGCGATGTCGGGGAAGCTGAGGTTCACGGCCCCCGCCACGTGCAGCTCGTCGTACTTCTGACGGCTCCGCGCGTCGAGGACGATGGTCCCGGGCTCCCGGCTCAAGCGCAGGAACTCCTCCTCCGACACTCGCCGCCTCTGGCGATGCCGGGCAGCCTCGGACGCGACCTTGAGGTAGCCGGCCATGTCGATCGCCGGGTTGAAGGTCCCTGGTGTCTCGGCGAGCGCAGCATCACACGTGGCCAGCAAGAACGCGACCGCCAGACCGTGAACCCTCATTCCGGGCCTCCTGTCAGACCCTTTGGACGCATTGAGCCTCCTCCCGGTTTGTGTCCCCTCCAAGATCCAGCCCCCCGGCTATGTCTCCCGGTACGCGGCCGCGACGATCAGCGCGATCCCCAGGAGCAGCATGAGAACCTCTCCTGGCGACAGCCGTATGTCCCGCAGCGAGCGCACGCGCACGAACTTCTCCTGCCAGCGCCACCACGTCTGCCGCTCATAGATCGAGATCCGGGCCGTCGCCCCGATGAGACAGACGTAGCCGAGCATCTCGGCGCCTCCGATGGTCAGGCCGGTTGCCGTCCCCGCCAGGAACGGCACGCCGCTCAGATCGACCGCCACCAGGGAGTTGGTCCCCAGGAAGAGGCCGGTCGCCACTCCCAGGAAGAACGTGACCAGGTAGCCGAGAGGTATCGTGCGCACCCGCTGGAGGTTGAGCAGCACACAGATCGATCCCATGATGCCGAGGTTGACGAACAGCGTCCGACCCAGCTCGGACCAGAAGCCGGGGGCGTCGGCGACCGTCGATGCGATGCGGCCGCGTGCGTCCCCTTCATGGCGCCCGGAGACAGCAAGTGGTAGCCACAGAGGAACGCCAGGTTGTGGCACAGGTTGTAGGCTCCGTAGAGGAGCAGGACTCGACCGACGACTCCACCTCCTGGCTTCCCGCGGTCGTAACCCACGCTCACCTCTCCTTCAACCGGCCGCGCGCTCTCCAGGCCGTGCCGGCGGCTCATTGGTGGATCGCCTCCGGACGCTGAGTATCTTCTCGCAAGTGGCGCACACCTCGCCCGCTTCGTCCTTCAGCTCGACCAGGAACCGCGGCTCGCTCTTGCCGTCTTGCTCTACCGCGGCTCGAATCGCGTCCAGGTCCGCCTCCGCGAGCCGCAACGTGGCGAAGAGAGTCGATCGCCCGGGGCGGCGAAAGCGGATGGTCGCGGCCTTGTCCCAGACCACGAAGTCGGGCCCGAGGATCTTGATCAGCATCAACATGTAGATGGGATCGACCGCCCCGTACATGCTCCCCCCGAAGATCGTGCCGACGTAGTTCCGCGTACGCCGAGCCAACGGCAGCCGCAGGCGGACCTCGCGCCAGTCGGCGGCGATGTAGTCGATCCGCGCTCCCGTCGAGCGGTAGGCCGGGAACCAATTGAACCCCCAACGGCTCAACCGGCTATTCCAGGATTCCCCCATGTCTATGGCGCCCCGCGCACGTCTCCAAGCTCGCGACGCAGGCGCTCGTAGAGGCGCACGACCCAGGCCGGAGACCCCGGCGCCGGCTCTGGCGCCGCGTTGGGGGTCAGAAACACCCTGCTGCGCGCCAGGCCCACGTCGGCGACCAGGGTATAGAGCTCTTCGATCGCGGCATCGCCGAGCGCCAGGCAGCCGATGGACACGGCCTTCCCGTGGATGAAGATGTCTCCGCCCAGGTTGGTGCGACCGTCCTGGCCTGCGGCCGCGCGATCGTCGGCGTTGGGATAGTCGACCCGGATCGAAAGGTGATAGCTGCTTCTGGGATTGAACCCGGTGAGACGATAGACACCCTCGGGCACCTGAAGGTCGCCTTCCCGCAGCTTCGGCCCGAGATGCCCGCTCGCCGCGAGGACGGCGTAGGTCCTGGCGAGCTTCCATCCGGATCCAGCCGCTCCCCACACCTCGAGGGTCTTTTCCTGCTTCAGGCCGACGAGCGTCAGGCGCGACGGTGGATAGGTAAGCCCGACGGCTGCGGCCGCCTGCCGAAGGCCAGGGCGGCGCTCGGGGCCGATCTCCCGAAGGACCCCCTCATGGGTCCGACCTCCGGCACCGTGCCGCTCGGCCGCGAACCAGGCCGCACCGACCAGGGTCACGAGAGCCAGCGCCGCCATATTGCCTCCTGGAACGCGCAACGGCATTCGGACTATTCATGAGGAAGACCAGATCGGCCTCATGAATAGTCCGGGTTAGGTGGCGGCGAGATTCTGGATGTCGTTGAGGATTCCGGCCGCCGTCACCTCGGCCCCTGCCCCCGGCCCGGTGATCACGAGCGGCTCTTGCCGATACCGCCGGGTGGTGAAGGAGATGAGGTTGCGCGTCCCCTCGAGCGATCCGATCGCCGAGCCCGAAGGCACCGCCGCCAGCTCCGCGCGAACCGCGGACGGCGTCGCCCGCACCACGTAGCGCAATACCCGCCCTCGTCGCGCCGCGCGATCCACTCTCGCCCTCCACGCCTCGTCCAAAGACGGCAGGCGCCGCAGGAAATCGCGCAGCGGGACCTTCCGCAGTGCCGGCGGGACCAGGTCCTCCGCGACCGGCGGCGCTCCGTGGTACCCGAGCAGACGAGCCAGGATGAGGCCTTTGCGCGCGGCATCCCGGCCCGAGAGGTCGTCACGAGGATCCGGCTCCGCGTAGCCGCGCGTCACCGCCTCCCGCACCGCGTCCGAGAACGGCCGCCCCGTCGACACGGCGGACAGCACGAACCCGAGGGTGCCACTGACGCACCCCTCGACGCTCAACACCCGGTCGCCGCTCTCCACGAGCTTCAGGAACGTGTCGATCACCGGCAACCCCGCCCCCACCGTGGCCTCGTACCGGATCCGCCGGCCCCGCTGCCGTGCATCGTCGAGGAGACGCTTGTAGCTCTCGCTCGATCCCGCCAAGGGCTTCTTGTTGGCGAGCACCAGGTCGAACCCGTGGCCGAGGGCCGCGTGCAGCAGGTCGCCCGTCTCCTCGGCGGTGACGTCCACCACGACCGGCCGCGAGACCGCGTGGTCCGCGATGAAGGTGAGCGCCGCCGCGGCCGAGGCCCTCTCGCCGCCGAGCGACGCCAGCATCGACCCGCGGTCCTTGCCCCGCGCGAGACGCAGGAGCCGCGCGCGCGACACCCCTTCGGGCTCGAAGACGTAGCCCGAACGGTCGAGCAGGCCCACGAGCCGCACCGGGGAGCGGCCGTTCTGGGTTGCGAGCTGGTCCGCCAGCGCACGTCCGACCCGACCGAAGCCGAGGAGGACGACGTCGGTCCGGGGCGCCTCGGGCGAACGCCCCCCGCCGATCTTGGAGAGCTGGAACGCCCCGTGGACGCGCCGCATGGCCTCGGGCGCATCGGGCGAGGCCACGACGAAAGAGATGTTCAGCTCGGAGGAGCCCTGGGCGATGGCCACCACGTTGACCCCGCCCGCGGCCAGCGCCGAGAAGACCCGGGCCGCGATGCCCGGCGCTCCCGCCATCCCGTTGCCCACCACCGCCACGACGCTCATCCCGCCGCGCGCGGTCACTCCGTCGATGAGGCCGGCCTGAAGCTCCTCGCGGAAGGCCTTCTTGAGGGCGGCAACCGCGCGAGCCGACTCGGCCTCGGGCAAGGTGAAGCCGATCGAGCTTTCGGAGGACGCCTGGAAGATGGTCGACACCGAGAGACCCTCGCTGTGCACGGCTTCGAACGTGCGCGCGGCGATGCCGGGCACTCCCACCATCCCCTTCCCCGCCACGGTCACGAGCGCCTGTGCCTTCACCGAGGCGAGCGCTTTCACCGGGTACCCGGCGAGGGTGCGACGACTCGAGACTTCGGTCCCGGGCCGGTCGGGCTCGAGGAACGAACGGACGACCAGGGGAATGCGACTGCCCTCGAGCGGAATGAGCGCGCGGGGATGCAGCACCTTGGCCCCGAAGTACGCCACCTCGGCGGCCTCGCGGTGGTGAAGCTGCGGAACCAGGCGAGCGTCGGGCACGCTCTTGGGATCGGCGGTCAGGATGCCGGGAACGTCCTTCCAGAGGACGACGCGTTCGGCGCCCAGGGAGCGGGCCAGGAGGGTGGCCGTGAGGTCCGTGCCGCCGCGACCGAGGGTGGCCACGCTGCCATCGGGAGCGGAGCCGAAGAAGCCGGGGACCACCGGGGTCACTCCCCGCCGCAGCAGGGAGAGCAGGCGCCGGCGAGCATTGCGTCGGGTAGCGGCAAGGTCGGGGGTGGCGCCTCCGTGCCGGCCGTCGGTGACCACGATCTCGGCGGCGTCCACGCGCTCGGACCGGCGGCCGGCCGCACGCAGAGCCGCGGTCAGGAGCGCGCTCGCCTCGCGTTCACCCCGCGAGACCAGAGCGTCGGAAGCGCGGGGCGACAGCTCGGCCAGGGCGGCCACGGCGCGCGCGATGTCGCGATACTCGCGTGCCGCCATGTCGACGGATGCGAGCACGCGGCGCTGGGTGGGGCCCGCCGGGAGGAGGGCGACGGCGAGGTCGCGGTGCCGGCGCAGGAACGTGGCGGCGACTTCGCTGCCGGCCGCCGCATCGCCGTTGGCGGCGCGCCGCGCGCCTTCGAGCAGCAGGTCGGTCACGCCGCCGAGCGCAGAGACCACGATCACGAGCGGTCCGGGATGGCGGTGGATCAGCTCCACGGCGTCCCGCACCGCGGCCGCATCCACCACCGAGGCGCCCCCGAACTTCCAGATCTCGAGGGCAGAACCGCGCTTTCTGGACCTGGCCTTGGCCATGAGCCCGAGAGAATACCCCAGGAGCGCGGATCCGCGCTAGGCCGCGGGCTGGCCGAGGCCGAGGATACTCTGCTCGACGTTCAGGACGTGGGCGCGGATCTTCTCCTCGAGGAGCTTCCGGACCGCTCCGTATTCCTCGCGCGGCACCGGCAGGCGGAACGACCCCGACCGGCCGCGAGGCAGCAGGATCAGGATCAGCTCCGGCTTCTCGCGGAAGGCCATGCGCCCGATGTTCGCCCAGGGCACGAACCCGCTGTCGGCCCAGACCCCGTCGCGATAGAGCCCGAGATGGATGCGGCAGGAGAGCGGCACCATCACGATGAAGTAGGCGGCCATCACCGCCTGGCTGTAGACGTGGTGGAAGGGCCGGCCCAGGTACCCGTTGATGACGGTGAGGGCCGCGCTGACCACGCCGAGACCGAGCAGGAACGGCAGATGCGAGGGGCGACGGCTGGGCCAGGTGAGGAGCGCGGTCGGCCGCACGCGGCGGAAGCGCTGGTAGCCCGCGAGCCCGCGCACGAGGAGGACCGAGAAGTAGACGGCGAGGCCCCCGAGGCCCCAGGTCAGGATCGTCTCGTTGGAGAGGTTCCCCATGGCCGAAGGAAGGTCAGGCCGCGGCGAGGGCCCGTTCCACGTCCTCGATGAGGTCGGTCGCGTCTTCGACTCCGACCGAGATGCGCACCTGCCCCGGATCGACCCCGGCCAGACGCAGCTGCTCGTCGGTGTATCCGTGGTGGGAGGTGTGGACGGGCAGGCTCGTGACCGACTCGACGCCGCCCAGGCTCGCGGCCCGGCTGATCACCCGCAGGCCGTCGTAGAAGCGCTCGGCGGCGGCGAGCCCCCCGGCGAGCACCAGGGACAAAAGGCCCCCGAAGGCCGACATCTGGCGCTGCGCGATCTCGTGGCCGGGATGCGAGGGGAGGCCGGGATAGAGGACGCGGCGCACCTTGGGATGGCCTTCGAAGTGGCGGGCCATCACGAGCGCGCTCTCGCTCTGGCGCATCACGCGAAGGTGCACCGTCTTCAGCCCGCGCAGGGCCAGGAAGGCGGGATGGGGATCCATGCAACCCCCGAGCACCTTGAGCGTGGTCCGGGCCTGCTCGATCCGCTTCCGGCTCCCCAGGAGCGCTCCCCCCATGACGTCGCTGTGCCCGGCCAGGGACTTGGTCAGGCTGTGCATCACGAGGTCGGCCCCGAGCTCGAGCGGGCGCTGCAGGACCGGGCTCGCGAAGGTGTTGTCGACGATCAGCTCCAGGCCGCGGGCGTGGGCGACCTGGGCCACCGCGCGGATGTCCACGACCTCGAGCGAAGGGTTGGTCGGGGTCTCGATCACCACCACGCGGGCCGCGGACGAGGCCAGCCGATCGAGGGCGAGCAGGTCCGCGGGCGGCACGATCCGCCCGGTCACGCCGAATGCCGGCAGCACCTCGCGCACGAGCTTCGTGGTCCCCCCGTAGAGCGAGGCGCTGGCCAGGACCTCGTCGCCCGCCTTCACGCGGGAGAAGAGCGCGGTGGTCATGGCCGCCATCCCCGAGGCGAAGACGACGGCGGCCTCTGCCCCTTCGAGAGCGGCCAGGGACTCCTCCAGCTCGTGCAAGGTGGGGTTGGCGTAGCGTGTATAGAGGTAGAGCTGCTCGTCGCCCTCCAGATAGCGCCGCATCTCGGCCGCCGAAGCGAAGGCAAACGTCGACGATTGGACGATCGGCGTCGTGAGCGGGCCGCGGTGCGACTCGCGGTTCCCGTGAACAGCTCGCGTCCCCACGCCCTTCTTCACGAGCCCTCCTCCTCTTGGAACCCACCGCCCACGGTTCAGATCTCCACCGTCTGGTCTTGTTCAGCGAGGGGCCGGCGCGGCGCGGGGGCGGCCCCCACCACCGGCTCCACGAACATCCGGTAGGCGTCGCGGTAGCCCTGCTCGAGGAGGTCGGCGGGCGTGGCCAGCACCTCGGTCGCGGGATCGCGGGCGCCGTCCAGCTCGAGCGGGCCGAGCGGGCGCCGCTCGGGCCGCACCACGTAGAGCGTGAACGCGCGGTAGACGCGGCCCGTGGCCGGGTCCGGCCAGGCCCTGCCCCCATCCTCGGTGCGGTGGCCGAGGGTCTCGACCATCCGGTTGATCCGCTCCGCCCCTTGGAGGTCGCGGTCGATCGCCCCTCGCTCCAGCGTCCCCAGCACGGCGTCGAAGCGCGAGCGGAGGCCGCGACGGCGGGGAGGCAGCGTCGACTCGCTCGGCACCGCCGAGGCCACGATCACCTGCTCCGCCCCCGCCGCGAGCGCCTCCGTGATGCCCGCGCCCCCGGCCAGGCTGGCGTCGGTGAGCCGGTGGACCTCGCCGGCGTGGAGGCCGCCCTTGGGGAAGGCTACTCGCCGAAGCGGGGCGCCCACCGGGGGAATGAGACCCGTCACCACGGCATCGAAGAGCAGCTCGGCGTAGCCCGGAGCGCGCAGGTCGACCGCCCCCGGCAGGCCCTCGACACGCCAGCGGCCCGAGGGGCTCCTCGCCGCCGCGAACGCGGCGCGTCGCTCGTCGCCGAGGAAGACGAAGGGCAGGGCGCGGCCGGTTTCCAGATCCGCCGTGCGCACGATCAGCTCGCGGAAGCCCGGTTGGCCGAGGTTCTCGCTCAGGACCCCGACCAGCCTCTTGCTCAGCTCGCGTTCGGAAGGCGCCGCCATCCCGACGGCGGGACCACGCCCGATCTCCCACAAGCCGCGGCGCAAGCGAGCGATCCCGGGCCCGACGTCGGTGAAGCTCTCGAAGATCTCCGGGAACCGGCGCCGGTCCTTGAAGTAGACGGTGACGAGACCGATGAGGCCCACCACCGCGAGCCCGAAAACCGGCAGGGCCAGCGCTGCCAGATACGGACCGCTGAGCTGCTCGGTCCCGATCCATAGTGGGCCGAGGACCCGCGACGGCCAGCCCGGGACGAGGCGATCGACGATCAGCACGATGGGAAAGAGCACCCCGGCGAGGAGGGCGAGGGCCAACGGCAACAGGAACACGGCGAAGGAGGCGCCCAGCAGGCCGGCGGTGAAGACCAGCAGGGGACGAAGGCGATGGAAAGACCGGCCGGTCACGTCATCCCAGAATCCGCCCGTTCCGTAGAGCTTGGGGCCGCCGGCCGCGGCGCCGAAGACCGCCGCGATCGCCCCGACGCCGGAGCCCACCACGAGGTCGACCTTCACCCCGCTCTCGTCGAGGGCCTTCAGGACCCCGGCGTGGTAGGCCCCGGACGTGCCGCTGCCGGTGAAGACGAGGGCCGTGCGTCGCTTGGGCGAGTAGTCCTTCACCGGGGCTCCGTGAGGAGCCTAAGTTATCACGCGGAGCCGCTTCCGAGACGGGTGCGGAGCCGCGGCAGAAGCTCGGCCGGGCCCTCTTCGGGGCCGAGGGCCAGGAAGGACCCGCGGCCGCGCGGGCCCGAGAGCCACGCCGTCAGCCAGGGCCAGTCGTCGCTGGGCGAGGCCGGGGGGTCCCAAGCCAGCGCTCCCACGGCGGCATCGAGCCCGCCTTTTCCCACGACGGCGCGCGCGGCCTCCAGCACCGATCCCGCCTGCACGGGGTAAAGCTCGGCTCCCGCCTCTCCGGCCGAGATCACGAGGCCCCGGCCGTGGGCCGAGGCCACGGCCGCGGGCAGGATCGCCGCAGCCTCGTCGGGGCGCGCCTCGGGCCGGGCCAGGAGGTCGGCCGCCGAGCGGGCCAGGTCGCGGTAGGCCGCCTCGGGCACCCGCGCGAGACACGGGGCGGCGCAGCTTCGCACCTGGGCGTAGAGGCACGAGAGGCCGAGCGGCAGCGCCGGGTCGGGCTCGAAGACGTAGTCGCAAGGACGGAGGGGGACGAGCTTGTGGAGAGCCGCCCGCGCCTTCTCCGCGGCGCGCCGGTCCCGGAACGGGCCGAATGCAGAGGCGAGCCCGTCCTCCGCGCGCCGGAGCGTGATGCGAGGGAAGCGTTCCGTGAGGTCGAGGTGCAGGAACACGGGCGGCTTCAAGTCGCGGCGCGCGGAGAGCGGCACGTGGACCGCCATCAGCCGCTCGTAGGTGAGGCGCTGGTGGAAGGCGGAGGTGGTCTCCACGAACGCGACCGCGGTGGCGACGGGCGTGAGATCGGTCCGCGGTCGCTTCCCCTTGGCCGGCGGGGGGCCGGCGCCCAGGTTCGAAGCGGCCCACTTGCGCAGGCTGGCGGGCGCCCCGATGGTCAGGCTGCGGCCTTCGGGGCCGACGATCTGGCCGATGCCCGCGCGCGGGGGAAGCTGGGCCAGGAGAGCCAAGACGTCGCCGGTGAAGGGGATGAGCTGAAGGGCGACCACGTCATCGGCCCCGGACGAGCCGCGGACCTACTCGGCCGACGAAGCCGACGCGACGTCCTGGTCGTGGATCGTGACCAGCTTCGTGATCTCGTACTCCTTGGTGCCGGACGGTACCTTCACCTCGACAGTATCGCCCACCTCGTGGTTCAGCAGGAATTTGCCGATGGGAGACGACGGCGAGATGCGGCCCTGGGCGGGGTCGGACTCCTCGGGGGTGACGATCTCGTAGACCACCGCTTCCCCGTTGTCGGTCTGCCGCAGCGAGACCGTGGAGCCCAGGCCCACCTTGTCGCGGGGGATCTTGTCGAGATTCATCATGGAGAGGGCGGCCACCCGCCGGTAGAGGTGGCCGATGCGAGCCTGCAGGAAAGCCTGCCGCTCCTTGGCCGCCTTGTACTCGGCGTTCTCCCGCAGGTCGCCGTGCTCGCGGGCCTTCAGGATCTCCTTGGGGAGATGGACCTTGAGCTCGTAGTCGAGCGTCTTGATCTCGTCTTCGAGCTTCTTCTTGATATCGATCATGGGTGGTCGCTTGAGAATGGTGGGTCGGACCGCGTGATACTATCACGGCTCCCGCGCATGCCCTCGGTCGAGATCATCCGGAGCCGCAGCAACCCGCTGGTCCGCCGCCTCCGGGGCCTCAAGCAAAAGAGCGAGGACGAGCTGTGCCTGATCGAGGGCCCGAAGCTGCTGGGCGAGGCTCTGGGCGCGGGCCTCGAGATCGTCGAGGTCGCGGCCGCGCCACGCTTCGAGCACAGCCGGGAAGGACCCACGCTCTTGGCCCGCCTGCTGAGCGCAGGTATCCAGGTGCGCTGGCTCGAGGACAACCTCCTGGACTCCCTTTCCGAAACCGAGACGTCCCCGGGCCTCGTGGCCCTGGCACGCCGTCCGCTCTTCGACGAGAGCGCCATCGTCGACGGTCCGGCCGCGCTGGTGCTGGTGGCGGTGGCGATTCAGAACCCCGGCAACCTGGGCGGCCTCCTGCGCACGGCCGAAGCCGCCGGCGCCACCGGCGCCTACCTCACCTACGGGACCGCGGATCCCCTGGCGTGGAAGGCCCTCCGCGGGTCGATGGGAAGCGCGTTCCGCTTGCCGCAGGTCCGGGGCAACGAGCCGGGGCCGCTCTTGGAGCGGCTTCGGGAACGGGGCCTCGGAATCGTGGCGACGGTCGCGGACGGGGGAACGCCCTACACCGCGGCCCGACTGGGTGGGCCCGTCGCCCTCGTGCTCGGCAGCGAAGGCGCCGGGCTCTCCGAGGACCTGCTGCGGCTCGCGGACGAGCGAGTCACCATCCCGCTCCACCCGCCGGTCGAGAGCCTGAACGTCGGGGTCGCCGCGGGCATCCTGCTGTTCGAGGCGGTGCGCCAGCGACAGAAGGAACGGACATGAGCCGCCGGCCCGGCGATGGGACGGGAGACCTCTTCGGCCCCCCGCCCGAGCCCGAGCCGGACGACCGGGTCCGACCCGACGCGCCTCTGGCCGACCGCATTCGCCCGCGCACCCTCGACGAGATCCTCGGCCAGGACGAGGCGATCGGGCCCGGGAAGCCGCTGCGCCGGGCCATCGAGGCCGATGCGGTGCGCTCGCTGATCCTGTGGGGTCCGCCCGGCACCGGCAAGACCACCCTGGCGCAGGTGATCCGGCGGATGACCCGCGCGCACTTCGACGCGATGAGCGCGGTGCTCTCCGGGGTGAAGGAGCTGCGGGAGGTCCTGAAGGAGGCCGAAACGCGACGGCGGCGCGAGGGCCGGCGCACGGTCGTCTTCATCGACGAGATCCACCGCTTCAACAAGGCCCAGCAGGATGCGCTCCTCGCGCACGTCGAGTCGGGCGACATCGTGCTCATCGGGGCGACCACCGAGAACCCGTCGTTCGAGGTCAACTCCGCCCTTCTCTCGCGCTCGCGGGTGGTCGTGCTGAAGCCGCTCGGCGAGGAGCATCTCCGGGCCGTCCTGGCCCGGGCGATGGAAGATGCCGAGCGCGGCCTCGGGGGCACCGGCGTCGCGGTCGAGGCCGACGCCACCACCTTCCTCGCGCGAGCCGCCGACGGCGACGCCCGGACCGCCCTCAACGTGCTCGAGATGGCGGTCACGACCGCGCTCCCCGATGCGGAGGGGAAGAAGCGCGTCGATCTCGACGCCATGCAGCAGGCCTTCGCACGCAAGGCGCTGCTCTACGACCGGGCGGGCGAGGAGCACTTCAACATCATCAGCGCCCTTCACAAGTCGGTCCGCAACTCCGACGCGGACGCGGGCCTCTACTGGCTCGCCCGCATGTTGGAAGCAGGGGAGGACCCTCTCTACGTCGCGCGGCGCCTGGTCCGCTTCGCGTCCGAGGACGTGGGGCTCGCCGACCCGCAAGCCCTCGTCCTGGCCATGGCGGCACAGCAGGCCGTGCACTTCATCGGGATGCCCGAGGGAGCCCTGGCCCTGGCCGAGCTGGTCGTCTACCTGGCCGCCGCGCCGAAGAGCAATGCCGTCTACCTCGCCTACGGGGAGGCCACGAAGGACGCGCTCACCACCCGCGCGGAGCCGGTGCCGCTCTGGATCCGAAACGCCCCGACCGGCCTCATGAAGGACCTGGGGTACGGCAAGGGCTACCGCTACGCCCACGACGAAGCCGAGGGCGTCTCGGCCATGGACTGCCTGCCCGAGGCCCTCGCCGGACGACGCTACTACGAGCCCACCCGGCGCGGCACGGAGGCCGATCTGGCCGCACGGCTGGAGGCCGCCCGGCTCGTCCGCACCCGCCGCCGCGAGACCTAGGCGCGGGGGCCCAACGGATTTCGGACTATTCATGAGAGGCCAGACCGGCCTCATGAATAGTCCGAGCTAGGCGGGCCCGGAGACCTTGCTCCCCTCGGGCAGGGTGGGCGCCGCGAAGCCCTCGGCGGGGCGGCCGAGCAGGAACCCCTGCCCATAGTCGAT